>Ga0137409_10009262_pt1 | contig 10024 bp, 10 predicted proteins | sample CZODoug1_16funga_FD_122059 | JGI IMG/M metagenome (GOLD analysis project Ga0137409, IMG submission 122059) | Vadose zone soil fungal communities from Angelo Coast Range Reserve, California, USA - CZODoug1_16fungal (Hybrid Assembly) | ecosystem: Environmental > Terrestrial > Soil > Vadose zone...
GACGATCTTCGACTACTCCGTCATCGTCGGCTCGTTCGGGTTCTTCTTCATGTGGTTCCTGCTCTTCTGCCGCTTCTTCCCGGCGATCTCGATCGCCGAGGTGAAGGGCGTGCTCTGGAACGCGAAGAAGGCGGCCGCGCCCGCTCCGTCGCGCGCCGAGGAGAAGGTCCATGTTTAACCCGTTCGCGAAGAAACCGGCGCCGGCGCGCGGTGTTCTCGCCCTCTACGCCGATCCCGACTCGCTGTTGAACGCGGCGACGCGCGCGAGGGAACACGGTTTCGCGGGGATGGATGCCTTCACCCCGTATCCGGTGCACGGGCTAAGCGAGGCCCTCGGGATCCGCAAGTCGTGGGTCCCCTGGGTCACGCTCGTCATGGGATTGGGCGGGGCCGCGCTGGGACTGACGTTCGAGATTTGGACCTCCGCGTTCGACTGGCCGATTCTCGTGGGCGGAAAGCCGATGATCTCGCTTCCGGCCTTCATCCCGATCACCTTCGAGTGCGGCGTGCTCATCGGTGGAACGATGACGCTCGCGGCCCTTCTCCTGGCCTGCGGTCTCCCGAACTTGACGAAGCCGATCCTGGACCGCGACCTGACGAACGATCGCTTCGGACTTTGGATCCCGGAGGTCGGACCCGACTGGAACGAGGGTCGCATCTTCTTGGTTCTCAAGCCGACCGGCGCGGTCGACATCCGGGTTCTCCGTGTCTAGGGGGGCGATGGGAGGTAGGGTCCTGCTGCGCGCGGCGGGCCGGGCGGCGCGGATCAAGTGGATCGCCCTGTGCGCGCTGGTCGCGGCGGCCGGCTGCTCGCACCAGAAGCAGGAGACGGCGCTCGAGTACATGCCCGACATGGCCTATGGACCGCGGGTGGCGGCGCAGCACGAAGATCCGCTCCGCCCCGGGCTCTCCGTGATGCGGAATCCGGTCGAGGGCACCGTGCCGGTGGGTTACACGCCGTACCGTTACGCTCCGGGCGACAGCCTCATCGCGCAGCAGGAGCTCCAGAACCCATTGCCTCGGACGGTCGAGACGCTCGAGCGCGGACAGAGGGTCTACATGAACACGTGCGTCGTGTGTCACGGGCCGGAGGGGGATGGGCACGGATACATCGTCCCGCCATTCCCGATGCCGCCGACGCTTCACTCGGACAAGGTGCGCGGGTGGCCGGACGGCCGGATCTTCCACGTCATCACGGTGGGTCAGAATCTCATGCCCGCCTATGCGTCGCAGATCCTGCCCGAGGACCGGTGGGCCGTGATCGATTACGTGCGCGCGCTCGAGCGGTCGCACCGCCCGCTGCCTGCGGACCTCGCCGGGGCGGGAGCCGCCGGGGCGGGCGCAGCGGGAGCCGCCGCGGTGACCGCAGCGACGGCCGGCGCCGCGCCGGCAGGCGCCCCGGCGACAGGGGGTAAGCCATGAGCGTTGCACCGTCCGCCGCGCAGGCGGTGGGAATTCAGACGCTTCAGGAGCGGGCCAAGCCGATCGCGGTCCCGCTCGGCGTCCGGGCCATGTTCGGCCTGCTTCTGCTGCTCGGGGTGGCGACCTTCGTGATCGAATTGCGCTCCGACCCGACCCGGGCGTACGCGGCCTTCCTGATCGGGTACTGGTATTTCATGGCTCTGGGACTGGCCGGAACGTTCTTCACCGCGCTCCATTATCTCGTCGGAGCGACCTGGAGCGTGGTCGTGCGGCGCGTGGCCGAGGCGTTCTCCTCGTACCTGCCGATGGCGTTCCTCCTCCTCCTGGTGCTCCTCCTGGGAATTCCGCACCTCTACGTGTGGTCGACCCAGCTCATGGGCGAAGGAGGGCACGCTCTCGATCCGTGGAAAGCCCGCTACCTCTCGACCCCCTTCTTCACGCTGAGGAATGTGGTCATCCTCGCGCTCTGGTGCCTCTTCTCGTGGTACTTCGTCCGAAACTCGATCCGCCAGGACCAGACCGGCGACCCGAATCTCACGAGGTCGAGCATCAAGGTGTCGGCAGTATTCATCCTCCTGTTCGCGTTGACGCTCACGATCACGGCCTTCGATCTGCTCATGTCGCTCGAGCCGACCTGGTACAGCACGATCTTCGGCGTCTACTGCTTCGCCGGGCTCTGGCAGAGCGGGCTCGCCGCGATCACGATCGTCGTCGTGCTCCTGCGCCGTCAGGGCGCCCTGAACGGCGTGATCAACCGGTTCCACTACTGGGATCTGGGCAAGTACATGTTCGCCTTCTCGGTTTTCTGGATGTACATCGCCTTCTCCCAGTTCATGCTGATCTGGTACGCGAACCTCCCCGAGGAGATCGAGTACATGATCCACCGGACGTACACCGGGTGGGGAGCGGTCGGAATCGCTCTCGGGACGCTCAAATTCGTGATCCCCTTCTTCGCGCTCCTGCATCAAAAAATGAAGGAGAACGAGATCGTGCTACTCACGGTCGGCGCGTGCATCCTGATCGGCCAGTGGGTCGACCTCTACTGGCTGATCCTGCCGGCCTTCTCCCCGCAGGCCGTCATCCTGGGATGGACCGAGATCGGAATCACGCTCGGCTTCCTGGGGCTCTTCGGGCTCACCCTGCTCCGGTTCTTCTCGCGCCATCCGGTCGCCGCGATCCGTGATCCCCAGTTCGAATCGAGCGTGAGGTTCCACGGATGAGCCACGATCCCGCCCCGCACGGCTCGCCCGCTCCGGGCTCCTCCAGCGACGACGGCCTGGCTTCCGCCCTGGCGAAGGCTCAGTTCTTCGTCACCGGCTTGGTCCTGGCCGTCGTGGCCACCCTCGCCTACACGGCGGGAATGCAGTCCGCGAAGGGTGGCGGCCACGGCGGGGAGTCGGCCCGGAAACCCGCGCCCGCGAACGTGAACGTGTCGAGTCTCCTCAAGCCGACCCCCGAGCTTCTGGCGAAGGGGAAGACCGTCTTTCAGATCAATTGTGCCTCCTGTCACGGAAGCACCGGGCACGGGGACGGCCCCGCGGCGGCGGCGCTCAACCCGAAGCCACGGAATTTCACCGAGGGCTACTGGAGGTACGGCGGCGGGCTTGCCCGCGTCGTCCACACCATCACCGACGGCTCTCCGGGAACGGCGATGGCCTCGTTCACCATGCTCCCGCTCGAAGACCGGATCGCGGTCGCCCACTACGTCCGGTCGCTCGCTCCAAAACTTGAAGAGGACAAGCCCGCGGATCTCGCGTGGCTGATTCCCCCGGGCCAACCCCAGGGTGGGGGCGGCGCGGAGGCCTCATCGACCGGGGTCGCGGCCGGAACCACGCCGCCGAGCCAGGTCATTCCGATCGAGAAGGCGATGGCCGCGCTCGCCGAGGCGGAGCCACCGGTCGGGGAGGCGGGCGCCGCCCCGGAGCCGGGCGCGGGCGCGGAGCTCTACGCCCGGCGCTGCGCGTCGTGCCACGGCGCGGCGGGGGAAGGAGGCGTGCGCGTCCGGATGCTCGGATCCGCGCCCTACGCGTACGTCGTGACGCGGAGCCTCGGCGCCCCGCGCGGCGACTGGGCGGCCAACGCCGCCGCGTTCGAGCGACTGGTCGTCTCGGGCATTCCCGGCTTCGTGATGCCGGCGAACGGCGATCTATCGCGCGAGGAGCTGCGCGACCTCTACGACTACACTCAGAAGCTGCGCGCGCGCCTCGAGCTCGCCGCGCGCGCCGGGAGCTGACATGACTCGCATTCGCTGGAATCGGATCCTCTTCGCCTCCGCCGCCTGCGCCTTCGTTGCGCTCGCCTCCGCGGGCACGGCGTGGGCGTGGCTCGTGAACCCGGTCACGCCCGTGGCGCACGAGACACGCGAGCTCTTCTGGAAGGCCTTCGGCGTGACGATGTTCTTCTTCCTGATCGCCGAGCTCATTCTTCTGGTCGCGGTGATCCGTTTCCGCGCCAAGCCGGGCGTGCCCGCGGCGAAGTTCCACGAGAACCTGAAGCTGGAGATCGTCTGGACCGCCATCCCGGCGCTCGCGATGGTGATCCTCTCGGGGCCGAGCTTCACGACGCTCAAGTATCTGGAGACGGTCCCGAAGTCCGATCTCACCGTCGAGATCATCGGCCACCAGTGGTTCTGGGAATATCGGTACCCGGGCGAAGGGGTGGCCTTCGCGAACGAGCCGCTCGTCGTGCCCTACGGAAAGATCGTGGCCGCCAACGTCACGTCGATCGACGTGATCCACAGCTGGTTCGTGCCCGAGTTCGGCGTCAAGATGGACGCCAATCCCGGGCGAGTGAACCACACGTGGTTCCAGGTCGAGAAGCCGGGGACATATAAAGGACAGTGCGCCGAGCTCTGCGGGGTCCTCCACGGGGAAATGATGATCACCGTGAACGTCGTGACCCCGGAAGAGTTCGCGCGCTGGCTCGAGCAGAAGAAGAAGGGAGCCTAGGACGATGGAAGCCGGAACCATGGTCGGCGCGCATGGGGCGCAGGCCGGCGCGAAGATGGAGCCCAAAGCGAGGACCGGGATCCTCAAGTGGCTCCTCACGACCGATCACAAGCTGATCGGCGTGATGTACATGTGGCTTTCCACGTTCTTCTTCGTGGTCGCGGGGGCGTTTGCCATGGCCATGCGGGCCCAGCTCTCGTCGCCCGGGCTCCACGTGCTTCGCCCCGAGGTCTACAACCAGCTCATGTCGCTCCACGGCACGTTCATGGTCTTCTTCTGGACCATCCCGATCATGGCCGGCCTCAGCAACTATGTCGTCCCGATCCAGATCGGGGCGCGCGACATGGCCTTCCCGCGCGTCAACGCGTTCAGCTTCTGGCTTCTGGTGCCGGCGGGCTGCCTCATGTTGGCGAGCATCTGGCTCCAGGGGGGCGCGGCGGCGGCCGGGTGGACCAGCTATCCGCCGCTGACGGACCGGCAGTACTCACCCGGCCCCGGCGTCGATCTCTGGATTCTGGCGCTCCATTTGGCGGGGATGTCCTCGATCCTGGGCGGGATAAACTTCGTCGTCACGATCCTGAACCTCCGGGCCCCGGGCATGACGATGTTCAAGATGCCGATGTTCTGCTGGACGGTCCTCATCACCCAGAGCATCATCCTCGTCGCGACGCCCGTCCTGGCCGGCGCGCTGACGATGCTCCTGACCGACCGCATGTTCGGCACCGCGTTCTTCCACCCCGCGGCGGGTGGAGATCCCGTCCTCTGGCAGCATCTCTTCTGGTTCTACTCGCACCCCGCCGTCTACATCATGGTGCTCCCGGGGATGGGGATGGTGTCCCAGGTATTGCCCGCGTTCTCCGGCAAGCACCTGTTCGGATACAAGGGCCTCGTGCTCGCGACCGCCGCGATCGGCCTGATCGGATTCGCGGTCTGGGGACATCACATGTTCGCCACCGGGATGGATCCGGGGCTCCGCCGCTTCTTCAGCTTCGCCTCGATGGTCATCGCGGTCCCCACCGGCATCAAGATATGGTCGTGGCTCGCCACGATCTGGGGCGGATCGATCCGCTTCCGCACGCCGATGCTCTACGCCCTCGGGTTCATCGCTCTCTTCACGATCGGCGGGATCACCGGCATCTGGCTCGCCCTCGTGCCGTTCGACGTCCAGGTACACGACACCTACTTCGTCGTGGCCCATCTCCACTACGTCCTGTTCGGCGGGTCGCTGATGGCGATCTTCGCGGGCTTTTACTACTGGTTCCCGAAGATCTCGGGCCGCCTCTACAACGAGTTCTGGGGCAAGGTTCACTTCTGGCTGGTCTTCATCGGAATGAACGTCACCTTCATGCCGATGCACCTCATGGGCATGCTGGGCATGCCGCGCAGGATCTATACGTATCAGCCCAAGTACGCCACCCTGAATCACATCGCGAGCGCGGGAGCCGCGATTCTGGGCTTGGCGATGCTCATCTTCGTGATCAACATGATCTTCAGCCTCTGGAAGGGCCGCCGCGCGCCCGCCGATCCGTGGGAGCACGCCGACGTCAACCGCACGCTCGAGTGGACCATCGAGTCGCCTCCGCCGGCGGAGAACTTCCACCGCCTTCCGGTCATCCGGTAGGAGCCGCGCGCGCCGCCTTGCGCGGGGCGCGCTCGGGCGTCGATGGAGCCTCGGTCCGGCCGCCTGCCCACCCTCCTCGTCGCGACGCTGGCGACGGTCTTCGTCCTCGTGATCTGGGGCGGCGTGGTGCGCTTGAGCGGCTCGGGTCTCGCCATCCCCGACTGGCCGCTCGCCGAGGGGAAGCTCCTGCCGCGCCCGCACCCGAACGTCTTGATCGAGTTCGGCCACCGGGTGATCGCGATGCTCGTCGGATTCCTGACGATCGCGATCGCGATCGTCGTCTTCCGGTCCCGGGAATATCGGCGGACGCTGGGCGCTCTGACCGTGGCCGCGCTCATCACGCTCGTTCTACAGATATTCATGGGGGGACGCGTGGTTCTCGAGGAGCTGCCGGTCGACCGCGTGGTCGCGCATCTCCTCCTCGCGTTCACGTTCTTCGCGATCCTCCTGCTGATGGCGCTTCGCGTCACGGAGGGGGAGCCGAGCCCCGCTCCCGATCCGCGGGCAAGGCTCCTCGGGCGATTCGCGCACCTAGCCGCCGGCGCGGTCTTTCTCCAGGCGGGGCTTGGCGCGTGGGTTTCCTCCTCCGGCGCCGCGCTCGCGTGCCCCGATTTTCCGACCTGCCATGGCTCGTGGCTTCCTCCGATGACGGGTCTGGTGGGCATCCATTACGCGCACCGGCTGGGCGCCTACGCGATCGTCGTCCTCGTGCTGGGGCTCCTCGTGGCCGCGGCCCCGGCCCACCTCTCACCCCGGGCCCGATGGCCGCTCCGCTTCTCGGGTATACTCCTTGCGGTTCAAGTCCTCCTGGGGATCGCAAACGTCGTCCTCCGTGTGCCCCTGCCGGTGAGCGTGGCGCACCTAGGCACGGCGCTCGCCCTCTTCGCCACACTCCTAACGGCGGCCCATGAGCTCAAGCGTGCTTGACTACATCCTGCTCACGAAGCCCCGGATCGTGCTTCTGGTGATGATCACCGCGGTGGCGGGGCTCGTCGTCGAGGGCTCGCTCCTCCACGACCCCGCCCGATTCGCACTCGTGCTCCTCGCGATCACCCTGACAGCGGGCTCGGCGAACGCGTTCAACCAGTACTTCGAGCGCGACCTGGACGCCGCGATGGCGCGTACCCGGAAGCGGCGCCCGCTCCCGCTCCACCGCGTCTCCGAGCGCGGCGCGCTCGGCTTCGCGATCGGGGTGGGGGCGGCCTCGGTGCTCCTGCTCTGGTGGGTGGGGAATGCGCTGAGCGCGTGGCTTGCGCTGGGAACGATCGTCTTCTATGGATTCTTCTATACGCTCTGGCTCAAGCCCCGCACCGTCCACAACATCGTGATCGGGGGAGCCGCCGGGGCCATGGGGCCGGTGATCGCCTGGGCCGCGGCGAGCGGCGGGATCGCGCTCGCGCCGGTGCTCCTGTTCCTCGTCATCTTCCTCTGGACCCCGCCACACTTCTGGGCGCTCGCCCTCTGCCTGCAGGACGACTACCGCCTGGTCCGGATTCCCATGCTCCCGATCGTGAAGGGCGAGGCGGAGACCTACCGCCAGATCGAGCTCTACACGATCGCGCTGGTCGTCCTGACGCTCGCGATGCCGTTCCTTCACGCGGGAGGGGTGATCTTCGCGATCGTGGCGGCCGGCTGCGGCGCGGTCTTCGTCTGGAAGGCGGTCCGAGCGCGCCGCGCGGCCACGGTACCGTCGGCCTGGAACGTTTTCGCCTACTCGATCGTCTATCTCTTCGTGCTCTTCCTCGGGGTCATCGCCGACGCGATCTGGCGTATCCCACTTCATATCTAGGAGTTACAATTTGAAGTTAATGCGCCCCTCGAATGCCGTGCTGGGAATCGGGATCGCTGGGCTGGTCCTGGTCATGTTCACGTTCGCCTACGCGAACGTGCCGCTGTTCCAGCTCTTCTGCGCGCGCTTCGGCCTTTCGGGATCGGGGAAAGCGGCGTTCCGGGGCGGGTCCCTGGGGGCCGGCGGCGCGGGCCCGCGCGGCGGGATGGTCGGACCGATGTCCAGCTCGACGGGGGACATCCTGGGCAGGGAGATCCGCGTGAAGTTCATGGGGGTCTCGGGCTCGGGACTCCCGGTCCGCTTCGGGCCCTCGACCCCAGCCCTCTCGATCCATCCCGGGAAACCGGTGCGCCTGAGCTACACCTTCACCAACATGAGCGACGACTCGGTCTTCTTCCGCGCGGTGCATTCGATCGTGCCGATCGAGGCGGCGAAGGAGTTCCAGCTGATTCAGTGCTTCTGCTTCGAGGACCAGGCATTGGCGCCGAGGGAGACGCGGGATCTGCCTGTCTACTTCGCGCTCTCGCCGCGCTTCCCGCAGGGGGTGGACGAGATCATCCTCAACTACTCGCTTTTCCCCCGGGATCCAAAGAGAGGGTTACCGGTACCGGCGACGGCGGCCAATTGAGCGAAGGCGACTTGGACGCGGCCGCCGCGAGGCATGCCGCCGCGGCGCACGCCGACGCGGCGCGGACCAAGAATCGCGTCATGCTCGCCTGTATCCTGGCGGCGTGCGTCGTGTTGGCCACACTCGGATTTCTCTTCGCGCTCTGGCTTCGGGGGAGACCGGCGGGGCATTAGCCGCGGCCGGCGGGAACCGCGGCCGGCGGCTGCAGGGTCCTAGGGGGTTTCCCCGGCGTAGACGGACATGATGCGGCGCAGAAGCTTGAGCGCCTCCGGCCTTCTCCTCTGGAAGGAGTTCCGGCCGATGATCGACCCGAAGCCGCCGCCGTCGCGGATGGCGCGGGCCTCGTTCACGATCTCCTCGTCGTTGTCCTTCTTGGCTCCACCCGAGAAGATCACGATGCGCCGGCCGTCGAACGAAGACTGGACCACGTGTCGGACGCGCTCGGCCAGCGTTCCGATCGGGATGGCCTGCTTCTCGTACACCTTCCGGGCTTCCTCCTGCTCGATGTGATCCGTGGGGAGCTTCACCTTGAGGACGTGGGCCCCGAGCTGCGCGGCGATCTGGGCGCCGTACGCGACGACGTCGATCGCGGTCTCGCCGGCCTTGCTGATCCCACCCCCGCGCGGATAGGACCACACAACAACCGCGAGGCCGACCCGCTTGGCTTCCTCCGCGAGCGCCCGGATCTGCTCGTACATCCGGCTCGCCATCGCGGAGCCCGGGTAGATCGTGAATCCGATCGCGGCGCATCCCAGCCGGAGCGCTTCGCCGACGCTCCCGGTGACCGCGGAGAACGGGTCTTTCTCGTCGTAGAGCACGTCGTGGTTGTTGAGCTTGAGGATGAGCGGGATCTCGCCGGCGAACTCCGCCGCGCCCGCCTCGAGGAATCCCAGCGGGGCGGCGTACGCGTTGCAGCCCGCCTCGATCGCCAGCTCGAAGTGATATCGCGGATCGTAGGCGGGCGGGTTGGGTGCGAACGATCGGGCCGGTCCGTGCTCGAACCCCTGGTCGACCGGCAGGATGACCATGCGACCGGTCCCCGCGAGGGTCCCGTGATTCAGCATCCGGGCCAGATTCGCCTTCGTCCCCGGATTGTCCGCGGAGTACCACCCAACGATCTCGCGCACACGGGCGGTGGATCGGTGCGCCGGCGCTCCGGGAGGAGCTTCGCGGGTCGCGGTCGGGGATGCCATGCGCCGGATTATAGGGAGCGCGCGGAAGGGCCGCAAGCTTCGAGCGTTACGTACCGCGCGGCCCCAAGGACGGAAGCGTGCTCGTTTTGGACGACGTGCACCGGGATCCGGCTCAGGAGCTCGCCATGGGGTTCCTTGTCTCGGAAGGCCCGGAGGAACCGCTCGCCCCGGAGGGCCGGAAGGATCTTGGGCGCGATCCCGCCGCCGAGATAGATGCCGGCGCGCGTGACGCCGCGAAGCGCCAAGTTGCCGGCTTCGGCGCCATAGACCGATACGAATAGGTCGAGCGCCTCCGCGCACCAACGGCAGGCGCCGGCGAGCGCGGACTCGCTCACCAAGGCGGCGAGATCCTCTTCCCGCGCTGCCGCTTCGTGAGCCTTCCAGGCGGCCGCCCCGCGCCCGTCGCCCCGCGTGTGGGCCCAC
>Ga0137409_10009263_pt1 | contig 10021 bp, 9 predicted proteins | sample CZODoug1_16funga_FD_122059 | JGI IMG/M metagenome (GOLD analysis project Ga0137409, IMG submission 122059) | Vadose zone soil fungal communities from Angelo Coast Range Reserve, California, USA - CZODoug1_16fungal (Hybrid Assembly) | ecosystem: Environmental > Terrestrial > Soil > Vadose zone...
CTCTTGCCGGCGTCGGCGACGTTGCCGCTCCGGGCCGCCCCGATGCCCCGGGCGAACCAGACGATGGACTCAGCCTGGGGGAACTTGTCCCATCCCAGATCGCTCGGCGTCGGCGTCAGCGCCGCCGCGTCCGCCCAGCGCCCGCGCTCGAGCGTGTAGCGCGCGGGGATGGCCGCGAGCGCGAAGGCGCCGGCGAAGTGGTCGACGTTGAGCTTGCGCGTGCCTCCGATCTCGTCCATCAAGGCCTTGGCTTCACGGTCCTTCGCGAGCTGCATGAAGGCGTACATCATGTAGTCGTGGGCGTGAAGCGACTCGTAGGAGCGCAGGCCGACGGTGTTGTCGCGCAGCGCTTCCTGGGCGGCCCGGGCCGAGGCGCGGTTGGAATCGATGGACTCCTGCCACGAGCCCACTCGCGTGAAGATGTGCGCGGGCATGTGCTGAGCGTGGGGCGCCGCCGGCGCGATGCTCGCGTATCGGCGCGCCGCGGTCAGCCCCTTGGCGGCGATCGGCGGAAAGTCGTAGCTGTGGATCAAGTAGTGCGCGACCCCGGGGTGCTGAGGCTGTTCGGCGAACACCTTCTCGAGGATGCCGGCGGCCTTGAGCTGGTTGGCGTAGGTCTTGTCGTTGGGATCCAGCGTGATATTGAGCGCGAGCGCGTAGAAGACGGCCGCCTCGCGGTCGGTCGGGTAGCGCGCCGAGAGCTGCTCCATCTGTTTCTCGTACGCGAGCGCACGGGTCCGGTGGTCCACCTTGTCCGCGTCCTTGTACAAGGTCTCGATCGCGGCGATGTACTCGAGCTCGCGCGGGGTCTTGGCGCCCGCCGCCTTGGCCTTCTCCACCGCCGCCCAGCCCTCCTTCAGACCGCGCGCGCTCGGGGGGGCGGCCAGCGGGTTGCCCAGCCACGCCATGGCCACGCCCCAGTGAGCCATGCCGCAGGCGGGGTCGGCGGTCGCCACCTCGGTGAAGGCGCCCACCGCGGCATCCAGGTGAAATGAGTGCAGCAGCGCCACCGCGCGATCGAACTGGGGCTGGACGGCCGGCGCGCAGGATGTCACGAACCGGACCGTCCCGAGGCGCTCGGCGGTCTTGCCCTGGGCCCGGATGGGTCCGGCGGTGAGGGTGGCGAGCCCGACGACGAGAAGTGCTCCGATGACAGTTCTCATGGTGACCCTCCTTTGGGAAGCTCCCGCGCACTGGAGGCACCAAGTGTGCCACGACGACTGTCCTGCAAGCTCACGATCCAGATGAGCGGGCGGTCCGTGCGCCCCCCCGGGAGCACGGGCAAAGCGCCCGAGCCAGGGTATCGCGCCCGCAATGCTATGCTGGAGCCGTGGCCGACCTCGTCAACGAATTCTCCTGGTCGCGCTCCCGCGACAACGTGTTCCAGGAATGCCGCCGGCGCTACTACTACCAGTACTACGGCGCGTGGGGCGGCTGGGACGCCGACTCCGACCCGGTCGTCCGCCGGCTCTACATTCTCAAGCAGCTCGCCACCCGCCAGATGTGGGCGGGCCGCCTCGTCCACGAGGCGATCGAGCGCTCCCTGCTGGCCCTGCGGGATGGCCACGGCCTGAGCGAGGCCTCCCTCATCGAGGACACGGTGCGCCAGATGCGCGAGGAGTGGAAGGGCTCGCGCGCCGGGGTCTACCGGCAGGCCCCGAAGCGGCCCTCGCTGTTCGAGCACGAGTACGGCGTGGCCATCCGCGACAGCGAGTGGCAGGCCCTGCGCGATCACGTGGTCCGCTGCCTGCGGAACTTCCACCGGCTGCCCGTGCTGACCGACATCAAGCGCACGCCGACCGAGCGCTGGGTCTTCATCGAGGACATCGGCTCCTTCCCCTTCGAGGGCACGCGCGTGTTCAGCGCCCCGGACTTCGGCTACTGGAGCCACGCCGATCGGCTGCAGCTCCTGGACTGGAAGACCGGCGGCGGGGGCGAGGGCGCCGGCCTGCAGCTCGGCGGCTACGCGCTCTACGCCCTCGACGTGCTGGGCGTGGACCTGGGGCGCGTGGACCTGCTGGAGGTCAACCTGCGCGAGGGCAAGGTGACCACGCACCCGTGGGACGCGGCGAGCCTCGATCGGGTCCGCGAGCACATCCGGCTCTCGGTCCGCTCCATGAAGGCCTACCTCAAGGATCCCGAGCGGAATCTCGCCGAGGAGTCGGGCTTCGAGAAGACGGAGGAGCTGCGCATCTGCCGCTGGTGCAATTTCCGGGCGGTCTGTCGCCCCGACCTCGCGCCCTTCGCGGCGGCCCAGGAGGCCGCCTCCTGAAAGCCCTGCTGGTGGATCTCGACGACACGCTGCTCGACTACTCGGGCGGCGCGGACGAATGCTGGCTCCACGCCTGCGAGGCGCTCGCCGGCCCCGCCGGCATCGAACCGGCCGGCCTCGTGGCCGCGATCGGCGAGACCCGGCGCTGGTTCTGGAGCGACCCGGGCCGCCACCGGACGGAGCGCGCCGACATGCTCCGCGCCTGGACCCGGATCACCGCGCACGCGCTGGGGGGCCTGGGGCGCGCGGACGAGGCGCTCGCCGCCTGCATCGCCGAGGACTTCGCGGAGCGCCGCTGGGAGCGCATGACGCTGTTCCCCGGCGTCGTGGTCACGCTCGAGGCCCTGCGCGCCCGCGGCGTGCCGCTGGGCATGGTCACCAACGGGGACGCCAGCCATCAGCGGCGCAAGATCGAGCGGCACGATCTCGAGCGCTTCTTCGACGTGATCGTCGTGGAAGGCGAGATGGGCGTGGGCAAGCCCGAAGAGGTCGTCTACCGCTACGCCCTCTCCAAGCTCGGGGTGAAGGCGGAGGACGCCTGGATGGTGGGGGACAACCTCGAGTGGGACGTGCTGGCGCCTCAGCGCCTGGGCCTGCGGGGGATCTGGGTGGACGCCCCGGGCCAGGGGCTGCCGAAGTCCTGCTCGGTGGCGCCGCACCGCATCATCCGCGCCTTTCCGGAGCTGCTCGAATAGCTTGGGTGGAAAATTCCGGTGTGCAACACTGTGATTCCACATGGGTTTTGATTGGAGGGACTCACCAATGCGCCACCGGACCTTCCTGCCGCTGCTCCTGGGCTTCGTCGTGCTCTCCACCGGCTGCGCCGCCACTCATCGCGAGTGGGAGGTCTGGCGGGCTCACCCGACGCACTACGCCACCACCAATCACCTGGCCTTCTCGATGAAGAACACGGTCGGCGCCGCGCCCCAGGTCACGCCCGAGCTGATGGATCAGGCCAAGGGCGAGGGCTGGTGGGGAAAGAACACCCCGTTCGTCGCGCCGCGGGCCAATGTCGCCGGGCGCTGGGAGGGGACCTGGAGCGGGTACGGAATGTCCCGCACGCTGCGGGGCGGGGTCGCGCAGGCGGTGCTGACGGTCGACGGCGCCATCGGCCAGGGCCGCCTCGTGCTCGTGGACGCGCGCATGGCCGAGGGGGTCCCGCTCTCGCTCCGCGAGAACTCGTCGTTCGGGGCGCCGATCGAGCTGTCCGTCTCCGAGACCGATATGTGGGTCAACGGCACCGAGCCGGGCCGGCCGTTCGCGGCCACGTTCACGCTGCAGGGAGACAAGCTGATCGGCCAGTTCCTGTACACCAGCTCGCCGGTGCGGATCGAGCTGATGCGCATGCCCTGAGGCGACGGCCTCAGGGGGCGGTGGGCTGGACGATGACGGTGCGCAGGACGGGCAGGTAACGCTGCGCGACGCGCTGCACATCGGCGGCGGTGACCGCACGGACCGCCGCCACGTAGCGGTCCAGGAACTCGTAGCCCACCCCGGATTCCTCGTAGGCGGCCAGATACCAGGCCTGGCGGGCATTCGTGCGGCGGTCCATCGCCAGGTTCCCCAGCACGTAGGCCTTGGCCACCCGCAGCTCCTCGGCCGACACCCGCTCGCGCTGCACCCGCTCGAGCTGGGCCCGCAGCGCCGCCTCCGCCCGGGCCACGTTCTCCGGCGCGGTGCCGAGCTGGGCCAGGAAGTAGCTGTTGTCGACGCGGGACGGGTACTGGGCCGCCGTCGTGTAGGCCAGGCCCTGCTTGTCCCGTAGCTCCGAGAAGAACCGTCCCGCCATGCCGCCGCCCAGCACGTTCGCCATCACCTTGACCGCCGGATAGTCCGGATCCGTGAGCGCCGGCGCCAGTGCGCCCATCAGGATCTGCGCCTGGGCGCCGGGCACCACGCGCGCCTCGCGCCACGGGGCCGGCGCGGGGGGCCGCGGCGGGGCCGCCGCCGGCTCGGCCCCGCCGGGCATCGGCCCGAAGAGCCGCGTGGCCTGCGCCATCACCTCGGCCGTCCGCACGCGCCCGCTCACCGCGAGCACGAGGCCGCCCGGCACGTAGTGCCGCTTGTAGTGGGCCAGGAGCGCGTCGCGGTCGAGCCGCTCGAGGCTCGCCTTGAGCCCGAGCGGATCCCAGGCGTAGGGGTGCCGGCCGAAGACGCGCGCAGTGAGCGCGTCGAGGGCCACGTCGTAGGGCTTGTCGCCGCGATTGCGCACCTGGCGGAGGAGGAAGTCGCGCACCGCCACCACCACGCCGTCCGGCATCGTGGGCCGGAGGGCCACGTCGGCCACCAGCTCCAGCATCTCCACCCAGTGGCGCGAGAGCGCGGTGGCCGCGATCTCGGAGTAGTCCACGTCGCCGGTGGCCTCGATGCTGCCGCCCATCGCGTCGGCCGCCTCGACGATCTGGCCGCCGTCGCGCGTGGTGGTGCCCCGGACGATCATGAGCTGGACCAGGTTGGAGATGCCCGCGTTGTCGACGGTCTCCCAGCGCGTGCCCATGCGGACCATCAGCGAGACGCCGACGACCGGCGCGGTCGGGTTCTCGCGCACCAGCACGGTGATCCCGTTGGGGAGCCGCGCCCGGCCGACCGTCGGGCTCTGAGCCCACGCGGGCGCGGCGAGCAGCGCGAGGAGGCCCGCCACCACCAGCGCGCGACCGCGCCTCATCGCGTACCGGGCTTCGGCACGAAGGCCAGCCGCGCGTAGTCGGTACGGGAGAGATACCGGCGCGCCGCGTCCCGGATCTGCTCGCGGGTGATGCGCCGGAGCCGGTCCACGTAACGCAGCTCGGCGTCGAGCGTCCAGGTGGTCTCGGCGAGGCCATAGGCGTAGGCGAGGCCCTCGGAGGTCTCGGTGTCGAAGGCGTGCTGCGCCTCGAACTTGGTGACCGCGAGGCGGCGCTCCTCCTCGGTGGGCCCGCTCTCCTGGATCCGCGCGATCTCCTCGAGGATGATGCGCTCCACCCGTTCCAGGTCCTTGGCCTCGAGCTCCGCCCGCAGGCTCACGATGCCGCCGCCCATGAGCGCCGAGTAGCTCATGGTCACGGTCGAGACCAGCCGCTCCCGATCGCGCAGGCGCTGGGCCAGGCGCGAGCTCTCGGTGCCCGCGAGGATCGTGGTGAGCAGGTCCACCGCGTCGCCGTTGGCGTCGTCCGAGCGCGGGGCCTGCCAGCCGAGGGCCAGGTGGGCCTGCTGCTCGTCGCGCTCCACCGTGCGGCGGGTCCCACCCGCGAGCGGCGCGGGCGCGGGCGCCGGGGCCGGCTTGTAGCCGGTGGCCGGCATGCGCCCGAACGTGCGGTCCACGATGCCGCGGACCGCGACCGGATCCACCGGCCCCGCCACCACCAGCGTCATGTTCTCCGGCACGTAGTACCGGCGGTTGAAGGCGCGCAGCCGCTCCTGGGTGGCCGCCTGCATCGTCTGGCGGGTGCCCAGCACGGGCCGCCCGTAGGGATTGCCCGCGAAGACCAGGCCGTAGAGCTGGCGCACGATCGCCGAGCGCGGGTTGTCCTGCTCGATGCGCGCCTCCTCGAAGATGACCTCGCGCTCGCGGCCGATCTCGTCGGGGGCGAAGGTGGAGCGGAACGCCATGTCCGCGAGGAGCTCGATGCCCGACGCGGTCGCGTCACTCGGCAGCACAAGGTAAAACGAGGTGTAGTCGAACGAGGTCACCGCGTTGGAGCGGCCGCCCACGCCTTCCACTGTCCGGTCCACGTAGCCCGGGCCGAAGCGGTCCGTGCCCTTGAAGAGCATGTGCTCCTGGAAGTGGGCGTAGCCGAGCTGATCGGGTGTCTCGTAGCGCACCCCGACGCCCACGAAGAGGTAGAGCGCCACGATGTCGGAGGCGCGGTGATCCTGCACGATGAGCCGCATGCCGTTACGCAGGACCTGGCGCGCCGGCGGGGGCAGCTCCGCATCCGCGGGGCCCGAGGTCGGCGACGAGGAGCGCGCGCCGGATCCGGCGCAGGCGGAGAGGAGCAGGGCGGCGGCCAGCCACGGCCCCGCCCGCCGCGAGGCGGACCGGATCACAGGCGCGATTTTACTACGCCGGCCCCCTCGGCAGGCGGAGCGACCGCGCCCGGCCCGGGCCCGAAGGCCCGGATCAGGCTCTCGGTCCGGCTCGGGTGCACCGAGATCTGCGTCTCCACCACGGATGCGGGCACCCGCGCCCGGATGGCGAGCGCGCACAGCTGGATCAGCTCCTCCGCGGCGGGCGAGACCATCTGGGCGCCGACGAGCCGCTGGGAGTCCTGGTCGAAGACGAGCTTGAAGTAGCCCCCCTCCTCACCGGTGGCGACGCTGTGGCTGCTGCCGCGGGCGTCGTGGCGGGCCACCGCGGGTTGGATGCCGTGCGCGGGCGCCTCGCCGTAGGCCATGCCCACCAGGCCGACCGCGGGGGTGGTGAACAGCACCTGCGGGATCACCGCCTCGTCGGCCCGCTCGATGTCGCCCCGCAGGGCATTGGTCGCGGCGACGTGTCCCTCGTGGGCGGCCACCGGGGTGAGCTGCCGGTTGCCCGCCGCGTCGCCCGCCGCGTAGATGTGCGGGACCGAGGTGACGAGGTACGGGTTCGTGCGCAGGCCGAGCCGTCCCATCTCGAGACCGATCCGGGCCGCCCCGAGGGTCCGCGGGTGGAAACGGCGTCCCACCGCCGCGCACACCTGCCGGCTCGTCATCTGGTTCGCCATTCCGGCGCTGTCGAAGGTGATGTGGACCCCGTCCGCCGCCCGGGCGAGGCTGGTCACGGTCGTCCGCAGCCGGAACCCCACCCCGCGCTCCTCCATGCGCTTGCGCAGGTTGCGGGCCACGTCCGGGTCCACGCCGGGCAGGATCTCCGCGTCGCGCGCGAGGACCGTGACGCGCGTGCCGAAGTCGCTGAAGGCCCCCGCCAGCTCGAGGGCCACCGGCCCGGCGCCGATGAAGGTGAGCGAGGCCGGGAAGTCGGGCAGGAAGAGGAGCTGGTCGGAGGTGATGAGCAGCTCCTGGCCCGGCAGGTCCGGGACCACCGGCTGCGAGCCCGCCGCGATGACGAAGCGCTCGGCGCCGAGCGGCCGGCCATTCACCTCGACGATGTGCGGGTCGGTGAAGCGGACCTCCCCGAGCACCACCCGGACGCCGCCCTTCTCGAGCTCGGTGGCGAAGGGACGGTGCGAGTCCACGATCTCGTTCTGGCGATGCTGCACGGCGTCCCAGTCGAGCCGGACCGCGCCCGAGAAGGTCCCGAACCCGCCCGCCTGGCGCACCAGCCGGTGCACCCGTCCCGCGGTCACCAGCGCCTTCTTCGGGATGCATCCGCGGTTGACGGAGAGCCCGCCGAGCGGGCCGCGCTCGGCGAGCGCCACCCGCGCGCCGAGGCCCACCGCGGTCCGGGCGGCGGCCAGGCCGGCGGCGCCGGCGCCGATCACGACGAGATCGAAGTGCTCCATGGCATGGCTCCGTTCAGACGGTGAGAGAGGCGCCGGTGACCGCGGCGGCGCGCTCGGAGAGCAGGAAAGCCACCACGTAGGCCACGTCCTCGGTGCGGACCCACTCCGAGCGATCCGCGTCGGGCATGGCGCGGCGATTGCCCGGCGTATCCATCGTGCTCGGCAGCACCGCGTTGACGGTGACCCGGTGCTGCTTCACCTCCTGGGACAGGGCCTGGGTGAGCGTGATCACGCCCGCCTTGGACACCGTGTAGGCGATGAAGCCGCCCTGCGGGGTGAGCACCGCGCGCGAGGCGATGTTGACGATGCGGCCGCCGCCGCCCGCGATCATGTCCGGCAGCACCGCGCGGCAGGCGATGACGGTGGACGTGAGGTTGAGCGCCATCAAGCGCTCCCACTCCGCGAGTGACGTGGAGAGCAGATCCCCACCCGCGAAGCCGCCCACCGCGTTGACGAGGCCGTCCACCCGGCCGTGCCGGTCGCGCACCGCGTGGACGAACTTGCCCATCGCGTCCTCGCGGGTGACGTCGGCGGGCAGGGCGAGCAGGCGCGTCCGCAGCTCGGGGGCGAGCCGCGCCTCGAGCTCCTTGAGCTCCTCCGGCACCGCGTAGGGAATGGCCACGCTGCCGCCGGCCTCGAGCAGGGTGCTGGTGATCGCCCGGCCGAGCGCGCCGGTGCCGCCGGTGACGACCGCCACGCGGCCGGTCATGGGGCGGGGCGGGCGCGGCGGCCGGCCAAATCCTCGGCCCGGCGCGCCAGCTCGAAGTCGAGCGTGGTGATGCCGCCCGCGTCGTGGGTCGCGAGATCGATGACCACCCGGTTGTACACGTTGAACCACTCCGGGTGGTGATCGAGCGCGTCCGCCTCGCGGGCCACGTCGGTCATGAACGCGAAGGCCTGGGTGAAGTCCGCGAAGGCGAGCTCGCGATGGAGCTTGCCGGCCTTGAGGGTCCACCCGGGCAGGGCGGCCAGGCGCTGGGTCACGTCCGCGTCGCCGAGCTTGGTGGGTCGGGCCATCGGAGCGGCTAGCCCGCCGCGGGCGCGCCCATGATCGCGGAGCGCTGGATGTCCTCGTAGCGCACCTTGGCGACGTCGAAGGCTTCGATGTTCTCGACGAGCTTCTTGAAGGTCTGCTCGAAGCCGGGCAGCGTCTTGCGCTGGCGCGTCAGCGGGGTGGTGCGCGCGAGCACGAAATTCTTCACGTAGGGGTGGTTGATGCCGCGCTTCTTGATGCGCGCGACCACCGCCACGAGCGCCTCGTCGGCCTCGCGCACCAGCGTGGCCCGCTCCTCGCGCTCCTCGAGGGTCTTCGGGAAGTGCCCCTTCAGGAACTTGTCCACCCGGCGCAGGATCGGCGCGAAGGCGCCGCCCGCGAAGCGCTTGTTCTGCTCGTAGAGCAGCCCGAGGGTGATGAAGTGAGGCGCCTCGAACTGGAAGGCGTAGGCCTCCTCGCCCGACTGCGGCTCGTCCTCCACGAGGCCGCGGTACATGCGGATCACCTCGAGGGATTTCTCCTTCAGGTTGTGCGCCTTCTCGGTGTTGAGCGCGAGGATCTGGAAGGCCACCTCGGGCTCCGGGACGAGGATGGCCGGGATGACCTTGGCCTTGAGCTTGGTCAGCACGGTGCGCCGATGGTTGCCGTTGGGCGTCCAGTAGACTCCGGCCCGCGGCGACATGACCACCACCGGATCCACGAAGCGGTCGATCTTCTTCACCACTTCCTGCAGGCGCTTGGCGTGGGTGGGCGACAGATCGCGCTGATACGGGGTCGGCTCCACCTTTTCGATCGGCAGGAGGCAGAAGATCTGCCAGTGGTCGCCCACCGGCTCGCGATAGATGGCGAGCACCGAGCCGCCGTCGCGCTCCACCTGCTCGGCCAGCGCGGCCACCGCGCGGGCCGGCTCCTCCTCCGGCACCACCCGCCACTTTGCCATGCCCGCGATTATGCCTGAACCGCGAGGTCTCCGGAAGGCGACGAGGCGGCCGCCGGCAGCGCCAGGTGGAACGTGGCGCCGTGCTCGGGGTTCGCGGTGGCCCAGAGACGGCCGCCGTGGCTCTCGATGATGGAGCGGCTGATCGACAGACCCATGCCGAGGCCGCCCGGCTTGGTCGAGTAGAACGGCTCGAAGAGGCGATCGGCCTGGAGCTCCCGCAGGCCGACGCCCGCATCCTCGATCGTGACGACCGCCCAGTTGCGGTCCTCGATGCGATCGGGCGTGCCGCGGATGACGAGCCGCCGCCGCTCGGCCGGGACGTCGCGCATGGCCTCGGACGCGTTGACCAGCAGGTTGATGAGCACCTGCTGGAGCTGGATGCGATCGGCCGC
>Ga0137409_10009265_pt1 | contig 10020 bp, 9 predicted proteins | sample CZODoug1_16funga_FD_122059 | JGI IMG/M metagenome (GOLD analysis project Ga0137409, IMG submission 122059) | Vadose zone soil fungal communities from Angelo Coast Range Reserve, California, USA - CZODoug1_16fungal (Hybrid Assembly) | ecosystem: Environmental > Terrestrial > Soil > Vadose zone...
AAACCGCGAAGACGCCGAAGACGCCATGCAGGATGCTTTTCTAAAATCCTACGCGCACTTGAAGGACTTCCAGGAGGATTCGCGTTTTTACACGTGGCTGGTTCGCATCGCAGCGAATGAAGCGCTGATGCGCTTGCGGAAGCGCCGGCCCAATCAGTTCTCTCTGGACGAACCGATCGAAGGCGATGAAGAGTTGATGCCCCGTGAGCTGCGGGATTGGGGACCAAGCCCCGAGCAACGGTTCGCGCAAACTGAAATGCACGAAATCCTGTCCGAGGTGATTGACAAGCTCGAACCCGATTTTCGCGTGGTGTTTGTGCTGCGCGACATTGAAGAACTTTCCACGGAAGAGACCGCCAAAGCACTGGGGATTTCCGTTCCGGCGGTAAAATCGAGGCTCCTGCGTGCGCGGCTCAAACTCCGGCAGAAACTGGATCGCTATTTTCGGCAAGGCAGGACAAATTGAATTGTAAAAGCGTCATTCGCGAGATTTCAAACTACATCGATGGCGCGCTCGAGCCAACGGAAAAGCAGGATCTCGAACGGCATCTGGAGCATTGCGAAGATTGCAAGATCGTGGTGGATCAGACGAAACTAACGGTAGACGTTTTTTGTGATTCGGAACCTGTCGAACTTCCCAGCGACGTGAGATCCCGGTTGCACGAAGCCCTGCGGCGCAAAATCAACGAAAAGAGACAATAGGATTCAGGAGCTATCTGCCGGGCGTGGAGCCGTCGGTCCAAAGCGGCAATTCCCTTCCCAGTTTTTTCTCCCGCGCCAGGGCATACACTTTCATCGCCACGGCAAGATCCCACGACGCAATTCCATTGGATTTGAACAGCGTCACCTCGGCATCGCTGGTCCTTCCACTGGTTTTGCCTGCGACCACATCGGACAACTTTCTAACACCTGTCCAGCAAATCTCGTCGCCGTGAAACGCAATGATGAGGTCGCCTGCTTCCTGGCGCGACTGCTCGACGGAATCGACAACGATGACGTCCGCGCTGGCCACGGCTTCGTCATCGAGTTCACGCTTGTGTGCATGGTTGGCCCCGATCGCGTTGATGTGGACGCCGGGCGTCAGGTCCGCCCCGCTGAGAACGGGCTGCGAAGTAGTCGTCGCTGTTGACACAATATCAGCGCCACGAGCCGCCTCTCCGGCGGAGGCAGCCGAAAGCACGGGAATCCCGAGCCGCTCGGACATCTCTTTGCAGAACTTTTCGCGCTTAGCGGCGTCGCGGCCGTAGGCTCGCGCTGATTCCAGTTTTCGAACCGCGGCCACCGCTTCGAGCTGAGTTCTCGCCTGTCCACCTGTGCCGATGATGGCGGCGACGCGAGCCTCTTTGCGGGCCAGGTATTTAGTGGCCACGCCGGAAGCTGCTCCGGTACGTAATTGCCCCATGTAGTCGGCTTCAATCATGGCGAGAAGATCGCCGGTAGACATTTCGTATAGCGGCACGAGGAAGCAGAGCTTGCCGTGAACGTAGGTGTACTGCTTCATGGCGATGAAGCCGCGCGAGTAATCGGCCGCGGCCATGTAATGGAAGAAGCCTCCGCCCGGCAGTTCAAATCGCCGGCGCGGATGCACCACCACTTCGTCCGAGGCCTGCTTGCGCGAGATCTCCTCTACCGCCTCAATGGCCAGCGGCATGTTTAGAACTTCGCGTACTTCGGCTTCGCTGATATGCAGCGTCATCGTTTCGCTCTCCAGCTTGTTTCTTACGGGTGTACTTGCCTTGTCGCGGGCTTTGCCGTTTTCACGGTGCTCCGTTTGGCGGTGGAATCATCTGCTTCGCGAACGCGGCGGACAACGGTCTGGTTCAAACGGTACACGCGCTCTTCTTTATTGCCGCCCATCACTTGAAAACGGAACTCCGGTTCGCCCTTCGGCCCCTTGCCAACGCGCACGGGCATTTGGCCGCAGAGATTGTTTTCGATGAAAGCCGTCTCATAGCGGCTTTTCTTCGCGTGCCATGTATAGACGCGAAGCGCGCTGAAATCGCAGGCCTGCCCCTCGGGTCCACGGGCCGCGGCGACAAGATATTGCGGCTTATCACCGGAGGGGTCGTTGACGCGATTGAGTTCGAACCAGGCGATGGGCCGCAAGTTAGCAGTGGCCGCGCCTTCACGAATGGCATCCGGAAGGTCGAGTTCGATGAAGCGCCCAATCACCCATCCGGAGATGAGCTGCGTTTGGTCCCCAGGTTGGGTGGTCGTATTGGCTTCCGCCCCACGGGCGGCGTTTTCACCGGGCGGACGGGTGGCCAGTCCCCGAACGAGAAACCAATCTTCCTTTTTTGTCTCCGTCGGATCATTGGAAGAATCTTTTTCCTCCGTGCTCTGCACCCAATCGGCGGTGGCGCGGCCGACAATCTCAACGGGAACGCCACGGCCAAACTGGTATAGGCGTGGCGCGGTTCGTCCGGGTTCAACGCGAAGATTTGTGGAGACTTTGGTGCGGCCGCGCGCCTGGACGGGCATGGCGCGGATCTGGTTCAGGAGCTTGATGCTGCGCTGCCACAACACGGGGTCCATCAGGTTTCGCGCGTCTACCCAGCCGACCGCGCCCGTGGCAGTGCGGACTTCGACGTTGTCATTGCGCCGAGCAATTATGGAGACACGTTCGCCATAGTGCAGCATCCCGAGCGGCTCGCGCACCTGCGCCACCCGGCCCCATAGAGTCACGCTCCGCTCACTCACAAACGCTTCCCCAAGCGTTTCGTGTTTCGGCCGGAACCACCAGGCAACCAACCCCACGAGGCAAAGCAATGGCACAGCAATGAGAAGTCTTCTCTTCATGCGCCGTCCATCACGTCCACGTTCCTATCTTCCGCCGTCATTCCCTGTCCCTCTCAGATGGTTCGATGGACGCAACAAAGATTGTACCTGAAAGATTGCTAGCGCCATGGCCACGAAGGACATTGCATTTCTGCTAAGATGCGAAGGCGCAGAGCGTGAAATTTTGGATTGGATCGCGGAGGACACTCGATGAAGTCGCTCAATTCCCTTCAGCCGGTGGGTTTGCTGGCCCTGCGATTGGCCCTGGGGATCATTTTCTTTTCTCACGGCTATCCGAAGCTGGCACATCAGGGCGCAGGGATGCAGGCATTCTTTGTGCAGCACGGGCTGCCGGGGAATTTCGTGTATATCGCAGGAGTGTTGGAAGTCTTCGGCGGGATTCTACTGGTCCTGGGGTTGTTCACGCGGGGAGCCGCGCTGCTGTTGGCGATTGAAATGGGAGTGGCGATCTGGAAGGTGCACAGCAACGGCGGCTATTTGGCCGTGCACGAGTACGAATTTCCTTTGACATTGCTGACGGCGTGCTTCGCGCTGGCTGCCGTGGGAGCAGGAACGATCTCGCTCGATTACCCGCTGTTTGAAAACGGAAAGAGCAGGACCAGGTTTCCCCAAAAGTCGAGAAATTGAGGGTTCGTCCCAGGAGGAAAGCGGCCTAGGACGACGACGCGGTCGATGCCGAGGATACTCCCGTGTAGCCTTCCGGCACGGCGATCCAGAGGATGATATAGAGCAAGACGCCTGTCCCCGCGCAGAGGACCGCCAGTGCCCACAGTACGCGAACCAGGAGTGGGTCGAGATCGAAATAATCGGCCACTCCCGCGCACACACCCGCGATTTTTCGATCGTTGATCGAGCGCACAAGCCTCTTGCGCGAGTTGTAAGCAGGAGGAGCAGATGGCGCCGCCGCTTCCGGCTGTTTTGCGCCGCAGTTGTAGCAGAATTTCGATCCAGCCGCGATGTCCTTTTGACAATTTGGGCAATTCATCGAGTCACCCTCACAGAGCAGTTCTGTCTTGCACTCCTATACTCAATACGTAGATGCCTCAAAGAAAGTTTCCCGAATCGGCAGTCTAAACCCAATAGGCTCAATACTCCAAGAGCTGCTTCACCGCGACAGTGATATGGCTCGTCTGAGGGAGGATTACGTCCTCGAGCTTCGGCTGATAGGCGCAAAACGTATCCATGGCGGCCACGCGCTTCACGGGCGCGTCCAGTTCTTCGAACAGCTCATCGGCGATGCGCGCTGCGATTTCCGCGCCGTAGCCCCAGCTCAGCATGTCTTCATAAGCCACGATGACGCGGTGCGTCCTGCGAACGGTGGCGGCAATGGCTTCCCAATCATAGGGAGAGAGGGAGCGCAGATCGACGATTTCGACGGAAATGCCTTCGCGTTCCAACTGCGCCGCGGCCACCTCCGTGCGATGAACCAAGGCGCCGTAGGTGATGATGCTTACATCCGTGCCTTCTTTTACCGTGCGCGCCTTCCCAAAGGGAATCGTAAAATCCGGTCCCGGATTTTCCGAGCGATTGTAGGGCTGGCGGTAGAGGTGTTTATGCTCGAGGAAGAGGACCGGGTCGTCGCAGCGGATGGCCGTGCGCAAAAGGCCGGCTACGTCCAGGGCGGTGGAAGGCATCACCACGCGGAGGCCGGGACAGTGCGCGAAGATCGATTCGCCGCTCTGACTGTGATACACGCCGCCACCGGTGAGATAGCCTCCGACCGGCACGCGAAGTACTACCGGCGCTTTGAAAGCGCCGTTCGAACGCCAGCGCATCACGCAAAGCTCGTCTCGAATCTGCATCATGGCAGGCCAGATGTAGTCGAAGAATTGAATCTCGGCAACGGGCTTTAGTCCGCGGGTGGCCATGCCGATGGCGCGGCCGACGATGCTTGCTTCCGCCAGCGGCGAATTAAAAACGCGATCGTTCCCATACTTTCGCTGTAGTCCCGCGGTCGCTTTGAAGACGCCGCCCTTCCCTTTCACGTGTTTGAGGTTGTCCTCGCGGCTGGCGTCCGCTACGTCTTCGCCAAAAATCGTGATGCGCTCGTCCCGCGCCATTTCGTCGGAGAGCGTTGCGGCAACCATCTCGACCATTGTCTTGGGTGCGCCATGAAGATGCGGTTGCGCTTCGAATGCAGCTGAGGAGGGATCCACGTCCGGCGAGTAGACGTTGGTTCGAATCGAGTCCACCGAGGGCTCTTCGGCGACAAGAGCTTGATCTGCGGCTTCGCGGACTTCGTTGTCGATTTCGGCTTCGAGAGATTCAATCTGCTTCTGGTCCAGCACGCCTTCGCGAACCAGAACCAGAGCTAATTTTGAAAGCGGATCGCGTCGTGCCTCTTCTTCGCGCTCGTCAGCGGATTTGTAAAGCTTTTCGTCATCAGAAAGCGAGTGCGAATACGGACGCGTCACATGTGCGTGGATGAGCGCAGGGCCGCGGCGCTCGCGGCAGTACTCCACCGCCTCTTTGCAGGCAGAATAGCTTTCGAATGGATCCGTGCCGTCGACTTCCGCAACGTGCAGGCCCGGAAAACCACGGACGAGTTTTGAGATGCTCCCGCCGGCGGTCTGTACTTCCACAGGAACCGAAATGGCATAGCCATTATCTTCGATGAGATAGAGGAGTGGAAGCTTCTTGAGGCAAGCGACGTTCAGGGATTCCCAGAATTCACCCTCGCTGGTGGAGCCATCGCCTCCCGAGACGTACACAATTTCATCGGGCTCGTGGCTCACGTGTTCCCCGAGCGGCGCCTTCTTTGCCTGCGCCAGGGCCTTGGGGCGGCCATCGTAATAAAGAGTAGCCTCGGCGGCACCGACGGCTTGGACGAATTGCGTGCCCGTACAAGAAGACTTGCTGACGATATTCCACTTTGGGTGGCCCCAGTGCGAGGGCATCTGCCGGCCTCCGGAGCTGAGGTCATCCTTTGCCCCAACTGCCGCGAGAAGGTTCTCCAGGGGAGTTACCCCAAGCATCAGGCAAAGAGCGCGATCGCGATAATAGGGGTAAAACCAGTCAACGCCTGGGCGGAGGAAGAGGCCCATGACGGCGGTGATTGCTTCGTGCCCAGCGCTGGAAATCTGAAAATAGATTTTGTTCTGGCGCTTCAGCTGGATCTCGCGATCATCCAGCCGTCGCGATAAGTACATAGTGCGGTAAAGGCGAATCAGCGTTTCGTGATCGAGGCCGTGAACTTTGGGGGCGTCAAGTTTTTCCACTTTGACGCGCGTTTGTGACGCCATTCGTTCTGCCCTCGCCTTGCGATCGGGGTACTTGCGTCCGCGGGATTCAATTATAGCGGATTTTTTGTTTCGACTGCTCAAATTGACCCACCAAGTGCATTCGAGGCGTGGTAGAAACAGACCAAATTGGCCTTAACAAGACATCCTCCAACACCAAGCGTTTGTGGGGTCGGGTTAATCGAGCGATTCGAACTGCTGATCGGCGTTCTCGAATTCCGGATCGGATTGCTGGATTACCTTCGGGGAAGCGCTTTTGAAAGGCTCCTCCGACGGGATACGCGCAACCCAGCGCTGCTCAGAAAGCTTTTCGTGGGAGGAAAAGTACAAACGCACGAGCAAACTTACTTTGCCGTCAGCGGCGGATTTAGATTTTTCTGTACCGGACTCGCTCGGCTTGTCCTTCGACTTTCCCTTAGCCTTGGAAGAAGGCGCTGGATTTTCCTCGGCCACCGTTTTGGCGCTCGGTTCTCCCGCGGGGCTCCCGGGGCGATCGAGTTTGTAGAGGAGTTTCTTGTCCAAGCGGAACGCTTGCTTCCAACCGTCGAGCTTGTGGCGCGCCAACTGCGCTTTTTCTTCGTCCGTGCCAAAGTCCAATCGGATATAAATGTGAGACATACTTTGAGTCTGCGACGCGCTCGAAGCTAAGTCAAGTTGGCCTGCCCAAAGACATCTCACGAATCGGAGCGCCGGCAGGCCTTGCTAATTGCACTTGCAAACTATGGCGTTTCACGCCATAGTATTCCCTCGATTGGTTTCGGATTGGGTTTCGAAATGGAATTACCACGTCATAAGCGCTGGCGTTCGATCTATGCAAGCATTTGCTTGCTCGTTGTCGTTTTGCTTTATGCGCCCTTGGCGGGAGCAGCGTGGTCCTCGTACCAAGCTTCTTGCTGTACTTCTGATCAATGCCCGATCGCGGGGCATCATCATCAAAAAGCTCCCGCTGTCCCTGCGAATCATATGGATTGCGGACATGACATGCCAAGAATGATGGCGTGCTCGATGTCCTGCTGCCATGATTCGGAGCGTTCGATGGTCAGTGCCGTTGCGTTTGTACTGCCCCCGTCGGTCGTGGTCGTCGCGCCGGCTGGGGGCAAGTCGCCGATCGAGCCGGCGAAAGTCCTGGATTTTCTCCGTTCCCTCGAACCGCTTTCTCCTCCTCCTCGACTGGCCCCTGCGGTTGCCTGAGGCACCGCTTTCTCTACTCACGTTCGCTGAGTCACCCGCGTCGCGGCGTCATCGCTGCGCAGTAATCCCCATTCGGAGGAGAAAAGTTCATGTCAGGCCATTTTCGATTGTGCCGTTTCGCTTTTCGCAAACTAATTTTGCCTTGGCTGGTTTTGGTTCTAATTTTTCAAGGAATCGCCTTTGCTGGAATCTTCGGCACCGTGCGCGGCATCGTTCACGATGCGCAACACCGGCCCATCGAGAACGCGACCGTTGTGTTGCAGGCAAAGCAGTCCGACTGGAAAAAGGAAGCCGCCACGGATGGAGAAGGACGTTTTCAGATGGATGCGGTGCCTGCCGGAATGTACACCATCCATATCGTCCGAGACGGGTTTCGCGACGTGAAAAACGACCTTACCGTCCTCCCTGATTCTGCGCCGCTTCTTCACTTTCCGATGGAACTGGCGCCGGTACATCAGAGTGTGGAGGTTACCGATTCCGCGCAACCGGTTGACGCAGGATTCTCCACGGCGTCGGCAACACTGACGCGTGAAGACATTCAATCCACGCCGGGCGCTTCCCGGACGAACAGCCTCGAATTCATTACTGCCTACACACCCGGCGCCTATATGGTTCACGACCAGCTTCACATCCGCGGTGGCCACCAGGTTTCCTGGCTGATCGACGGCGTGCCTGTCCCGAACACCAACATCGCTTCCAACGTCGGCCCGCAATTCGATCCCAAAGACATTGATGTCGTGGAAATCCAGCGCGGCGGTTATTCGGCGGAGTACGGTGACCGGACCTACGGTGTCTTCAATGTCATCCCGCGCTCGGGTTTCGAACGCAACCGTGAAATCGAGCTCGCTGCCACCTACGGCAGCTTCCATTCCACTGATAGCCAGATCAGCATCGGCGACCACACGGATCGTTTCGCGTATTACACGAGCCTCAGCGTGAATCGCACCGATGTGGGCTTGATGACGCCGGAACCGCAAGAGCGGCACGACAACAACAACGGCGTTGGCGGCTTCACTTCGCTGATTTTCAACGCGACGAAGGCAGATCAACTTCGCTTCGTCGGGTCGGCTCGAGCGGACTATTTTCAAATTCCAAACACGGCCGATCAGCAACTCATTGGCGTACGCGATATTCAGCGCGAACGGGACGTCTTCGGAAATTTCTCCTGGGTGCACACCGTCAACCCGGGCATTCTCACTACGCTCGCGCCGTTCTATCATTGGAATCGCTCCGCCTATGACGGTTACGATCGACCAGATCCGAATCTGCCTCCCGGCAGCCAGGACACACGGATCATTCCAACCGATCACCATGACTCTCACTATGAAGGTGGCCTCGCGACTCTGGCTGTCACGCGTGGCAGGCACAATGCACGCGCCGGTCTCTACGGATTCGCGCAGCAAGACGACGCATTCTTTGGCCTCGTGGCCGCCGACGGCTCCAGTGCGCCGCTCAGCCAAACGGAACACCCAGGAGGCGGGCTCTTTTCTCTCTTCGCCGAAGACCAGTACCGCATCACCGATTGGCTCACTCTCAACGGCGGCTTCCGCTACACGCATTTTTCTGGTGGGCTCACCGAAGACCACGTCAATCCGCGCGTGGGCGCTGCTCTTCGCGTGCCAAAGCTCAACTGGGTTTTCCGCGCCTTCTACGGCCGCTACTATCAGGCTCCGCCTCTTCTCACGGTTTCCGGACCGCTCCTGCAGCAAGCCATCGACGAAGGCTTCGATTTCCTGCCGCTTCGCGGCGAAAGGGACGAACAGCGCGAATTCGGCCTGACCGTTCCCATCCGCCGCTGGGAGTTTGATATTTCCAATTTCCAGACGCACGTTCGGAATTTCTTCGATCATGACGTGCTCGGCAATGCCAACATCTTCTTCCCGCTCACGATTGACCGTGCACGCATTCACGGTTGGGAACTGACCGCTCGGTCACCGCGCATCGCGAATCGCCTCCAGGTTTATCTGACCTATTCCCATCAGTTCGTGGAGGGTGCCGGAGCGGTCACGGGTGGCCTCACCGACTTCACTCCACCGGACGAGGGATTCTTCCTCCTCGATCACGACCAGCGCGACACCCTCGGAGTCGGCTTCCATTCCTCGTTGCCGTGGCGCACGTTTGCATCCGGGAACCTGAGCTATGGCTCGGGATTCCTCGACGGAGATGGCCCCGGCCATCTTCCCGGCCACACAGAGTTTTCGCTCTCGCTCGGAAAATCCTTCGGCGAGCGCTTCCGCGTCTCATTCACCGCGCAAAACATCAGCGATTCGCGCTACCTGCTCGACAGCGCGAATACATTTGGCGGGACGCACTGGAACTACCGCCGGCAATTCACGGGAGAGCTTCGCTATCGTTTTCATTTCCGATGATGTGAAAGAGGATTCGTTGCACGGATAGCGCGCCCGCGCTACACTCTCCACGCAATTCGAATAAGAGGCGATGGAGTTCGCCATAACCGGGCCGATGCTATGCATCTGCTCTGATAACTCCTGGCAGCCTAGCGGCTCCAGGAGTTTTTTGTTTGACGAGCCGCGGGCCATTTTCTCGCGCACCCAAACGGGCTGCAGATCGGAGTTACGTTGCGTATTGCGTTGATTGCGATTTTTGGTGCCGTTGGCACTCTTGCGCGTTACGGCCTTCAAGGCGTCGTCCAGATTCGCACGGGGAGCACCTTTCCTTTCGGCACTCTGCTGGTTAATTTGACGGGGTGTTTCCTCCTGGGCTTGATCGGGCAATTCACGATGAATCGCATGGTGATTTCGCCGGACTGGCGCGTGGCCATTGCGGTGGG
>Ga0137409_10009267_pt1 | contig 10020 bp, 10 predicted proteins | sample CZODoug1_16funga_FD_122059 | JGI IMG/M metagenome (GOLD analysis project Ga0137409, IMG submission 122059) | Vadose zone soil fungal communities from Angelo Coast Range Reserve, California, USA - CZODoug1_16fungal (Hybrid Assembly) | ecosystem: Environmental > Terrestrial > Soil > Vadose zone...
AAGACTTGTTGTGTCAAGGGCAAAACCATTTAGCGTGTTGGGCGGGAAGCCTGGAAGCGGGCGGCCAGGGTGTAGACCGACCCTGATTCCGTATATTGGATTGACAATATACTCTTAAGCAGTTAAGACTTATATCGATACTCGGCAAGACAGTTGACTTGGAGAGCGCAATGCTTGGTTCAGATCGCTCTCGTGCGCAAATGGGGCGCCGCACATGTGTGGCATTCTGGGGTACTCACATCTCGCGAAGGATTTACCCGCCTGGCTGCCGATGGCAGCTTTGGAGGCCCTTGCGCACAGGGGGCCCGACCATCAAGGAACTTTTTGCTCGGAGCAGATCTCTTTGGGTGCGACTCGCCTGCGCATCGTTGATCTCGAGGACGGAGATCAGCCACTGTTTAGCCCGGATCGCGATGTTGTCGTGGTCTTCAATGGTGAGATTTTCAATTGCCTCGAACTGCGCGCTCAGCTGAAAGGGGAAGGGTATAGCTTTGAGACGCGGTGCGATACGGAGATCGTCCTCAAAGCCTTCCTGTGCTGGGGTAGCTCATGCTTCGCACGGCTCCGCGGGATGTTTGCCATTGCCATCTGGGTCCGCTCCGAATGCCGTCTTATTCTCGCTCGCGACCGAATGGGCATTAAGCCCCTGTATTACTGCCTTCAGGACGGTGAAATCTATTTTGGTTCTGAGCTGAAGTGCATCCTCCTGCATCCTGCAGTTCGCCGCAACATTTGCCTGTCGGGTTTGAACTGTTTTCTCAGCCTGAACTATGTTCCCGGTCCCCTTACTTTGGTCGAGGGCATCATCAAGCTCATGCCAGGGCATCTTCTGGAGTGGCGGAACGGCGAGTGCAGTAGCGGGTCATATGTTCCCCCTTTGGCTGCGGCAAGGGTTCCTGGCTCAACGGAGAGCGCCTGCGATGAACTAGACGGCCTGTTGGAGCAATCGTTGAAGGAGCAGCTTGTTTCGGACCTGCCCGTGGGTATTTGGCTCAGTGGAGGCCTGGATTCTTCAACCATCCTGCACTACGCCGCGAATGCTCATCACGGTACGCTGCAAACATATTCCGTTACCTTCCGGGGACGCTCGTTTGACGAGAGTCGATACATCAGGGAGGTCAGCAGCCACTTCGGCACGCGGCACACCGAGTTCGACTTGACCGCGAGCGCCGACCTCGTCAGCGCGATCGAGCGAATTGCCTACTATTCCGACGAACCTGGTGCGGACGCAGGAGCTTTGCCACTCTGGTTTCTGGCCCAGATGACAAGCAGGGATGTCACGGTGGTGCTAACAGGCGAGGGCGCAGATGAACTATTCGGAGGCTACTTAACCTATAAGGCCGATCGCTACTGCACTCTGGCCCGCCGGATTCCCGCTCGACTGCGGCAGGCAGCCTTGGCGTTTGCGATGCATCTGCCGGTATCCGACGAAAAGATCAGTTTCGAATATAGGCTCAAACGGTTTTTGCAAGGCACTCTGCTATCGCCCGAGATGGCGCACGTGTTCTGGAACGGAACATTTTCGGAATCTGAGAAGCAACGCCTATTCTTGTTCGCCGAAGCTGGACCCCTAGCCGAGGTGCTCGCTGAAATGGGCGAAGGTGAGGGGCTGCAACGCTATCTGGACTTCGATCAGCGCTACTACTTGCCCGATGACATCCTCTACAAAGTAGACCGCATCAGCATGGCGCATTCACTGGAGGTACGGCCTCCCTTTCTGGATCAGCGAATCGTCGACTTCGCTGCTGGCTTGCCCGAACGCCTGAAGCTGCGAGGATCGACTTCCAAATACGTACTTCGCCGCTTGATGAAGGATAAGTTACCGCGCGCTGTACTGCAGCGACCGAAAATTGGCTTTGATGTCCCGATCCACGAGTGGCTCCGAGGCGTCCTTCGGCCTATGCTGCTGGAAACGTTGTCGGAAGAAGCCGTCTTGGCTGGTGGGCTGTTCCATTGGCCTGCCGTGAAACTACTCGTGAATGCACACTTGGAGCGGAAAGCAAACCATGGGTATCACTTATGGGGTCTGATGGTCTTATTAATCTGGATGAAGCGATGGAAGATCGAGTTGGCGTCCCACGAACCGCGGCTGACGATGCCAATCGTCGAGGTCCTGGACGGAGTTGGCTCGTAGTTCTGATTGCCTCCCTGGTTTTCCTCCTCAACATCGCCAGCCCGCCCCGGCTCATGGACGATGTGGACGCGGTCCAGGCGCAGATCGCCCGCAACATGCTGACCTCGAAAGACTGGGTCACCGCACGACTTGACGGTGTTGCTTATTTGGAAAAGGCACCGCTCGTCTACTGGATGATGGCGGTGTCGTATGAAATCTTCGGCGTTCATGACTGGGCGGCGCGTTTACCGCTTGCTTTCTCGGCAGTGGCTTTGTGTTGGATAACCTACCGCTTCGGACGGTGGGCGTTTGGCGAGGAACCAGGCCTGTACGCCGGCGTCGTACTAGCCACGTCAGCCGGCTTGTTCCTGTTCACCCGGATCTTGATCCCGGATGCCACACTCACGGCAACCATCACGGGCGCCATCTGGGCATGGTTGTCACTGCTCGAACCGGAAGAGCAACTTCCCCTTCGCTGGTCGGTCATGCTGGGAGCGTGCCTGGGAACTGGCCTACTGCTGAAGGGCCTGATTGCGGTGGTTTTTCCAGTTCTGGCGGGTATTGCCTACATGGCCCTCACACGACAACTTTTCTCGATCAGGTCGTGGCGTCGACTGACTCTCGGTACGGCGATTGCTATCGCTTTGGCGATTGCCGTGCCGTGGCATGTGCTCGCAACCCTGCGCAATCCGCCTTACTTTGCGTTTTCCATGCATAGTGCGCCCGGCGAATACCGCGGATTCTTCTGGTTCTACTTCTTCAACGAACATCTGTTGCGTTTTCTGAACCTGCGGTACCCGCGCGATTACAACACTGTGCCAAGGCTGTGGTTCTGGTTGCTGAATCTGGTCTGGCTCTTCCCGTGGTCGGTTTATCTGTCCGCCATTCCAAGGTTGTCATTCCGTCCGGCTTCGCGAGCAGAAAGAACACGGTTGATGGCGCTCTGCTGGATCGGGGTAGTGATGTTGTTTTTCACTTTCTCGACCACCCAGGAGTACTACTCGATGCCGATCTACCCTGCCTTGGCGCTCCTCATTGGATCGGCGATCAGCGCCGGAGGTCGAAGGGTCCGCACGGCCACGGGTGTTCTTCTTGTGATTTCTACACTGCTGTGTGTCGCACTCGGGGTCTTGATTGCATTGGTCTGGCGCCTGCCCGCGGTCGGCAACATTTCTACGGCCCTGACCCAACATCCAGAACTCTACACGCTCTCGATGGGCCATATGCGAGACCTGACCCTTAGCGCTTTTGCCTACCTCAGGTTCCCGCTGGCGATCGCGGCTTTCGCGTTCGGGATGACCGCCGTTGGTATCGCCGGATCGAGAGGCAACGTCAAGAGAGTCGTTCTCGTTATCGCTGCCGGCATGGTCCTCTTCGTTCAGGCCGCCCGAATTGCGCTTGTTCGATTCGACTCGTATCTGGGGTCGTACCCTCTGGCTCAGAGCCTGGAGCAGGGTCCCCCGGGACAACTGATCGAGGCCAACTCTTACTACGCCTTTTCATCTGTTTTCTTCTATACCGGTCGCACGGCGCTGCTGCTCAACGGCCGCAACAACAACCTGGAATACGGCTCTTACGCGCGGGGCGCTCCCCGCGTGTTCATTGAGGATCGTGAGTTCGTATCCCTATGGACGGGGGTAGGGCGCTGCTACCTTCTTGCCTACGGCGCGGAAATGCCGCATCTGGAGCAGCTCGTTGGGCGATCCAACCTGCGCGTGGTAACGGAAAATACCGGCAACTATTTGCTGACGAACTATGCACTCCCCTGACACGACCGCCGCACGCATGGTTCGTTGGGAGGAGAGCGTCCGCTTCGCATGGTGGGCGCTAGCCGGCGACAAGCTGAAGGCTTCTCTTACCATGCTGGGAGTTGTGATTGGCAGTGCCGCGATCGTGCTTGTCGTCACGATATCTTCGACCGGCAAAGCCTATATGATCGCGCAGATCGAGGGTATCGGCGCCGACCTTGCCTATGCCACCCTTGACCGTAATGGAGTCTCCTCTACTCTAGACGACGAATTGACACCAGAGGATCTCGCGGCCGTACGCCAAATCCTCCCGGCCGTCAGCGCCATTGCCGGTACTTACGACATCCCGGTCAGCTTTCAACTTCGTGGCAAACAGGTTCATCCTCGATTGGTTGGTGTCAGCCAAGATTTTGAGAAGATCCGCAACCTGCAGATTACCTCGGGCAGATACTTCGACCCAGAGGACTTCCTGGCCCATTTCAAGGTTTGTCTGGTCACGGATCACTTGGCCCAAGTCGCCTTCGGCCTCGATCCTGCGGTGGGCAACAAGATTCACCTCGACCAGTTTGATTGCACCATCATTGGAACCTTCAAAGAGGGGGTGCCCACCTTCGGACAGTCCGAGATACAAGAGGACACGTTGCTCATCCCCTTCCCTCTGGTGAAGTCCATCACAGGCGAAGACTTCTTTCAGGTGCTGTACGCGCAGGCGGAATCCTCCGCCGAAGTACCCGAGTTGACCCGGCAGATGAACCGCTTGTTGCAGGCCCGTCACCGCAAGGAAGCGCGTTACAGCGTCGATAACTTGTCTTCTCTGCTTCACACGGCAGACAACATTTCACTCGCGATGAGCGCCGTGCTGATCGCGATTGCCACCCTAACTCTAGTCACCGCCGGAACCGGCATCATGAATATCATGCTGGTCAACGTCTCCCAGCGAACGCATGAAATTGGGGTCCGGAAGGCACTGGGCGCCCGCCCGGATCAGATCCGGGTCCAGTTCTTATTGGAAGCATTCTTTATCAGTTTTGCTGGAGCGGTGGTGGGCGTAGTGACTGCGCTTGGACTCGTCTGGTTGGTCGCACGATTGACTGAGGGTATCGTTCCGCTCGGAATTTCCTGGACTGCGGTGGCGGTCGCGCTCGTGGTTTCTAGTGGCGTCGGGGTGCTGTTCGGGTATCGTCCCGCCAGCGAAGCGGCGAATCTGAACCCCATTGACGCACTTCGGATGGAGTGACATCAATCGCCCAGTTTCAATGGGGCGCCGTGGCCCCCTTTCGACACTTTCTGCAGCTAGTCCGGCGAGACCACCAACACATGGAAACTCCCCGGAGCGATCTTGGGACGGGGGTGTGGATTGTCCGCGGTTGCCTCAGGCGCAGGACCTAGCTGCGCCGCAGACAGATAGATTTTGTGTGTCTTAGTGTCCAGAGCCATGGTGCGGGCGCTCCTTTCCGTTGGAACGTTCGCCAAGACGGCGTATTTGTCAGGGCTGCCTTGCCTCACCACTGTCAGGGTGCCCTCGCCGTTCGAGGAAAAGGCCAGTTTGTTCCCTGGATCGTAAGCCGCCGCGTCCGGACCATCCCCGATTGGAACCGTAGCGACCACTTGGCCAGAATCCGCGTTCACAATCGCCATCTTTTTGTTCGAGCACACCGAAAACAGCCGTCGCGTTTCTTCATCGATAGCAAGACCCGAGGGTTCCTGGCATGGAGAAAGAGACCAAGTCTTCTTTGTCTTGAGAGCCTGGGGATCGAGTTGTACGATCTCGCTCTTGTCCTCGATGTTGACGTATATATTGCCCTTCCGGTCGCTCACCGGGAACTCTGGCTTGCCATCCAGGGCAACTGTGCCTGCCACCGTGCCGGACGCAGCGTCAATTGCCGTCACATCATTGCTGCGGCCGTTGAAGGCAAATACGCGCTTGCTGTATGGATCGTACAAAATCCCATCAGGATTCTTGCCCGTCGCTACCTTCTGCAGAACCGAGTGCGACTTCAGGTCGAATATTACGACAACGTCGTCGCCGCCATCGCTAATGAAGCCCCGGTTGAGATCGTTGGCCACCGCGATGCCGTGTATGCGTTTCATCCCCGTGATTTTGGTCATCGGCTTCTGGGAAGTGAGATCCACCACCGCAACCTCCGTGCCATGCGACACGTAGAGGTGCCCGTTCACAGAGTCCACAGCGAGGTAATCCCAGCCGCCTTCGCCGTCGAGTGGAATTCGGCCGCTAACCCTGTACTGCTGTGCGCTTACCGCAAGAGAAAACCCGAGCAGAAGAAGCCCGGTTATCTGAAGCATGCTCCGCATATGCATCCCCTTGATTCCAAAAACAGACGCTATGTCCGTAAGCACAAAATTCCCTGCCTGCTCTTTGTGGTCTAGTCATTGGGCCCGACTTGAAGCTCCGATCTCTTCCTAGAACGCTGTCACACACGACCTGTGCCCTGAAATCACACTTTTCTCTCTTATTGGCATAAGACTACAATGTCAGGAATAATAGTCGGATTCAGCCTCTTCATCAAGTCGAGGATTGCCTTCTGGTTCATCGGCATTCGATCGGTGTCGGCCGTCATTAGGTTGATCCGGGAGTGATCGGGCGCGGAAATCAGACCCAGGGTGCGAATCGTCTCTTGTGAGGAAATAATGCGAAAGTCGGTTGAAGTCACCGTCTCAGCACTCCTGACTGTATTGCTGGTTTTTGTCCTCTGGTGGATTTTGCTCCGGTAGCGCCTCAACGTTCAAGCGGCGACTGGGTATGATTTTAACTTTCTCCTCGACGCGGCGGAGGAAACAATGCGCCAACATCGAAGAACGTCACTTGGAGTCTTGACCGAGCGAGCCGAACTCCTATTCTTGGCCACTCAACTGTGGATACTCATTGCCCAATACGGCTTGAATATTGCTCGTCGTGAATTAAGCTGTTAAGCTCCGAATGAAAGATGGGCGTCTCCGTTGAAGGAGACTCGCCCTCAACTAGGGTACCTTCAAAGTAGAAGAAGGCCAGGTTTGTTGAAATCGAAAGCGATACCGACTGCGGCCGAGTTCCGCTTACTCGAAATTCTCTGGCGCCTGGGAGAAGGCACCATTGAGGATTTCTTGCGGGCTTCAGAAAAAGACAGTCCGCTGCACTACAAGACGGTGCAAACCGTTTTGCGGATCATGGAAAACAAGCGATTTGTCAGTCATTCGCTGCGTGGGCGCGCTTTTGTATATCGACCTCGCGTGAAGCGTAGCGAAGTACGCCGTAGCTCTTTACGCTCCTTGCTGGACAGGTATTTTCTTGGCTCCCGCTCTGAGCTTCTGGTCAACCTGCTGGAGAACGAGCGTATCGACACTACCGAGTTGCAGGAACTCGAACGTCTGATTCGCAGTTATCGCAAAGCGAAAAACTCCGAGCGGCAAAATAATCGTTGAAGGTCGGGACATTATGTGGTTCGACGGCTCCTTGACGGGTTTGAGCATCTGGATCACATATTGTGTACAGGTCGTCTTTGCTTATCTGACGACGCTGTGCATTTGCAGTTTCATCCGAAACCCTCGCACTCGGGTCCGAATGTGGGGCGGCTTCTTGTTTCTGACGATCGTGGCCTGGCTGCTTTCGTGGGTGCCCTCCCGGGCAGCGAAGTCGGTTCATTTCGTTCTCACGTCAACATCGTTACCGGCGACGTCGAACCTTCATCTGGCCCTGCCGATGAAAACCATATGGGCTTCCTACGTTGCCAGACTTGCGCCAACCGCCTGGCGAGTATATGTCATTCTGCTGCTGGCGTTGCTGCTGCATTTGCTGGTCAAGTCAATGCAGCTTAGATCTGTTTTGCGACGCACACAACAGCCCTCACCCCAGTTAGAACTACTTTTTCGAAGGCTTTGTCTCCAATTGGGGATTCGACATAGTGAACTCGGTCTTGTATCGGAGCTGCGTTCTCCCGCCACCTGTTACTGGCTGCGGAGTCACGTTCTGCTGCCCCTGGAACTGATTCCTCATCTCGACAGCGATCAACTGGCTGATGTTCTGCGGCATGAACTGACGCATGTTAAACAGCACGACTATTTGTGGGATCGTCTGGCGGCATTGGGATGCCGGCTGGTTTTCTTTCACCCGTTAGTGTGGCTGGCCTACGGCCGCTTGCGATGGGAGCGCGAACTAGCCTGCGACCTCGCGGTCGTAGAGAAACGCGCGGAATCACGCTTGACTTATGCCGAATGCCTCACCAGGCTTGCCCGCTGGTTTGCGGAGAAGAGTAGCCGTTCAGAAGGAATTGGTTTTTCCTCCTCTGAGTCATTGCTGGCGGTCCGAGTTCGCGCCTTGTTGAGTGAGCCATCGTCTTATTCAAACCTTGAGAAAGTGGCCCGGGTAGCACTTGTAGCGATCACCTCAATCACCGCACTATTGTTAGTCCCTAGTTTGGGTCTAATCCTATATTCGCCGGCGCCACTCTCTGCCTTGTTACATCCAGCTCGCGACGTTCATAACGATTCCATGAAAACGCCGAGACGGAAAGCCCCGCACGCTTCCTTGAACAAAGGGGTAAGTACGCCGTTAGTCTGGAGCATCTCCCAATCCAAACGTCCGCAGGCGGTCGATTTGCTCCTGGACTCTCAATTGACATCTATGCCGGTTCTAACAAACTCGTCGACTGTGGCCGAGCCTACCGCCGAGACGCGCCCCGCGTACTCTGACATGACTAAGGATGGCGCCCGATTACGTCCGTCAAATACTGTCTGGGACGAAGCTCCTACGACCCTGGCGAGCTCCCCGAAGTGGCGGAACCTTGTGGTCCGTGCCATCACTGATGGGGTGGCTGCCGCCGCCGGTGGCATTGACATCGACGATGTAGACAGCCCCCGCAGGCGTAGCCGCTAAATCGCCCGACCTTTGCCACTTCTGTAGCAAAGTCTCGCCGAAAGCGGTTTGGCATGATGGAAGAGTAGATCACGGAATTGCGGCTTTGCTTCAGATTTGAACATTCTTGAGAGCAAGATCCATCGCCTCATACAGATGAACGGCGAAATACTTCTCTCTGGATTGTTGAAGATTGACCTTCGTGATCGTGTCAATGGCATCCCTGGGTTTGGCATTGGCGATCCGCAAGACTGGCTCCTGAGAACCAAATGTCACGAGTGAGACAGCAGCGTCTCGTTGAGCCAAGTGGTCAAGGATTCCTGTTTCTAAAGCTGATTCCAAAGCTGATTCCAAAGCAAAACACCTTGCCTGGTTGGATTGACGTCTAGGGCAATCACCACCTGGAGAGGGGACGATTGCTGGTTGTCCTCCGGCGCAGCCGGTGAATCCGTGGACACACCGGCCAGTATCGGCATGAGGCAAAAGATCACTAAACGGGTTGATAACGTTTTCTTTTGGCAATGGCCCCCACCTCCTTAGGTCGCAATGCCCCTCTTCGCAGCAACCGACACTCGCTATGGCCCATGCAGCGACCGCGATCTCGCGGAACAATCTCTTTTGCTGGTCCGAATTTTTACTTGGACTGCCTCTCGCTTGTGGCTGGTTGAGTGGAAACCCACATCGACCAGGTCTCCGACGCTGAGAACCTTGAAGAGCAGTCGTGCTTTGTGACACCGAAACTGGGTCAGGTCGGTGACGTCGAAGCCGACATTCGGGAAGAATCGAGTACTAATGGAAAAGTGATTGTCCACAACTTCAGTCACGCGACCATAAATGTAGTCTGCGGCTGCATGCGTCGTGAGCGAGAGGAGTAATACTGCAGTTCCAAACCATCGCCGCGCGATCATCGACACCTCCGGTCACCTAACGCAACGCTTTCCTACCGCCGTGCGCGGACTAGTAGGCAAGTGCACTCGTTAGTCAACATGTTCTCCCTCTTCGAAAAAGCCGATTTCGGGCGCAGGCAATCTGTCGCCTTTCCTTGCCCAAAAAGCATAAAGAGTAGGCAACATGACAATGCTGATGAACAGTTCGACAATGAGTCCGCCGACGATCACGATGGCGAACGGCCTTTGTGAGTCGGAGCCAATGTCATGCGACATGGCGGCGGGCAGAAGGCCCAAGGTGGCGACCAGCATGGTCATCATGATCGGGCGAAGGCGCAGAAGAGCGCCTTCCTTGGCGGCTTCACGCGGGCCCATGCCGCGCGCCCGGAGTTGGTTGATGTATTCGACCATGATCACTCCGAT
>Ga0137409_10009268_pt1 | contig 10019 bp, 9 predicted proteins | sample CZODoug1_16funga_FD_122059 | JGI IMG/M metagenome (GOLD analysis project Ga0137409, IMG submission 122059) | Vadose zone soil fungal communities from Angelo Coast Range Reserve, California, USA - CZODoug1_16fungal (Hybrid Assembly) | ecosystem: Environmental > Terrestrial > Soil > Vadose zone...
CGAGCGGATTGGCCGTCGCATGGGTTGCCGTGACCTGGTTGAAGGCGCCGTAGACGATGCGCTGAGCGGTGTTCTTCTTGCCGCAGCGCATGACGGTGTTCACCAGGCGGGTGACCAGCGGGCTCTGGAACTTCGGATCTTTGGCCAGGGGCCTTTTGGTGGCTTGACGGCGGCGGGACATGGGACTGGTTTGTTAGTTCGTTAGGCGGTTGACTGGCGAAGACCGGCTACTTGGCCGCGGCCGGCTTGCCTTCCTTGGGACGCTTCACCCCGTATTTGGAACGGCTGACGCGACGCTTCTCCACCCCGGCAGCATCGAGGGAGCCGCGCACGATGTGGTAGCGCACCCCTGGCAGGTCCTTGACCCGGCCGCCGCGCACGAGCACGATCGAATGCTCCTGCAAGTTGTGACCGATGCCAGGAATGTAGGTCGTCACTTCGATGGAATTCGTCAAACGCACGCGAGCAACTTTGCGCAAAGCCGAGTTCGGCTTCTTGGGCGTCTGCGTGTACACGCGAATGCATACACCGCGCTTCTCGGGACAGCCCGCGAGCGCGGGCGATTTCGTCTTCGTGCGAATTCCTTCGCGTCCCATTCGGACCAGTTGCGAAAATGTCGGCACAGTCTTCCCTCTTTGTTTGCGGACACAAATTCAGCCCGCGAATGCACGCGCGTTTCGACAGCTCTCGCTTTGCGCGCACAAAAACAGCGCGAGAGCACACCAAGCTGAAAGGTGTACTGCGATTCCGGAGACCAGCAAGAAACTCCGCACGCACTCCAAGAGGCAGAACTACGCTCTTGGCTTCGATTCGGAGAGGCTTACTCGGCTTTGCGGGACAGGCGTCCCATTCCGGCCGCTCTTCGCTCCCAATCCGTCTTGCAATGTTCCGGGAGAAAAGATCCTTCCAACTGCACGCGTCTAAAACTCCCCCGACGCGCTACTGCTAGGTACAACTACCCCTAACGAAACACAGAGTATAGGGGAGAAATTTGCATGTGTCAAATCGCATTCGCAATGGGCTGAGGAAAACTTTCGCCAGGGACGCCGGGACTGGTATGAAGCCTGCGCGCCCGAAAAAACAGGGGTCCAGGCAAAGGTAGGGCGAAGCCGGGCCCCCGGCGAGAAGAAGGGGCTGATGTTGCGGCCAGTCCCTCGAATAGGCGATAAGCCATTTATTTACAGCAAGTTAACTATTCTGTCTTGTCCTTTTTCTCCAGACCTTTATCGCCGTAGGGCCACAGGTTAAACGCCTTCAACTCCTCGTATTCGTGCTGGTCGCGGAGCATCTTGGCGGTCCGCTCCTCAGACCAGGGCTCAGCCAGGCGTTCGGGCCGGTCGGCAATCCAGAAAGCGGTCAAGGCCATCAGGGTGGAGTTCTGCGCCAGGATGTCGGGCTTCTGCGCTTCGAGCGCATCCGCGGCGGAGTGATGCGTAAAGTTGTACTCGGCGCCTTCCTGCTCCATGTTGATGCCCGGCAAACCGTACATGGAAAACGGAAGCGTGTCTGTGCCGGATTCGATCTTCTCGTTCACTCTCACATGGCGAAGATTCAAAACGGACTCCGTGAATGCCTCGACAGCCGGAATCAAATCATCGCGTCCACCGAGCTGGAAATTTTTTACGATTCCCTGACCCTCGTCGAGAATCAAATCGCCGAGGTGGTTCGCCCATTCCGCCTTGTGTTGTTTGTAATACGCGAACGAGCCGTCGAGGCCTTGCTCTTCTCCGGTGAAAAGCACAAATCGCAGAGTGCGACGCGGGCGCAGCCCTGCGCGCATGATTGTTTCCGCAGCGCCGAGTGTAGCAGCCGTACCGGAACCGTTGTCCGTTGCGCCCTGCGAAAGATCCCACGAGTCAAGATGTCCACCGACGACGAAAATTTGCTCCGGATGCTCGCTTCCGCGAATTTCACCGACGACATTCGCCGTTTCGACTGGGCCATTCGTGAATGTATTCTGCACGTTGATATGCATGCGCGGAGTAATGCCGCGCTCGATCAAGCGTTCCAGCTGGCCTTGATCTTCGTTGGTCATCGAAACGATGGGAATTGCAAAATCGGCGTCAAAACCGAGGATTCCGGTGTGTGTCAGGTTCATGCCGGCCGAACGCGAGCCGCCTTGCCCGCCGATCACGGCGACGACACCTGCACTCGAGAGCGTCTTCAGAAAATTTCCAAAGTCCGCGAAAATCATCATGGAGTCCTTTTTCGGTCTGCCTTTGGCCTGCACCAGGACGATTTTCCCTTTTAGCCGGCCGAGACTCTTCGCTTCTTCATCGAGATTGAACAAATCCACGGTGACCACGTCGCCGTCGGAGCCGCCCGCAGGCGTCGAACCAACCCAGCCCATCGCATCGACGTGCAGCGGCCGGGTCATTGGAGAGAGAAGCTTCGCGTCGGCGGTACCGCGCGTCCAGCCGCGCCAAATCGTATACTTTTCCGTGTGCACATTTTCAAGGCCCATGGCCTTCATTTTCGCGACAGCCCACTCTTCCGATTTGTGCTCACTGGACGATCCCGTCACGCGTGAGCCGATGTCATCGCTCAATTCCGTCAGGTACTGGTAGGCGTGGGAGTTCATCATCCCTTCGCCCGCGATCTTTACCAGCGACGGCATCGTGCCGTCTTCCTTCGGCCCCTTCGGCTTATTGTCCGCCGCGGCCACTCCTGCCGCGACGAGCACCGCCGCCACTGCCAGTCCCGGGATAACCAGCACTTTCCTCATTCGGTCCCTCTCTTTGCGCAACGGCGCGAATCCAGATTACCATCGAGCTTAGACGCACAGAACCTGTATAGCTCTTCGAACCTTTGTATAAAAAATGGCAAGAACTCAAAAGGTTTTTCGGTACGTCAAATTGCCAAGCACTCCCGCGCAGGCATTGAGGCTAGTGTTGAAGGCCATCGGCTATTTACTTTGGGGAATTTACAAGTTAATTCTGGGCTGTTGGCTCGAACCTATCCTCAACCGCAGCTTCCGGCGCGCCTTCGCAGAAGATATCCGACGTGCTATGCCATTCCTGTTCGAACGCTATGGCGCCAAGATTATCCGAGACCCATCTCCTGAATCGAACGACCCATATCAGGACTATGTGACACTCGGTGCTTCAAATTTAGTCTTTAAGTTTTCCAAGTGGAGGGACGAAAATTTTGCGATCGACGTCTCCCCGACCTATGCACCGGGTGATTCTCGTAAACTCGTTGATGCGATACGTGCAGTGAATCCGGCCGAAAAGGCGACGGGTTCGATCTCCGATGTCAGCTGGAGACCTTGGGGAAAAATCCTCGAGCCAAATTTCGCTTTACTACAGGAAGCCTTCAAAGAAGACAACTACGCCGCTACGAAAGAGAAAGTGTCGCAGGTAGGCTAGCGGGGCCACTGATCGCTACACGCTGCTCTCTTTTCGCTGCAACTTCGCTGGCCAATTGCTGTCAGCGAAACTCAATCAAATCGTCGCCTTTACCAAGCAGGAGGCGGACCCTAAACTCAACCAGCGGCCATGAATCAACTTTTCGAACGACTCTCTAAATGCGGGATAGTTTTTTGCTCGATCGTCCTGCTTCTCGCTGGCATTGCGTTTGCCCAAGCGGTCGCGGAAGAGCCGCAGGAAAAATCCGCGGAAGCTTCCACAACGAAAGCCTCCGAGAAAATAGAAGAACCGCCAAACGCGGCACAGATTGAGCTTCTCGAAACGAAATATCGGTTCGAAGCAAATGGCGACTCGCGGAAAGAAGTTCATGCGATTGTCAAGATCAACAGCGAACTTGGCGTTCGCCAGTTCGCGCGACTGAATTTCGATTACAACCGCAGCTTCCAATCCGTGGAGATTCCGCTCGTGCACATCACTCACGAGAGCGGCGGCACCGCGGACATTCTGCCGAGCGCAATTACGGATGCCCCGAATTCTGCTGTCGAGAAATTTCCGGCTTACCAGGATATACGCGTCAAATCCGTCCGCGTCCTCGGACTTCAGCCCGGCGATACGCTCGAATATCGCGTCATCACCATAACGACAAAACCGCCACTCGCTCCCGACTTCTGGCTCGGACACTCTTTCGACCGTACCGGCGTTGTTACTGAGGAGACATTCGAGCTAGATTTGCCGGCTTCACGTGGCGTTGATGTCCGCATCAATCCAGAAACACCGCCGGATTCAAAACCAGATTCAATTCCAAGCGCGTCTGATAGGGCAATTTACAGGTGGCATCACAAGCGAATGCCCGCAAGCACTCAGGGAAAACCTAACGATGGTGAGGCGAACAGAGCAGACATAGCAGTGACAACATTCGCTTCCTGGGATGCACTGGCATCCGCTCTGATGGAACAGCTTAATCCAACTCCGTCAGCTAGCCGCGAAGTATCGGACACGGGGGCGACGATAACAGGGATTTATGACAACCAAACTGATCAGATCGCAGCGATCTTTAAGTTCGTATCAACAAAAATACGGACGGTTGATCTTCCATTAGGTGCAACGGGATTCCACACTCGAAAGCCGAAAGAAATTCTGACTTCGGGCTACGCAACTCCCGAGGATAAATATGCGCTATTCAATGCGTTGACGTTTCCCCATTACCCGCCAGCGCAAGCGGCGCTGTCCGGTCCAACTACGCTCCTCTCAACTGAACCTGCAATGCCGTCCTCTCTGAGTACTTTGCTCATTCAGGCGGGTGCACCGTGTCGCCCCATAAAGGAAGGAAAAAAACTGATATTAGCGACTCACTGCACAGAGAAATACTGGCTTGCGCCTGCGCTCGAGGTGGCTCCTTTCAACATGGTTCCCCAGAGCCTGCGCGGACGACAGGTACTAATCGTTCGGAACCCGTCGATCGAGGAGCCGTTCCTGGTAGTCCCGAACGAACTACCGTTCCGGGCGAAACAGAGAGTCCGCATTGAGGCAGTATGCGCTCCTGACGGGCAGCTTAGTGCAAAGGTCACTTACAACTTGCGCGGCGACAACGAACTTCTCTTGCGCGTCGCGTTTCATCAAACGCCGCCAGAAAAACAAAAAGAGATCGCGCAGTATTTGGCGCTGTCCGACGGGTTTCGCGGAAAAGTGACGAACGTGAAAACATCCGACCCGTACGAGACGGATAAGCCGTTCGAAGTCGAGTACGAACTTACACAGGAAAAATTCGTCGATTGGTCGAAGAAGCCGGTGCGAATTCCGGCGCTACTTCCCTTGCCAGGCTTACCGGAAGCACCGAAGAAATCTTCCTCCGGTACAAAGATAGAGCTTGGCCCACCGCTCGATGTCGAGTTGAGCGGAACGCTGCGATTGCCGGCCGGGACGACAGCACAAGTGCCGCCGGGAACGTCGGTGAAACGCGACTACGCAACTTTCGCCTCGCAATACTCCGCGAAACTGAATATCTTACATTTCTCGCGACATTTGAAATTTATTGCACCCGAACTACCGAACGACCGCGCGCTCGACCTGAACGCGTTCCTCCACGCCGTGCAAAACGATCAGGCGCTTCTATTCGAACTGCAAAAGCCCGACTCCCCCGCGCCCGCAAAGCCAAAATAAAAGAGGCTCGCACATTGCGAGCCTCTTTCTCTTGACTGATGCTGATGACTGAGAACTGCTCTTACCTAATATCCATCACTTCTTTTTCCTTTGCCGCCGCCATGTCCTCGATTTTCTTCGTTTCGGAATGGGTCAGCTTTTCGAGTTCATCCAGTGAACGTTTCTGCTCGTCCTGGCTGATTTTCTTATCCTTTTCCAGCTTGTCGATCGCTTCCTTGATGTCGCGGCGAATATTGCGCACGGCCGTGCGGTGGTTCTCCAGCATTTTGTGCATCTGTTTGACGAGATCTTTGCGGCGCTCTTCCGTCGGTGATGGCACCGGCACGCGAACCACTTTGCCGTCGTTCGTCGGATTCAATCCTAGATCCGAAGTGCGAATCGCCTTGTCGATCATCGCAACCGCGCTGGTGTCCCACGGCGCAATCACGATCATCGTCGGGTCGGGCACGGTGACCGTGCCGAGCTGATTCACCGGCATCGGCGTGCCGTGGTAGTCCACGCGCACGTTATCCAGAATCGACGCGTTCGCGCGGCCGGTACGAATCGTGGCAAGCTCTTTGCGAAAATCCTCGACCGCTTTCTCCATCCTCGTCTTCGCGGCCACCGTGGCTTCTTTCGTTGAACCAATCGTTGACATGATTTCGTTTCCTCGGTCGAAATGTGGAACTACTTACTCTTCCCCGCAACACAAGACGCAACCTTGTCGCGCCCAAATTTCTCGGGCCCTTACGGCGCTAACCTGTCGTAACTTTGGAGCCGACGCGATCCCCTTGCACCACTCGCTTTATGTTGCCGTACTCCCCCATGTTGAACACCACAATGGGCATGCCGTTGTCCATGCAAAGTGAAATCGCGGTCGAGTCCATCACTTTCAGATTTCTTTGCAATACGTCCTGATACGTAATCTGTTCGAACAGCATCGCGTTCGCGACTTTTTCCGGATCGGCGTCATAAACACCTTCGACGCGTGTCGCCTTCAAGATTACGTCTGCCTTGATTTCCATCGCGCGCAGTGCTGCAGCGGTGTCGGTCGAAAAATAGGGATTGCCCGTGCCTGCGCCGAAAATCACGACGCGCCCCTTTTCCAGGTGCCGCATCGCGCGCCGCCGAATAAACGGTTCGGCGACCTGCTGCATCACGATCGCACTCAGTACGCGCGTATGAACGCTCTCCTTCTCAAGCGCGTCCTGCAGCGCCAGCGCATTGATCACCGTCGCCATCATGCCCATGTAATCGCCCGTCGTCCGGTCGATTTCAAATCCCTTTTGCCGTGCGCCGCGAAAAATATTCCCGCCGCCGACAACCAGCGCAATCTCCACGCCGAAGTCGTGCACTTCCTTCAATTCGCGTGCAATCGCCTGAATCGTTTCGCCGTGAATGCCGAATCCTTGCGGTCCCTGCAGCGACTCGCCGGAAATCTTCAGCAGAATTCTTTGATAAATCGGTTTCTTTTTCGAGCTTTTCTTCGAGGCACTCTTTTTCGCTGGCATGGCTCTCCGCAACCGCCGATCAAATCCCGCAAAATTGTAACAAACTCGCCCCGCGCGCACACGCAAGTCTGATAAAAAAGAGCGCCCCGACTAAGTCGGGACGCTCTTGTATTGTTTGAAGTAAGTGATCTGGGTTCAAGCTGCCGGAGCCTGCACCGGCGCATCGGCGGCAGTCGCAGGGACTTCACCGACCTTGAAGCGCGAGAAGCGGCGAATCGTGATGTTTTCGCCGAGCTTCGCGATCGCCGAATTCACCATCTCGCTGATCGACACGCTTTCGTCTTTGATGAAGTGCTGTTCGTAGAGGCAATTCTCCTCGTAGAACTTTTCCATCTTGCCGTTGACGATGCGCTCGACAACGTTTTCCGGCTTGCCGGTCGCCAGAGCCTGCGCCTTGTAAATCTCGCGCTCTTTCTCCAGCATTTCCGGCGTCACATCCTCACGCCGAACGTAACGCGGATCGAGCGCGGCAACGTGCATCGCAATGTCGTGCGTCAGCTGCTGGAACGCTTCGGTGCGCGCAACGAAGTCCGACTCGCAATTGATTTCCACGAGCACGCCGATCTTTCCACCGGCGTGAATGTAACTGCCGACGAGCCCTTCGGACGCTTCGCGCGTGGCCTTCTTCGCCGCGGCGGCCTGGCCTTTCTTGCGTAGTACCGCGATGGCTTTTTCGAGGTCGCCTTGCGCTTCAACCAACGCCGCGCGGCAATCGTTGAATCCCGCGTTGGTGCGGTCGCGCAATTCCTTCACGAGCTTGGCTGGGATTTCCATGGCTGTATTTGGTGTGCTCATCCTTTTTTCTCTGTCTTTCTCGGAATTTTCGTCGAACTCTTTCCAGGATTTTATGAATTCTTACAAAACGGCCCGCCGCGAATGTATCGAGGCGGGCCGAAAAAACTTTCTTACCCGCGCTGGATTTAGTGAGACGCCTCGTCCGGAGGCACTGTGGCGGCTGCGGCTTCGGAGGGTTCAGCTGCCGGTTCTGCCAGTGGATCGACGACCGCGGTTTCCAGGAAGTCGCCTTCCTGCTTTTCGTACTGTTCGTAGGCGCTCGTGTCGACATATTCGACGCCATCCGCGGCTGCCTGGTCCGCGGCCGCTTTGGCTTCGCCAACTTGCGATTGCGCGTAAGCGTTGCGGCCTTCAATCACCGATTCAGAAATCTTCGAAGTAAACAGACGAATCGCGCGCAGCGCATCGTCGTTGCCGGGAATAATCCAGTCCACAACGTCCGGATCGCAATTCGTATCCACCACCGAAACCACCGGCACGCCCATGCGGCGCGCTTCTTTCACGGCGATCTCTTCGGCGTTCGAGTCGATGACGAACATCGCGTCCGGCAACTGCGTCATGTTCTCGATGCCTTCCAGGTTTTGAAACAGGTGCTTCATTTCGCGATCCAGCCGCGCGCGCTCTTTCTTCGAGAGTTCCACCATGCGCCCGTCTTCGGTCATCGCCTTCAGCAGCTTCAATCGCTTGATGGACTTCTGCAGAGTCGACCAGTTGGTCAGCGTGCCGCCCAGCCAGCGGTGATTCACGAAAAACGCACCGCAGCGCTTCGCCTCTTCGGCGACCGCTTCCTGTGCCTGGCGCTTCGTGCCAACAAACAAAACGGCCTTGCCTTGTCCCGCCATGTCGCTCACAAAGCGGCTTGCCTCGCGGAACATCTTCAAGGTCTTCTGCAAATCGATAATGTGAATGCCGTTGCGCTCGCCGAAAATATATTCCTTCATCTTCGGGTTCCAACGACGCGTCTGGTGACCGAAATGTACGCCGGCCTCCAGAAGTTCCTTCATTGTAATTTCAACTGCCACTTGTCCTCCTTATTGGACAGCTGTTTGCTGGCGCCTCTTGCGAAGCTGCCGAACAGCCTTTTTGCCGGCGTCCTTGCCGGCCGTGATCTCAGCGGAGATTCTTGCGAATCTCCGCTGGAGCTCGTTGCAGCCCATCCAGCGACTAGCGCTTGGTGAACTGGAATCTCTTCCTCGCGCCCTTTTGTCCGTACTTCTTGCGTTCCTTCATGCGCGAATCGCGTGTCAGAAAGCCGTTCTTGCGCAACGCTGGCCGCAGCTCCGGGTTGAACTTGGAAATCGCGCGGGCCAATCCCATGCGGACCGCTCCGGCTTGTCCGCCGACGCCGCCGCCCTTTGCCGTCACCACCACGTCAATCTGATCCGCCAAATTCGAAAACTTCACCGGCTCCGTCGCGTCATGCTTCCACGCGAAATTCGGAAAATATTGATCAACTGTCCGGCCGTTCACCGTGAACTTGCCCGAGCCTGGGCGCAAAAACACTCGCGCGATGGACTCTTTGCGGCGGCCCGTGCCGAGAAACCAGGTTTTACCGAACGATGTCTTGCTCGACGCTTCAGAACTCAAAACTTCCTCCTCGTCAAACTCCGATAGCCATTGCCAAACTCAAAAAACGCGCGTGCAGACAACATGGCCTTAAAAGGCCTGCAAAACTTTTGAACTTCCCACCCGGCTGATTCCCTGCGAAGGCCTGCACCTGACCTGCGTAGAAAGACCACCAACGTGCGGAAACTTCAGAGTCCCACTGCTAAATCGCCTCTTGTAACGTAGGCTTTAGCCTGCGCTCTTCGGCAAAAACTTTAAATCGCCAGCGGCCGCGGATTCTGTCCCTTGTGCCGCGCCAAACCCGCTGCATCGCGATACACGCGCAACTTCTTCAAACGCCGCGCGCGCAGCTTGTTCTTCGGCAGCATGCCCTCAATCGCGTAGCGAACCATCCATTCCGGCTTGGCCTCGCGAACGCGCTTTGCAGGAACTTCTTTCAGTCCGCCCGGATATCCGCTGTGCGAATAATAAACTTTTTGTTCGATTTTGTTGCCGGTCAGGCGAATCTTGTCCGCGTTAATGATCACCACGTGATCGCCCGAATCCAGGTACGGCGTAAACGACGCCTTATCCTTGCCGATCAAAACTCGCGCCACCTTCGTCGCCAGGCGTCCCAACACCTGGTTCGTGGCATCCACAA
>Ga0137409_10009271_pt1 | contig 10017 bp, 4 predicted proteins | sample CZODoug1_16funga_FD_122059 | JGI IMG/M metagenome (GOLD analysis project Ga0137409, IMG submission 122059) | Vadose zone soil fungal communities from Angelo Coast Range Reserve, California, USA - CZODoug1_16fungal (Hybrid Assembly) | ecosystem: Environmental > Terrestrial > Soil > Vadose zone...
CTCAGCACGGTCTCGATCTCGCCGAGTTCGATGCGGTAGCCGCGCAGCTTGACCTGGTGGTCAATCCGTCCCAGGAACTCGATTTGACCGTCAGCGCGGTAACGGGCCAGGTCACCGGTTTTGTAGAGGCGCGCCCCAAGCTCTTGGCTAAAGGGGTTGGGGATAAAACGCTCCGCCGTCAACTCCGGCCGCTTGAGATAACCGCGCGCCAACCCGGCGCCGCTGAGGTGTAGTTCGCCCGCCACCCCGATGGGCGCCGGTTGCAGTTGCGCGTTGAGCACGTAGCTCTGCGTGTTGAGTATCGGTCGTCCGATCAGCGGCTTCTCAGTGCCGTCCCGGCATTCCGCTACCGTAGCCCAGACGGTCGCCTCCGTTGGTCCATATAAGTTGAAGAACTGGTGGCCTGCCGCCCAGCGTGCCACCAGCTCCGCCCCACAAGCTTCTCCGGCTACCGTGATCGTCGTCAAATCAGGCAACTCCGCAACCGGCAAGACCGCCAGCACTGAGGGCGGCAGCGTCACTATCGTCACCCGCTGCTCGCGCAGCAACTCGAGCAAGCCAGGACCGGGCAGCAGCGCTTCCGGCCGGCTCAAACAAAGCGCCGCCCCACTGGTCAGCGCCATGAAGATTTCCCAGCTCGAAGCATCGAAGCTCAACGAGGCGAACTGCAAGATCCGGCTCTCCGCATGCACACCAAAGGTCTCCACTTGCGCCGTCACCATATTGCATAGCCCTTGATGCGCGACCATCACTCCCTTCGGTTGTCCGGTCGAACCCGACGTGTAAATCACGTAGGCTACGTTGGCAGCTAGCGCCCCGCTGTCGACTGGCGCCACGCTCTCGCTGACTATCGTTTCCCACTCGCTATCAATACACACCGGCCGCGCCGCACTCCACGGCAACATTGGCAACAGCCGCGCCTGCGTCAGCAGTACCGCTACCTGCGCATCTGCCAGCATGAAGGAGAGCCGCTCTTGCGGATAAGCGGGATCCAGCGGCACGTAAGCGCCGCCGGCTTTGAGCACCCCCAGCAGGGCCACGATCATCTCCGTGCCCCGCTCCATCATGATGCCCACCAGCGATTCCGGACCGATGCCGCTTCTCTTCAAATAGCGAGCCAGTTGGTTGGCCCGCGCATCCAGTTCACCGTAGCTCCACTGCTCAGTGCCTGACACCAGGGCCACCGCCTCCGGTGCGCGCCCCACTTGTGCTTCAAACAACTCGTGTATGCACTGCCCTTGCGGATACTCGCCAGCCGTCTCGTTCCATTCAAAGAGTAGTTGCGTTTTTTCTGCTGCTGACAGGATTTCGAGGTCGCTGATTTGGGCGTCTATGTTGTCCAGCGCGTTTTGCAACAGATTGACGAAGTGGCCAGCGAATCGCTCGATTGTCTTTGCTCTAAAGAGCTCGCCCTTATATTCCACGACGCCTGCAATCGTTTCCGCTGCCTCCTGAAAGACCAGCGTGATGTCGTTTCCTACCTCCGGCATTTCGCCGTGAATTTCTTTTAGCGTTAGCGCGACATCGAATAGCGGACACCTGTTCTCAGACTTCGGGAGTCGCAAATCCCTGACGACGCGATCAAAGGGGTAACTCTGATGTGCGTAAGCTTCAATTAGGGTCTCTCGCACGCTCATGAGAAATTTCCGAAAGGTCATCCGGCCATCAAGCTGGTCCACAATTGCCAGCGCGTTGATCGCGGGTGACTCGTTTTCTCTGATCCGCGCGGGGCTTCCAACGACTATCAAATTAGAGTCGGTATGTCTGGAGAGACAAATTTTCAGCGTCGCCAGAAGAGTGGTGTACGCCAGAAAGGAGGAACCATTCGTCAACTTGGAGAGCTTTCGCGAAACCTCTCCGGGAATTGTGATGGCGAAGGTTTTCAGCTCGCTTGCCGCGGCCGCCTCCCGAGCAAAATCAGGGCGGAGATTTGTCGGATCTCTTTCGCCGGAGAGCTTCTTAACCCAGTAGTCTCTGGCCTCTTTCAGATGGGTGTCAAAGATCGGCACTTTTGTTTTCGTCATGCTCATAAGGAATTTCCTGCGAAATATCTCCGCGAAGTTAGTCCCTGCGAAAATGTCCCAATGGTTCGACAGCGGCGCTCTGCCGCACGGTGTTCATAAGATGTTTTGGAGATGAATGCGATGACTGCGGACTGGAGAGGATCAAACACGGCAAAGATCAGGAAGCCACTTCAAACTTTCCTCGCGTGCGATTATTCGAACTGAAATTGATCTTCGACACCCGCATCTCCGGCGCCGATTGAGAGCGCGGGCAGAATGCTCTGCTCGGCAGCGAAAGTATTCAGGAAAATTTCATCTCGCCCGAAGAGCAGTTTTTCATCCATGTAACCCCTCTCTCGAACCCGATTCAAAAGACTCCTGGCCTCGGTGACCTGCGGCGACTCCTCGGTCAGGGCGAGGCCCAATAAATATTCAAGCCAGGGTTCTAACCCCATCGCGTAAATATAGAGACGCTCGCCGCCCAGGGTGTCCAGCAGGACCTGCGCCCTGTTCGAATCACAACCCTTGTATCTTCTGGACTGCTCATGATGGCGCTCTGGCCTCACGGGTAAGAACGGACCGCAGCTCCAGGTCAACGGTGCGCCGACGCATTCCATTCCAATAAAAACGGTCTGCACGGGGCCGATCAGGTTCCGGATGTGTTCATACATCTGGCGATCCAGGCAGTCGGAATCGGCTGCGAAAAGAATCTGCTGCGAACCCGCGCGAATAACGTAAGCACTTTTGCTATGCGGCAAATCGGCGTGCTCGCCCATGAACGGAATAGCGATGATCTCTCCACCGGGCAACGGAATGGATTCGAGCGTCTCCAACTCGATGACGTTTTTGAATCCGAGTTTTCGCGAAAGGATTTTCAGAGAAACATCGCCGTAGAAAATTCCATGGGAGCGCGGCACTACCAGACACCCAATGCGATGGCGCAGGCGCAATAATGATTCCAGACAATAGTGATCGTGATGGCCGTGCGTGATGAGCACGTAATCAATTTTCTCCGGCAGGCTCTGGTAGGTAAAACGCTCGATGCCGCCCTCAACCGACATGACGCTCAGGCAAGGGTCAGTGAGGATTGAAACCCCATTCCACTCGATGAGCGCACAGGCGTGGCCATAATAGCGTATGCGCACCGCTGGTCCATCCCAACTGCGCGGCTCATCTTCGTCTCTTGAAAGCAGCGACCGGATCAGTTGATCGTCAGCTGGAGTTAGACCAAACAGTTCGCGGATGTAACCCAGCGGCCGCGGCGTGTGTTCGAGTTTGAAGAACTCATCCACCAGTGGAGAATCAAAAGGAACACTCCATTCAATCTGATTGTCCGCGGGCAGGCGCGGCGTATTCATGAAAAAAGGTCTTGAGTCGTCGCGCTGCTGCCGGAAAACCCTCAATGATTGCAGCTCCTTCTTGTAGTAAGGACTCTCATACAGCATGCTCTCGAAACAGCGCACCGTCGGGCGATTGTAGTAATCGTAAATGAGTTCCACGTAGCCGCGCAGTTCAGGGGGAACTTTCTGATAGTAAGGCTCCAGACTCTGCCCCCTGGCTTCCTCCACCAGATAATTGTGAAACTCAATGAGACTTCCGGCCAACTTCAGGTTTTCCTGAAGCTTGATCTCGGTGTCTGCCAAAAAAGCCGTAACCTCAGGCGCTCTCTCTGCGGGAATGTCGACAAGCGGTCCGCTGCGCAACTTCGGGTTTCGGCAGGCCTGGAAATGAACGTTAGGGTCTTCCAGGTAATTACGCAAAATGGTGAGTTGATAGTGCTGTAAATGAAGACTGAAGGGCACGGGCGAGAGCACATGCGACCAGGCCGTGTATCTATTTACCAGCGGCTCGGCCACGGTCGATTCGTCTAAACGATAAAGGATTTTGTCAGACATCGGTTTCTTTCCCTTGCTTCTCTTCCTGATGAATCAGCATTACTCTCTTCGCTGATTGGCGCGCCCAATCTTTAGTGCGCCGGGCACGATCACAGGACAAATTGATCCTCCATCTCGTGCGTCTCGAGCAATCCAGGAGCGGCTATGGGATGGCTCTCGTTTTCATTGCGAGTGAGAGAAATATCGAGCAGTCGCGCTTCCGGGTGAGCCGCCCCCGACTGTAGCAGCAGGGCGTAGCGCTCCAGCATCTCGGCAATTGTTTCCGCATCGAAAAGGTCTGTGCTGTAATTTAGCGAGCCGACGATTTGCCCTGCCGCTTCCATAACCGACATCGCCAGGTCAAACTGCGCCGTGCCTCTCTCGACTTTGAAATTACTCAACCGCAGGCCCGGCAATTCCAACGTCTGCATCGGAGCGTTGTGCAGCACGAACCAGACTCGAAAGAATCGCTGATGGCTGTGGGTGCGCTGAGGCCGCAATTCTGCCACTACTCTTTCAAACGGAACGTCCTGGTTAGCGAAGGCTCCCAGGACCATCTCGCGTACACGCCCTAACAATTCCCCGAAGCTGGGATTGCCCGAGAGATCCGTGCGCATCACCAGCGTGTTGATAAAGCAGCCGATTAAGGCCTCGGTCTCGGCACGATTGCGATTGGCGATCGGTGAGCCGATCAAAATATCTTCCTGTCCCGTGTAGAGATGAAGTAACACATTGAACGCCGCCAAAAGCAGCATGAAGAGTGTCACGTTAAGACGCTGGCACAGTGCCTTGAGCGAGGCGGACAGAATTTCCGGTAGCGCGAAGGATTTCGATGCGCCCTTGTGAGTGGCTACAATCGGACGTGGCCTGTCGGTCGGCAATTCAAGAGTTGGCGGCTTGCCACCCAACTGTTGCTTCCAATATGCAAGCTGCTTGTCCAGTGCTGCCGCACGCAGCCACTCCCGCTCCCAGAGGGCGAAGTCCGCAAACTGAATCGGCAGTTCCGGCAATGGCGATGGCTGCTCTTTAACGAACGCTTTATACAGCGTCGCCACTTCACGAATTAAAACGCCCGTGGACCAGCCGTCGCTGACAATGTGATGCATTGTAAAGAGCAGCACATGTTCCTTGTGGTCCAGACGCAACAGGGTCGCGCGTACCAATGGTCCGCGCTCCAGATCAAACGGCTCTGCGGCCTCAGCTTGCGCCAGGTGTTGCGCTTCAAGTTCGCGCCCGGCCTCCGGCAACCCGGTAAGATCAATTACCGGCAAGCTGATCGGCTCTGCCCCGTGAATAGCCTGAAGGGGTTGGCCGGCGACCATCTTGAAAGTCGTTCGCAAGGCTTCGTGGCGTCTGATGATTTCACCCAGGGTGCGCTCCATTGCCGGAGCATTCAATCGCCCGCCCAAGCGAACGGCAGCCGGAGTGTTGTAAGCCGGACTGCGCGGCTCCAGCTGGTTGAGAAACCATATTCGCTGCTGCGCAAAAGAGAGTGGGACCGAAGTAGACCTTTCCCTGCGGGGTATTGTCAGCGATGGGGCGGCGGCCGTCTCCCGCTTGAGTAATAGTTCAAGCAGTTGACGGCGCTCAGGTGAAAGCTCCGCAATCTCTTTTGCCGTTTCACTCATCAGACATTCGCCCGTTGAATTCGACGTTGGCATCGAGATAGGCCGAGAATGGCTGACCAACGATGTGCTGGCGAATTGTCGCCAGCTGCTCGTTCATCGGAGACGAGTCCTGGTAGAGAGGTACAAGAGTCGAAAGCTCCTGATGCAGTTCCTTAATGGCAGGATTGAATTTCTCTTGCCCGACAAAGTATGAAGCTTGATAACAGGCCGCGACGAGGACACCCAGAATCGTCGTCACATTCTCACAGAGCTGTAAAGATTTGCGCGCCGCAGTCAGCCCCATACTCACCACGTCCTGGTTCTGTCCATTGGAGGGAATGCTCTTGACGGAAGAGGGCGCAGCCAGATCGAGATTTTCCGAAGCGATGCTGGTTGCAAGATACTGTCCGCCTTCAAAGCCGCAGAAGAGACCGCTCTGGCCATGAGCCAGGAAAGCCGGCAAATCTCCGTTCAGATGCGGATCGAGGAGACGGTTGAGTTGCCGCTCAGCCAGAACGCCTATTTCCGTCAAGGCTATGTTCAAATAATCAGCCGCCATCGCCACATATTGACCGTGGAAGTTGCCGCCGTGAAATGAATCTTCGGCCTCGGCAAAAAAGAGCGGGTTGTCGTTGCAAGAGTTGATCTCTTCCTCCGTCAGCTTCCGGCAGAAGTTGAGCGTGTCGAGCACCGGGCCGAGGATTTGCGGGATACAGCGCAAGGTGTAAGCGTGCTGCAAAAAGACCTGCACATTCACCACCTCATCGCTGTCAGCCGATTGCTCGGAAACGGATCTCATCAAATCGGCGTGGTCGCGCGTCAGCGTACTGCCGTCCAACATGCGCAGTAGTGATTCGGCAATTTTTACCTGGCCGATATGATTTTTCAGTTCGTGGCCGCGCGAATCAAAAGCGCGCGTCGAAGCGCCCAGGCATTGCACAAAGTCAACCGACGCGACGATCTCTGTCTGCAAGAGTCTGAAGGCTTTGACCAGCGCCAGGGATGCCGCACCGGTCATGCCAGACGTGCCGTTAATCAGCGAGAGTGCTTCCTTGAAGCCGGGTATCACAGGCTTTAGACTCTCTTCTTCAAGGACTTCGGAGGACCTGCGCGTGTCTCCTTTGAAGCTGACATAGCCATCGCCGATCAGCGGCAGCGCCATGTGGGCCAGGGGCGACAGATCGCCGCTCGCTCCGAGCGAGCCTTGCTGCGGAATGACAGGATTGATGTCGCGATTCAAGAACTCTTGCAAGAGCGTCACGACCTGGAGGCTCGCGCCGGAATAACCCTTCATCAGGCAGTTCAAGCGGACGGTCATGATGGCGCGGACGACTTCATTGGCGAAGGGCTGGCCGGCGCCAGCCGCGTGTGTGCGCAGCAGGTTGTATTGCAGTTCGCTTTTGAATTGTGGCGGGATAATCGCATTGATCAGTTCCCCGAATCCCGTGTTTACGCCATAGATAGGATGCTTGGCTTCGCCCCACTTCTGTACGCGATCATAAGTGTCCTTAACCTTTACGAGTTGCGCTCGGTCCAGTTCGACCTGCGCTTTGTTGACCGCGATGTTGTAGACATCGTAAATGGAGAGATTTTCTCCTGTAATTCTAACCACTGGTTTTCCCTTGTAGACATCGTAAATGGAGAGTCTTTCACCTGTAATTTTCAGCATTGGTTTTCCTTAGACCTCGATAGTTATGGGGAAGAAGGTTGCTACGGAGGATATGCGAATTTTGCGGAAGCAGCCGTTCGCCGGCTCGCGGAATAACTGGCTAGGTTCGAAACTGTCTCAAGACATATCTTGATGTTCGATGGAAGAATGTTGTTGCGAGAGCAGGGCCTTGACCTCTTCATCCGAAAGGGATTTCACTCTTTCAAGGACGGCGGCGATTGCTTCTGGAGTCTGGTCCAGCGGTGGACGCGCGATTTCGATATTCCGCGCCACGCTGATGATCGTCGGCGATTCGATAAACTCTCGCAGTGAGAGGTCTGCGCCGTACATCTGTCTCAGTTTGTTGACCACCTGCGTGGCCAGCAACGAATGGCCGCCGAGATGAAAAAAGTCATCGTTGACTCCGACGCGCTCGACATGCAGAAGATTCTGCCAGACCTCTGCGATATCTGATTCGAGGGACGTTCTCGGCGCCACATACTCCGCACCATCGAGGCCGCGCGCATCCGGTTCGGGCAACGCGTCACGCTTGATCTTGCCACTGGGCGTCCGGGGCAGGCTCTCCAGAAAGACAAAGGCCGAAGGGACCATGTAGCCGGGCAAGCTCACTGCCAGAAATTCTCTCAATACTGAACCAGTTAGTTCATCGGAAACAGCCACATACGCGACTAAACGCGCGTCTTCCTGATCGTAGTCATGGACTATAACAGCGCACTCGCGCACCGATTCGTGGCGCGACAGCGCGGCTTCGATTTCTTTCAACTCGACCCGTATACCACGTACTTTTACCTGATGGTCCAAGCGGCCGAAAAACTCTATGTTGCCACTGGGCAACCAGCGACCCAGGTCTCCAGTTCTGTAAACCTGGTCCGTGTATTCGTCATGTAGCGGGTTCTGGACAAATTTTTGCTGCGTCCCTTCCTCGTTGCGAAAATATCCCGCAGTCAGGTACGGGCTGCGGATATAAATTTCGCCTCTCACGCCAACCGGACATAACCTTTGCGCCCGATCCAATATCAGAATTTGTCGTCCAGCAATGGCGCGGCCTATCGAGACACTATGACGGTCGGTGTCAATTTCTGCGACCGGATGACAGGTCGCGAGGATTGCTTCGGTTGGTCCATAAAGGTTGTAAAGACTCACCTGTTGCTTGAAATGGTCCAGCCAGGATCGGGCTAGCTCCGTGGGCAATGCTTCGCCTGCCAGCAGCATCAATTCAAGGGCCGGCAATGGCTGTTGTTCGTTCTTGAGATTTTCCGTTTCGAGAACGCGCAAAAGCTGGCTGCAAAAACTCGGCACTGTCTGGAAGAGCGAAATGTTGTCTCTCTGCAACCACTGAAGTACTTCCTGTGGATCGCTTTTTGTCATAGCCGTCGCCAGGCACAATGTTGCGCCGCCGCAAAGTGCGCTGAAGATTTCCGCATACGAGGCGTCGTAGGTGATTGATGCCCACTGCGCGATGCGCTTTCCAGCTTCAATCCGAAATTGGCTGCTCATCCATTCGATAAACTGGCAGAAGCTATCGTGAGTTTGCGCGATTCCTTTAGGCTTGCCCGTCGAGCCGGAGGTATAGACTATGTAAGCGAGATCTTGCGGGCTGACTTGTACGCAGGGATTGACCCTTGCGGCATCATCTTCAAACCAGCTTTGACTATCAATGAACTGCTCCAGCCTTTTTCGCTTGCCATCAGCGGTGTCCAGCAGGACCAACCGGCATTCCGATTCCCGGTCCAATTCGTGAAATATCGACGCCTGCTTCGCCACGCAGGTTGATTCTGAAATCAGACAGCCCGGCGCGACTTCACCAATTATCTGCTGCAAGCGCGAGGACGGATGGTCGGAGTCTAAACAGACAAAATGATAACCTGCCTTGAGTACGCCGAGGAGCGTCATAACTTGGCGCATAGGCTTGTCGAGCATAATCGCCACCGGCTGCAGCTTTTCAAAACCGAGCGTCAGCAATCCATGTGCGATTTGATTGGCTTGAGCGTTAAGTTCCTGGTAGCTAAAACGATCGCCTTCAGAGATGATTGCGCAGGACTCCGGCCGAGCGCGCGCTTGCGCCTCGAACATGCGATGGATGCAGGCGTGCTGCCGCTCAAGATCGACTGCGTTCCATTCTTCCAACAACTGTCTGCGTTCGGAATCACCGAGCAATGGTAGATCCGCGAGGCGTCGCTCCGGGTTGGTTGTGAAGCCCTGCAAAACTTTTTTGAAGTGATGAATCATCCGTTCGATAGTCTCGGCATCGAATAGGTCAGCGCTGTACTCGACAGTGCCTTTGAGACCCTGCTCCGCCTCCTGCATAGTCAGCACTAAGTCAAATTTGACGCTTCCGCCGTAGCTCGTGAGCGGTTCAAGCGATAGGTTCGATAGCTGCAATGGCTCCACCGGAGCGTTTTGAAAAATGAACATCACCTGAAAGAGAGGCGTGTGACTCAGACTACGCTCCGGCTGCAACTCTTCCACCAGCTTCTCAAACGGCACATCCTGGTGCGCATAGGCTCCTAATGTCACCTCTCGCACTTGCTGTAATAATTCTCTAAAGCTCAGCCCTTCATTCAGCCGCACTCGCAGCACTAGCGTATTGACGAAGAATCCAATCAACTCTTCAATCTCTGCCCTATGGCGATTCGCTATTGACGTTCCCACCACGATGTCTTCCTGGCCACTGTAGCGATAGAGCAGTGTTTGAAACCCCGCCAGCAAGGTCATGAACAGCGTCACTTCCTCACACTGGCCCAGCTGCTTCAGCTTTTCTGTCAGCTCTGCTGCCAGCGTGAATGCCTGGCGTGCTCCACGATAGCTCGGTTGCCGTGGTCTCCTCTTGTCTACCGGCAAATCCAGCATTGGAAGGTCCCCAC
>Ga0137409_10009272_pt1 | contig 10017 bp, 8 predicted proteins | sample CZODoug1_16funga_FD_122059 | JGI IMG/M metagenome (GOLD analysis project Ga0137409, IMG submission 122059) | Vadose zone soil fungal communities from Angelo Coast Range Reserve, California, USA - CZODoug1_16fungal (Hybrid Assembly) | ecosystem: Environmental > Terrestrial > Soil > Vadose zone...
GATTCAAACGCCGATCGTCGTAAAAATCCACTTGCCCCTCGGCCAGCCATTTTGCGGCGAAAACTATCTGGCCGGTGTGATAACTGAAATGCTCGACGACGTGGAAGATCGCGTCGAAGACCGTTACTTCATAGGCTTGCGGCCTGCACCCTCGCTGCAAAGGCGCATCTGAATTCGCGGCGGCGCATTCGTCTTCAATTTTGGCCAAAACGGCGTCGGCCTCGTCGAGCGTCGCATGCGCCATTTCGATCAATTCGATCTTAGGCGCCGAGCCGCGAGCGGCGAATTCGCTCGCGCGGTCGCGCGCGTCCTCGGCGCCGCCGACGCCCGAGATGATCTACTGGCGGACGTTGCCAGACAGGTGCAGGAGCAGGTTGCCGATGCTGTTGCTCGATTCGTTCGGGCGGCGCCAGACAGGTTCGTCGTCCAAGTCCTCAATCGCCGCCGCGATTTTCACGAAGTAATCTTCGAGCAACCGGAAGCGCGCATGACGCAGAAACATCAACGACGCCGGCAGCGAGCGGTCAGGGGGTTCGAGCACAAATGTTTTTCGTTGGTCTGGCATAATTTTGTCCTCATTGCGCATCTATTTGTGATGTGAACGAATTTCGGGGTCTCGTCGTAACATGTAGCGCGGGCGGCGAGGCCCGCATTATCGCCAGATTCCCCTCACTGGCCAAACGTAGAGGCTGAATGCATAATAGCCGAGGTTAGAGCGGTTTTGATTCGAGTTTGTGAAACGCTTGAACACAAGAGGTAGTCAATGGGCAAGGTCCTCGTAGTTGACGATGATCCGGCTTTACACCAGGTGATTGAAGGCGCGCTTGTCAGAGAAGGTCATGTTTTGTTGCACACGACCGACGGCAAGAAGGGGATGGAGTTGCTCGCGCGCGAAAAGATCGACCTCGTGATCATTGATTATTTGATGCCCGGCATGGACGGGCTTGAATTTCTGGAACAGGCGCGCAACATGCGGTCCGAACTGAAGGCCATAATGATCACCGCCGTCGGGACTCCCGAAGCCGTGCTCGGCGCTTTGCGCCAAAAAGTCTGCGATTTTCTGGTCAAACCGTTCGGCGTCGCCGACATCCACGCGGCGGTCAGAGCCGCGCTCGATGAACATTCGACGCCCGAGATCGAAGTCATTTCCGCGGAACCGCACTGGGTGCAATTGCGTGTGCCCTGCGATCTGGCCGCGGTTCCGATCCTGCAAAAACTGCTCACTCAGCTCAAAGCCGACTTGCCCGAAGACACGCGCGAAGCCATCGCTTACGCCTTCCGCGAAATGCTCAACAACGCCATCGAACACGGCGGCAAACTCGATCCGACGAAATATGTCGAAGTCCTCTGCGTCCTGCTCAAACGCGCGATCATCTACTGGATCAAGGATCCGGGCGAAGGCTTCGACCCCAACGCGCTCGAACACGCGGCGGTGAACAATCCGGCGGGCGACCCGTTTCGCCACGTCCTGGTGCGCGATGAAAAGGGCTTGCGCGCCGGCGGCTTTGGCATCCTGATGGCCGACCAACTGGTTGACGAACTGGTTTACAACGAACGGCGCAACGAGGTCATGTTCATCAAATATCTGTGAGCCTATGTCTCTAGATACATTCATCCGCCGCATGCCAAAGGTCGAACTTCACGTTCACCTGGAAGGCTCGATCCGGCCGGAGACACTGCTCCTGCTCGCCGAGCGCAACAGCGTGACGCTGCCCGCCACAACGGTCGCCCAAACGGCTGAAGGCTTGCGGCAATGGTACAGGTTCACCGACTTCCCCCACTTCGTCGAAATCTACCTGGCGATCTCGGCCTGCATCCAGTCGCCAGAAGACATCGAACTCATCGCGCGCGAATTCCTGCGCGGGCAGGCGGCGCAGCAAATACTGCATAGTGAAGCCACCTTCACCCCCTTCACGCATTACAACTCAAACAAGCGCATCCCGTTTGAAGACCAGATCGCCGCGCTTGGTCGGGCGCGAGATTGGGCGGCGCGAGAGTTGAAGATCAGCGTGGGATGGGTTCTCGACATCGTCCGCAATGTGCGTCCGGTTGAACATGGATTGACTGTGGCCGATTGGGCGATCAGCGGAATGGAGAGCGGCGTCGTGGCGCTCGGTTTGGGCGGCATTGAAGCCGGACATCCTCCTGAACTCTTTCAAGAGGCTTTCGCCCGCGCGCGCGCCTCGGGGCTTCCCGCAGTCCCACACGCCGGCGAGACCGCCGGAGCCGAGAGCGTCCGGGGAGCGCTGCGAGCATTGAAGGCGCGGCGCATCGGCCACGGGGTGCGATGCCTGGAAGACCCGGAGCTGGTGGCCGAATTGCATGACCGCCAGATTCCGCTCGAAGTCTGCCCGACCAGCAACGTCTGCCTCGGCGTCGCGCCGTCGCTGGATGAACATCCATTGCCGCGTTTGCTCGACGAAGGACTTTACGTAACGATCAATTCGGACGATCCGCCGATGTTCAACACGACGTTGACCGATGAATATCTGCGCGCCGCGCAAATTCTGGGTTGCGGGGCGGAGACTATCGAGCAATTGGCGATCAACGCCGTGCGCGCCAGCCTGCTGCCCGAAGCGTCACGCGTGGATATGGAGCGGCGATTCCGCGCGGAGTTTGCGCGGCTACGTGGCTACTGACGACTGATCACTGGTTCAAAATAAACACAAGCGATTGGCGCCTGGTAGAGACGCAAGATATTGCGTCTCTACTTGTTTATTTTCATCAGTCGTCAGTTGTCCCCTCATCAGTCGTCAGGAGTTTCTTTTTTTAACACCTAGGCGAAAGCGGTACTGTGCCATTGTCCAATCACTGATCATTATCTTCGTTGCCTTGTCCCGCCTGCGGCTGATTTGCTCTTCTCGGCGCGGATCTTCCGACGTGCAGATGATCGAAGTTCAATGCCGCGTTGAAGAGCATCGAGAAGCTGCCGTGCGTTTCGTGGCGCCACATCGGGTTGTTGGCGAACATCACGACGTGCCCTTTGCCAACGGGCACGTCAAGCACGGCGGGTTTGCCGGCCAATTCCGAACCGCCCGCGAGCATGCCGCTGACCAGCAAATCCTTTTCATCGGCGAAGCGCAGGACGACGCGCGGACGCATCTCCGGCGGCGGCTGTTGGGCGGCGAGTTGCTCGCGGAACTCAGCCGGAACTCCATCTTCGCCTGTAGGCGGAGCTTGCGCCGTCACGGGTTTGCGCCCCTGAATCACATCGGGATCGTTCACGCCGCCTCGTCCGCTCGGACGACCTTGAGCCTGGCCGGCGCCGCTAAACCCTGCGCCCGCGCCGCCTCCGCCCGCGCCACGGCCTCCGCCGCCAAACCCACCGGCGCCGAATCCGCCTCCAGTTTGCAGCAATGGCGCCTGGTTGAAGTAGACGGCCAGTTTCTCGTCATAGCCGTACGCAATCGGACTTTTACGGTCGGCGAAGGAGGCGTTCATAATCGAGCCTCGCGCTTGCAAGGTCCGCGCCTCCTGAATCGAAACGCCTTCGGTAATGCCGAAATCAATCGGGATCGAGGCGTTGCCGCCGACGGTGACAAACAAACCGCCCTCCTCGATGAACTTCTGCAAGTTGGCTACGCCGACGATTCCCATACCGCCGCGCATATCGGCGGTCGTATCGGGCGACTGGCCCATATTCGGCGTCACGTCCGATTTCTGCCATGGAATGGGCGCTTCGGTATCGCTGCGTTTGGGGACGCCACGCACCAATGATTGCGCCGCGCCGCCGACCGGCCCCCAGATGATCACGTCCCATTTGTCGCGCAGATTCGGCGTCTTACCGATGACCTGATCCGAAATGTAATCGTAGGGGATGCCCAGGTGATCGAACTCGACGCGATACCAGCCCTCGTTCTGCGTGTTCGTCCACGTATGAACCAGCGCGATGCGCGGGACGGCCAGCGCGTGTTGCGCGACTTCGGGCAGTTTATCCACGGCTTGCGCGGTCAGGCCCAGCTCGATTACCTCCTTTTTCAAACGCGCGTCGAGGTCGCCGGGATTGCCTTCACTCTTGATGATGAACGAACCGGCGTTGAAGGCGCGCTCGCCGATTTTGAAGGTGTCCTCGGCGGCGTTCATTTTCACGTCTTTCAACCGGAAGCGCAGTTGCGCAAGCGCGCTTTCCGCCGTGTGGTTGATGACGTAACCGGCCTTGCCCGCGCCGGCCACATTGCCCGTGACTTTGGCCATGCCGTTGATCAGCGTCATCGGAGCGTCCAACACTTTTTCGTCTTTAACGCGAACAGTCTTCACGTTGCGCAGCGGCCCCAGCGTCCAGCCAGTGTCGTCATAGGGACGCGGGTCGTTGACGTTGTAATACTGCGTGTCGAGCAGCATATCGGCCATGCGCGAATAGGGCTGATCCATTCGCACGACGTAACTGCCTGCCGGGAATTTGCCCTCTTTGGTCTCAAACTCCTTGTCGGCCCGGTGCGCTTCGCAGCCTTGCATCTTGAGCAGATTGACCAGATCGGCGGCCTCAGTCGGCCGCGGATCGTCGCCGGGGAGCACCCACGCCGCCGGGCCCTCGGTTCGCGCTTTGGCGACGGAGCGTTTGCTCTTCAGATAAAAGTTGTTGAGGAATTTTTCTTTGTTGAGCGAGACGTGATTCATCGCAAGCAGTATCGCGCTCTGTTGCATATTTACGTTGTTGCGGATAGACCAATTCACGCGCGGCAACGGCGGATTCGGCCGATACCACTCGCGAGTGGATTGGCCTGTGACAGTGATCATCCTGGTATCAGCGCCGCCATTGCCCTGAGTCTCGTAAAACCGGCCAACCGAGTTGTGGCCGTTGGCGACGTAGAACATGTAGTTCGGCGCCCAACCGTCATAAAAACCGTGCGTCCAAACGCCGGGCACGCCGCGTTTGGTCATTTCCTCGATCTCGTGGTAAGCGAGCGTCTGCCATTCATTAATGACAATCGGATCGAGCCAGGCGTTGTAAGGTCCCGTGCCGGTCGAGGTGTAAAGGAACGATTGTGATTCGTGCAAGTCGTGTAGAATCGTAGGATGGTATTCGAGGAAGGTCGCCATCTGATTGCGCGTCAACGCCAGCGCCATCCCCAGCGAATCGCGGTTGTTGTCGTGCGCGACGTATTTGCCCCAGTAGAGCAAGCTCGGCGCGCGTTTGCCATCGTTCGCCTTCCGCCAGTTGTACAGATCAACCATCATATCGCGTCCGTCCACTTCCAGCGTCGGGGTGATCATGACGATCACGTTCTTGCGAATCTCCTGAATGAACGGCGTCTCTTCAACGGCCAGGCGGTAAGCCAGCTCCATCAGCATCTCCGGGCTGCCGGTTTCGGGCGAATGGATCGAGCCGGAGGCCCAGTAAAACGCCTTGCCCTCGCCGACGAGCCGCTTCGCGTCGTCATCGTTAATGCGGCGCGGGTCGGCCAGCTTCGCGGTGATCTCTTTGTACTTCGCCAGATTGGCGACGCTCGATTCGTCGCCGACGACGACCAGCAACTGCTCGCGGCCCAGTTCGCTCTTTTCCGGCGCGGTGAAGACCTTGACGCGAGGCGTGGCCTTCTCGAGTTCGCGGTAGTAGCGATATTGATCCCTGGTGTAGGTCAGCTTGTTGGGCGCGCCCACCGGATAGCCCAGGATTTTGGCCGGGGTCGGAACCTTGTCCGATGCCGGCAAATGATCCACAAACTCCGTCAGGAACATCTTGTCGGTCGTGTTCTTGATGATCGACTCGGTGTATTCCTTATCAACCGGCTGCGATTGAGACTGTGGGGCTGCCGGCGCGGGCTTCTTCGCGTCTTGCGCCAATGCGGGATTGACTCCGGGCGAAAACAACATGGCGGACAGCGCGAGATGCGTGAAGACACTCTTGGTCCGGCGAGAGATGGAGTGGTTCATAAGCAGACCTCCGTGGGTGTAGTGGAAAAACGATTCGATTCGGCGCGCGGGCGTGCGCTTCGAGAAGAATACTCATCTTCAGACGCCGCGCCGGGCGCCCCGGTTACAATTGGTTACAATTGCTTTCTATTTGACAACCGGAAGCCAAAACGTATAAGAGTCAGGCAGCGATCGTACTCTCTTCCCTCTGTGAGGATCAAACGAAGTGAAAGCTTATACGAAGTATTTAACCTTCCATACCGAGAAGCGCCGCGAATACATTAACATCACCGACGAGATCGCTGGCGCGGTCGCGGAGAGCGCAATTAAAGAGGGCCTGGCGCTGGTCTCCGCGATGCACATCACGGCCTCCATTTATGTCAACGACGCCGAAGAAGGACTGATCGAAGACATTGACGAGTGGCTGGAGCGGCTCGCGCCGGCGCGCCCGGATTACCGCCACCACCTGACGGGTGAAGACAATGGAGACGCGCATTTAAAAAATCTGCTGATGCACCATCAGGTGTTGGTTCCCATCACCAACGGACGGCTCGACCTGGGAACCTGGCAACAGATATATTACGCCGAATTCGACGGGCAGCGGCGCAAGCGCGTGATCGTCAAAATCATTGGCGAATAGGCCGCTGCTTTCTTCCGGCAAACGCACAAATGAAAAAATACATTCCTCTGATTCTTTCCGTCATTATTCCATTACCGTGGCTCTTTCTATCGCTGACAGGTAAAGCTCATGCCTTCAATCCGGCTTTGGTCTCACTGTTTTCCGGCGTGTCGATCGTGGGCGCGGCGTTTCTGCTGGGCTGGGGCGCCGAACTTTCCGAACGCGACATCCCGCGGTCGCTGGCGTTGATCACCCTCGCGCTGATCAGCGTGCTGCCGGAATACGCCATCGGTCTGCATTACGCCTGGACCGAAGGGCTGGCCAGATCGAATGAAGGGTTGGCGATAGCCAACATGACCGGCGCCAATCGTATTCTGATCGGCGTCGGCTGGGCGCTCATCGCAATCGTCTATTACTTCAAACACCGCCGGAAAGAGGTCGAGCTGGATCATTCGCAAGGGCTTGAAATCAGCCTGTTATTGTTGGCGACCATCTATTCGCTGGTGATCCCGTTGAAAGGCACGCTCACGTGGGTTGATATGCTTGTTCTCTTCGCGATGTTTTTCTATTACGCGGGACGCGCGGCGCGCAGCGAAAAACATGACGAAGAGTTAGAGGGAATCGCCGCCGAGATCGATCGCAAGCTCGGTAATAACGCCCGGCGACTCGCCGTCCTGATGATGTTCGCCTTCGCGGCCGTCGTGATCTGGTTGTCGGCGGAGCCGTTCGCCGAAGGGCTGAAAGAGACAGGCAAGACCTATGGCCTAAACGAGTTTTTGCTGGTGCAATGGCTGGCGCCGCTGGCATCGGAATCGCCGGAAGGAATGATCGCTCTGTTGTTCGCGCTCAAAGGCAAAGGCTCGGTCGGTCTCGGCGCGTTGATTTCGTCGAAGGTCAATCAATGGACGCTGTTGGTCGGCGCGCTACCGCTGGCTTACGGGCTGGCAGCGGGCGGGCTGGGAACTGGCGGGCTGGCGCCGATGATCCTAAACGCGCGGCAGAAAGAAGAACTGCTGCTGACTTCGGCGCAATCCCTGTTCGCCGCAGTCGTCATCTCCGATTTCCGTTTCGCCCTGTGGGAGGCAATATTGTTGCTGATTCTGTTCACCGCGCAGTTGCTGATGCCACAGGAAAACATCCGCTACATCTTCTGCGGCCTGTATCTGGTGGTGACGGTGATTATGTTGGTCATGTCGAAAACGCGAAGGCGGATGCTATGGAATGCCTTGCTGCTCAGGACGGGATGACATGGACAGAAGGGATGGCCACGGAACCACAGAGGCACAGAGGCACAGAGGCACAGAGCAGAAAGAGGGAAGAGACTTTGCTGACAATCTCTTTTTCTCTCTTCCTCTGTGGCTCTGTGGCTCTGTGGCTTAACAGGCGTCCGAATGTTGTTTGCTCCGATTTAGGATTGAATATCTAGCACATCGTGCCGGGTGACGATTCCGACGATCCGGCCATACTCTTCGACCAAGACCGCCGGAGAGGCCTTCAAATATTGCTTCGCGCGCGCGACGTCCACATTCTCATTGACGACGGGGAACGGCGCGTCCATCACCTGGGTCACCGGCGCCTGCAGCAACTCGCGGTTATCCAACAAATGCGCCATCACGCGGTTGTCGCGGATACTGCCTACCGACTTGCCACCTTCGAGCACAGGCGCCTGCGACAGCCCATGCGAATTCATCAAATCCAGCGCGTCGCCGACCGTCGTGTCGGGCGCGACGTAAACCAGGCGCGGTTTGCCTGCGTGCGTCTTCAATTCGTTGAGCAGCCCGAGCGTCATCCGCTCTTCGCCCAGCAGCCGCTTCTCCTTCATCCATTCGTCCGACAGGAATTTCGACAGGTAGCGTTCGCCGGTGTCACAAACGATGAAAACCAGGATGTCGTTTTCGGACAGGTTTTCGGCGACTTTCAGCGCGGCCCAGGCGATCGTTCCTGAGCTGCCGCCGCAGAAGATTCCCTCTTCGCGCCCCAACCGCCGCGCGACGCTGAACGAATCGCGGTCGGTGACGTTGATGATCTCATCAATGTATTTCAGGTGGACGTTATCGGGGATCAGTTCCTGTCCGATCCCCTCGACCAAATAGGGATTTGCGCCCATCAACTTGCCCGTCTCTTTGAAGGTCTTGAAGACCGAGCCATACGGATCGGCGCCGATAATTCTGATGTTCGGATTCTTCTCTTTCAGGAACCGGGCGGCGCCGCTGATCGTGCCGCCCGTGCCTATCCCCGCGACGAAATGCGTGATCCGCCCTTCAGTCGCTTCCCAGATTTCAGGCCCGGTCGTGCGATAGTGAATTTCAGGGTTGGCAGGATTGGCGTATTGATTGGTCAGGATCGCGTTCGGCGTCTCGTTGGCGATGCGGCGCGCCGTGTTCAAGTAATGCTCCGGCGAATCAGGCTTGGCCGCCGCCGGAACGACGATCACGTCCGCGCCCAGCGCCTTCAGATAACGAACTTTCTCCTGGCTGCATTTGTCCGTCATCACGAAAACGCAGCGGTAGCCACGGACGGCGCAGGTCAGCGCGATGCCTATGCCGGTATTGCCGCTCGTCGCTTCGACGACCGTCCCGCCGGGCCTGAGTTCGCTCATACGTTCGGCGCGGTCGACCATCGCCTGGCCGATGCGATCCTTGACGCTGCCGCCCGGATTGAGCGATTCGATCTTGGCCAACACCAGTGGTTTCATCCCGCGCGTTAGCTTGTTGATTCTGACCAGAGGAGTGTCGCCTATGAGTTCGAGGATACTGCTTTTGTAATTCATACAAATTCAATCACATTGCTTGACCGCCAACGATATCCCGTCCCTTAGAGGGAGCAGGCTCACAAACACGCGCTCATCGTGATGCAACTTTTCATTAAGCGCGCGCAACGCGACGGTCTGGGCGTCTTGAACGCTCGGATCGGCGACCTTGCCGCTCCACAACATATTATCAAAGATTATCAAGCCGCCTCTACGCACGAGCTTCAGCGCGCGCTCGTAGTAATTATCGTAGTTCGGCTTGTCGGCATCAATGAACGCGAAATCGAAAGTCCCGGCCTGCCCGTCACGCAGCAGCGCGTCGAGCGTTTCGACGGCCGGCGCCAGCCGCAGCGTGACCTTGTCGGCCACTCCGGCCTCGGCCCAATAACGACGCGCCACCGAAGTCCATTCTTCGCTGACATCGCAAGCCACTACGCGCCCGTTCGGCGGCAAGGCCAGCGCCGTGCAGAGCGAACTGTAGCCGGTGAAGACGCCTACTTCCAGCGTCTTCACCGCGCCGATCAATTTCACCAGGAGCATCATAAACTGCCCTTGTATCGGCGACACGGCCATCTCCGCATGCGGGTTGCTGGCGACAGTTTCTTCGCGCAAACGCCGCAGAACGTCAGGCTCGCGCAAAGAGTTGCGCATCAGGTAATCTTCAATCCGTTCATCAAGACCAAGAAATGAATTCGCCATATCTCTCCTCATAAAATCATTTCGTAGTCCCGCCTTTAGGCGGAAGCTTCAGCTACAGATCCATTCCGTGATACCAAACTATTCCGCCTAAAGGCGG
>Ga0137409_10009273_pt1 | contig 10016 bp, 8 predicted proteins | sample CZODoug1_16funga_FD_122059 | JGI IMG/M metagenome (GOLD analysis project Ga0137409, IMG submission 122059) | Vadose zone soil fungal communities from Angelo Coast Range Reserve, California, USA - CZODoug1_16fungal (Hybrid Assembly) | ecosystem: Environmental > Terrestrial > Soil > Vadose zone...
GATGATCTGGTGTACGTGCAAATTGCGTGCACGGACCTATCGCTTTTTGGAAAGTTCAATCCGATTTACGCGAGCTATTTCACGACAAAGGACTATCCGGCGCGCGAATTCATCGGCGCGGGATCACTGCTGGTTGGCGGGCACTTCGAACTGCAAGCCATCGCGGTGAAACGCTAGAAGCTGTAGGTTCGGGCCTCCCTCCTGAAGGCACGATGATTGCGAACGTGGCAAGGAACCTCGGTTGTCTGCCCATATATAATCACAAAAGTATAGCCATTATATAGACTATTGCCCATATATAGTCATTTCGTGATTCGATTCCATGCTCTAAACACAAATAAATAATTTAGAATCTGTAGTTTACAGATGATAAGAATTTAACATCGGATGGTGCTCCTCATGCATCTACTTGGATGCAGCGGGGCGTATTCCATGTTGAGAGTTACGACGGAAAAAAGGCGTAGCAGGACCGTACTGTCGGTGGAGGGCCGACTGGCGGGGCCCTGGGTGGGGGCACTGGAACAGTGCTGGCGCGAATTGCACGCAGCCGCACCGCGCGAGAAGTTCCACATTGATCTTTGCGGCGTGAGTTTCATCGATGCAAGCGGCAAGGTGCTGCTGAAAGAAATCCACCGGCAAGGAGGACGGCTGATCGCGGAAGGCTGCCTGAATCAGGCGGTCGTGCGTGAAATCGTCTCCGATGCGGGCGGGCGGCAGCATGAAAAGGGCAAAGAACGGCGGAAGGGTTCGCACATTATTTTTTACGTGTTGTTCTTCAGTTTGGTTTTGGAACCAGGACTAGCGCGCGCGCAGGGTGCGAACAAGCAGAACCGTTTGGCAGCCGACGCACCGACACAGGCGTTGCGGTTGACATTGGATCAGGCGGTGGGGCTGGCGCTGAAGCAAAATCCGACGGCGCAGATTGCGATTTTGACCGCGGCGCAGAGCGAGCAGGACAAAAACATCGCGCGGGCGGATTTGTTGCCGCAAGTGAACGCAACAATCTCGGATGAAGCGCAGAAAGTGAACTTGCTGGCGCAGTTCGGGGGCAAGACGCCGTTTCCGGGATTTCCGAAGACACTCGGGCCGTATCAAGTTTTTTCAGCGGGGCCGACGTTCGGCGGGCCGGTTTTCGATTTGACACTTTGGAAGAGGTATCAAGCGGCGCGGGAAACGATGGGGGCCAGCAAGGCGAACAGCCTCTCGGCGCGCGAGCAAGTGATTTTGCTGGTGGTGTCGCAGTACATCGGAACGCTGCGGGCGGTGGCCAATGTGCAGGCTTCGCAGTCGCGCGTGGAGCTGGCACAAGCGCTGTACGACCAGGCGGCGGACTTGCAGAAAGAGGGGGTGGGAACGGGTATTGATACGCTGCGTGCGAATGTGGAATTGCAGAATGAGAAGCAGAGGCTAATCCAGGCGGAAACGGACCGCGAAACATTTTTGTACGGATTGAGCCGGCTCTTGAACCTGGATCCGCGGCAGCCGATCGAGCTTGGCGATTCGTTGAGTTTTTTTGATACTCCGCAACCGGAAGCGGAGACGAGCCTGGAGCTGGCGTTGGCGGAGCGGCAGGAATGGAAAGCGCTGGAATCGCAGATTAAGGCGGCGGGATCGCAGAAGAAGGCGGCGCAGTTTTCACGACTGCCGTCGCTGCGGTTCGACGGAGATTTCGCGTACGTGGGTACGTCGGGGAACACGACGCTGCCAACGTACACATATCAAGCGAGCGTGAATCTGCCGATTTTCACGGGCGGCAGAATTCATGCGGAGATTGTGAGAGCGGACCTGGAGATTCGAAAGCTGGAGCAGCAGCAAGCTGATTTGCGAAACCAGATTGCGCTGGACGTGAAGACGGCGCTGCTCAATCTGAGCTCGGCGCGAAATGAAGTGCAGGTGGCGAATCTGGGCGTGGTGCTTTCGAAAGAAGAAGTGGATCAGGCGCGCGACCGGTTCAAGGCGGGCGTGGCAAACAATATTGAAGTGATCCAGGCGCAGGATGCGCTGTCGCGCGCGAACGACAACCAGATTGCGGCGCTGTACCGGTTCAACCAGGCGCGCGCGGACCTGGCGCGGTCGATCGGACAAATGGAAAAGGTTTACTCGAAATAGGGGTGAAGGGACGATGAGCATCGAGATCGAAGTCGGGCTAGAAAACGCGACGAAGGCGCCAAAGATCACGGAAGAACTGCAGTTGGAGGCGCCTGCTCCGACGGGATTTGCCAATCCGAAGGTGAAACGGGGATTGATTCTGGGTGGAATCGTGCTGGTCGCGGCAGTGGTGGGCTTGCTTCTGTACTACCACAACCGGGAGACGACGGACGATGCGCAGGTGGATGGGCACATCACGCCAATGGCTTCGAAAGTGTATGGGCGCGTCGCGCAAGTTTTGGTGGAGGACAACCAGGCGGTGAAAGCAGGACAAGTGCTGGTGAAGATTGATCCGCGCGATTACCAGGCGGCACTGAACCAAGCGAAGGCGGCGCTGGCGCTGGCGGAAAGCGAAGCGCGGTCGGCGGGAGTGGACGTGCCGCGGACGAGGGAGAACGTGGCGAGCGGAAATTCGAGCGCCGATGCGCAATTGCAGGGAGCACAGGCGGACCTGGCGCGGGCGCAGTCGACTTACGAGCAGGCACAGACGGCAGATTTGGCGTGGGCGCAGGCGAACGTGGAGAAGAGCCAGGCGAATGCGGAGCTGGCCAAAGCGGACCTGGCGCGTTACACGCCACTGATGCAAAAGGGCGAGATATCGAAGCAGCAGTATGACGCGGCGAAAGCCAACGCGGATGCGAGCGCGAGCGCACTGAAAGCCGATCAGGAAAAACTGGAGCAGGCGCGGAGGAACGTGGAGGTAGCCAAGGCGCAGCGGGATGCTGCGAGGGCGAAAGTGGAACAAGCGCACGCGGGAGTGACGTCGGCGCGAGCGGACGTCAGGCAGGTGAGCATGAGAACCGCGGATGCGCAGGCCAAGCTCGCGAAAGTGGAGCAGGCGCGAGCGGCGCTGGACGCGGCGCAATTGAATTTGAGCTACACGGAAATTACTGCGCCGGTGGACGGCGTGGCCACGCACAAGCAGGTGGAGGCGGGACAGATTGTACAAGCAGGGCAAGGATTGCTGGTGGTTGTGCCGCTGCATGACGTGTGGGTGACGGCGAATTTCAAAGAGACGCAACTGAGGGACATGAAGCCCGGGCAAAAAGCACAAGTGAAAGTGGATACCTACGGGAAAACGTTCAGCGGGCACGTGGATTCGATCGCGGGGGCGACGGGATCGGTCTTGAGCCTGCTGCCGCCGGAAAATGCGACAGGGAATTACGTGAAAGTCGTTCAGCGAATTCCAGTGAAGATCGTGCTGGACCCGATTCCTTCGGAGAAGGCGGTTTTGCGGCCGGGGATGAATGTGGATGCGACGGTGATCACGAATTAACGCGGAATAAAGATAGGGATTGCAGCGGTCGTACGTAGAAACAGTAGGAGCCAGAGTTTCGAAGCGCGATGCGAAACAGGATTCTAGCGAAGTTGCGGATGCCGGACGGGACGATTAACCCCTGGGTGATCGCCGTGACGGTGACTCTCGCGACGTTTATGGAGGTGCTGGACACCTCCATCGCGAACGTGGCGCTGCCGCACATCGCAGGGAATCTGTCGGCAGGCGCGGACGAATCGACATGGGTGCTGACGTCGTACCTGGTTTCGAACGCGATCGTGCTGCCGCTTTCGGGATGGTTTTCCGGGCTGATCGGGCGGAAGCGGTTCTACATGACGTGCGTGGCGATCTTTACGGTGAGTTCGTTTTTGTGCGGGCTGGCTCCGAGCCTGGGCGTGCTGGTGATGTTCCGGATCTTGCAGGGCGTGGGCGGCGGTGGTTTGCAGCCGAGCGAGCAGGCGATTCTGAACGACACGTTTCCGCTGGAGAAGCGTGGCATCGCGTTTGCAGTGTACGGGTTAGCAGTCGTTGTAGCGCCCACCATTGGCCCGTGGTTAGGTGGCTGGATCACGGACAATTTTTCCTGGAGATGGATTTTTTACATCAACGTGCCGGTTGGAATTCTTTCCCTGATTCTCACGAACTTTTTGGTCAGCGACCCACCGTACATGAAGAAGTCGAGTCTGAAAGCTGGATTCCGGATCGACTACATCGGGATTGGATTGATCAGCCTGGGACTGGGCAGCATGCAGATCGTGCTGGACAAGGGGCAACGCGAAGATTGGCTCTCATCGAATTTCATCCGCGTGTTTTTCGCGTTGATGGTCGTGGGAATTATCGCGGGAATTCTCTGGGAGTTGCGGGAGAAAGAGCCGGTGGTGGATTTGCGGATGTTGAAGGACCGCAATTTCGCCATTGCGACGACCGCGATGTTTTTCCTGGGATTCGTGCTGTATTCGAGCACGGTGCTAATTCCGCAGCTCTTGCAGCAACTACTGGGCTACACGGCGCAGCTCGCGGGAATGGCGCTGTCGCCGGGCGGCGCGGTGATCATGTGCATGATGCCGGTGGTGGGAATCCTGGTCTCAAAAGTGGACACGCGGATCCTCATCACGTTCGGGTGCATCGTTTCTGCTTCGGCGCTGTTCGTGATGGCTGGATGGAACACGGGGCTGGATTACGGGCACGCGGTGCGCGCACGCATGCTGCAAAGCTTCGGACTCGCGTTCCTCTTTATTCCGATCAATGTGGCGGCGTTCGCTTACGTGCCGAGAGAAAAAACCAACATGGGCACGGGGATCATTAATTTGGCGCGGAACATCGGGGCCAGCGTGGGAATCGCGACGGTCACGACGATGCTGGACCGGCGCACGCAGTTTCACCAAGCGCGGCTGATGGAGGGTGTCAACGATTACAGCGCGGCGTATCACAACATGCTGAACGGGCTGCAGACGAAGCTGGTTGCGGCGGGCTCGACGATGGCGCATGCCAGCGCGCAAGCACACGGCATGATTTACAACACGGTGCAGCGGCAGGCGGTGATGCTGGCGTTTATCGACAATTTCAAAATGCTCGGGGTCGTGTTTTTCGCGATCATTCCGATTTTGCTGCTGATGAGGAAGCCGCGAGCGCCTGCGGGCACAATGCCGGTGCACTGAGAAGCGTTTCGGCGCGCGGGGGATTTTGCAACGAGTTTTCAGACTGTATGGGGGGAAGACGATGGCAACACAAGTGGCAGTGGGAACGCAACTGAACGAAGACAAGCTGATCCGCGCAGGACAGCGGGGCGACCACCAGGCGGTGGAAACCCTCTTTCGCCGTTACCAGCGGCCGTTGTTTCAGACGGCGTTGCGGGTGCTTGGAAACGCGGAAGACGCGGAAGACGCGCTGCAGGACGGAATGCTCTCAGCGTACCGCAATTTGAAGAGGTTCGAGGGCCGCTCGCAGTTTTCGACGTGGCTGACGCGCATCGTGATCAACGCGGCGCTGATGCGGCGGCGCAGCGCAAAGGCGCGGCCGGCGGTTTCGCTGGACGAATCGCCGCGCGAGGATGAGTTGCCGGCGGCAGAGCGCTTCGCGGATGACGGGCCGAACCCCGAGCAGGTGTTCGCGAGCACGGAAATTCGCGAGATGATCAGCGAAAATCTGGACGAGCTTTCGCCGCTGCTGCGAACGGCGTTTGTGTTGCGCGAAGTGCAGGGCTATTCGACGGGCGAAGCGGCGAAAAAACTCGGAGTTACCGAGAATACGCTGAAGGCGCGGTTGTGGCGCGCAAGGCATCAGCTTGCCGAGCGGCTCGGACGGCGGCTGCGGCGGATGAAGGACGACATTTCCAATGCAGGCGGGATGGGCGACGCGGAGTGCAGCTATTGCTGAAGAAGAAGTAACGACGCAAAGAAGCAATGAGATAAAGAAAAGAGGGCCGGCGGAATCGTCGGCCTTCTTGCTTTTGCGTGAGGCCTGGCACGCCGCGGGGCTAGCGAGAAGCAGCCGCGTAGCGGCCGAGGACGCGGAGTTCAGAGGTGGCGTTGCGGACTTCCGCGAGGGCTTGCTCGAGGCGGGCAACTTCGCCGGCTTCGACGTCGATGAAAAATTGATACTCCCAGGGACGGCCGTGGATGGGACGGCTTTCGATCTTGAGCAGGTTGACGCCGTGTTTGGCGAACGGTTCGAGAGAGGCGAGGAGCGCGCCGGGACGGTGGGCCAGGCGCATTGCAAGGGATATTTTGCGCGCCTCGGTTGAGAGCCAGGTGGCGGCTTCTTTTTCTGGAACTAGAAGAACGAAGCGCGTGAAATTTTCCGCGTTGTCCTGAATGCTCTCGGCGAGGATCAAGCCACCATAATGGATGGCAGCGCGGCGTCCGGCAATCGCTGCGCCGGATTTATCGCCGCGAGCGAGAGCTTCACGCACACTGCCGGCAGTATCTTCCGCGGGCACGCGCTTCAGCTCGGGATGGGAGGAGAAGAAACGCTCGCATTGCGCGAGAGCCATAGGATGCGAGGCCACTGAGCGAAGGCCCCTCAATGTGGCGCCGGGACAGCCAATGAGGTGATGTTCGATGGGCAGGATGGTTTCCGCGACGATGGTGAGCTGGCTTTGCAGCAGAAGGTCATAGACGCGCACGACGGAGCCGGCAAGCGTGTTTTCCACGGGAGCGAGCAGGGCGTCAGCGGAGCGTTGCTCGATGGCTCGAAAGGCGGCATCGAACGTTGCACGTGGAACAGTCGTGATGCGTTCGCCGAGAAGCTGAATGGCGGCGGCTTCGCTGAAGGCGCCGGGCTCGCCCTGGAAGGCTACGCGCATGGTCTCGCGCTCGAGTGCGGTCATAAGCACGGGCTATCTTGCAATAAGCACAGCAAAACAAGAAGTGGAGATTGCACGCGATTGGCCGCCGAAATGGCCGCGCGTTCCCGCTCAGGTGTGCAAACGCACCGCGCGCCCAGCGGGAGAGAGCAGTTCCAAGTAGGCTTGCGTTTGTCGCAGCGGTATAATTTCTGTTTCAATGAGCGAGGAGTCCCTATGAAGAGACCTGAGCCGACGGAATATGCGGATTTCTACGCGGGCTATGTATCGAAAGTTCCGGGCAATGATGTCCTTGGCGTTCTGGAAGCGCAACGGCTGCAAATGCTGCAGTTGTTCGCGGGACGGAGCGAGAGAGACGGCGGTTTCCGGTATGCGCCGGGCAAATGGACGGTGAAGGAAATCCTCGGGCACATCACCGACGCCGAGCGCGTTTTTACGTACCGGGCGTTGCGCATCGCGCGGGGCGATCAAACGCCGCTGCCGGCATTCGAGCAGGATGATTTCGTCAGGAACGGAGGATTCGGCGAGCGGACCCTCGCGAGCCTTGCGGAGGAATTTGGGTTAGTGCGCAACGCGAGCGTTGCACTGTTTCGCTCATTTCAGGAGGACGCTTGGCCGCGGCGGGGCGTTGCCAGTGAGAAGGAAGTGACCGTCCGCGCGATGGCGTTCATCACCGCCGGACACCAGATCCACCACCGGCTGGTCCTGGAAGAACGCTATTTTCCGGCGATTCCGCGGGCCTGAACCACGAAACGAAATCAGAGCCGGATACGCGAGTGGTCCTTGTAGACGCGCTGATAGACCGGTTCTGCATGGTCATTGTCCTGGTGCGCTGTCACGGGGGCCTTCTCAAGAAATTCCTGCTGAGGCAGCAACTTGGCGCGGTGCGCCTGTTCCCGCCGTAACTTTGGCGGACCGCTCCCCGGCCTAATGAGGTAAAAGAGCAGGATGGTCGCCAGCGCGATGATGAACGCGCCGAAGATGAGAGCGGCCGCTTGCGCCGCGAGCGGATGCGCGACGGCGTCCTCGAGAATGTAGATTCCCGCACACAGAAAGGTGACGACGAGAAAACTGGCGAGACCGCCAAAAGTGCGTACCGGACCGGCGCGGACCACCAGCGACTTAGAAGAACGCACGGCCGCAGGGCGGCGCCAAACTCTTGCGGGCATGGCTCAGTCCTCTCGGGGAAACTGGGAGGTGACCGCCCGCTCCGGTCCACGCAAGAAATCGAGGTAACGAAAAACGGGGGGAGAAAACTCCTTCTTCATGATGCTGCCGCAAGAGCAGCGCGGATTGCTTCCCTCCAATTCGCCGGATGTTTCCACGAGTACAGCGCACAGGCACGCTGGGTTCATACAATGCCAGCGTTCCCCGGATTTCATGAGCATGGCCCTGGTTCCTCCCTTCGCATGGATGACTGGGATACCCGCAAAGGCAATCTCAGGCTTAGGCCCGTGATAATTCGTGGCAGACTGTACCCATGAGTAAAATGAAAAGCAAGTGGAATTTTATTGGTTATCTTAACTATATAACTAGTACTTTGGAGGTACCACAATGACAAGGGGATGCGACGCAGCCTGCCATCTGCGGGCGGCGGGAATTCTCCTTATCTTCGCCTGAAAGGGAATTGCGTTGCTCAAGCGAGAAAATACACTAAGAGGCGGCCGAAGCAGGCTCCTTGCGAGGAGGTTGCGAGGGGGGCGAACGGCTGTTAAAATTTCTTGTTTGCTGGGACGCAGCCGTCTGCGCCGTAAGCGCGGGCGGCTTTTTGTACGTTTTGGAACGGCGTTCGCATAACGAGCGACTGGCGCCCCGCCTTTTTGGCCTGACCCGTCGAGTTTCTTCGAGCGTGAGACTGGTGTGACGGCAATCCGATTACCAAGTCCGGTCATCGGTACTGGCTTCAGCGGAAGGGAGATCGCGCGTGGCAAAGTACGATGTAGCGATTATCGGTAGCGGTCCGGGCGGATATGTAGCGGCGATCCGGGCGGGCGAATTGGGGCTGAAGACGGTCGTCGTGGAGAAGGATCCCTTTCTCGGCGGAACCTGCCTGCATGTCGGGTGTATTCCCACCAAAGTGCTCCTGCACCACGCGGAGGTTTACGATCATTTCAAAAATGGCGCGGAACTGGGATTTGAGGTCAGCGGGCTGAAAATCAATTGGGCCAACGTCCTGGCGCGGAAAGACAAGATCGTCAAGAAGCATGCGAAGGGCATCGAGTTCCTCTTCAAGAAAAACAAAGTGGAGTGGGTGCAGGGCTGGGGAAGATACGAAGGGCCGGGAAGGATCAGCGTCGAGAAGGACGGCAAGAAGACGGCGATCGAAGCCTCGAACATCCTGATGGTGAGCGGTTCGGAGGCGAAATCTCTCCCCGGGATTGAACCGGACCACAAGACGATTCTCACCAACCGTTCGATCATCGAGCTCCCCGAGATTCCGAAAACACTGATTGTGGTTGGAGCCGGGGCCGTGGGAGTGGAATTCGCTTCGATTTACAACTCTTTCGGAACCCAGGTGACCATCCTCGAAGCGCTGCCGCGCGTTGTGCCGGTAGAGGACGAAGAGATTTCCGTAGAGTTGACGAAGGCTTTTCAGAAAAAGGGCATCCAGATCATTACCAGTTGCGCGGTGGAGTCCGTGAAGAAGGACGCGAAAGGAGTAACGGTTTCGTTCAAGGATAAGGACGGGAAGGCGCAGACGCTGCAGGCGGAGAAGCTGCTGCTGGCGGTGGGGCGCAAGGCGATGACGGACGGCTGCGGCCTGGAGAAATCGAAAGCCAAGCTGGAACGCGGGTTCGTGCACGTTGGGGATTACATGGAGACGGCGGAAAAGGGCCTGTATGCGATTGGCGACATCGTGGCCGGGCTGCCGCAACTGGCACACGCTGCGATGATGGAAGGGATCATCGCGGTGACGCACATTGCCGGGAAGCCGGCGCACCAGATCGTCAAAACGCGGATTCCCAATGCGACGTATTGCGAGCCGCAGATCGGCTCGATTGGATTGACGGAAAAACAGGCGAGCGACGCGGGCTACAAGGTGAAAATCGGGAAGTTTCCGTTTGTGGGGAATAGCAAGGCGACGATTCTCGGGAATCACGGCGGGTTCGTGAAGGTTGTGTCCGACGAGATGTATGGCGAAGTGCTGGGGATTCACATTATTGGGCCGCTGGCGACGGAGATTCTGGCGGAAGCGGCCGCGGTGCTGAACCTCGAAGGCACGATCGACGACATGATGAACATGGTGCACGCACATCCGACGGTGTGGGAAGCGATGGGAGATGCGTT
>Ga0137409_10009274_pt1 | contig 10016 bp, 8 predicted proteins | sample CZODoug1_16funga_FD_122059 | JGI IMG/M metagenome (GOLD analysis project Ga0137409, IMG submission 122059) | Vadose zone soil fungal communities from Angelo Coast Range Reserve, California, USA - CZODoug1_16fungal (Hybrid Assembly) | ecosystem: Environmental > Terrestrial > Soil > Vadose zone...
GTCACCCCGCCAGCCCGCCGTCCGCGCCGCTCATACTCGGCATATTCCAGAGACTCTCTGACTCGTTGCCCCACGCCAAATACACACGGGCTCCCCCGCGTCGGTGCGATCTGGCGTCAGGGAATTCGTTCTGAGGCGCGGGCGCCAACGGAAATCGGCGTCGGCGGGAGTGGGTGGCCGAGGGGTCGAAAGGACCCGTTCCCGGCAAGTGTGGACGCGGAAGTCGTGCGCCGGGATGGAGCCCAGCCGATGCGGAGCAGCGGACGCGTGCCGCGTGGTCCGTCGACCCCTCCGGTGCCCGCCCCCGCCCGGGCCGGCTCCAGCGGGCGAAGAGCTAGTCGGCGGAGGAGGTTCTGCTGGAGCGGCGGATGTCGAGCATGGGCGGGAGGAGGCCTTGAGGCGGGACTTCTTCGATCTGCGAGATGGCGTTCATGCGGATGATGATCTGCTTGACCGCTTCGATTCCATCCCGGGCGCGTGTCGCCCACTGGCTGTCTTCGCTATCCGGGGGCAGTCGCCGGGCAAGGATGGAGAGCCCGCCGGCAACGATCATGAGCGCGTTGTTGATCTCGTGCGCCGCCGCTCGGGCGAGGAGCGCGATCGCGCGCAGCTCGGCCGCCTCGCGTCGCGCGGCCTCGGCCGCCATCGCGCCGGCCACGTCGATGAAGAGCCGTGAGAATCCCCCGACGCCCCCGACGCTGATGATCAGGAGCGGCAGCCATTCACGGGTGAAGATCGCGATCCCGCGCTCGCCCACGAGCAGGAACGAGACGAACGTGATGATGTACACGGCGCCGCCCAGGGCGAACGCGTGTCGCGCCCGCACACCCCCGTCGCGCCGCGCCCACGCCAGCGCCAGGGCGGACGCGCCCGCCGTCGCCAGGAGGCCGAGCACACCGGCCGGCGCGCCGGAGCCGCCGAGCCACGCTACGCGGTAGACGCACGCCACCAGCGCGGCGAGGAGCCCGGCCCAGCCGCCCTCGACCAGGGTGATCAGGGCGATCGGCACGGCCCGGGCGTCGACGAAGACGCCCTGACCCACGTCGATCCGGGAGATCATCAGCGCCACCGTCAGGAGGCCGAAGGCCAGGCCGTTGACCAGTATCCGCAGGGGCACTCGCGACGGGGGGGCGGTGCGGTCGGTCGACTCGAACCAGCGCCGGGAGTAGGAATAGAAGACAAGGCCCAGAACGACGATCCCGACGGCCTCGACGACGTGGTGGGGTTCCATGTTCTCCTCTCCGTCGGGTAAATTCTCTGACCGTCAGTATGCAGGGGCCCCGCAAGCCGGCGGCAGTAGAATGTCGGGCGGCTTCCCGAGACTCACCCCCACGGAGAGGACGACATGACCAGGGACGAGCTGAAGCAGCGGGTCTACCAGGCGATCGACCAGCGCGCGGACGAGATCATCGGCCTCGGTGAGCAGATCCGCCGCCACCCGGAGCTGGGGTTCAAGGAGGTCAAGACCGCCCGGCTCGTCGAGGACACGTTCAAGAAGCTCGGGCTGGTCCCGCGGGCCGGGCTCGCGCTGACGGGTGTGCGGGCCGACGCCGGCGGCCGCGGCGGCGACGGGCCGACGTTCGCCGTGCTCGGCGAGCTCGACGCGCTCGTCGTGGCCGGCCATCCGGAAGGCGACCCGGGAACGGGCGCCGCCCACGCGTGCGGTCACAACGCGCAGATCGCCGGTATGCTCGGCGCGGCCATGGGCCTCCTGGATGCGAAGGCCGCTGACCATCTAGCAGGACGTGTGGCGTTCTTCGCAGTTCCGGCCGAGGAGTACGGCGATATCGAATGGCGCGTCGCGCAGGCGCGGGCGGGGAGGCTCGAGTTCCTGGGCGGTAAGCCCGAGCTCCTGCGGCTCGGACATTTCGACGACGTCGACCTGGCGATGATGATCCACACGACGCCGCGCACCGAGGACGGCAAGGCGGGCGTGCCGGCCTCGAACAACGGCTGCATCGTGAAGACGGTGCGCTACGTCGGCCGCGCGGCGCACGCGGGCGGCGCCCCGCACATGGGGATCAATGCCCTGTACGCCGCCCAGATCGGCCTGATGGCGATCAACGCGATTCGCGAGACGTTCCGTGACGAAGATACGATCCGGGTCCATCCGATCATCACCCACGGCGGCTCCCAGGTGAATGTCATTCCGGGCGAGGTGAGGATCGAAACGTACGTTCGCGGCCGCACGATGGACGCGATCCTCGACGCCAATCGCAAGGTCGATCGCGCGCTCCGAGCGGGCGCCCTGGCGCTCGGCGCCACGGTCGAGATCGAGACGCTCCCGGGCTACATGCCGATGACCTGCGATCCGATCATGACACGCTACTTCCGGGACATTGTCAGCAGCCTCCTCGGTGAGGAGCACTACCGGCAGATCGGCCACCGGACGGGCTCGACCGACATGGGAGACCTCTCCCAGGTGATGCCGATACTGCATCCCTACATGGGAGGCGCTCGCGGCACCGGCCACGGGGCCGACTTCGAGATCGTCGACAAGCCGCTCGCGTACCTCGGCCCCGCGAAGGCGCTCGCCGCGATGGTGATCGACATGCTCTGGGACGGCGCCGCCGCCGCCCGCGAGGTGCTGGCCAAGGCCAGGCCGCCGATGACGCGCGCGAGCTACCTCGCGGCCCAGCGCGGACTTGCTCGGCGCGAGACCTACGAGGGGTAAGCCCGGACCGGCGAGCGCTCGTCAGCGAATCGGTCGGGCGAAGCTCTTCACCGCGAGCTCGCCGATCTTCTTCCCCATCGCGGTGCCGACCTCCGTCGAGTTGCGGTAGTGCACCCCGTCGTAGATCCGCGCGACCGCGACCTCCTGCACGAAGTCGGCGACCGTCTTCCACGAGCGCACCGCACCGCCCGCGGTATAGCTCGCCGAGCTCAAGCTGGGTGCCGGCCCGCTGCCGATCTCGGCCTGGAGCACCGCACCGAGCGACGCTGACACGATGCAGTGGGCGCACGGGTACTCCGGGTGCATGGGCGTATCGATGAACGGCGTCCAGCTCGGATCGCGCTCGGTGGCGTCGTTGCCGTCGGCGTCGCCGTTGCGGATCGCCGTGATCGGACGCCAGAGGTTGTAGGTGTATTTGGCGTCGAAGACGGCGATCAACCCGTCGTCCATGGCCATCGCCGCCATCGCGAGCAGACGGGCGTTCGCGGTCACGTCGCGGCCCGGCACGGCCGCGACCGAGCGCGCCACCGGCCAGTAGACCACCGGCGCCGTCGCCTCCCAGAACTTGGCGATCGCGGTCTGCTCCGGCGTGCGCTGGGTGCTGTTCTTGGCGCCGAGCGCCTTGATCTCGTTGTAGTCGCGCGTCCATCGTTCACTCGTCAGGCCGGGCGGGGGGCCCGGGCGGAACTGCGAGCCGCTGGTCATCGCCCAGGGCTTCCGCTTACCCCAGTTCGGCACTGCCGGAAGCAAGGTCGGTACGTAGACTCCAGAGGTCGCGTGGGGCCGATACGTGTCGGGCAAGGTGAGCCCTTCGTCCACGCGGCCCAGACACGCCGTGGCCGCTTGCTCGCCGACCGCGATGCCGCTGGTCTTGGCCGCGCCGTCGGGCACCAGCTTCATGGCTGCCTCGTAGTCGGCATCGATCGCCGCCTGCTGAGTCGGCATCAGCTTCGACAGCACCGTCCGCGTGGCGGCCGCGACCGCGGCGTCGACCGAGGCGCCGGGCGCCGCATTGATCTTCGCCATGAGCGGCGGATAGCGGCTGCTGATCGCGTTGACCGCCTCGAACACCGAGACCTGGACGAAGGCCATGATTCTCACCGCCGGGGGCGTTCCCGGGTGCTTCGAGGCGATGTCGGCCGCCTTCGCGTTCGCGTCGGTGACGACGTCGGCCTGAACGCAGAGGGCACCGTGCAATGTCGCGATAGCCAGAACGAGAGTGGCGATCCAATGTTTCATATGCATGCGCTAGACTCCTTCATGCTCTGGTTGAGCAAGCTCCGTTAGCCGTTCACGTCGAGACCGAGTGCCAGTCGTCCCGCATAGAGAAGCTGCGCGGGCTCGCGCACCTGGTGGTAGCGAGCCCCCTGCACGTCCCGGAAGAGGCGCTCGAGCCCGAGGCTGCGGAAGAACCCGGCTCCGCCCGCCACCTCCATGGCTCGCTCCACAGTCTTGATGGCCGCGTGGGCGGCGAGGGTCCGGCCGATGAGGACCTTGCCGGTCGTCTCGGGCCCCATCGGGCCGCGCGCCGCGGCGTCGAGCATGTGACCGAGCGCGAGCTGTGCGGCCGTCAGCTCGTTCTCCATCTCGCCGACCAGACGCTGGATCGTCGGGTCGTCGCGTCGCTTCGCCGCCACGTCGAGCGCCAGCGCACGTGAGGCTTCGGCCACGCCGACGTAGACGGAATAGATGATCGGCAGCGCCATCGCGGCCGTCACGTGCATCGGCAGGCTCCACCGGCCGGCCGGCCGGCGCACCCCGATCGCGGCGTCCGGCACGAACACGCCGTCGAGCACCGTGTCGTGGGATCCGGTGCCGCGCATGCCGAGCGTCCGCCAATTGTCCTGTACCTTCACGCCCGGAGCGCGCAGCGGGATCGCGAAGTGAAGAACGGTCGGCCCGTCCTTCGGGTCGTCGTAGACGGCCATGGTCATCAGAAGGTCACCAGCGGGCGCGCCGCTGCTGAAGATCTTTCGGCCGGTGATCCGATAGCCGCCCTCGACCTTCTCGGCAGTGCCCGAGCCCGCGAGCCAGTCGGATCCGCCCGTGGAGACCAGAACCAGCTCCTCGGCCGCTACGCGCCGAAGAAATGGCTCGACCGGAGCCCCCTGGTGGCGCCACCGCCAGGTCGGGACGAGGATTTGATGCGTGTGCATCGACAGCGCCAGGGCGGTCGAGCTGCAGGAGGTCGCCAGCACGCGCAGGGCGTCGGCGAGCTCGGCTTGCGAGGCGCCGCCCCCACCGAGCTCGACCGGCACGCCGGCCGAGAAGAGCCGGTGCGCGCGAAGGTCTTTGTAGTTGTCGGCAACGAACGAGTCCTCGGCGTCGTGGGCAGCCGCCCGCGCCGCGAAGGCCGGCCCGAGCTGCCGGACGACGGCGACCCAGCGATCGTGTGATCGGCCCTCTTCCATCGCAGATCTCCCTGCGGTTTCGGATCGCGACAGGCGGTGGCGTCATCGCCACGACGATGCCCTGTGCGCTCCGGCGCCGAAAGCCCAAAAAATGAACTTGCCCCTTACTCGGGACCGGCCTAGAGTCCCCCCAGCATGCACGGATACGGGCAGTTCTGTCCGGTCGCGGTCGCCTGTGAGGTCTTCGCGGAGCGGTGGACGCCGCTGATCCTGCGCGAGCTCTTCGCGGGGAGCCGGCGGTTCTCGGAGATCCGACGGGGGATGCCGCTGATCTCGCGCGCCCTGCTGACCCAGCGTCTGCGCCATCTCGAGGACGTCGGCGTGATCGAGAGTCGGCCCGTCGGGCGGGGCCGGGAATACCGCCTGAGCCAGGCGGGAGCGGAGTTCCACGGCGTGATCGAGTCGCTCGGCGCCTGGGGCCAGCGGTGGGTCCACGGACGCGCCTCGGCGGAGAACCTCGACGCGATGCTGCTCCTGTGGAACATACGGCGTCGCCTGGCTGTCGACCGGCTGCCCGATCGGCGCATCGTCGTGCGGTTCGAGTTTCGCGGCGTACCGGCCGGTCGCGGGCCGGCAACGTCCTGGCTCGTCGCCAGCCGCCAGGAGGTCGATGTGTGCCTCAAGGATCCCGGCTACGGGATCGATCTGGTCGTGGCCGCGGACCTGGCCGCGTTCACGCGCGTCTGGCTTGGAGACGTCTCGTTCGACGGGGCGCTGCGCTCGCGGCAGATCCGGGTCGAGGGGCCGCGCGAGCTCGTGCGTGCCTTCCCCGGATGGCTGCTGCTCAGCCACTACGCCGGCGTCACGCGGCCACGGCCGGCCCGCGCCTCCTAGCGGCCTGACGGGTCAGCGATGTACGGGACGAGTCGCGCCGACTTTCCACGGCGCATCGTCTGCCTCACCGCCGAGACCGCCGAGATCGCCTTCCTGCTGGGCGCCGGCGAGCGCGTGGTCGGTGTCCCGGGCACGGCGCGACGGCCGGCGGCGGCGCTCGAGAAGGCCCGCGTGGGCGGATTCACCACGTTCAAGCTCGAAAAGATCCTGGGGCTCGAGCCCGATCTGGTGCTGGCCTTCTCCGATCTCCAGCGCGACGTCGTCCGCGACCTGATCGGCGCCGGCGTGACGGTGCTGTGCACGAATCAGCGGTCGTTCGACGACGTCCTGAACGCGATTCTCCTGGTCGGCGCGGCGCTCGGCTGCGAGCCTCGCGCGCGCGAGCTGATCCGCGACATGCAGGACGAGCTCCGCCAGGTGCGCGAGTACTCGGCCGCGTGGCCCGATCGGCCGCGCGTCTACTTCGAGGAGTGGATGGACCCGCTCATCGCGGGCATTCGCTGGGTGTCGGAGGCCATCGAGATCGCCGGCGGACGCGACGTCTTCGCCGAGCTCCGCGAGAAGCCCGGGGCGGCCGAGCGGATCGTCGCGCCCGAGGCCGTCGTTCAGCGCGATCCTCAGATCATCCTCGCGTCGTGGTGCGGCAAGCCGGTCGATACGGCCCAGATCGCGAGCCGTCCGGGGTGGGCCCGTATCGCGGCGGTGCGGAGCGCCCAGATTCACGAGATCGACGGCGCGGACATCCTTTCCCCCGGCCCGTCGCTCGTGCACGGAGTCAGACGCATCCACGAGATAATTCAGGGCTTTCAAGCGGCTGGCTAGCTTCGTGCCGCCGGTGTCGAACTTCACGCGACAGGTAGAATGAAGATGTAGGAAAGACAAGTCCAAAAAACTTGGGACGCTGAGGGGCGCGCGTTAGGATTGGCCCTCACGACGGCCCTGGAGGCCGAACCGCCAATGACAGATCTTGCCCGCACTCGCCCGGAGAGTTTTTTTTCTGACCGATTCAGCATCACCTCCGATCTCATGGAGCGCGTCCTCGGTGGCAACCTGATCGGCAAGGTCGACGACGCCGATATCTACCTCGAGTACCGCATCAACGAGGACCTGGTTCTCGAGGAAGGCGCTGTCAAAAAGGCTTCGCGCCACGTGAGCCAGGGCGCCGGGGTCCGCGCCCAGTCGGGCACCCGGACCGGCTACGCCCACACGGACGAGATCTCGATCAAGAACCTCGAGGAGGCCGCGCGCCAGGCGCGCGCGATCGCCGACCGCAGCGCGTCCTCCGGGAACCTGGCGCTGCCGGGCCGGGGCCGGCCGCACGATCTCTATACCTTGGCCGAGCCGCCGATCGCCGCCGAGCTCGCGCGCAAGCTCGATCTGCTCCGGCGAATCGACGCCGAGACGCGCGCGGCCGATCCTCGCATCAAGCAGGTCATCGCGTCGATCTCGAGCGAAGAAGTCATCATGCTGATCGCCACCGCGTCCGGCTGGACGGTCGGCGACATCCGTCCGCTCACCCGGCTCAACGTCACCGCCATCGCCGAGGACGGCGGCAAGCGCGAGATCGGCTCGTACGGGGGCGGCGGGCGCGTGACCTTCGACTTCTTCCTGGAGGAAGGACGCTGGCGCCGGTTCGCCACCGAGGCCGCGCGCCAGGCCGCGCTCAAGCTCACCGCGGTCGACGCGCCGGCCGGCTCGATGACGGTCGTGTTCGGGCCGGGCTGGCCGGGCATTCTCTTGCACGAGGCGATCGGCCATGGGCTCGAGGGCGACTTCAACCGCAAGGGCACCTCGGCCTTCGCCGGGCGCATGGGGCAGAAAGTCGCCTCGGAGCTGGTCACGGTGGTCGACGACGGGACGATCGCGAATCGCCGCGGCTCGCTCAACGTCGACGACGAGGGCACGCCCACCGGCCGCACCGTCCTGATCGAGAACGGGATTCTCACCGGCTACATGCAGGACCGGCTGAACGCGCGGCTCATGGGCATGAAGCCGACCGGCAACGGCCGGCGCGAGTCGTACGCCTACGCGCCGATGCCGCGTATGACCAACACGTTCATGCTCGCCGGGCAGGACGATCCGCAGGAGATCCTGAAATCGGTGAAGCACGGCCTTTACGCCGTGACCTTCGGCGGCGGTCAGGTGGACATCACGAACGGTAAGTTCGTGTTCTCGGCGAGCGAGGCGTACCTGGTCGAGGACGGGCGGATCACGGCGCCGGTCAAGGGCGCGACCCTGATCGGCAACGGCCCGGAGGCGCTCACGCGCGTGTCGCGGGTCGGGAGCGACCTGAAGCTCGACGAAGGCGTCGGCACCTGCGGCAAGGACGGGCAGTCGGTGCCGGTGGGCGTCGGGCTCCCCACGATCCGCATCGACGGCATCACCGTGGGAGGGACTGCGGTATGAACACAGACCTCCTCGTCTCGGTGCTCAAGCGCGCCGCGCAGCGCGGCGCCACGGCCGCCGACGGCTTCCTCGTCGAGGAGAGCCACTTCAGCGCCTCGGTGCGCATGCGCGAGATCGAGAACATCAACCACTCGCGCGAGCAGCGTCTCTCGCTGCGCGTCTTCGCCGGGCGCGCCTCGGCCGCGGCGTCGACGTCGGACCTGTCGCGGGAGTCGCTCGAGCGCGTGGTCGACGAGGCGACGGCGCTGGCGAAGATCACCGCGGAGGATCCTCACGCCGGGCTGCCGGATGCCTCGACCCTGATCGCGCGGGTGCCCGATCTGGACCTCGAGGACGCCGGCGGCGACCTCTCGCCCGAGGAGAAGATCGAGATCGCACGCCGTGCCGAGGCGGCGGCGCTCGAAAGCGATCCGCGTGTGACCAACTCGGAGGGCGCCGAGTATTCCGACCGCCGAGCCCGCTACGCCTACGCGACGTCTCACGGCTTCGCCCACGACTACGGGACGACGGGCTTCAGCATCAGCGTGTCGCCGATCGCGTCGCTGAACGGCGAGATGCAGCGCGACTACTGGTACTCGAGCGCCCGCAAGCGCGCCCGGCTCGAGGACCCGGAGGCGGTCGGGCGGAAGGCGGCGGCCCGAGCGGTCCGACGGCTGGGCGCCCGGAAGATGAAGTCGGTCGAGGTGCCGGTGGTGTTCGACCCGGAGACCGCGGCGAGCCTGGTGCGGTCGATCGCCGGTGCCGCGAGCGGGCCGAGCCTCTATCGCCGCGCCTCGTTCTTGCTCGATCGGCTCGGGACGAAGATCGCCGCGCCGACCGTCACGATCGTGGACGACGCGCTGATCCCGTCGGCGCTCGGCTCGCGCCCGTTCGACGGCGAGGGGCTGGCGACCGGACGGACTGTGCTGGTGCGGGACGGCGTGCTCGAGTCGTACCTGCTCGACACGTACAGCGCCCGCAAGCTCGGCCTCTCGTCGACGCACCACGCCGGCCGCGACGGCAGCGGCGTCTCGGTCACCACGACCAACATGATGCTGCTCCCGGGGAAGACAACGCCGGAAGAGCTGATCCGCTCCGTCAGGAACGGGTTCTACGTGACCGAGCTGATCGGCTTCGGCGTGAACGGAGTGACCGGTGATTACTCGCGGGGCGCCGTCGGCCAATGGATCGAGAACGGCGAGCTCGCGTATCCGGTAGAGGAGGTGACGGTGGCCGGCAACCTGCTGGAGATGCTGTCGGCGATCGACGGCGTCGGAGACGACCTGGTCCTGCGTGATCGCACGGTGGCGCCCACGCTCAGGATCGGCCGCATGGTGGTGGCGGGGACCTGACAGACGACACTATGGTCATCGACAGCCACTGCCACCTGCACGATCCGGCGTTCGCCGACCTCAAGGAGACGCTCCGGCTGTCGATGGCGCACGACGTGTGGGGCGCGGTCGCCGTCGGATGCGACCCCGAGACGAACGCGCAGACGCTCGAGGCGGCGGCCGCCGCGCCCAAGGCGGTCTGGCCGTGCCTGGGATTCCACCCTGACCGGACCGAGCTCACCGACGAGGATCTCGAGCGTGTCGAGGCCCAGATCGTGGCGCATCACTCGCGGATCGTGGGCATCGGCGAGATCGGCCTGCCCTGGTATTCGCTGGACGGCGCGCCCGATCCGGCGGCCCTCAAGGCACGGGGCCGGGCGC
>Ga0137409_10009275_pt1 | contig 10016 bp, 9 predicted proteins | sample CZODoug1_16funga_FD_122059 | JGI IMG/M metagenome (GOLD analysis project Ga0137409, IMG submission 122059) | Vadose zone soil fungal communities from Angelo Coast Range Reserve, California, USA - CZODoug1_16fungal (Hybrid Assembly) | ecosystem: Environmental > Terrestrial > Soil > Vadose zone...
CGTCGACGTTCTCAAACACGCGGGAACGCTGTGGGTCCGCTCCGTTCCCGGGCACGCTTTGATGCCCGGCGTTCTCCAGTTTGCCTTCGCGATAGAGTTTCGCCAGCTCCGCCACCTGCCGGCGATAGACTTGCGGCGCCGCAAATCCCAACTCCTCGTCGAAGGCCTGTTTCAGGACCCCGATGTTTCTGTTCTCACAAAATACCAGGGGAACGACCAGCCAGAAGTTCCGCGTTCCGACCTGACCATCCGGCCGGCGATAGCCGAGAAAGGTGCGATCCTTCCAGCGCGAGACATCGGGGGCTTCCCAGGTGTAAGCACTTGACTGTTCGTGGAAATCCGAGGCCTGATGCTGAACATTGCTCGTCGTCAGCGCCTGACCCTGGCTGATGGGTTTCGTCGCTTTACCCACCAGAACGCCGTACATAATGACGTCAGCGCCGGTCGCAAGGTCCCGCGTGGCAAACTTATGTTTGGCGGATACGTTCGAAACCAAGGTGTAGTTCTTGCCTGAGAAGTCAATTTGCTCGCCTTCATTCAGGTCGGTGAGCGCAACCAGGACGTTGTCCCGGGAATCGAGTTTCAAGACCTTGTCGGCCATGTTTCTATTGTAAAGCAGGCATTTCAGTCGCTGCGTGCTGGCGTCAACTTCCGTAGTTTGTGTAGTTTGAAAAATCCCAAAGTATTGTCATTTCGAAGCGCGGCATTGTCGCCGATAAAGCCGGCTTCGGAATGCCCCAAGGGTGGGGTCGTTGTTGCGCAAGATGCACCGCTACCGCAGCTTCAACTTCCAAAACCGGTTCAGGCTTCAGCTCGTCCAGAAGGTTCTTTGACATTCCACGTCTATCCTGGGTACCAGACCCGGCGCGGATCGTTTTCGCTTCTCTCATGAGTCCAGGCGTCTTCGATGAGCCGTTTTAGGTCAAAACCTGGCCTCCAGCCCAGCAGGAATTTCGCTTTGCTATTGTCCAGCCAGGTTGACCAGTATGGCGTTTCGATCTCAACCGAGGGAAGCCCTCGAGTCTCTTTCAGATAGTCCGCGACGTGTTGATAGTCCACGGGTTCGTCCATACAGATATTGAAGGTCTGCTGGTGGGCTTTGGGGTGGTCGAGGGCCCGCAGAATGGCCGTCGCCAGGTCGCTGACGTGCACGAAGTTGCGCAGCACGGGCTTGCCCTTCGGATCGAGCATCAGCGGCACGGCGCCGCTTTTCACATACTCATCGGCGCGGCGGGCGCCCACCAGGTCGCGCCATCGCGGACCGCCGAAAACGTCTTCACCAAAGGACAGAGAGTACTTGAAGTCATCCTTCTCCATGATCCAGGGAGCTCTCAAACAGCAGCCGGAAAGCCCGTACTGGATGAAATATTGCTCCAGCATTACTTCTTCGAGGACTTTGGACAGGGCATAGCAGCCCGGATAGGCGCTGTGCCGCTGCTGCTCGGTAATCGGCAAAGGATGAGGGTAGAAAAAATGCCCGAGCGCCGCATCGCCTCCGATCAGGATGATCTGTCTGAAGGCCGCGCTGTTACGACACTCCTCCAGCAGCCAGAACAGACCCTTGACCGTGACATCCATCACGTCATCGGGAGTCTCTTTGCAGGTGGCACAATGCAGAACGTGCGTAACTTCCTGCATGGCTGCCCGCACAACGGCCCGATCCGAGATGCTTCCCTTGACTATCTCGAGCCGGTCGTTGGGCTCGAGAAGCCGGTTATGACATAACGCACGAATGCTTACATCCCGATCAGATTGCAGAATACGTGCAATGAAATGGCTGCCTACCTTACCGGCGGCTCCGGTCACCAGGATGCGTTCCATGGGTCTCGCCATTCTAATCGCGTAGATGATACAGCCGGCTTCAAATCGCCGTCGGCAATTCTCGCGACGGACCCAGTCGAAGCAGGCGGGTGTCAGGCGTGGGACGCGCGTGCGGGAGAAATGCGCACCGGCGAGCTGCAACCGATCTCAGTTCGAGGATTGCACTTGCATGGTTTCGTCAATCCAGAATTGAGCGGGACCACCGGCGCCGTCACGGGTGGCCGTCACACGAAAACCACTCGAAGTGGTTTCCACATCGTAAGTGTACGGAGGCCGCTGTCTCTCGATGGTGATGTACCTCGCGGAAATCAACTCATCAAGGGAAGCATACTTCTGCTCGGTAGCGTAGTACCCTCGCTCGGCGTTTGCGATGCTGATCAGATCATTCTTGACGCCCACAACGTTGGCCGTTCCGGCGGGTGTGCCGCCACCGCCGGGCGCCGAGGCATTCTTTAGCTGTGTCGAATAAAGATACATACCGACAGCCATTACGATGATGGTGCCCACAAAGCCAAAAGCACGACCCATAACTCCCTCCGCTTTCGCAATTTCATCGCGAAACGGTCTTAGGGGCAAGTAACCAGAGTGTAGAGGATGGACAAGGCGCGAGAACCAGAGGCACTGTCCCTGGGTGTTTTCAGGCGAAAGATTCCAGGGATTACCGCGCAGCCAAGCGAAAATGTTGAGAAAAAAGGAGTAAAGGGCGAAATGGCCCGTGCAAACATCGACACGCCCCAAGCTAATCGGAGAGTACTGGCCGATAGCTACACGAGCGTGCCGACTGGTGCCGTATCCTTGCCTCGCCAACAAGAGCAGGTTCCCGCGTAGGTCTGTGCTCAACAAACTAAGCTGGGTGGGAAAGCCGCTTGGAGATCAGAGTTGCGTGAAACACGCCCTTCTTCTCCCATGTGCCCTTGCAGATCACCCGATCACCTTCTTTAACCTGGGTCGCATCAATGTCAGTCACCGTTTTAGCTGCGTGATACTGCGCCACCCACTTGGTCGAGCTGTCGTAGACGATGGTCATCTCGACTCCACCATCCCCTTTGCGAACGGTGAGGGTATTTTTGTCCGGACTCGTCCTGACGACAGTTCCCTCCCACTTCACCTCTTTTGCCATCTTCATCGAATCTTGCGCGAACACCCCCGTGGACAGCGGCAAAGCAAGTACAAACAGGAACAGCAGCGTGAATAGCTTTTTAGCCATTTGATCTTCTCCTTATTGCGGGAAAGCTGTGAATTGCACACGAAACAATAGACCTCGGCACTGAAAAGAGCAAGTACCCACATCGGGCTCTAGTCGCTCAGACGTTAGTACAATACTTCGTTCTCGCCCTTTTCAGCGATCAGTTTCTGGAATTGCTCCACGATCTTGTCGCGTCGCACCATCAGGGCCTTGACTTCGTCCTTGTTGAGGTAGTGTTTGGTCTTCTCCAACAGCTCGTCCTGATTCAGCGTCTTCAGCTTCGCGAACAGCTGCCGGTCGCAGTGCGCCAAGTCCGAGACGCCTCTCAGTTCCTTGTGCAGCCGGAATGCGCGAGTAAAATCGATTCTCCAGATCTTCCAATCCTCAGTGATCAGCACATTGGTGAGGTTGGGGTCGCTGTCGTAGACCAACTGGTCCAACACCCGAACCTTATACATCTGATTGTTCCAGGCATCGGGATCGGGCACGGCAATCTTCTGAGCGACCCGCTCCTTTTCATCCATCTTCACCGGCAGCCACCAACTGAGCGAGCCGCTGTCACCTTTCCACTTGCGCTCGACATACACCGGGACGATGTCGTCGAGGCCCAGCATTTCAGCCAGGCGAAAAGCCGCGATGTTGTAGCGGTAAGAGTCGACGAAACCCAGTTCGGTGCCGCTAGCAAGCTGCATCGTGGGCTTTGTGTCATTGATCGCCTGGAAGGCGGCGTCGTGGGTCGTGGTGCCATCCGAAAGCGTAAGCCGCCAGCTTCCGGTAATACCCTTGCCGGCTTGCTTGCTACCCACGATCTTGGCGGTAGTCAGGAAAGTCTCGATCTGTTCTTTAGTAAGGGTAGTTTCGTCTGCAGCCTGGGCAACACATGAGCAGACCAAGCAGACCAATGCGACGACGACAAGTTTTCGCGACTTACAAGGAAGGATGCGCATCAATCTACCCTCCAGCCAAATTGCGCCCCAAATCTACCCCATTCACCCACGTTCGGCAACCTAAAATCGTCAAGACCGCGGCGAACCTCGTGTTCCCGAATCGAACAGTTGGGCTGGACGAGAAAGACGGTGTTCTTCAAGACCGGATATCCACGCTCTTCACCACCGCCGCCTCCAGGCGCACCTTGGCGGCGCGGGCCGTCTCGCGCAGCAGCGGGTCAGCATCATTCAGACAGCGGTGCAGTTCACCTTCGAGGGATTTCAGTCCGAACGTTCCGATGGCATAAGCGCCGCAAGACCTGAGCCACGGATCATCACTGGCGACAAGTGCGGCCACTGCCTGCTCCTGACTTTCGATCGTAGTGTGTACCAGTCGTCCGGCCAGGCGAGCCCGCTCCTGCACTGTGATTTTGCCATCCAGCAGCGGCACCAGCATCTCGCGTAACTGGGGCTTCAACACGTTATCCAGAAATTCCAGCGCGTTATCGTGGACCGAGACACTCTTGGATTGCAGACCTACGTAAGCGCTATGAATATCCAGATGAGGATATAGCAAGCCCAGCAAACGAAAGATGCGCTCCAATTCCTGCTGCATGGATTCCGCCAACGCGCGTGCTACGGGATCGTCGGCGCCTGCCGCGGTCCCCAATTTGTCGAGAATCTGGTAGGACCGGTAGTGCCCGAGAATTTCGGCCGCCAGCACCGTCTCCAAAGTCAGGGCGTCGGTCTCAATCCCAGGGTGAAGGCGCTGTAGTTTGTTGAGAGCGCTAATAATGCGGAAACGCAAAGTAGTGTCGCGTTCCAACAGGTTCTCCATCAACACCTGGGCCGCCGCCGGCGTCCCGATCTTCACCATGATGGATGGGATTTCCCGACGTGCCTCGACTGCCACCGAGGTGTCGCCGAGATGGTCGCGCAAGGCTCCGACGATGGTGTCGCCGAACTCCCCCAAAGCGCTGGCGGAGTGGGAACGCAACTCGCGATGGGCCAGCCGGTCCAGCAGGTCGGGGACCAGCCGCCGCTTGCGCAGCTTGCCGACAGAATGGATAGCCTCCCGCGCGATCACCGGGTCAGGATCGGCGAGCAGGTTTGAAAGCAGCGGGTCGAAGCAGTCCGGCAGCTCGCCCAGCAAGCGGGCCGCCTCCACCCGATGCCGCTGCCGCTCTGGTAATGGTTCGCCGACCATGGAGGTAAGAATCTGCTGCGCGGCCTCGAGTATTTGCGTCTCGCCGGGTCGCGCCAAATATGCCACGACCGCCGAGCTGACCGAGAAGTCGGCGAAGTCGGCTTCGTCCTGCATCAGCTCTAGCGGATCAACATGCGCGTGATGGGTGAGGTAAAGCAATGCTTCGGTGCGCACATTGAGATCCGGATCTCGGATCAGCCGTTCGATGTCCGTGCGCACCGTCTTGTCGCCCGACTCGGACAGAATCTGGATTGCCTTCTGGCGCACTTCCGGAGCGGGATGGCTCAACAAGCTACGGATTACGGGATGCGCGGCCCTCTGCCGTTCCAATTCAAACAGGCTGAGGGCATAGAGAATCTCTTTGGGATCGGATGCGCTGAGGCCGCTTGCCAGCAACTCGGTGGTCGACCGGTCCAACACCGACGTCGAGGCCTGCTCTACGTCCACGCGATGCTGGCTGATGCTTTCTTTCAGGGTGGCAACATATTCCTTACGCACAATCGCAACCGACACCAGCCAGACGCTGACCAGTACCAACACCACCCAACTGATCTGACGCGCCGGCATGTGCAACAGGGTGGCGAAAATGAGGACCGCCAGTCCGGACAAGCCGTCGCCCAGGCGCCAGATCACGGTGTCGAGGAACCACTTGACCTGTATCTTGACCCGGGCCGCCAGTGGTAGATAAAGCAATTCCCGGGTGGACTGGTCCAGGGAATAGCGCAGTACCTGGTCGCAGCTTTTCAGCGTGGTCACCGCGGCCAGAGTGCCAAAAACCAGCAGGCCGGCCGAACCCATAAGAACGATGGCGGGAAGCATGAACAGGGCCGTACCGATACCAAACCGGCGCAGGAACCTAGTGGTCAACAGCAGCTGGAACAAGAGCGAGAGTATGCCCGCATAAAAATTGAAGTTGCCAAGAAAGATGGCCAGCGCGTCTTTTCTCACCAGCGTCTGCTGCGCAATGGCCAGAAACTGCCAGCCGGTCAGCGTCGTGACCAGGGAGGAGACGCAGATTACAGCGCCGATGGCCCGCAAATAAGGTGTGGCGAACACCAGGCGCATGCTCTGGTTCAGGTTTCGTGGGCTGTTCTGGCCAGTCCCCTCTTCGATTTCATTTCCGCCGGCAACCGCGGCCTGTCCGCTGCGCCAGATGAGGATTACCAGTCCAGCGCAAATCAAGACGAAAAACACCATGCCCACCAGAAGGCTCTCGGTGCCGAAATGCCGAGTCACAGTCTTGGAGAAGTAACCGGAAAAGATCCAACCCGCGACCCCTCCGCCTCCCACCATCCCAAACACGCGCTTCGCCTCTCGCGTGGTCAAGACGTAGTTCGCCACGGTCCAGATCTGGGTAGGCACCAGAACTCCAAAAATCTTTACCCAGATGTAGAACGCCGGAAACAGCCAGAGCAGCCGGGAGTAGTAGTGGTCCAGTACCCAGAACACGGCGCAATTGCTGGCGAAAAACAACATGCTACCGACCACCAAATTGCGCAAATGAACTCGCCGGGCAATTACCAAGTAGCCGGCCACGACTATGGCAACTAGCACCGAGCTGGCAATGTCAGCGTAAGCCAGCTGTCTGGCCTGGAAGCGCGAAAGGAACAAGGCGGCAGCCGCCACTCCGCCGATTTTGTAGGCGGTGATGATCAGGAACAGAGAAGAGCACAGGAGGGTGCCACGCCCCAAATCTCCGGGGTGAACGTTCAGTGCGCGTTCAATCCAACTCTTCATCCCCAAGCCTTCCTCGAAGCCCCGGCGTCACTTGCCAGCCGTAGCCATGCCACAAACACCAGCGCTCGGCGTGGCAGCAGGCGCTTCGGGAACTTTACCGGCATCCCCGGCACCCGCCGTCGCGGGCGCTCCGTTCTGCTGGGAAGATCCCGCCGGATCGATGAGCGCCACCTGTTGGTCCATATATTCGGCCGTGAATTTTGTCCCGCCACAGATTTCCAGGGCCGACGCTCTGCCGCCGGGGTAGTAAGCGCTCAGCATTCCGGTGTCAATCAGGAAGACCCGGTTGCCGAACCGTGGTCGGATGCGTCCGCCCTTCTGCACTGTGTGCCCCACGGCAATATGGGCTGCGTCGTAGGCTTCCAATATCTTGCCGATCTGCGCCATGCCCTCTTCTTCGGTCCACTTATCGTAACCGCGAAACCACAGGGGGCCGTCCACGCGGACACTGAGCCACTCCCCATATCCCAGGAATTGCACAAGCCGGGCCTGTCCCTGGGGATCGGCGGGCACTTGAGACTTGCGCTCGGCCGTGATCTCTGCCTGGACGACGGCTGTGATTTCCTGAAGGGTAAAAAATGGCAGGATAATGTTCCTCTCCAATAGGAACTGTTTGGCTTCGTCGAAGGACTTGATCTCGTCGCGAATATGGGCATTGATCGTGTCCAATTTCAAGTGGGCCAGACTGGGGTCGATTCCGCCATGCAGAAAAACCACATCGTCAATTTCAGCCAGGGCAGCGTGTTCGCGCAGCCACTTGCCGTAGATTCCTTTCGGGCTGAAAGCGTCGGCGTGTTCGATGAAGCCGAGGGGATGTCGGGCCATCCACTCTGCTTCGGTTATTTCCATGGGCTGCGGAAGCTCGGCTAAGAGCTGGGGGTGGCTGGTCCGCCATTTAACATACTGCTGATAACCAGCCTTCTGCCGCTGGTCGGAATTGCTGTCGCCGAAACTGGCATAGTTCTCCGTAGTGAAACTCGTGAGGCTTTCGGATGGTTGCACGACAAGCTAAACGTCCTGCAATCATCGCTCGTAGAGAATTTCAAGGACATAACAAGAGTCGCGGTTTTGGTGAAGGATCGGCGGGGCGAGGGACAATACTCGATCCTGATACGTGCGGTCTCCACGAGGGACTATATGACTGCCAGCGTCACCCCCATATCTTGGAAGACCCTGAAGGACACGGCCGAGGACTTGCTAAAGTCTTCAGAACGGATCGGGCGAGTTTACTATGACATTACACCGAAACCACCAGCCACGATAGAGTTCGAATAGAAGTGACAATCGTTCCAGTGGTCTACACGAAAGGCCAATACAATCATCTGATTGCGAGGACACTTCAGGACCTGGGAGCCGGCTCCAAGCTATTGCCTGCGGGCACTAGCGTCGCCCAGCTAAAAGCCCTCGGAGCAGATGCATTAGTCATGGGTGGCGGTCCTCAAAGAGTCCGTAGCGTCGCGGATTTGACCCCGGAACTGTCCAGTGCAGCTCAATTGATCAAGGACGTAGAGCTTCCACTTCTTTGCATCTGCGTCACTCACCAACTCATGGCTACCGTATACGGTGGAGAAACGGCGGCTGCTCCAAAACCAGAGTTTGGTCCGGTAAAGCTCTCAGTCGCAGAGGAAGACAGCATTCTTCGAGGAACTGGTCCCTCATTCACCGCTTGGGAGTCACACAATGACGAGGTTGTAAGGGTGCCTCAAGGCTTCCGTGTCCTAGCCAGCTCGGAGAATTGTTCTATTCAAGCAATGAGGCATGAGAAGCAAAGCTTGTTTGGCGTACAGTTCCATCCGGAGGTATCGCACACTACGCGAGGCACAGACGTCTTCAGGAACTTCCTGCAATCCGTCCGGAAATAGAGTCTATATCAACGATCGATTCTCTCTCTGCCAATGCCGCCCTCACCCTCTTCGCCAGCTCGTCAGCAGTAAGACCGAACAATACTGGCCAGCCGTCTTGGGCGTTCCTTATCGAGTGAACTTTTACCCCTTCTTCTCCAACCATTTGCATCTCATCGCTAGCGCTGCGATAATTCGATTCAGGCACCAGTAGATCGGTGATCTTCACCTTATCCGCCTTCAGGATTCCGACAAGTTTTCCGGCCTCTCTTCCTCTACCGCCCAATCCGCCGACTGGTCCAACATCCATCTTCAATCCAATCGTCCCAGTCATGACCTTTGATTGCGGGATTGAGATTCCTGCTAGCTCGGAGACTAGTGCATTGAGCATTGCATAGCCAGCGCTTGGCCCTGATACTCCCTGGCCAGGGGCACCTTCAAGGATGCTGCGTATCTGGTAGTGAACGTGGAATCTTGCTAGGTTTACTCTAGTCTTCGACCACAACCAAGCTCTAAGCGCTTCCACAGCATTCTCCGCGCTGTGTACCACTGAATCGTCAGGAACGAATGACTGTCCAAGAGCCGTCGAGCTCGCTTGACCAGTTACCGATACAGGCCTCTCACCCGGAGTAGCCGGTCGAATTGTACATTGTATCGTAAGCACACCTCCCAGTCCTCTATCACTCGTGTACAATCCGTATGATACCCCCGGCGTCTGTTGTGGAAGTATCAAAGCCTCTGAAATCTCTCGATGCTCCTTGTCCTCAAGAGTTTCTAGACTGGCTATTGCCTTCTGGAAGTGGTATAGTCGAATCTTGTAGTTGTCTTTATTGACCGTGTCGACCTCTAGCTTGATTCCTTCTCCCTTGTATAGGTCCAGGACCTCCTTCAACCGATCCAGATCCTCTTGGTATTTGTCCAAAGCGCGTTGGATTGGTTGGTTATCGTGACGTGCTTGCGAGATCTCCTAGCAGCTGCTACTTCTGACGCCCACAGCCTATGAGCCTCTGCTACCGTCTCCGCGACTCCTCTGGGGCTTAGGACTCGTTGTCTTCTGAACATTCGAGTGATCTTCGGCGCGTCTACTTCAGGGTGAATGTATCGCTGGAAGCTTCTCAGATGGATTGCGAGTACTTCGTTCCATTCGCTGTCGTTGAGTGGAGTATGAACGTAGTAGATGTTGGGCTCGAACCTATCCTTTGTCGCTTGGTCAATCAGTTGCTCCTTGTTCGTGGTCGCCATCACCACAACCCGATCCTCAGGACGCAGCTCGCTGAGTTCAGCCTTGACCTGTGCCA
>Ga0137409_10009277_pt1 | contig 10015 bp, 8 predicted proteins | sample CZODoug1_16funga_FD_122059 | JGI IMG/M metagenome (GOLD analysis project Ga0137409, IMG submission 122059) | Vadose zone soil fungal communities from Angelo Coast Range Reserve, California, USA - CZODoug1_16fungal (Hybrid Assembly) | ecosystem: Environmental > Terrestrial > Soil > Vadose zone...
AGGCGGGTCGCCGCCGTTCTGGCACGGCGGACCGTTGACGCTGTCGGAGGCCGCCGCGCTTCGCGACCAGGGAGAGGTCAGCCGCCTCACCGCGTCGGGCACGGATCCGAACGCGGTATATGGGCTGCGGCCGGGCGTCCTCGCCGCCTCGTCGCTCACGCCGCTCGAAGCGGCAGTCGGTGCCCGCCGTGCGGAAACGGTCGAACTGCTGATGCTGCGCGGCGCGAGGGTGGACGAGGCCGGCTGGCGGCGTCTTCACTGCTTTGCTCTCAGCACGGGAGCCGCAGACGTCGTCGAGATGCTTGAGCGGTACACGCCCGCGAACGCCACAGCATCGTGTGAGGGAATCAGGACGCCTTTTTAGTCGTACGTGGAGATCGTACGGCTCGGAAGCATACACAATTCGCGGCTCGCGAAACGTGCTGGTCAAGCAACAACCTATGCCGTGGGAACGACATCCACAAATTGCCCTTCACGGGCATAGTAATTGCCCGCAGTCGCGCCCGGTAACCGCGACGTGACCCCAGCGCGTCGCCTGTAGACCCGCTCCCCCGAAAACCGAAACCCCGACGCTGCAAAAGGAGGCGCCGATGCGTGGCGTGTATATCCTCGTGCTCGCAGTCCTGATCGGGCTCGCGCCCGTGACCTTCGGTCAGAGTCCACCACAACCTCCTCACCCGGGTCGATTGCTTGCCTCGAACTGTTTCCAGTGCCACGGGACGAACGGGCGCTCCCTCGGCAGCATCCCGGAGCTTGCCGGCGAAGATGCAGACGACATTTTCGAGGCACTGCTCGAATTCAGAGCGCAGCCGGCCAACGCCAACGTCATGCACGTTCAGGCTCGCGGCTACACCGACGCGCAGCTGCTCCTGATCGCGGACTTCTTCTCGAAGCAGCCGGACTGACGCGTGCGGCTCGACGGCGAGCCGATGCGGTCGAGCTGCGACTGACTGCGAGGACTTTATGATGAATCGTCGGAGGTTCACTCAATACATCGGGGCGGGCGCGCTCGGGTTGGCGCTGCCAAGAATCGGTTGGGGCGACGATGGCGGAGCGCCCGTCGTGCCGGGGAACACCGGCGCGAACGGCCGGGTGGTCGTCGTCGGCGGCGGCATGGCAGGGGCGACCGCCGCGAAGTACCTGCGGCTGTGGGGCGGCACCGGCGTGCAGGTCACGCTGATCGAGCGCGATCCGCAGTACTACACGTGCATCATGAGCAACCTGGTCCTCAACGGCAGCCGCTCGCTGAGCAACCAGACGTTTACGCTCACCCGGCTGGCCCAGAACTACGGTGTCAACGTGGTGCGGGGCGAGGTGTCGTCGATCGACCCGATCAGCCAGAAGGTCCGCACGCTCGACGGCCGCGAGTTTCCCTACGACAAGGTGATTGTCGCGCCAGGCGTCGACTTCGCCACCATCCCCGGCCTCGAATCGCCTGAGGCGCAGGCGGCGGTGCCGCATGCGTGGAAGGCCGGCCCGCAGACGATCGCGCTCAGAGATCAGATCCAGGCCATGCCGGCCGGAGGCGTGTTCGTCCTGACGATTCCATTGCCACCGTTCCGGGCGACGGCCGGGCCGTACGATCGCGCCTGCGTCGTCGCGGATTTCCTCAGGGTGAACAAGCCGGGATCGAAGGTGATCATCCTCGACGCCAACGCGGATGTCCTGGCTGAAAAGACAACCTTCACGCGCGCGTTCACGGTGAACTACCCGGACATCATCGAGTACCACAAGGGCGTGACGCTGAACAGCATCGACGCGAGCACGAGGACGCTGAACACGAGCATCGGGTCGATCACCGCCAACGTGATCAATGCGATTCCGCCGCAGCGGGCCGGCCGGATCATCCAGGATACCGGGCTGAACAACGCCAACGGCGGCCGATACGCGGGCGTCGACGTCGTGACCTACCAGTCCACGGCGGCGGCAAATATTCACGTCCTCGGCGATTCCGCATCCACCACGCAGCCCAAAGGCGGCCACGTCGGCAACGCGCAGGCGAAAGTGTGTGCCGACGCCATCACGCGGATGCTGCGCGGCGACCTGCCCGATCCGGACCCGGTCACCAATTCCACCGTGTTCAGTCCGGTCAGCGCCGACAGGGCGTCGTGGCTGTCGGTGGTCTTCAAGTACGACGGCGTCTCACGGACCATGACGCCGGTCGGCGGAGCGGCGACCGAGGCGGGGAACGCGACGCGCGAGAATTTCGACACCATGCGTGGATGGTTCCGTAATCTCATGGGCGACACCTTTGAGTAGAGAGCGGCGCCGATCCCCCGCGCGCGCTGCGCGGGAGTGACCCCGTCACGTTCAGGGCTTCGAGGCTCTCACCCAGAGGCTGTCCGCGACGTTGACGAGCGGCGGCACGTGGTTCGCGACGCGCGCGAGCGCCGCGGACGTCTGCACCAGCGCGCGCAGATGCACCGGCAGGAGGTCGGCTTCGGCGGGCTGCGCGTTCAGCGAGAAGAAGCCGTCGACCGACAAGCGCGTCGGGCCGATCGCGCGCTCGAACGTGCGGCGAAGCTCCGGCGGCGACCAGTAGCGGACCTCGAATTTCTGCGGCTCGCGGAAGCGGCGCCGCGCCTGCTGGACCAGGCAGCGGACGCCATACACGTTCGGCATCTGGACGAGCGCCGTCCCGCCTGGCGCCAGCACGCGTCCGATGTCGGCGGCCGCCTGCGCGGCGTCCGTCTTCGAAAAGTGCTGAATGACGCTGTACGAGAACGCGGTGTCGATCGACGCGCTGCGCAGCGGTAGATGGCGCGCGTCGCCAATCACGAAATCGGCGTCCACGCCAAGCTGCGCGCAGACCGCGCGCGCGGCCAGCAGCGCCTGCAGCGAGGGATCGATGCCGATGGGACGGTAGCCACGCCGCGCCGCCGCGATCGTCCATCGGCCCCAGTTGCAGCCGATGTCGACGAGCGTGCGGCCGCGGCCTTCCTCGAGCGGGATGTCGGGAATCGGATACTTCGGCAGGCGTCCGATCAGCGAGCGGTAGAGGTTGCCGCCGGTCGCGCCAATGGCTTCCTGGACGAAATGGTGGACGCCTTCGCGCGGCGCGGGCGCGGCCCAGTCGTCGAGCGCCGCCCCCAGCCGCGCCGATTCGAGCGACAGGACCGCCGCCCAGTGCGTCTGCTCGACGTCGTCACGCAGCAGGACCGGGATGCCTTCGACGATCGAGTACCGGTGGCCTTCGCCGCAGATGAGCGCGGCGCTTGCCCCGAGCGGGGTCGAGGGGTCGGACGGGATCAGCGGACGCTGATCCCGCGGGCAGGCGAGGAGGCGGAGCGTCCGTTCCGACAGCACCGCCTCAGGCGGTGGCGTCCGCCTTCGCGTTGGCCGTCTTCTTCGCCTTGGTGCCGGAGGTCGTGGTCTTCTTCGCCGCCTTGGCGGCGGTCTCCGCGGTCTTGCGCTGCGCGGCGGTCTGCGCCCCGAACTTCTTCGTGAACCGCTCGACGCGTCCCTCGGTGTCGATCAGCTTCTGGCGGCCCGTGAAGAACGGGTGGCAGGCCGAGCAGATTTCCAGGTGCAGCTCGGGCTTGGTCGAGCGGGTCTTGAACGTGTTGCCGCAGGCGCAGCGGACCTCGACCTCTGCGTACTTGGGATGAATGCCTTCCTTCACGGTGTCCTTCCTCCGCCCCCCTCGACTCGCTTCGCTCGCTCGGGGCAGGCCCCTGAGCCGCTTTCCGGCTGGGGCACAAACACTCATTATACCTACGCCCTTTAGACTTCACAGAGCGCGGCAGGGTTTCAGCGGAATCCAGCGCTCCTGCGACGAGACCACCGTCGGCGTGCCGACGAAGTCGGCTTCCACGGCGAGGCCGAGCTCGCGGGTGTCAGCATGGCCGAAGTCGGAGGGACGCCAGGTCCGGGACACGTCGGTGTCGAAGACGATGCGAGACTCGCCGGGAGGGATCTCGTAGGCGCGCGCATAGGCGCTGGCATCGGTGACGAACTCGTCCACGAGCGTCTGACACGCCGTCATGATGCGCACTTTGACCGGATGCGTGCCGATGTCCGGCTGTGCGACGTGAAAGCGGACGACGAGATAGCGCGACGGCACGGCCAGCGCGAACGTCGCGTGTTTCCTCGTCCAGCGGAACGACCCCTGCGGCAGCCGCTCGCCCGGATAGCTGCCGATGATGTAGTCGCGGTTGGTGCGCTCGGCGCGCGCGAGCGGCTTGAGGGGGCCTCGTGCGAGCGCGAGCTGGCCGCCGGCATACGCCATGGCTATAACGGCCCCTGCGATCCAGGCGGCCGTCGGAATCGGGCGGTTCGGGGTTCGGGGGTTCGAGGTTCGAGGTTCGTGGGTTCGCGGGTTCGTGAGGTTCTCGAAGCGCGCGACCAGGTAGAAAAAGATCAGCAGCACGAGGGGGTTCTGCGTCGGCACGCCGAGCAGCGACGCGATGCCCAGGCCGATCAGCAGACCGCGCAGCGTTGCCGTCTCGATCCTGTGGTCGGGCGGCGTGCGCCGCGTGAATACCAGCCACGCGATGAGGAACGACCACAGCACGACCGGCAGCGACCCGACGATGCCCAGCTCGGCGACCTGGTGGCGCCACCAGTTCTGGGCATTGTCGAACGGCAGGCGCTCGTTCGCCATCATCCGCCAGTAGTCCGCCGCCATCCAGTTGAAGCTCCCGACGCCGATGCCGATCACCGGATAGTCGCGAATCATGCGCGTCGCCACCGTGCCGTAGCCGCCGCGCGACCAGAGATCCGTGACCGCCGCATCCGTTCTCGCGGTAGCCACGATGCGCCTGAAGGGTCCGATTGCGCCCGCGGCCGCGATCAGCAGCAGCACGACCACCGCGACGCCGGCGAGAAGCGAGGACGCCTGGCGCGAGCCGGCGTCCGTGCGCCTGCTCGCGCGCAGCGATTCGTAGACGAGCAGCACCGTGCCGAGCGCTCCGCACACGAACGCGGTGCGCGATCCCGACATCCACGCCCCCGCCCAGTTGATGGCCAGCGCGGCGGCTTGTGCCGGCCGCGGGTGACGCCAGCCCAGGTGCGGAATCGAGACGAACGCAATCGGCCCGGCAAACGCGGCGACGGTCCCGTACGCGTTCGCGTCGAGCAGCGTGCCCGCGGCGCGGCGAAGGCCCGGCCAGGGGCCGCCGCTCAGGAAGGCGATGTCCACCGTGCCCTGGTAGATGGCCACGAGGCTTGCGAGCGTAGCGCCGATCCACAGGCCGTGGACGGGCTGCACGCGGGGATCAGGGATCGGGGAGCGGGGATCAACAACTCGAGGATCCAAAGTTCTTGATCCCTGATCCCTGATCCCTGCTACCCACACGTATACCCACTCCAGCCACACCAGCGCGACAAGCTGCGTGATGACGACGTACAGGATCCAGCTTTCCACTTGTGGCGTCGTCAGCAGCGTCCACGAATCGAGCGCCCCGCTGTCGCGCAGCGTCCCGAGCCGAACGCCAGCCTCCCTCACGATCATCACCGGCCACCCGAGCGCCAGCGTGAGGCCCCAGATGCCGAGCAGCGGTCGCCAGGAGGAGGGAAGCGTCCAGCGATCGAGTGGGATGCGCGGCAGCAGCGACGCGAACAGGCCCGTCAGCAGGGCGGTGTAGAACACGTTGAGCGCGGCCACGCCCAGGACGACCGTCAGCAGCGCGGGGCCCACCGTCAGGAGGATCGTCATCGCGGCCGGTGTCGCCGCGGGCCATCGGCGAGCGCCCAAAAACCCGGCGACGGCCATCGCGAGCGTCAGCGCCCTGATCGACCATCCGTCCGCATCCACGAAGAGATGCAGGGGAATCGCCGCGCAGATCGCGACCACGACGATCCGCTTCGACGCCCGTTCCACGAGCGAGGCGGCGCCCGACGCGTCAGAACTCATGATGCTGGTCCCAGCGGCGCGTGCCGCCGGAGCCGTTGCCGCGCTTGTCGTCGGCGACTTTTCGGAACGCGATGAAGTTGTCCCGCGGCAGCCCGAGCCGTGCGTCAGGGTAGACGAGGCGCGGCTGGAACACGCGTTCCGCCATCCGCCGAATCCGGCCAGGCGAGGGGACGAACGGTCCGGCGGCCGCAGGCGCGGCGCGCGTCCCGTTGTCGTTGCGCAGCGGCACGTACTGCCTGTGCGTGGCGATGTAGCGGGCAAGCTTCCGGATGGCGGGGTAGGCGGCGGTGTCGTCGAGCATCAGCACGCCGCCCTCCTCGAGCAGATGATCCACGTAGAAGAAATCCACCATCGCGTAGTCGAACGTGTGCCACCCGTCGATCAGCGCGAGTCCGACCTTGACGCCGGTCTCTTCGAGGTGGGGCAGGGCGAGGTGCGAGGGCAGCGCGTGGAAGTCGAGCAGCGATCCGAAGCCGGCGCGCTCCACGGTGAAGAGTCCCGCCGACTTCCAGTCCGTCAGCTGATCGGGGTCGATGACGATGTGCGTGCGGCCGCCGACCTCGGCCAGCGCCTCGCAGATGTACAGGGCGGAAATGCCGTAGCCGCAGCCGATCTCCAGCGTCACCTGCGGCCGGACCTCTCGAACGAGGCGTTGCAGCGCGGCGCCCTCGGCCACTGAAATTTCGCTGTGCAGAGGAATGACGGTGCCGTCGCGCGCGACGACGCGCCGCGTGTCGAGCAGCTCCGCGAGCACCGCGTTCACGGCTTCACCAGTATGAGCGTCATCTGGATGCCGTTCGACGACCAGTGCGCGTCCCAGCCCGCCGTGAGACGCGCGAACGCCGGCCAGCATTCGTGGGTCGGAATCCGGCTGCCTGGCGTGCCGACCATGGCGGACACCGAGCCGGGAGCCGGCGGATGGACGGCCGGCGGTGGCGGCAGGTACCAGTTGGCGTTGTCGAGTATCAGCACGCCCCCGCGTTTGATCTTCGGCGCGACACCGCGGCAGAGGCACCCGCGCGGCGCGGAATCCACCAGCGCGTAATCGAGCGTCTCGTCGCCGAGCTCGTACGCGGCGCGGACGAACGCATTCCGGTGCATCGCCTGCTCGTCGTCCTCGCCCTCGAAGTCGTGCGCGATCAGGCGATAGTCGACGTTGCCGATGCCTTCGGCGCGCAGCGTCGCCGTGACCTGCTCGTAGTACGCGGGCGTCGTCTCGAAGCTGGTGAGGTGCTTCGTGCGGCGCGCGAAGAAGCGCGTCGTGTTGCCGCTGCCCCATTCCGCGCCGACGCTGTGCGGGCCGAGCCGCCGCTCGAGCTCGCGGATGGCGTGCGGCGTCAGCGATGGTTCCCGCGGATGCAGCGCTGCGCGAACCGCGGCCTGGACCCGATAGCGAAGATACCGCGGCGTCCAGTGATCGAAGCGCCGATCCTTGAGAGAGAACAGTATCCCCGGCCGGAAATCCACCTGCCGGGCAGTGTGCACTAAATCGTCTAGAATCGCCAAGAATGCCGCTGACGCGCGAGCAGATCGAGCGGTTCGATCGCGATGGGTACCTGGTGATTCCAGACCTGTTGAGCGCCGGCGAGGTCGCGCAGCTGCAGCGCGAAACCGCCGACTATCACGACACGCTGCGCGGCTCGCTTCCACCCGACGTGGACGTCACGTGGGAGCCCAACGCGAAGCCGCCGCGCGTGCAGCAGGTGCTCAACGCGGAATGCCTGTCCGCCGCGCTGGCCGGCATCATCCGCTCGCCGCGCGTGCGTGGCGTCGTCGAGCCGCTGCTTGGTCCGGACGTCGGCCTCTTCCACGTCAAGTTCATCATGAAGTCGCCCGAAGTCGGCGGCCTCGTGCCGTGGCACCAGGACTACGCGTACTGGACCGACCAGGCAGACGCGCCGCTGCAGCTCAATTGCATGGTCTACCTCGACGATGCAGACGAGCAGAACGGGTGCCTGCAGGTGCTGGCCGGCAGTCAGCGATCGGGGCTCGAAGAACACGCGGGCACGACAAAAGGATCGTTCGTCCACGAGCTCGACGTGTCGGCCTATGCCGGCGACGTCGTCTCGCTGCGGGGTAAGGCCGGCACGGGCATCCTGTTTGGCGCGCTGCTGAAGCATGCGTCGCCGCCGAATACATCGGCGAAGCCTCGCCGATCGTTCACCGCGGTGTATTCGACGATTGGTGCCGGGCATCCGGTGCGGCAGGTGTACTGGTCGCGGCCGAAGGACGGCGCCGCGATGGCGCGTGCACTCGAGCGGTGTCCCGGGTTCACCGGCGAAGGGCCGCACGGCGGCCAGTGTGCGGCCGGCTACCGGCGCCGTGAGTTGTGGAAGCTCGCCACGGCGGCCGCTCGCGGTGTCGCGGGCCCGTGGGTGGAGGTGATCACGTCGCCGAATCTCGGCGAGTCGCTCGAATGGTTCGCGGCGCACCGGCCGCAGGACGCGCCGCTCGTGCGGTTCGACTATCAGCGGTGGCGTGTCGGGACGCCCGGAGTCACGCTGCGGCAGCCGGGCGGGCTTGCAGGCGTCAGCGACGCCGACGTTCGCGAGCACGTGCAGGGACCCGTCGCCCTGGTTCACATGGATGGCGGCGGCTACCTGCAGATCCGCAGGACGCTCGACGCCTTCGGCACGCTCGTTCAGCGCGGCACCGCGATCGTGATCGATCGCTTCTACGATGCCGACGGATCCGCCGACGCGGGATCCGATGCGCTGCGCGATGCCGCGTCCGAGCACGGGTGGCGGATTGACGCGACGGCGCGATCCGACCGTGCGCTGGCCGCCATCGTCGCGGAGATCGGCACGACCGGCGCCGTCACGGTTCAGCGCGGCACGGCGTGGACGCCAACGGCGTCGGGACTCGCGTTCGGAGATCAGCCTCAGGCAGCGGCGGCAGACGCAGAAGGGGACGGCACGACGGCAAACGAGGCATCGGAACCGGCGCTGCGGCGTGCACGGCGTGCGGCCGGATCGATCAAGCGGGCGTTCGGCTTCACGGGCGAGTGGGAGAAATTCTTCCCAATCGATCAGATCCCGCAAGTAGTCGGCGACGGGCCTCGACGCGTGCTCTGTCCGACGCACGCGCGCCGGCGCGAGCTGTGGCGCTATGCGCTGACACTGGTCGCGGATCCGCTTCTGCCATGGTGCGAGTTCGGCGTGGGCGAGGGAGAGAGCCTCGACTGGTTCCTGCTCAACAAACCGGCCGGCAACACGATGTTCGGCTTCGACACCTTCGAAGGGATCCCCGAACCGTGGCTCGGCCATCCGGCCGGCCACTGGAAAAGCGAGCCCTATCGCTCCAATCGTGCCGACCTCGAGATCGTCCGCGCGCCGTTCGAGGCCTCGCTCGGCGACGCCGCGGTCCGGGCGGGCCTCGCCCGCGGCATCGGCCTGCTGCACGTGGACTGCGACCTGTATTCCTCCACGCGCACCGTCCTCGAGGGGACGCGCGCGTTCCTCAGGCCCGACACCGTCGTCGTCTTCGACGAGTTCTATGGCTACGGCGGATGGCAGCAGTGCGAGGCGGGTGCGTTTCGCGAATTCGTCGAGGCGGAGAAGGTGGCCTTCGAGTACGTCGCACGCTCCGACTTTCAGGTCGCGATTCGGGTGCTCGGCATCGGCGACCGCGCGTCGTGGCGCGTGCGCGAGCTCTCGTACGCGCCGTCGACCCCGGCGATCGACATGGCTACGGGACCGACGCGCGTCGAGGTCCTGCGGACCGCGCTTGCGCAGCTTCGCGGATAGCCGGCCCAGATGATCGTCGCTCACGTCGGGCCGCCCCTGGCACGCACCGGTGGTCCCGCCGGCTACCTCTATCAACTGCAATCCGCGGCAGCCGAGGCCGCGGCCTCCCGTCACGACGTGCGGTTTCCCGTGGCAAGACCCGCGGCGACACCCGCCTCGCAGCGCTCGGACGTGTGGAGCGTGCTCGGCCGCGTCAAGCGCGCGCTGTTCGGCGAGCCCGACTTCTACCGTCCGCCGCAGGAGGACCTGGCGGCGCGCGGCGGCAACATCGATCGGATGATGCGCGAGCTCACGGACCAGATTCGCGCCGACACGGCCGCGAGCCTCGATGCGGCGGCCGACGCGGACGTCATCCTGACGCACGATTCGTTTTCGACGGAAGCCGCGCTCGAACGCCGTCGCGCAGGACAGCGAA
>Ga0137409_10009278_pt1 | contig 10014 bp, 5 predicted proteins | sample CZODoug1_16funga_FD_122059 | JGI IMG/M metagenome (GOLD analysis project Ga0137409, IMG submission 122059) | Vadose zone soil fungal communities from Angelo Coast Range Reserve, California, USA - CZODoug1_16fungal (Hybrid Assembly) | ecosystem: Environmental > Terrestrial > Soil > Vadose zone...
CCATGCCGGCTCGTGGCGGCGCGACAAGAATGGCTGGTTCCTGGATTGGGACAGCCTGGCCGAACAACTGATCCCTTATGTGGCAGAGATGGGCTTCACCCATATCGAGTTCATGCCCATCAGCGAACACCCTTTTGATCCCAGTTGGGGCTATCAGACCACCGGCCTGTATGCGCCCAGCGCCCGCTTTGGCGAGCCCGAAGGCTTTGCCCGTTTTATCGAGGGCGCCCATCGCGCCGGACTGGGCATATTGATCGATTGGGTGCCGGCGCATTTTCCCACCGATGCGCACGGCCTGATCCGCTTCGACGGCACCGCGCTTTATGAGCATGAAGACCCACGGCTGGGACACCATCCCGACTGGGACACCGCGATCTATAATTTCGGGCGGCGCGAGGTTTCGTCTTTCCTGGTCAACAACGCCTTGTTCTGGGCGGATCGCTATCATGTCGATGGCCTCAGGGTCGACGCGGTGGCCTCGATGCTCTATCGCGACTACTCGCGGCCGTCCGGCGAGTGGATTCCGAACGTGCACGGCGGGCGCGAAAACCTGGAGGCCATTTCGTTCCTGCGGCGGATGAATGAAGTGATCGGCGCCGAGTTTCCGGGCGCAACCACGTTGGCCGAGGAGTCGACCGCGTGGCCGGGCGTGTCCCAGCCTACGTTCAGCGGCGGCCTCGGCTTCCACTTCAAGTGGAACATGGGCTGGATGCACGACACACTGGAGTACATCAAGAAGGAACCGGTGCATCGCAAGTTCCACCACAACCAGCTCACCTTCGGCCTGATCTACGCCTTCGACGAAAAGTTCGTGCTGCCGCTGTCGCACGATGAAGTGGTGCATGGCAAGGGCTCGCTGCTGGCGAAGATGCCGGGCGATCGCTGGCAGAAGTTCGCCAACCTGCGCGCGTATTACGGCTTCATGTGGACGCACCCGGGCAAGAAACTACTGTTCATGGGTTGCGAATTCGCCCAGGAGCGCGAGTGGAATCACGATCAATCGCTGGACTGGCATCTGCTCGACAATGCCGAACATCGCGGCGTCCAGGCCTTGATCCGCGACCTGAACGCGCTGTACAAATCGCGCTCGGCGCTGCACGTGCTCGACTGCGAACACGCCGGCTTCGAATGGATCGAATCGAACGACGCCGAAAACTCCATGGTCGCGTTTTTGCGTAAGGCGGCGCCCGACCGCATGGTGCTGGTGGTCTGCAATTTCACGCCGGTGCCGCGCCACGGCTTTCGCATTGGCGTTCCGGCGGCGGGCCGGTGGCGCGAGATACTCAACACCGATTCGTCGCACTACGGCGGCAGCAATGTCGGCAACGGCCTGGGTCCGATCAACGCCGAGCAGATCGGCGCGCATGGCCGGCCCTATTCGCTGTCGATGACCATGCCGCCGCTCGGAACCGTGGTGCTCGAACCGGTGTAGGCGCGCGTGCATTGTCCCGATTCACATTCGCTTCATTGGTCCGGATCGCCCGGGTCGCCCCAATCGCTCGGATCGCGCGCGCGTTGGCACGCGTCCGTCGCGGCGCCGCGGCAACATCAACGTCGATGCTGAGCGCCGGCTTGCCCTATCCGCTGGGCGCCACGGTGCGCGACGGCGGCGTCAACTTTGCGGTGGTCTCGGAACGCGCCACGGCACTCGAGTTGTGTCTGTTCGATGCGCAGGGACACGAACAGCGCATCGCGCTCGCCGAGTGCAGCGATGGCGTCTGGCACGGCCTTCTGGCCGGCGCAGCCGCGGGCCTCGTCTACGGCTATCGCGGCTACGGACCGTATGACCCCGATCGTGGCAATCGCTTCAATCCGAACAAGCTGCTGCTGGATCCGTACGCGCGCGAGATCGTCGGCCGCTTCGACTGGAGCGACCTGCATTTCGGCCACCAGCGCGGCCACCCCGATGAACACGCGTCGTTCGACCAGCGCGACAACGCGGCCAGCGCGTTGAAGGCGCGCGTGGCGGCGCCGCTGCCGGCCCTCGCGCACGGCGCCGGCGGAGCGCGTGTCGCCGCGGCCGACCGCGTGCTCTACGAGCTGCACGTCAAAGGCTTCAGCCGCAGCAACAGCGCGCTGCCGGAAGCGCTGCGCGGCACGTACGCGGGCCTCGCCCATGACGCCTCGCTGGCGCATCTGCGCAGCCTCGGGGTGACCACGTTGTCGTTGCAGCCCGTGCACTACACGTTGCCCGAGCAGCGGCTCTTCAACGCCGGCCTCACCAACTATTGGGGCTACAACACGATCGGCTTCTTCTGTCCCGATCCGCGCCTCTCGAGCAGGCCCAATGATCCCAGCGCAATCCGCGCCGAATTTCGCGCGATGGTCGAGCGCCTGCATGAGGCCGGATTCGAAGTCGTGCTCGACGTCGTCTACAACCACACGGCCGAGGGCGATCAACGCGGCCCGACCCTCTCTTTCCGCGGCCTCGATCACAGTCTCTACTACCGGCTCGTGGCGGACGATCGCGCCCGCTGCGAAGACTGGACCGGCTGCGGCAACACGATCAATGCGCCGCACCCGCGCGTGGCGCAGCTCGTGCTCGACTCGCTGCGCTATTGGGTGACCGAGATGGGGGTCGATGGCTTTCGCTTCGACCTGGCACCGATTCTGGGCCGCGGCTCATTTGCATTCGATCCGCGCGCCGCTTTTTTCTCGACGCTGTCGCAGGACCCGGCGCTGGCCGGCGCGTTGCTGATCGCCGAGCCGTGGGACGTTGCCACCGACGGCTATCAGCTCGGCCGCTTCCCCGGACGGTGGATGGAGTGGAATGACCGTTATCGCGACGGCGTGCGCCGCTTCTGGCTGCAGCGCGGGGTGAGCCGCGGCGAATTCGCGCGCCGCCTCGCCGGCTCGAGCGACCGCTTTCATCACGGCGCGCGCCTGCCCTGCGCGTCGGTGAACTATGTAGCCTCGCACGATGGCTTCACGCTGACCGATCTGGTGAGCTACAACTACAAGCACAACCACGCCAATGGCGAAGGCAATCGCGACGGCCACGCCACCAACTTCTCCACCAACTGCGGCGTCGAAGGCGCGAGCAGCGACGCCGCCATCAACGCCCTGCGCGCGCGCTACAAACGGGCGTTGCTGGCGACGGTATTGCTGTCGCAAGGCACGCCGATGTTGCTCGCGGGCGACGAGTTCGGCCGCACCCAACGCGGCAACAACAACGCCTATTGCCAGGACAACGAAATCACGTGGCTCGACTGGAATCACGCGGACGGCGAACTACTGAACTACGTGCAGCAACTGCTGGCGTTGCGCCGCGCCTACCAACACCTGCGCGTCAATCGCTGGCTGGCGGAGAAGGCGCAGGACAGCGGCACCCCCGCGGTCGGCTGGTTGCGGCCGGACGGACACGCGATGACGGTCGAGGACTGGAACAACGAAATGCGCCACTGCCTGGGCGTGCTGGGCGGCATCGATGTGCGCCTGCTGGCGCTGTTCAACGCCGAGCCGGCGCCGGTTCCATTCACGCTGCCGTCCGGCGCCTGGACCATTGAGCTGGACAGTTCAACCGCCAAGCAGTCGCCGCGCTCCGTGAGCGAAGTCGTGCGCATTCCGGAGTTTGCGGTCCTGTTGTTGTCGCAACGATCTGCTTGAGCGTGACGCCGAAACCGGGCTTTTGCGCGCAGTCAATCTATCACGACCGGGATCATCTCCATGGCCACCCTCGATCAGCGGCGCAGCGGCATCGTCCTGCATCCCACGTCGTTGCCGGGCCCGCATGGCAGCGGCGACTTCGGCCCGGCCGCGTATCACTTCATCGACTGGCTGGCCGCCGCCGGCCAGAGCGTCTGGCAGGTTCTGCCCTTGACGCCGATCGGACCCGGCAACTCGCCCTACGCAAGCGTGTCGGCCTTCGCCGGCAACCCCTTGCTGGTCGCACTCGAGCCGCTGCTGGAAAAAAAATGGCTGCCACCGATCGCTACTCATGAAGTCGCGTCATTCAATCCGCGGCGCGTCGACTTCGACGGCGCGATGAACTGGCGCATGAATCGCCTGCGCGCGGCGGCGCAGGGCTTCTTCGGCAAGGCCGGCGCGGACGATCGCGCCGCTTTTGCCGACTACTGCGGCGCACAGGCGAGCTGGCTCGACGACTTCGCGCTGTTCATGGCGCTCGACACGAGTCTGCGTGCGCGCAGCATCGAGTCCTGGCCGCAGTGGGACATGCAACTGGCGCGGCGCGACGCGCAGGCGCTGGCCGCGGCGCGGCGCGAGCACGCGGCGGAGGTCGATTTCTGGCGCTTCACGCAGTGGTGCTTCGACACGCAATGGTCAGCGCTGATGCGCTACGCGCACGAGCGCGGCGTTCGCATCGTCGGCGATCTGCCGATTTTCATCGCCCATCATTCGGCCGACTGCTGGGCGCGTCCTGATCTGTACCTCCTCGATCAGAATTTCGCGCCGACAGTGATCGCCGGCGTGCCGCCGGATTTCTTTTCGCCCACCGGTCAGCGCTGGGGCAATCCGCTGTACGACTGGGCGGCGATGAAACGCGATGGCTTTGCCTGGTGGATCGCGCGGGCACGACGACAGCTGGCTCTCGCCGATCTCGTGCGCATCGATCACTTTCGCGGCTTCGCCGGTTATTGGGAGATTCCATCCTCCTGCCCGACGGCGATGGAGGGACGCTGGGTCGATGCACCCGGAATCGCGCTGTTCGAAGCGATGCGCGCGGCGCTGGGAGATTTGCCCGTCATCGCCGAAGACCTCGGCGTCATTACGCCGGACGTCGAGCAACTGCGCGACGCCTTCGCGTTTCCCGGCATGCGGATCCTGCAATTCGGATTCAACGGCGACGCCGACCACGCATTCCTGCCGCACAACTACGTGCCTAACTGCGTTGTCTACACCGGCACGCATGACAACGACACGGTGCGCGGCTGGTTTGATTCGGCGACACAGCGCGAGCGCGACTACGCCTGTGCCTACCTCGACACCGACCCGCACAACGTACACTGGGCGATGTTGCGCGGCGTGTTGGGGTCGGTCGCGAAGTTGGCGATGGCGCAGTTCCAGGATGTGCTCGGGCTGGACGGCCGGCACCGGATGAACGTTCCGGGCCAGATTGACTGCTGGACCTGGCGCTTCACCTGGGACATGGTGGGACCGGAGCCGGCGGCGCGGCTGGCGGCACTGAGTGCGGCGTACGGACGCGCACCGATGGAGAAATTGAATCTCGCGGCCTGGCCCGCGAATCGCACGCGGCCTTAGCCCGAAGGACTTGGCGGAGCGCGGCTCAAAGCAAAGAACTCCCACGCCGGATAGGACAGACATGGGACAAAGAAGAGAGGAGAGAGGATGAGGTTTTCGGACTTGTTGGCCGCAACGACGGTGATTCGCCCTGCTGCGCTGTTGGCACCGGCGCTGCTGGCCGCAGTTCCCGTGCTGGCACAGGTTGATCACGGTCCGGCGTCACGCGGCCTGGTGGCGCAGGTGCAAAAGGACTCGGCCGCTGCCCGCGTGGTCAGCGTCGAGAAGCGATTCGAGTTTGGCTTCGTACGAATCGAGACGCGCGAGCCCGGCGCGGAACTGAATTCCCATCCGGTGCGCATCGAGCCGGCCTGGTTGCGTGCGATGCTGGCCGAAATCCAGTGGTCAGGCGCAAAACCGGAGCAACTCTTCACGAACAAAGAATTGGACCAATTGGCGCCACCGTTGTCCGCGGCGCTCGCGCGCGCTACACCGGAGCAGGACGTGAGCTTTGCGGTGAGCGATCAGCACTCTTTCCTGGGGCCGCTCGCGTCCCGCGCGGTGACCAGCGGCCGGGTATTTCGTCGCGACCAGGCGCTGGAGATCATCTTCGGCCTGGTGCGCAAGGATTTCGAAAGCCAGTTTCGCGGCAGCGGCTACTTGATCGCGTTTGAACCGGGCCAGCGAGCGAAGGTTGTTGACCCCGAGAGCCGTGTCGCGCTCGCCGCCAGCGCGGGCGCGCAAAAGCGCGCCGACTGGGTGGCGTTGTCGCTCGCAGCGCCGCCGGTGCTCGCCACCCCCGCCACGCCACCCGCGGCGGCGGGCTCGTCAGCAGCATCTCCCATTGGACCGGCGACGCCGGCCGCGCCGTCGGTCGCTTCGCCACCAACGCCACCCGCGGCAGCACGCGACGCCGATTCAATTGCAAAGTCAATTGGAGAGCGGCTCAAGGCGCTGCAAAAATTGCGCGACAGCGGCCTGATCAGCGAGGCGGAGTATCAGGAGCGGCGGCGCGCGATCCTCTCCGAGATTTGACCTTTGAGTAGGGGGCTCGAGTGACAATTGCGTTGTTGACAACTCCCACTGACGCCGGCCCGCAGGCTGCGTGTCGCCCGCGATCAATTACGGTGGAAAGTCCTAACGACAATTTGGCGGCACGGCCCGCCGCAACGTGTTAGCTCCCGTTGACCTGCACGCGCAGGGCCCGCGCGTCTCGCGCCTCCTGCTCGGCGCTTGGCGCCTGGCGCAGTCGCGGCTCGACAATGCCGGCATCCGCAACCTGGTGGCGGCGGCAATCGACGTCGGCATCACGACGATCGATCACGCGGATATCTATGGCGACTATGCGTGCGAGCGGCTGTTTGGTGCCGCCCTGATCGATGCCCCGGACTTGAAGCGCCAGGTCCAGATCGTCACCAAATGCGGCATCAAGCTCCGGTCGCAGTTGCGGCCCGAGCATCGCGTAAAGCACTACGACACGAGCCGCGCGCACATCATCGCGTCGGCCGAGAACTCGCTGCGCTTCCTCGGTGTCGAGCGCCTGGATCTGTTGCTGCTGCATCGGCCCGATCCGTTCATGGATGCCGATGCCACGGCAGCTGCGCTCGACGAACTGGTGGCGAGCGGCAAGGTCGCGCACATCGGCGTTTCGAATTTCGCGCCGAGCCAGATGGATTTATTGGGCTCGCGCCTGCGCGCGCCGCTCACAACCAATCAGATTGAACTGTCGGTCCTGCAACTGGCGCCGTTCACCGACGGCACGCTGGACGCCTGCCAGCTTCGTCGGATGGCGCCGATGGCATGGTCGCCGCTGGGCGGCGGCCGTCTGTTCGCGGAGGGCGATGCACATGCGCGACGCCTGCGCGACACGCTGTATCGCATCGGCCAGAAAAAAAACGGTGCGTCGATCGAGCAAATGGCTTATGCGTGGCTGCTGGCGCACCCGGCGCGCATCGTGCCCGTTCTGGGCACGTCCAAGATCGAGCGCCTGCGCGAGGCCGCGCGCGCGATCGATCTCGATTTGGATCGGCAGGACTGGTTCGAGATCTGGCAAGCGGCCGCGGGCAACGAGGTTCCTTAGCGCTCGATTGAATACCTCGACGCGCCGTGCATGGCGACGGGCGAACCGACCGAGCAAGCAAGTCGCACGGTTCGCGCGCCGGGCAGCAGTTCATTCAACTGTTGGTCATCCGTCGAGGCGAATATCCGCTTTCTTTAGTGCCGCGCGCACCGCGCGGCCGTATGAGGCATCCGCCGCATCAAAATGGCGCAACTGGCGACTGATGATGAACGCGGGTACGCCCGCCATGCTGACGGCGATGTTCGCGGCGACGCGCTGTTGATGGGCCGGATCAAACAGGCGAAACAGGGCACCTGCCTGACGGTAGTCGTCGTTGCCGGCGTCGGCGCGATGGTTGTACCGGTCGGCATTGCCGTTGATCCGCAATGGCGGTTCGCGGACTCCTGCAGATTCGGTGGCGCCGCTGAATGAATTCGGCTCGTAATACGCCTGCGCGCTGCCAATGTTCAGCCCCGACTCGGTGCCGAGATATTTCATCGCGCCGTCCTTGTGATAGTGATGCACCGGGCACTTTGGCGCATTGACCGGCAGTGCTTCGTAGTGCGTGCCCAGGCGGTAGCGATGCGCATCGGCGTAGGCAAAGACGCGCGCCTGCAAGACGCGGTCGGGTGAAAGGCCGATCCCCGGTACGACGTTCGACGGCGAAAAGGCGGCCTGCTCGATCTCCGCGAAATAATTCTCCGGATTGCGACTGAGCTCCAGCACGCCGGCTTCAATCAATGGATAGTCCTTGTGCGGCCACACCTTGGTCAGATCAAAAGGGTTGTAACTCGTCTTGTCGGCATCCAACTCCGGCATTATTTGAACGTGCATCGTCCAACGCGGATATTCGCCGTTCTCGATCGCGCCGAACAGATCTTCCTGATAGCTCTCGCGCGTGCGGCCAACGACCCGCGCGGCCTCGTCATTGGACAAGGTGCGGTGTCCCTGCTGCGTCTTGAAGTGAAACTTGACCCAGTAGCGTTCGCCGCGCTCGTTCCAAAAGGAAAACGTGTGGCTGCCGTAGCCATTCATGAAGCGCGGACTCGCCGGCAGGCCGCGATCGCTCATCAGGATCGTGACCTGATGCAGGCTCTCGGGCGACAGGCTCCAGAAGTCCCACGCCGCCAGACTGGAACGCAAGTTGGATTTCGGATGGCGCTTCTGCGTGCGGATGAAATCCGGGAACTTCAGCGGATCGCGGATGAAGAACACCGGCGTGTTGTTGCCGACCAGGTCCCAGTTGCCTTCTTCCGTATAAAACTTCAGCGCGAACCCCCGCACGTCGCGCTCCGCATCGGCCGCTCCTTGTTCACCCGCAACGGTTGAAAAGCGGGCGATCACCGGCGTGGTCTTGCCCACCGCGCTGAAGATTCTTGCCCGGGTGTAGCGCGAGATGTCGTGCGTGATCGTCAGCGTGCCGTACGCGCCCCAGCCCTTGGCATGGACGACGCGCTCAGGAATCCGTTCGCGATTCTGATGCGCCAGCTTTTCGATCAGGTGCACGTCCTGGAGAAGCAATGGACCGCGCGCGCCGGCGCTCAGCGAGTTCTGGTTATCGGCGACCGGAGCGCCGGCGGTCGTCGTGAGGGTCGGCGCTCGGTTTGATACGGGGGCTGTGGGCATTCGATTGCGTCCTATGCGACTAGTTGTGATCGCACGCAATCTAAGAACGATGGCCAGGTAGCTCAAGACAATTGTCTCTATGTCATCGATAGTTTTTCTCTCCACGCGTACTTTCGCTGCGAGCGAACCGTTTCTCCGTCCGCCGGTCCGTCGTCAGATACCTCTTACCTCGTCTAAACTGCTATAAGTGCTGCCAATGGATCAGATTTCATTTTTTTTGAGGCTTCTAATGGCGGAAGAGGTGGTGGTCCAAGACGAACCCCGAGCGCGGGGCCGCATCCAGCCGAGCCAATAGGCCCCGGATCGCTACTCGGAAGGCCCACCGGGAAGGTCGCAGCCAGCGGGTCCTCCCAGTCGCTGCCTGAGGTCCGATTCACGAAGTTGCGTCGCTCCAGCAAAAATTGGGCACGATTCCCCATAGTCGCGGCGCTGCGCGACTGATATCACCTTCCTTTCCCGCTCCGCTCGATGGGCGATATCTTCTGACTGCCGGGCCTCGCGCCGAACCGTTATCGACTGACCTCCATGCCTCGCTCCCCAGTTCTGCGCGCACTGACAATGGCGTTTGTCGCCAACGCACTCAGCGTGGCGTCAGCGCCATCCTCCGCGCAGGTTTACGCTGGCGAGGCGCCGAGCGGCGCCATCGTGCTCTCGAACTTCCAGACTCTGGAAACGCCAACAGTCCTGCTGGCGGCGCCGCTGGTGCCGACGGCGCCGGCAGTCGCTGCGTCCCCAATCGTCGCCCCTATTGCCCCTGCGGTTGCACCGCTGGCGAGAGAAGCGATCAGTTCGATCGTCCGTGAAATCGCGCGCGAGGTTCAGCTATCGCCACATCTGATCGACGCCGTGATCGCGGTGGAGTCTGGATACAACACACGTGCGGTGTCGCCCAAGGGCGCGCTGGGGCTGATGCAGTTGATGCCAGCGACTGCGCAGCGTTTTGGTGTGGCCAACGCGCTCGATCCGCGTGAGAACGTGCGCGGCGGCGCGCGCTATCTCAAGTGGCTGCTTGGATTCTTCGGCAACGATCTGCGTCTCGCGCTCGCTGCTTACAACGCCGGGGAGAGCGCAGTCGTCGAGGCGGGCTACCGTATTCCACCGTATTTTGAGACCCAGCGTTACGTGCCGCG
>Ga0137409_10009279_pt1 | contig 10014 bp, 8 predicted proteins | sample CZODoug1_16funga_FD_122059 | JGI IMG/M metagenome (GOLD analysis project Ga0137409, IMG submission 122059) | Vadose zone soil fungal communities from Angelo Coast Range Reserve, California, USA - CZODoug1_16fungal (Hybrid Assembly) | ecosystem: Environmental > Terrestrial > Soil > Vadose zone...
CATTCACACCTTCCCCGTCTGCGCCGTTTCGGTGGCTTCGCATCATTCTTCTTAATGGCGCAGCCACCCCTCCTTTGCAAGGAGGGGAATCCGCTTTTCCTTCCCCAATCTCGTTCGCGCTGGGAAACACGCCCTTTATGCTGCGCAGGGCGGCTCTACATGCCTCGTCCAGCGTAGTCCCTAGAAGGTTACGCCGTAGTACACAAACAGGAACCGATTGTCGTTTCCGTTGTAGCTGTCGTTGCCGAGGCTGTAGCCGATATTCAACAGTCCATTTGCGGGAAGTGTGAATGACGCTCCGGGAGTGAAATAGCCGACGCCATTCTTGCCACTGAACCAGTCTGCAACAATGCTGGCTTTGGGATGGACTGGCTGTTCGTATCCCACAATCGCCCCTGCCTTCGGACCCACCCAGTCGCTGCCACCGGACACGATGCCATATGGACCGGCCGTAAGGCGCGGGCCATAATTCCCCTTCTTCACTTTCTTGCTGAAATTTCCATAAACGAGGCCGTATGTATCCACACCCGTTCTGTGATTGATAGGCGTGAACAGAATGCCACCCACTGCAGCAGCCAGTCCTTCGTTATCGCTGTTCGCGAATTTCCATTTAATATTCGGCTGGAAGAACGCGTTCGTCCTTCCAGGCGTGTGAATTGAAGCGAAGTTCGCCCCGACTTCGACGTTACCGCCAACGCCGACCACCAATCGGGGATTGAAAATCTGAAGCCGATCCGCCCCTTCCGGCTTGGGCATTTGCGGCAAGTAGTCGAATTCAAAGTAGCCCTTGCCCTTGGAAACTGTGTCGGTTGTTGGGATATTGAAGATCGTCGATTGGGCCATGGCGGTTTCCGCGGCAAGAGCGAAGAGAAGAACCACCAGTAGTCCAGAGAGTTTGTTGATTCTCATTTACGTGTCCGTACTATTTGGAAATTGGGAATCGCTGATCGACTGCAATATTCAACATGGGCACATTCACGCGGGGTTCTCCAAGGAAGCCGAGGTCCGCTCCTTCCGTAAGCTGCGTAATCAGCTGCTTCACTTGATCCACCGAAGCGTTACGGGCTTTGGCGACTCGCGCGGCTTGTGCATCGGCATTAGCTGGACTGATGTGCGGGTCCAAACCCGAGGAGGAGCCCGTCACCGCATCAGCGGGGATCGGCGCCTTCGGCGTGAACACCAGGGGGGCTTTGTCGTCATTAAAAGCCTTGATCAGCTTCACCTCATCGAGATCACCCTGCGCACTTTTGAACTGGTCCAGCGGCACTGATGATTCATAGGGGATGCCGTTATCGACACAGTAATGCACCATACGAAGGCCGATGCCGTCGAAATCGACAACTTCGTTCTTCTTGTCGTCCATCTTGGTCGTGCCGTGCAGGAGCTTGGCGCTCGTCGGCCCCAGGTTCGAGCCGCTGCTGGCGGTTGCGTCATAGCCGCCACCGGCCGACGAGGGTCGCGGATGAAAGTATTCGGGTTTGGAGAAGGGCTGCCCGATAAGGCTGGAGGCAACAACTTTGCCGTTTACGGTCACAAGGCTGCCATTAGCCTGTTTGGGAAAAATGAGCTGAGACACACCGGTCATGACAGCGGGATATAAGAATCCAGTGAGTATGGTGAAAGCCAGAGTCAAACGAAATCCAGGTCCAAGTTCTTTAAGCATGTCTTTCTCCTTCACGCCAGGCCGAGTGCGACAATGAGCTTGTCGATTGCCCAAATCCCGGGAAATGGAACGATGATTCCGCCAAGCCCGTAGATCAGAAGGTTTCGGCTCAGCATCTGACCCGCGCTGACAGGCTTGTACTGCACACCGCGCAATGCCAGAGGAACCAGCGCGATGATGATTAGAGCGTTGAAGATTACGGCGGAGAGCACGGCGCTCTGAGGCGAATGCAGACCCATGATGTTCAGTGCCCCGAGTTCCGGATACATGGACATGAACATTGCGGGAATGATTGCGAAATATTTTGCGACGTCGTTCGCGATTGAAAACGTCGTTAATGCGCCGCGAGTGATCAGCAACTGCTTTCCGATGGCGACGATCTCAATCAGCTTCGTTGGATTGCTGTCCAGATCCACCATGTTGCCGGCCTCTTTCGCAGCCATCGTTCCCGTATTCATGGCTACGCCGACATCGGCCTGAGCCAGCGCCGGCGCATCATTCGTTCCATCTCCGGTCATCGCAACCAGGCGGCCTCCGGCCTGTTCCTTCTTGATGTACTCGAGTTTCTCTTTAGGTGTCGCCTGTGCGAGAAAATCATCCACGCCGGCCTCGGTAGCAATGGCAGCGGCGGTCAGCGGATTGTCGCCCGTGATCATGACGGAGCGGATGCCCATTGCACGTAATGACGCGAGGCGTTCCTTCATTCCGCCTTTGACGATGTCTTTCAAGTGGATCAGACCGAGGACTCTCGAACCGTCGGCAACTGCCAGAGGGGTACCGCCGTTTCTCGAGATCTGTTCCGACAATTCCTTAAGCGTTGGCGGCACACTGCCCCGATGTTCCTGGACAAAAGTGATGATTGCGTCGGTAGCGCCCTTACGTAACTGGCGGCCGTCCATGTCTACACCGCTCATCCGCGTATACGCTGAGAACGGGATGAAGCGCGCCTCGTGCTCGGCAACTTCGCGGCCACGCAGCCTGTACTTTTCTTTTGCCAGGACAACGATGGAACGTCCCTCAGGAGTTTCGTCAGCAAGACTCGACAGTTGAGCGGCGTCTGCCAGCTCGCTTTCGCTCACACCGCCGACTGTGATGAATTCGACAGCCTGGCGGTTGCCTAGAGTAATCGTCCCAGTCTTGTCGAGAAGCAACGTGTTGACGTCACCGGAAGCCTCCACGGCCTTTCCACTCATAGCCAGCACGTTGTGCTGCATAACGCGATCCATCCCGGCAATACCAATCGCAGACAACAAACCGCCGATCGTCGTCGGAATAAGACACACGAGCAAAGAAACGAGCACGGCAACCGTGGGCGCTGATCCGCTGCCAACCGCCTGTATCGCATATTTGGCATACGGCGGCAGCGTCGCTACTGCCAGCAGGAAGATCAAAGTTAGACCTGCGATCAAAATGTTCAGAGCAATCTCGTTCGGAGTCTTCTGCCGGACGGCGCCTTCGACGAGGGCGATCATACGATCGAGGAAGGTCTCTCCTGGATTCGAGGTGATCTTGATCTTGATGTGGTCCGAGAGCACTTTCGTTCCGCCGGTCACTGCGCTGCGGTCTCCGCCGGATTCACGAATGACGGGAGCACTCTCTCCGGTAATCACCGATTCGTCGACGCTCGCGATCCCTTCGATGACTTCGCCATCGCCGGGGATGAGGTTTCCCGCTTCGACAAACACGACATCCCCTGCCCGGAGTTTGGATGCGGGCACCATTTCGAATTTGGCATTCGGCAAAATCTTCCGCGCCATCGTATCCGTCTTTGTCTTTCGCAGGTTGTCCGCCTGAGCTTTTCCGCGGGCTTCTGCCATCGCTTCGGCGAAATTGGCAAACAGGACGGTGAACCATAGCCACAAAGCAATCTGTATGCCGAAAAGAAGGTCACCGGCGCCGGTTACCGCATCTTTGATCACAAACACTGTGGTCAAGGCGGCGCCCACTTCGACAACGAACATGACGGGATTCTTCGCGACCATTCTGGGATTGAGCTTTACGAAAGACTCTTTCGTCGCCCGCCGCACGATTTCGGGATCGAAGAGAGGACGCGCTCGAACACCCTTGGAAATGAGCTGCGCGCCTTCGTTTTTAGTTTCTGTTTTGACTTCGCGTGGAGGAGCATTAACGATCGCCATATCAAAACACCTTCCCGTTCAGCATTTGAAAATGCTCAACAATCGGTCCCAGCGAGAGTGCCGGGAAATACGTGAGGGCGCCTACAATCACGATCGTTCCAACAAGCAGGATCACGAAGAGCGAGCCGTGCGTCGGCAAAGTGCCGCTCGTCACCGGGATGAGCTTCTTCGCGGCGAGACTGCCCGCGATCGCAAGAGCAGGAATGATGAAAAGGAATCTCGCGATCAGCATGTCGATGCCGAGCGTCAGGTTGTACCAGGGAGTGTTCGCGTTGATTCCGGCAAAGGCGCTACCGTTATTGCCGGCGCCGCTTGTATATGCGTACATGATTTCCGAGAAGCCGTGAGGCCCACCATTGTTGGTATTTGCCGTAGCGGGTCCAGGTGGATTCCAGTAACCATCCTTGGCAAACGGAGCGATCGAACTGACCGCAGTGAACCCCAGAATGCACATTGAAGTCGCGAGTATCGCGATGATCGCCATCTTGACTTCTTTCTGCTCGATCTTTTTGCCCACATATTCCGGCGTGCGCCCGACCATCAGTCCCCCGATAAAAACGGCCACTATTACATAGATCAACATGCTGTAGAAACCCGCGCCCACGCCGCCGAAAATGACTTCGTCGGTCTGTATGTTGAACAGCGGGACAAGGCCCCCAAGCGGCGTGAAGCTGTCGTGCATACCGATGACAGCTCCGCAACTCGCATCGGTCGTAACGGTCGCGAAGAGCGCAGTCATCGCGTTGCCGAAGCGCACTTCTTTGCCCTCCATGTTGCCGCCGGGCTGAGCGCCGTTATAGGCTGTCTCGATCCCAAGCTTCGCGGTCGTGGGATTTCCTCTCTGTTCGGCCCAATAACAAATGAACGCACCGGCGAGGAAAAGTACCGACATGGTTGCAAATAATGCCCATCCCTGCCGCGTGTCGCGGATCATCTTGCCGAATTGGTAAGTCAATCCCGCGCCGAGAACGAAAATCAGCAACATTTGGACCAGGTTCGATAATGGCGTGGCGTTCTCATAGGGATGAGATGAATTGGCGTTGAAGAATCCGCCGCCATTGGTGCCCAGCATCTTGATGGAGAGCTGCGATGCGAGCGGTCCCTGTTCGATTGTCTGAGAGCCGCCTTCCAGTGTCTGCACGGCAGCAGGCGGCTTGAAGTTTTGAATCGATCCCTGCGACACGAAGAACAGCGCAGCGACAATTGAAATCGGCAGCAGGATGTAAACCGTGCAGCGCGTCACATCGGCCCAAAAATTCCCAATCGTCTTCGTCGTATGCCGCGCAAATCCCCGCATCAACGCAACGGCCACCGCAATTCCCACGGCGGCAGAAACAAAGTTCTGCACGGTGAGGCCGGCCATTTGAACCAGGTAGCTCATCGTGGTGTCGGGCGAGTAGGACTGCCAGTTCGTATTCGTCATGAAGCTGACCGCCGTATTGAAAGCGAGATCGGGGGTCATTGGTGTCGCGTTCATTGGCGCCTGGCCTGTCGAGAATCCCATGGGATTCAGTGGCAGCAGCCCTTGCAAACGTTGCAGGGCATACGGAAAGAGAACGCAGAACGTGCTGAAGGAAAGCAGAGATGCGGTGTAACGCATCCATGTCTGTTCCACGTTCTCCTGCACACCGCCCAGCCAATAGATCAGCCGCTCGACAGGGCGTAGCACGGGATGAAGGAATGTTCGCTGTCCCTCAAACACTCGAAACATGAAAATGCCAACCGGTTTCGTAACCGCGAGCACGAGCGCGAAGAAGATCACTATTTGTGCAATTCCCAGCAAAGTCATAGGGCCACCTCTATTAGCGTCGGGCCCACCGTCCGGGTCGCTTCGGTACACCGCTTCGCGGCCTTCTTACTACCGGACGGTTCCCCCACGCTGAAAACCCCCACGCCTAAAAACGTTCCGGACGAAGCAACGCGTACATCAGATAAATGAAAAGAAAGATCGCAGTAACTCCGGCAATTGCGTATTCCATTTGACCCTCCTTTTCAAAGGCGTTCCGACGCCTTGGTAAACCCCCACATCAGGACAAAGAAAACAATCAAGACAGCTATGTAGAAGAGATCCAGCATGATTCACCTCACAACTAACAACATGACTTCATGGTGTGCCTGAGTCAAGAAACGAGCCAGTTTGGTTTCCCTTGTCGGCCACCATCGTTTCTTCGTGGCAATTACAACGAGAGACTTTGGCGGGAGTGCGCCAAGAAATCCCTCGAATTGGTCTCGGCTGTAAACCACATGGGCTCGTCCGGGAAGCCGGCTTTGCTGCGCCAATTCCAACAATCGGCGTTCTGAATGTTCCTTGCTGACCGGCGGGCATTCCATCGGGCATGGAAACGGTACGGTGTGAACATCGATGAGATGTATATGAACATCCAACGCATCCGTGCATACCCCTGCATAACGCAGCGCCTCCCTCGTTAGTTGCGGCGTCGTATAGGGAATAGTGATCCACAGGACCGCCCTCTCATGGGTAGCCTGTCGAGTTCTTGCTTTGAAGCCGCTTGCTTGTTCGCTGCGCATATGGCCCTCCAACTGTATAAAAGTAGCCTTCGCGCCATTAAGAAGTCGTTAAAGACGGCTTAAGATTTTCTGGCGATGAAATCAAGTTGGGTTTAACACGTAGCCGTGGGCTTTACGCCCGCGTTCAAACACAATTAAAGAATTCTTCTGGCGGTATTTGAACGCGGGCATAAAGCCCACGGCTACGTGCAGACCGCCGATGGTTTCCTTTTGGGCAACAAGCCCGCGAGCCCGGGGCTACACTCTGTCGCCGCTCCGCGGCTGAATCCATCTCACCGTTGAGTTCGCTTTCACGGCGGGGCATGTTTATGATTCGTGATTGCTATGGAACTGAAGGTCCGGAGGTTCTACACGTTCGTCGAAGATGTGTTGAGCGAAGCCGGTAAACCCGGCGATCCACGCTTGCGCAAGGTTGCTGCCGTGGCAGTCGTCGAGAATCCCCACGCCGGTCGCTATGCTGAGGATCTGAAACCCATGATCGACGCGAGTGAAGCGCTGGGGCGAGAGCTCGCGAAAATTGCTTTGAGTGCTCTCGCTCCCTATCGCGCCGAGAGCTACGGCAAAGGGGGAATCTCCGGTTTGGACGGTGAGCAGGAACATGCAAACGCACTGCTCACAACCGTATTTGCAAATCCATTGCGCGAAGCTGTCGGTGGGGGCAAGGCGTGGATCTCCTCGATGACCAAGCGCGGCGGGCCCGGTACCTCCATCGATATCCCACTGGCGTCCAAAGATGCGCTCTATGTCCGCTCGCACTACGACGGCATGACGATCACGCTCCATGATGCGCCGCTGCCGGACGAGATTGCGGTTATCATTTGTCTCGCGAATCGCGGCCGGCTGAACGCCAGGGTCGGCGGACTCCGCATCGAGGAGATCAAGGGTACAGACGGGCTTGTGTGATGAGAGGGCAGTCATGAAAACCGCAATCGTCAATATCGGCACAATCATGAATGGCGAGTGGAGAAACCCAATCACGAAAGGCGATTCCATCTTGATGGCGGATGGAAAGATTCTTGAGATCGGAACCGTCTCGAGCGAAGCCCTTAAAGATTACGACGTGGTTATTGACGCGGACGGTGCCGTCGCCATCCCGGGACTGATCGATTCCCAGGTGCACAACACGTTCGGCGACTATACGCCGCGGCAGAAGACTGTGGGATTTCTCGAAAGCTACACTCACGGCGGCATCACGACGGCAATCACAGCTTCCGAAGTTCATGTGCCCGGCCGGCCTACCGATCCGGAAGGGGTCAAGGCACTCGCAGTGGCCGCATTCAAGTGCTATCAGCATTATCGTCCCGGCGGCATGCGTGTATATGCAGGGTCGATGATTCTCGAGCCCGGCCTTACCGAAGAGGACTTCAAAGAAGTCGCCGCCAAAGGCGTGTGGTTGACGAAAGCGGGTTTCGGTGCAGTGAAGACACCGTTCGACTACGTGCCTTTGATCGCCTGGGCAAAGAAGCACGGCATGATCACCACCGTGCACACAGGCGGCTCTTCCATTCCGGGCTCGGCAGGCATCTGGGCCGAACACCTGATTGCGATGCAACCCCACGTCTCGTTCCACGTGAATGGAGGACCGGTCGCGATGCCCGACGAACACTATCCGCGGATCATCAATGAAAGCCAGATCGCGCTGCAGGTGGTAACGGCCGGCAATCTTCGCACGACCCTTATGATCGGGGATCTTGTTCGGAAGGCGAATCAGTTCGACCGTTTCCTGATTGCGACCGACACACCTACGGGAAGTGGAATCATGCCGCTCGGTATGCTTTACACGATCAGCCATCTGGCGAGTCTTTCCGACATGCCCGTGGAGTGGGCTATCGCCGCGGCAACGGGCAACAACGCTCGCGTCTACCGTCTGAATAGCGGGTTTTTGAAATCCGGATGCGACGCGGATGTCGTCCTCATCGACGCATGTCTGGGAGGATCGAAAAAGACGGCGCTCGACGCGCTTCGAAACGGCGATATTCCCGCCGTGGCCGCCGTCATCACCGATGGCGTTCCGCGATTCGTGGGACGCAGCCGCAACACGCCGGCGCCGATCAAGAAAGTGCGGGTCATCCAGAATCGCGTGTTGCACGATTTCAGCCAGATTGCTCACTGACATGAAAAGCCGCCGCATCATTGTTGTGGGTGCGGGCCCTGTCGGAGTTGTCGCCGCGTTGGCGTGCGCGCAAAAAGGCTTCGCCGTAACCGTAATCGAATCGGAGATGAAGGTCGAGGACAGCCCGCGCGCGGCGACGACTCATCCGGCAACGCTCGAAATGATCGAACGGCTCGGGCTAGTCGACCAGTTCATCGCTCAGGGTCTCGTTGCCCGACACTTCCAGTTCTGGGATCGGCCTACACGCACCCTGGTCGCAGAGTTCGATCATGAACTGCTGCGCGATGAAACGCGGTTTCCATTCGTTGTCCAGACCGAGCAGCACAAGCTCGCAAACATGGGAATCGCACGTCTTCGGCAATTTCCCGACTCCCGGATCATGTTTGGCACCCGAGCCATCGCGGTCCGTCAGGATTCGAGTTCCGTGACCGTAACCGTGGAGCGTCCGGACGGCAGGGAGGATCTCAGCGCGGATTACCTGATTGGCGCAGACGGCGGACGCAGTACGATTCGCAAAGGCATCGAAATCGAATTCGAAGGGTACACCTTCCCCGAGCACTTTCTTGGTTTCACGGTCCTTGATGACTTTCAGAGCATGCTGCCCTGCTGCTTTCGGAACTACTTTGCCGATCCCGGCGAATGGGTCAATCTTTTCAAAGTTGCGGGAGATGACGGTAAGGGCCGCTGGCGCGCGGTGTTTCCAACTCGAACCGGCGAGACGGATGAGGAAGCGCTGAGTGACGAAGCAATGCACGGACGGCTGCAGCGCGCGTTTCCGATCGCGACGGAAACGTGGTCATTGCAAACGTTCCAAGCGGGCGATACCAACTGAACGTCTGGTACGAACGCGGCTCTCCTGAACAGCTGAAGGAGTTAACGCGGGTGGTTACGATTTCGGACTCTTCTCGTCCCATAGGCCCAATTCAAATCGTCCAGAATCCCAGTTTCACGGCTGCCCACAAAAACAAATACGGCCTGGATTATGTTCCCCCGCCCAATCCTGATTACGACCGCCCTTAGAGACGTTGCGCGAATTCAGGGTGCAAACTCCTGAGCGAGACGTGTTCTTGGTTCGGGATCAGCCGATTTTACATGTTGTTTACAATTCACGAACCCCGAACTGACACGATAGGCGCAGGGATACCTTAATCTTTTCCTCATCGTCCTGAAGAACGCTGGCTCGACCGCGAGAATGGAAAACGGCGTTTGCGCAGCAGGGCGGTTGTATAATGGAAGCAATGCATTCTTCTAGAGTTAGCCCCGCTGGACAGTTGCTGTCGGGTCAAAGGGAGCATATGGAAACGGTACTGGTTGTCGAGGATAGTCGGCCAATGCAGCGCACGCTTCAGCGCCTGTTCGAGGCGGACGGACTTGCGGTTGAGATTGCAGGAGACGGAATCGTCGGGCTGGAAAGCTTTCGCAGGCAAACTCCCAGCGTGGTGGTGCTGGACTTGAAACTTCCGCGCATGCCTGGAAAAGAAGTTTGCCGGGCGTTCAAAGCCCATGCCGCATTGGTTCCAGTTGTGGTGCTCAGTGCGAATAACGAAGTAGAAGACAAAGTCCTTATGCTG
>Ga0137409_10009280_pt1 | contig 10014 bp, 13 predicted proteins | sample CZODoug1_16funga_FD_122059 | JGI IMG/M metagenome (GOLD analysis project Ga0137409, IMG submission 122059) | Vadose zone soil fungal communities from Angelo Coast Range Reserve, California, USA - CZODoug1_16fungal (Hybrid Assembly) | ecosystem: Environmental > Terrestrial > Soil > Vadose zone...
CCGCGTTACACGCGCGTCCGGTGCAACCGCTTCGGCCAACGCCTTCCACCCGGGGTGTCTCGGCGCCATGGGCCCTCAGTATCCCATCCAGCCGAGCAAGCTCTGCGCGCCAGTCTTTCAGAGCTTCCCAGGCTGATTGTTGTACGCGGAACCGACGTGACCAGTGTCGCGAAAAGGGGCGGCAGTTTGCTGACAAATTGCGGGATTGGACCGGCGCCGATCTGATCGCGGATAAGTGGCTGCCGGCTTTCGTCAGACCGGAAACGCCGATGGCCTTGCCAGCGTGTCGTCGCCAGTAACGGCGAACTCAAGCGCTATGCGTGGGGCCTGCACGGCAAGCACTGGCTGCCGGGGCGCAAAGCGCCGTTCAACCGCAGATCGCCGCTGCGCACACCGCGACGCTTCCGGCATTCCGACGCTGCTGGCAAACATTCAGACGGGACTTCGGCGCCTCGGCGGCGAACCTCGGCGTCGGCAATCATCGCCCCTAGACGGGTATCGCACTTAGCCGTCGCGCATTGACGTACGTCGAATGCCTCGATCAGAGAAAGGTGGCGAGTGACTGGCCATGGCTGGCGATGAGCGCACTTGGTGAACGTCACCATGCGCTGCAACTGGAAGATGTCGGACCGGCCTGCGTGAAGAGACCAGCGCCTCCCACCGTGTCTCGATTGAGATCGGCATCAACGGCAAGAAGGACGAGCGGCATCGGGGGCAACTAAAAAAATTCCCCGAACAGCACCCCTGGTGACAACGAAGGGGTCGGACTGCTCGACCCTCCCTACAGCAGCCTCGGACAACTTGAAATACACATATAAATACATATACTATTGTCGTGCGCTACTCCTTCGACCCCGCAAAGCAGGCGAGCAACCTCAGGAAGCATGGTTTCGACTTCGCTGACGCCCAGAAGGTCATTGAGTCCGGCAGGACCGTGACATTCGAGGATCGCCGCTTCGACTACAACGAGGAACGATTCGTGACGCTGGGTCCGCTTGGCGATTCGCTCGTAGCGATCGTCACCGCGGAAACTGAAGACCACATTCGCATCATTTCGATGCGCAAGGCCGACCGATATGAGCAAGCCATTTACCGTGAAAACCTCAGCTGACTCGAACGAGGACAAACCCCTGCGCCGTGCTGACATCGCCGCGGGCAAGCTGGTACTGCGCAAGCGCGGCGCAACGGGCGCCGTGCTGCCGAACAAACAGCGCGTGAATATCTTTCTCGATGGCGCGGTAATCGCGCACTTCAAATCGAAAGCAGGCGACCGCGGCTACCAGACGCTGATCAATGAAGCGCTGAAGCAGGCCATCCAGGCCGAGACCATCGAGGGGGTCGTTCGGAAGACGATCCGCGAAGAGCTGCGACGGGGATAGGTCGGGGATAGCCGCGCCCTCGGGGTGCGGAGGGTCGAGCCCAATCGCCGCTGCCTCCGGTGGCAGCGCGGCGATGCGCATGGAAACTCAAACGCTTCGAGAGACCAAACGCCGGGCGAGGAAATCGCCAACGTGCCAAGCCACGGCATCGGCTTTTAACATGGCATGATATGCCAATAGCGCGTATTACTCAGAGGAGAAATGTAATGCCCACTCGTAACGTGGTCCTGACGGAGCATCAGGCGGACTTGGTCGAGCGACTCGTTACCTCCGGTCGATACCAAAACGCAAGCGAAGTGCTGCGCGATGGGCTGCGCTTGGTCGAGACCCGGGAGGCGGAAGACAAGGCCCGCCTGAAGGCACTGCGCGCAGCCGCTCGTGTCGGGATTGCGGACATCGACGCGGGGCGCTTCCGCAGCTTCGGCTCGCCAGGTGCGATCCACCAACATTTGGGCGCACTTTCCGACGAGGCAATCGTCAGCAGCGACTCTGGCGCTAGCCCGAAGTGAATGAAGGGACGCGTCATTGGGTCGTTCGGCTGACGGCTGCCGCCGAGGGCGATTTTCAGGACATATTGCGCTGGACCGTGGCCAACTTTGGCGCGGCGCAAGCGCGAACCTACGCCGAGACGCTATCGGCCGCGATCGAGGCTCTGGCAGCCGGACCAACGATCCCGGGTGCAACTCAACGCCAAGACATCGCCGAAGGGCTAGTGACCCTGCACGTCGCTCGCAGGGGTAAGAAGGGTCGGAGTCTGGGTCGGCATCTTGTCCTTTTCCGCGTTGGTCTTGGCCAGAAGCAACAGGCGATTGAGGTTCTGCGCATCCTTCATGATGCGATGGATCTGCAGCGTCATCTGCCGCCGGACGATGAGCGCACTTAAGTGAACGTCATCGTGCGCTGAACTGTCTGCTCTGCTTTGGGTGTTCGGCCTGACAGATTACTTCTGTATTCAGGCGCCGAGAGCGGCTGCGGATGGTCGGCCTCTGCGATGCTCGGCGGCAGACCTCTGCGATGCTCGGCGGCAGACAATGGGTGCCATTGGGTGGCTTTTTGGTAATGGGTGTAATTGGGTGTAATATTGGTCAATGTTCCGATCCGATACCCTCAAGATCACCCCGGAGATTCTCTCGCTGATCGCGGCGATCGACGAGTTCAAGGGTGCCTGGCGCGCTCTGGGCACGCTGGCCCCGGACCGGCTCTCAGCCCTGCGCCGCGTGGCGACCATCGAGAGCATCGGCTCGTCCACCCGCATCGAAGGCAGCAAACTTACGGACCGCGACGTTGCGCAGTTGCTCTCCCGGCTGAAGATCAAATCGTTTGCAACCCGTGACGAGCAGGAGGTCGCGGGCTACGCCAAGCTGATGGATCTGGTGTTCGAGTCCTGGCCGGACATCAAGCTCACCGAGAATCACATCCGGCAGCTGCATCGCGATCTGTTGATCTACAGCAAGAAGGACGAGCGCCACCGGGGCAACTACAAGACATCCCCGAACAGCGTGGCGGCATTCGATCAAGATGGGAAAAAGATCGGTGTCGTCTTTCAGACTGCCACTCCGTTCGACACGCCGCGCCTGATGACTGAGCTGCTCACGTGGTTTCACGCCGAACGCGAGACCGCTCGACTGCATCCACTGTTGCTGATCGGCATCTGGGTCGTGGTCTTTCTGGAAATCCATCCGTTTCAGGACGGCAATGGTCGCCTGAGCCGCGTGCTGACCACGCTGCTGCTGCTGCAGGCCGGGTACTCCTATGTCCCATTCAGCTCGCTTGAGAGCGTCATAGAGCACAACAAGGAGGCCTACTACCTGGCACTGCGCCAGACACAGAGCACGATCCGAACAAGGTCACCGGATTGGCAGGCGTGGCTCACGTTTTTCCTGCACGCACTCGCGGACCAGGTAAAACGTCTGCAGAGAAAAGTCGAACGCGAAAAGATCGTGCTGGCAGCGCTGCCGGCGCTGTCGCTGCAGATCGTCGAATTCGTGCGCGAGCATGGCCGCGTGACGATGGGCGATGCGATCAAGCTCACCAACGCCAGCCGCAATACGCTCAAGCAGCATTTCCGCGCACTGGTCGCGCGTGGGAACCTGAAGCAGCAAGGTGCAGGCCGTGGGGCTTGGTACGAATTGCGGTGAGGATTCGATCACACAGAACCAACAGACTGACACGGACATGAACTCGATGGGATCGGCGTCACACCAGAGCAGCTCGGGGGAGGCATGCGCGAGGATTCCGCTCGGCCGCGCGCCCGACCACCTCATGCGGCAAGCGCGAGGTCCTCGTGCTTGATCGGCTTGATCTTGGAAATGGTGCTCTTGCGCGTGCGCTCGGCCTGCCACAGATCGAATGCCGCCTGTTGAGCAAGCCACACGCCTGCGCGACCACCATGGTCGACGCCGAGCCAGCGCTGGAGCCGCAACGCCATCTCAGGCGAAATGCCGGCGCGGCCGTTTAGAACGCGCGACAACGCTGCCCGCGTGACGCCCAGTTGTCCTGCAGCTTCCGTGAGAGCCCTGGCTGCGCTGAAGAGACATCCTTGTTCATTGCCGTTCACGCTGTGGCGGTGGAGTCAAGATCCGAGAAGTTGCTGATCTTGACGGCGCCATCAGGAAAGCGCGCAACCACGTCCAACTGGCCCCCCATCGCTTCGATGTGACTGCGCAAAGTCGAGAGATACATGTCCGTGCGCCTCTCCATTTTGGCGATGGAGGGTTGCTGGACGTTCAGCACCTCGGCCAGCATCTTCTGCGACAGTCCACGCGCCTGGCGAAGCTCGTTGAGCGGCATCTCGGCGAGCATCGCCAGCGCCCTGGCCTCAGCGCGTTGCTGAGCTTGAGGCGACATGCGCGAGCGCAGTTTGGAAAATTTGTTAGCCATCGATCAGCCCTTCCTTTCGAAGTTGCTCCAGGTGTTCGTCGTAGAGCTCGTCGGCCAAGGGGACGTTCACTTCGTACCACCGGTCGTCCCCTGTCTTGTCCCCGCCAATCAGCAGGATCGCAGACCGCCGCGGATCAAAGGCGTACAAGATTCGAAATGGCCGGCCACCGTGCTGCGTGCGCAGTTCACGCATGTGACTGTGCCTCGATCCCTTGATCCCGCTACTGTGCGGAAAGCCTAAATTGGGGCCGCGAACTTCGACGCATCGAGCGACTCCTGTTCATCTTCGGACAGATGGGCCCACCACTCGCCGAATTCATCTGTGTACTCGACGTCCCAGCTCATCGATCTGAATATAGCCTAGAAGGAATATGCCGTCAATGGCATGCGACGACCCTTTCTCGGTGTTGAACGTGCGTCTGCGGATAGACCTCTGCGCCGTGCCGACATCGCCGCGGGCAAGTTGGTGCTGCGCAAGCGCGGCGCGACTGGCGCAGTGCTGCCCAACAAACAGCGCGTGGATATCCTTCTAGATGGCGCGATGATCGCGCACTTCAAGTCAAAAGCAGGCGACCGCGGCTACCAGACGCTGATCAATGAAGCGCTGAGGCTCGCCATCCAGGGGCTGGGATCTAGGTAGTGAAAAAAGTTCGTGCAATGACCCGTTCTCCTCTGTACAACTACTTGTACATATGGCAGCGTGACGGTGGACGATGCAATCAGGCTCACAACACCAGCCGCAGTGCGTTCAAACAGCATTTCGGGCAGTGGTCGAGGGTGGAGCCTGGTACGAGTTGCGGTGGAGGTCTCGGCCACGCCGATGGATCAGCGGATGCGGTCATGATCTACCACCCTCCGCTCTCGACCAGACGTCCAGCTTCATCGGCAACAGCCCGGAGGAATGACGTGCCTCGTCATCTCGTCCCGGCAGCAGGACCCTCCCACCAAGGCATCACGCCCGGCAGACGATAGATCCGGATCGCGTTGTCGCGGTAGAGCTTCCTGACGTCGGCCTTGCTGGCGCCGGACACCACCTCGTCGAGGATCTCGACCCAAGTCGGATATAGATGGGTCAGTTCCGACACCGTCCAGTCGCTGCCGTACAGCACGCGGTCGAAGCCGAAGCATTCGATCGCGTGGGCGACGTAGGGCTTCACCTGTTCCTTGGTCCAGGCGCCGTGATCGGCTTCGGTGATGACGCCCGAAACCTTGCACACCACGTTCGGCAGCTTGGCGAGTTCGCGCATCTGGCTCCACCACGGTTCGCGCAGGCCGTGCTTGATGCCGGGCTTGCCGATATGGTCGAGCACGAACATCACCTCCGGGCAACGCCGCGCCAGCTCGAGCCCGAAGACGAGCGCCCAGTGCTTCACGCAGATGTCGAAGCTCAGGCCGTGCTTGCCAACCAGTTTCACGCCGGAAATGAAATCGGGCTCCAGGCAGACGGCCGGATTGGACTCGATCTCGATCAATCGCCGGATGCCACGCAGGCTCTTCGACTTCTTGAGCGCGACGAGGTCGCTCTCGATGGCGGTGCCCTTCTCCACTGGCAAATGGGCGACCATGCCGCACAGTCGCGGGTCGGCGTCGGCCATCTCCTGGACGAACGCCGCCTCTTCGAGATGCAGCCCCTCGTCGGCCCAAACCTCGGCGAAGACGAGCTTGTCGACCGCCACCTTGCCGCGTGCTTTGTCGAAATCGCTCAGAAGATAAGTGCGGTTGATCTTCGGCACGTTCTTCAGCCAGCCATAGCGCAGCCGCTTCACGTCGTAGAGATGAACGTGACTGTCGACGATGGGAAAATCCGGCATGACCTCCTCCCAATGTTTTACCGCGTGTTGCGGCTAGGACGCGCGAACAGGAGATCGGGCCCGATGTCGGCGATGCGCGACACGCCGCACAGTCCCATAACCCGATCCAGTTCGCGGCGGTAGATGTCCAACACATGAGCGACGCCCTCCTCGCCCGCAACAGCCAATCCCCAAAGCTGCGGCCTCCCAATGAGACAGGCCGCGGCGCCGAGCGCCAGCGCCTTCGCGATGTCGGCCCCGCGCCGCACGCCGCCGTCGAGCAGCACGGGGATGCGGCCCTCCGCGGCCGCGACGATCGCCGGCAGCGCATCGAGTGAAGCCGGAGCGCCGTCGAGCTGGCGCCCGCCGTGATTGGAGACCACGACACCATCGACGCCGCGCGCGAGCGCCGCGCGCGCCTCTGCCGGATGCAGCACGCCTTTCAGGATCATCGGCCCCTTCCAGATTCGCCGCACCTCCTCGACGTCCTCCCAGGTCATGGCGGGATCGAGCAGCGCGGCCATGCGTCCGGCCAGCGTCTTGATATCTACCGTCTCGCCCTCGCGCACATAGTTGCCGAAGGTGATGCGCGGCAGCTCCCGGCGCATGCGCCAGAGCCACGGCAGCTTCAGCGCCATGCTCGCGAGATCGGCCGGGCGAAAGCGCGGCGGGATCGCAAAGCCATTGCGGATGTCGCGCTCGCGGTTCCCGAGTATCTGGTTGTCGATTGTGAGCACGAGCGCGTCGTAGCCGGCCGCAGCAGCACGTTGCGTCAGCTCGCGTGTGAAGCCACGGTCGCGGAAGATGAAGACCTGCATCCAGCGCGGCCCGTCGCCGCGGGCGACGTCTTCCAGGCGGCAGACCGAGCCGTGGCTCAAGCAGAAGGCGGTACCTGCTGCCGCCGCCGCGCGCGCCGCGCAGCGCTCGCCGTCGGGCCAGAACAGGCCGGCCAGTCCGGTCGGTCCCACGATGATCGGCAGCTTCAGACCGCGACCGAACAGGGTGATCGAGAGATCGCGCGTCGCCGCACCCGTAAGCGGATGCGGCAGCAATTCAACGTCGTCGAATGCTGCTTCGTTCCTCCGCAGCGTGTGCTCGTCCTCGGCGCCGCCGTCGGCGAAATCGAACACCGGGCGTGGCAGCGCCGCTCGCGCCAGCGCGCGCATCGCCGCGATGCTGTAGCCGCGGCGCTGCCACGACGGGACCGGCGAACTCATGTTCGCACTCAGGTTCGCGCCGCCTGCTCGCGTCGCGCTGCCGCCTCGAGGGCGGCCTCGTCGAGATACGGCGTGAGGCGCTCACGCGCGTGGCGCGCGTCAATGCCGCTAACGGCGGCCCAGATTGCCTCGTTAAAAGGTACCGCTAAGCCGACGCTGCTTGCCTCGCGCACGAGCGCGCCGTTGAGGGCTTCGATCTCTGTGCGCCGGCCGCTCTCCACATGCTGCAGCATGGAGGGCCGGTTATAGCGCTCGAAGGCGTGACTCAGCACATCGCGGCGCACGTCGGGCTCGGACAGCCGGATACCCTTCGCGGCGGCGACTGCGAGGACCTCGTCGAGCAGCCGCTCCAGCAGGCGCGCCGTCGGCGGATGGCGCGCGATTTCGCCGGGACGCAATCCCGTCAGCGCACACAGCGGATTGATGGCGCAGTTCAGCACGAACTTCGCCCATATATGTCCCATCGCGTTGTCGCTGACCACGGTCGGAAATCCCGCCTCCGACAGCTGGGCGGCCAGCGCGCTCACGCGCTCGGTCGGCGGTCCCTCGGGCAGGCCGATGACCGTCTGCCCGACATTGGTGTGACGGACATGGCCGGGTCCGACAAAGGAGGCGCTGTTGAGCGTCGAACCGGCGACCACGCGCTGCGCGCCCAGAGCGGCCGCGAGCGCCTCCACGTTTCCGATGCCGTTCTGCAACGTCAATGCGATGCCGTCCTGCGCCAGTAAGTGCAGAAGAAGCGGCGCGACGCTCGCCGTCGCATTGCTGTCGACGAGCACCAGCGCAAGATCCGCATCCCCGATCTCGACGATGCGGCTGGTCGCAGGGATCGCAACGCTGCGCTCGCCGCTCGCGTCGCCGAGCGTGAGGCCGCGTGCGCGGATCGCCTCGACATGCGCCTCGTTGATGTCGAACAGTGTGACGGCGGCCCCGGTCGATTGCAGCCCGGCGCCGAACACGGATCCCATTGCACCGGCGCCGATGACGGCGATCCGCACGGCAGCGCCCTACTCGTCGATGTAGCGCACGCGGTCCGAGGCGAGGATTGCCGTCATGAAGCCCGGCTCCCGGAGTCCGCCCTGCACCGCCTTCAGCATTTTCGCCTCGTTCGCGCGTACCGCTGCGAGTTGCGCAAGCACCGCGCGTATCTCCGCGCGCGGCACGATGACGACGCCATCGGGATCGCCGATGACGACGTCGCCCGCTGCGACCGGCACGCCGCCGCACACCACCGGCAGGCCGACCGTCCCCGGTCCGTTGCGCGCCGGCGAGTTCGGCGATACGCCGGTCGCGAAGGCGGGAAAGGCCAGCGCCTGGATGTCCGTGAGGTCGCGCACGAGCCCGTCCGTGACGAAGGCGACGGCGCCCCGGTTCTTCGCAATGCCCAAGAGGAGATCGCCGACGACGGCGCAACCACTGAAGCCCTCGGTCGCCGCCACCAGCACGTCGCCGGGTGCGCACAGCGACACCGCAGCGGCGAGTGCCAGGTTGTCGGCCGGCCCGTTCAGGCAAGTGAGCGCTGTGCCGACGAACCGGTGCGGCGTGCCGGGAAATGGTTTGATCCGGCTGTCGAGCGCCCCCCGGCCCTGCATCGCATCGACGATGAAGCCGGTCGGCGTGTTCGCAAAAGCCTCGATGAGCGCGCGCTCGGGGCGCTCAATGGCGCGGCGGATCGTCAGCAGTGGCGGGTCTTCGATCAAGGGAAGTGCAAATGTTGAGGAGGCAGCGCCAGCGGATGCTGGCGGATTCGCAGACGAACGCGATCCTGATGGCCTGTCGCGCGTGCGTCAAGCACGCGTCGGGAGGCTTTGGGCGCCGATGCTGTCAGGAAGAAGGGCCAGTACAGAAGAAATGGGGCTACCATTCGCGCCGGTTCGGGTTTGCTTCCGCACTCCCGGCTAATTGTGCAGTTAGACACAATTCCTGGGCCCAGCCCAGACGGTCATGTCCGCACTCGGAGCGGCGCCGGAACAAGGAGGACACACCCATGAAACACGTTGGTCTCGTATCGGGCCTGGCGCTTGCTGGCCTTTTGATGTCGTCGGGTGCCGCTCTGGCAGGCCCGAAAGTCGTTTCCGGGCCGGGCGCGAACCCGGAATGCTTCAAGCCCTGGGACGCCAAGACCAAGTTCTTCAAGTGGGACAAGAAGCCCGGCCCGTACAAGATCGCGCTCGTCAACGGCTTCGTCGGCAACACGTGGCGCATCCAGATGGTCAAGACGGCCAAGGCGTTCGCCGAACAGGCCGGCATCAAGGAGAACATCAAGGAGTTCAAGGTCGTTTCGACCGGTACCGACGTCGCTGCTCAGCTCGGCGCGATGGAAGACTTCATCAACCAGGGCTACGACGCCATCGTGACGATCGCCGTGGCGCCGGACGGCTTCGATCGCATCATCCGCCTCGCCGACAAGAACAACGTCGTCGTTGTTCCGTTCGACAACATCCTCGACACTGACAAAGTGATGATGGTCAACGAGGATCAGAAAGAGATGGGCCGCATGTCGGCGAAGTGGCTGATCGACGAGATGGGCAAGACCGCCGGCACCATTCTCGAGGTGCGCGGCTTGCCGGGCAACTCGGTCGATCGTGACCGGCACGTGGGCTTCCGCGAGGTGATGGAGAAGGCTCCCAACAAGTTCAAGATCGTCGAGGTCGTCGGCAACTGGGACACCGGCACCTCGCAGAAGGTGACGGCTGACGCGCTCGCGGTGCATGGCAAGTTCGACGGCATCTTCAGCCAGGGTGGCGA
>Ga0137409_10009281_pt1 | contig 10014 bp, 7 predicted proteins | sample CZODoug1_16funga_FD_122059 | JGI IMG/M metagenome (GOLD analysis project Ga0137409, IMG submission 122059) | Vadose zone soil fungal communities from Angelo Coast Range Reserve, California, USA - CZODoug1_16fungal (Hybrid Assembly) | ecosystem: Environmental > Terrestrial > Soil > Vadose zone...
TCTGGCCGAGCGTCGCGAGCGCCACCGCGAGGCCGTGCCCGGACGCGAGCGTCTCGTGCAGCGAGACGCTGCGCTCGGCGAGCGCGAGCGCCTGCTCGGGCTGGTGCCGCATCAGCGCGACGTTCGCCTGGTTGTGCACGATGCCCGCGAGCACGTCGTCGGCCTGGATCGCCATCGCGAGCCGCTCGCCCTGGCGAAGCGCGGCCGTCGCCTCTTCGCCGCGCCCGCTCTGGGCGAGGAGCACCGCCGACAGCGAGTGCACGAGCGCGAGGTGGCGTCGATCGCCGGCGGCGTGCAGCGCGGAGGCGGCCTCGGTCAGGTGTTCGCGGACGATCCCCGAGTCGCCGACCTGCTTGTAGCAGAGCGCCAGCTCGTAGTGGGCGAGACCGATGGCGCGCGAGTCGTGCGCGAGCTCGGCGTGCTTGAGCGCGCGCGTGTGCAGCGCGATGGCGCGCGACTGCTCGCCGCGCGCGTAGGTGATGCGGCCGTGCAGGCGCCAGAGCGCGGAGAGTTGCGCGTCGCTGATCGGCTCGCGCAGCGTGTCGGGCGGCCTGCCGAGGGTCGCCGCCGCCTGCGCCAGATCGTCCTGGAGCAGCCACGACTCGGCGAGCGCGGAACGAACGGCGAATTCATCCTCTCGCGCGAGCGAACCCGGACGCAGCATCGGCGCAAGCAGCTGAGCTGCTTCCGCGCCGCGGCCCCTCTCGAGTGCCGCCTGCGTTCGCGCGAGCACGGAATGGACTGCGACCGTGGCCACCGTCCAGCAGTATACGAAGTATGCAGGGCCCGTGACGGCCGTACTTCAGGCTTGCTGCAGTGAAATTCCGAGCAATCGGGCCAGCTGCGTCAGCAAATCGGGATTTCGATTCGAAAGTTGCACGTGCGCGGCGCGCCGGTTTGCACGGTCCAGCGACTGGAAATCGCCGACCGCTTGGGCCATTTCCAGCACGCCAAACGAGAACGGCGCGTCGGGGACCGGGATATCGCCGTCGGCCGCCGCCGTGACGACGAGGAACACGCCGGTGTTCGGGCCGCCCTTGTGGAGCTGCCCGGTGGAGTGGAGGTAGCGCGGTCCGTAGCCGAGCATCGTGGCGCACCGCCTGCGCACGGCCACGCCGTCACGGATGTCCCGCAGCGCCGGACCAAGTGCGGGATCGTCGGGCGGCACGTACGCCAGGAGCGCGAAGTAGTCGCCCGCCCGCAGCTGATCGAGGAAGCGCTCGAACCCGTTCGACCCGAGCAGCGCGCGCGTCGCGGCGCTGTAGGTGACCTCGATGCCGCCGGAGGTCGCGTCGGGCTCGCTGCGCGGCAGCTGCCCGTGCGTGGTGTAGGCGTCGAGCAGCGCGCGCGTCGCGTCCTTCGCCTGTTGCACGTTCGGCTCGTCGAACGGGTTGATCTCGAGCAGGCGGCCTGCCGTGGCGGTCGCGACCTCCCACCGGAAGAACTCGGCGCCGAGCCACTCGACGCGCGGCATGTCGATGGTCATCACCGGCACGCGCGCCGCGCGCATCCGGTCGATCGCGGCCTCGTCGACGCCGACGCCGTCGAGGCGCACGGCGACCGCGACGCGATCCGTGCCGGGAGGCGCGCTGGTCGTCTCACCGGCAATCGGCACGATCCCCTTGCCATGCTTGCCGGTGCTCTCGGCAATCAGCTGTTCGATCCAGAGCCCGAGCGGCTCGAGACGCGGCGGCAGGAGCAGCGTCAGCTTGTCGCGCCCCTCGCGGGCGGCGGCGCCGAGCAGCGCGCCGAGCGCGACGCCGGGATTGAGACGCGCGTCCTTGACGCGGCACGCGTCGGCCATGCGGCGCGCGCGATCGAGCAGCACGGGCAGCGGCACGCCGATGAGCGCGGCGGGAACAATCCCGAACAGCGTCAAGGCCGAATAGCGGCCGCCGATATCGGCGGGGTTGACGAAGACGTCGAAGTAGCCCTCGTTCAACGCGCGGCGGTGAAGCTCGGTGTGGTCGTCGGTGATGGCGACGAAGCGCGACGCCCAGTCCTTGATGCCGGCCGACTCGACCCGTCGGCGCGCCGCGGCGGCCATCGAGTTGGGCTCGATGGTCGTTCCCGACTTGCTCGCCACGATGAAGAGCGAGGTGCCCTCCCGGCCGAGCGCGTCGCGCACGGCGGCGGGATCGGTCGAGTCGAGCATGCGGAACCGCGGCCCCACGTCGTCGCGTCCAAACAGCCGGTGGAACACCTCCGGCGCCAGGCTCGAGCCGCCCATGCCGAACAGGACGACGTCGGTGAAGGCGCCGGCGCGGACGCGCTGCACGAACGATTCGACGTGCGGGAGCTGCGTCTGCACCCAGTCGACCGCGCCGAGCCACCCGAGGCGGTTCGCGATGGCGGTCTTCGCGGCGTAATCGCCGCTCCAGAGGTCGGCGCGCCGCGACCAGAGGGCGTCTACGAAGCGCTCGTGATCGAGCTGTGAAAAAACCGTGTCGAGCCTCGGCGCGAGGCCGCCGGGTTCGATGGAGAAGTCAGTCACGCGATACGATACCTATAGCACACGCACCATGAGGTCCTGGGCCCTCGCCGTCGCTGTCAGCGCCGCGCTGACAACCATTTCGTGCACGCAGGCCGAGCCTGCCGTCGCGCGCGCCTCCGCGTCGACGGCCGCTCCTGCCGGGCTGGCGGCGCCCGCCGTCGCCAGGCTTCCGCGCATCGTCTTCCTGGGAGACAGCCTCACGGCGGGGTACGGGCTGGACATCGAGCAGTCGGTCCCGTCGCTCGTGCAGAAGCAGCTCGACGCGGAAGGGTACAAGTACGAGGTGGTCAATGCGGGTGTCTCCGGTGACACGTCGGCCGGCGGCCTGCGGCGCCTGGACTGGTCGCTCGACGGCGACGTCAGGATTCTCGTGCTCGAACTGGGTGCGAACGACGGGCTGCGCGGCCTCCCGGTCGCCGACATGAAGAAGAACCTGAAGACCATCATCGCCGCCGCGAAGACGCGCCGCATCGACGTGCTGCTCACCGGGATGGAGGCGCCGCCGAACTACGGCCAGGCGTACACGTCGGAGTTCCGCCGCGCGTTCCGCGATCTCGCGGGCGAAGAGCACGTGGCGTTCATGCCGTTCTATCTCTACGAGGTCGCCGGCATCCCGACGCTCAACATCGCCGACGGCATGCACCCCAACCCCGCGGGCGCCCGCATCGTCGAAGCGAACCTCTGGCAGGCGCTGAAGCCGCTGCTGGACAAGCAGGGTCGATGATCGAGCTTCGCGGCGTCTCGAAGACCGTCATGAGCGGCGGACGGCCGCTCACGATTCTCCATCCGCTCGACCTGACCATCCACTCGGGGCAGTTCGTCGCGGTGCTCGGACCTTCCGGCAGCGGGAAGTCCACGCTGCTCGGCCTGGTCGCCGGGCTCGACGAGCCGACGACCGGCGGGATTCTCATCGACGGCGTGGACATCACCAGGCTCGGGGAGGACGCGCTGGCGAAGCTGCGCGGCGAGAAGATCGGGTTCGTCTTCCAGTTCTTCCACCTCGTGCCGTCGCTGACCGCGTTCGAGAACATCATCGTGCCGATGGAGATCGCGGGGAGACGCGACGCCACGGCGCGCGCGCGGCGGTTGCTCGACGAGGTGGGCCTCGCCGACCGCGGGCATCACTATCCCTCGCAGCTCTCGGGCGGCGAGCAGCAGCGCATCGCCATTGCGCGCGCGCTCTCCAACGACCCGCCGATCATCCTGGCCGACGAGCCGACCGGCAACCTCGATTCGACGACCGGCCAGCTGATCATGCAGCTGCTGATCGACGTGCGGCGCACGCGGCAGACGACCATGATGCTCGTGACGCACGACGCGGAGCTCGCCGCGCTGGCCGATTCGCGTCTCGTGCTCCGCGACGGCCGTCCGGTCGAGAGCGAATCCCGGATCCCCCTCGACTCCGCTCGGGGCGAGCCGGATCCCGCATCCCGGCCTCGAACCGCACGCCTGGAGCCGACGCGATGACCCCGCCTTCGCCGCACGACGGCTTCGGCGGGCAGGCGCCGCCTTCGCCGCACGACGGCTTCGGCGGGCGGGGTTTCATCTTCCGCATGGCCGTTCGCGAGATCCGCTCCTCGTGGCAGCGGCTCCTCTTCTTCTTCGTCTGCATCGCGATCGGCGTGGCCGCGATCATCGCGCTCCGCTCCGTCATTCAAAGCGTGCGCGCCGGGATGTCGCAGCAGGCGCAGACGCTCATCGCGTCCGACATCCTGCTGACGAGCAACCGCGACTTCACGACGAAGGTGCTCGACACGCTGGCCGCGGAGCAGCGCGCGGGCCGCATCACGGCGGTGTCGCAGGCCACCGAGATCCCGACGATGGTCCGCCCGGCGGACCCGGGCAAGGCGGTCACGCGCATGGTGGAGCTGCGCGCCGTGCAGCGCGACTTTCCGCTCTACGGAACGCTGTCGCTCGCCAGCGGCACCTACTCCCACGCGATGCTGCGCGATCACGGCGTGGTCGTGCGGCCGGAGCTGCTGTCGCAGCTCGACATGAAGGTCGGCGACAGCCTGCTCATCGGGAACATCCCGTTCCAGATTCGCGGCGTCATCGCGTCCGAGCCGGGGCGCAGCCTCGGCGCGTTCAGCCTCGGCCCCCGGGTGATCATCGACTACGACGCGCTCGCCGACACCGGGCTGCTGTCGTTCGGCAGCCGCGCGTCGCGCCAGATCCTGCTGCGCGTGCCGGCGCCGGCGCTCGACCCCGTGACGACGTCGCTGCGCTCCGCGTTCGTCAACGAGTTCGTCGGCGTCCGGTCGTACCGCCGCAGCGAGGACCAGATGGGGCAGAACCTCACGCGCGCGGAAAACTACCTGAGCCTCGTCGGCCTCGTCGTCCTCATCCTCGGCGGCATCGGCGTCTCGAGCGTGACCCGCGTGTTCGTGCAGCAGAAGCTGCGCAGCATCGCGATCCTGAAGTGCATCGGCGCCTCGTCGCGGGAGATTCTCGCGGTCTACATGACGCAGGTGCTGCTGCTCGGCGTCGCGGGCAGCCTGCTCGGCGTCGGCATCGCGGCGGCGGTGATCGCGGCGGTCCCAGTGCTGGTCGGCAACCTGGCGGCGCTGTTTCACGTCGAATACGGCTTGACGGCGGCCGCCGTCGCGCAGGGGATGGCCGTCGGCCTGCTCGTCTCCGTGCTGTTCTCGCTGGTGCCGCTGCTCGACGTGCGTCACGTCAAGCCGTCGCTGCTGCTGCGCCACGACATCCCGCCGCCCGCGCACATCGACTGGGTGAAATGGGGCGTGACCGCGGTGGTCGCCGCGTCGCTCGTCGCGGTCGCGGCGTGGCAGGCGGGGTCGCTTCGCGTCGGGCTGATGCTGTCGGGCGGCTTCGTCGCCACCGCGTTCGTGCTGCACCTCGCGGGGCTGGCGCTCGTGCGCGCGGTGCAGCCGCTGCGCCATTCGCGGTCGTTCGCGCTGCGCCAGGCGGTGCTGCGCATCGCGCGTCCCGGCAACCAGACGCGCGTGATCCTCCTCGCGGTCGGGCTCGGCACCTTCTTCATCCTCGGCGTGCGCACGCTGCAGGCCAACCTGCTGCAGGACTTCGCGGTGCAGGTCGGCGAGGATGCGCCCGACATGTTCCTCATCGACATCCAGGAAGATCAGAAGGACGCCCTCGCGGCCTTCATCGATCAGCAGAACGGCGCCGAGGCGCCGCCGAACGTCATCCCCGTCTTGCGCGCGCGCGTCACCGCCGTGCGGGGGCGCGAGGTGAACCTCGAGACCTACGAGCAGGTGCGCGGGCGCGGATCGCTGTCGCGCGAGTACACGATCACCTATCGTCCGCAGCTGAACGCGAACGAGGAGCTGGTCCAGGGGCGGTGGTGGGATTCCACGCCGTCGAGCGGAATGGCCGAGGTCTCCATCGAGGAGAGCCTGCAGCAGCGCTTCCGCATCAACATCGGCGACCAGATGCAGTTCGACGTGCTCGGGCGCACCATCCCCGCGCGCGTGAGCAGCATCCGCAAGGTGAACTGGCGCGATTACCGCTCCGGCGGCTTCATGATCGTCTTCCGGCCGGGCCCGTTCGACAACGCGCCGCACTCGTACATCTCCTCGGTGAACGGACCGCGCGATCCGGGCGCGCGTTCGCGGATGCAGGCGGCGCTCGTCGCGCGCTACCCGAACGTCTCCGTGATCGACCTGCGGGAAGTCCTCGACACGATCCAGAACATCGTCGACGGCGTGACGATGGGCGTCACCGTCGTCGGCGGGCTCGTGCTCTTCTCGGGGATGCTGATCCTGGTGGGCGCCGTGTCGATGACGAAGTTCCAGCGCGTCTACGAAGCGGCCATCCTGAAGACGCTGGGCGCCAGCAGCCGTCTCATCGCGGCGATGCTGCTGCTCGAGTACGGCGTCCTTGGCGCCATTGCGGGCACGGTTGGCGCGCTCGGCGCCATCGCGCTCAGCTGGGCCGTCGCTCGCTACGCGCTCGACCTCGCGTGGCGCGCGGCGCCCGCCATCACGATCGTCGGCATCGGCGCCACGGCCGTCTGCGTCGCCGCCATCGGCGTGCTCGCCAGCCTCGATGTCCTGCGCCACAAGCCGCTTGCGACGCTCCGCGCGGAATAGGCTGTCCCTGCGTACCGTAGCGCGAAGCGCGAAGGCGGGCTAAGATCGTGAGTTGTCCGACCCGGGTACGCCCGGTTCGGGGGAGCACGATCCAATGGAAGTCGAACAATATCGCACGCAGTTGCTGCAGAAGCGCGGCGAGCTGCTCGGAGGAACCGCCGCCAAGCCTCTGCAGTGGACCATGGAGAACAACTCGGGGCGCCAGGGCGACATGGCCGACCAGGCGAGCGGCACCAACGAGGTCCACATCCAGCTCAAGCTCAAGCAGACCGACGCAAAAATTCTCCAGGCGATCGAAGAAGCGCTGAGGCGCATCGACGAAGGCACCTACGGCGTCTGCCGCGATTGCGGCGAGCCGATCGCCGATGCCCGGCTGAACGCGATTCCGTGGACGCGCGTCTGCATCGAGTGCAAGGAGAAACAGAAGGCCTGATGTCCGAGCTCCAGTCGCTGCTGACCGAATTCGCCGCTGCACGCGTCGCGCTCGTCGAACGCCACGAGGCGAGCGCGCGCGCCGTCAGCCACTACGACTTCAACAACGCCTATCAGTACGTGATCAACCGGGAGGAGACGCACCTCTCGTGGCTGCAGACGGCGCTCGCCGAATACAAGGCCGTGCTGCCGCCGGCCGGCGCTTCCGCGCTGCCGGTGCCCCACGCGCCGAAAACGGGCAGGAAGGTCGAGGCGTCGGCCTTCAACGGCATCCTCGAGGAGGATGTGCGCTACCTCGGTGCGTTCGTCGACACCTGGCGGCCGCGTGTCGATCAGGTGACGCACGCGCGCCACCGCAACATGCTGAACGTCATCCTCGGCGAGTCGATGGAGCACAAACGGCTCTTCGAGCAGGCCGCGGCCGGGCTCGAAGACCTGCTCGGCCGCCGGACGGGCGGCGTCGAGCGCGTCGGCGGCGTCCTGCCGACACGCTGGCTGGAGTGACGTCCGACCCCATTTCCATTGCGGTCGCGTTAGGCAGCAACCTGGGCGACCGCGAGGAGCAACTGCGCGGCGCGATCGCGGCGCTCGGCCCCGTCCTCGCGCACCTGCGCGTCTCCTCCTTCCACGAAACCGACCCGGTCGGCGTGCCGATGCCGCAGCCGATGTTCCTCAACGCTGCGGCCGTGGGCGAGTCGAGGCTCTCGGCGCCGGCCATCCTCGACGTGCTGCTCGCGATCGAGCAGGGGTTCGGCCGCGAGCGTCCGTACGAACTGGCGCCGCGCACGCTCGATCTCGATCTGATCCTGTACGGAAATGCTGTCATTAATACATCGGGACTGACCGTGCCTCATCCGCGGTTTCGCGAGCGGCGGTTCGTACTCGGTCCGCTCGCCGAAATCGCCCCGGACTGGATCGACCCTGTGACCGGCAAGACGGTCGGGGAGCTCTTCGCCGCGCTCCGGCACAGCTCTTGAGCACCAAGGCCGCCGGAACGGATTTACGAGGTGCTCGACGACAACGCCCACATCGACGCCATCGTCCAGGCGGTCAGAGAGGCCGCGCGGGCGCGGCCGACGAGTTGAGAGGCGGGGTCACTCCGCGTGGTGGTGGCGGAGTCCCCTCCAGCCTTCCTCGAACAGGGTGTACACGGCCGGGACGAGCACGAGCGTCACCACCGTCGACGCCAGCAGCCCGCCGATCACCACGCGGGCGAGCGGCGCCTGCAGCTCGCCGCCGTCGCCGATCCCAATCGCCATCGGCACGAGCCCCAGCATCGTGGCGATCGACGTCATGAGCACCGGGCGGAGGCGCGTGCGGCCGCCGATCTCCACGGCTTCACGCAGCGGCATCCCGTCGCGGCGCCGCAGCGTGTTGATGTAGTCCACGAGCAGGATCGCGTTGCTGACGACGATCCCCGCGAGCATGATGACGCCGATGTAGGCCTGCATGCTGAAGGCGGTGCGCGTCAGCAGCAGCCCTCCCACGATGCCGATCGAGGCGGTCGGAATCGAGAACATGATGATGAACGGGTCGCGCAGCGACTCGTACTGCGAGGCCATCACCGCGTAGACGAGCAGGACCGCGAGGATCAGGACGATCTTCAGCTGGTTGAACGACTTCGCCTGTTCCTCGACCTCGGAGCCGAAGCCGACGGAGAAGTCCTGCGGCACGCGAACCTGGCCGAGGCGCCCCTGCACGTTGGTCACCGCGTCGCTCAAGGCGACCTCGGGCTCGGCGTTGACGCGAACGATGCGCTCCATGTTCTTGCGATCGATCTGGACGGGGCCGGTCTCGCGGTTCACCGCGAGCAGGTTGCGCGCCGGCACCACCTGGCCGCTCGGCGTGTTCACCAGCACGTCGCCGATGTCCTGGATCTGCTCGCGGTCCGCCTCGCGCAGCCGGACGACGATCGGGTATTCGTTGCCGCGCTGGCGGAATTGCGCCGCGGTCGTGCCGGCGACGTTGGTCTGAATCGTCTGCGCCACGCCGTTCACGGTCAGGCCGAGCATCGCTGCCTTCGGGCGATCCACGTGAATGGCGAGCTCGGGCCGCGCGTCGTCCTGCGGCGTGCGGACGTCCGCGATACCGGGCGTGTCCATCATCAGGCCGATCGCCTGCTGCTGGATGCGCTTGGCGTCGTCGAGATCGTGGCCGCGAATCTCGAGCGAGAGCCGCGCGTCCTGGCCGCCGCCGAGGATGAAATTGAGCTGGAAGTTGCCGCCGCCCGGGTTTGCGCGAACGATGGCGCCTGGAATGCCGGACAGGCGCCGCCGGAGATCCTGCGCGATCTCATCGCTCGTGCGCGTCCGCCCTTCGCGCGGCACGAGCTTCACCTGCATGTTGCCCCGGTTGGTATTGCCGCCGCCCCCAAAACCGCCGCCACCGCCCCCGCCGTTGGTCACGATTATCGTCGCCTCTGGCACATCCTGCTTGATCATGTCTTCCAGGCGGTACATGACCGCCTCGGTGATTTCCATCTTTGTGCCGATGGGGAGCTGGGCGTTGACGTTGACCTGGCCTTCGTCGGTTTGCGGCAGCAGCTCCGTGCCGACGCGCGGATAGAGCACCACCGCGAGGACAACCAGTCCAGCCGCCGCGCCGATGACCGTCGGCCGGTGCTGCAACGCCAGGTGGATGGCGCGACGATACCGCTCGTCAACGCCGTCAAGGAATACCTCGCTCGCGCGATAAAAACTGCCGAGCAGGCCCTTGTGCTGCCGATGCTCCTCCGGAAGGCGCAGCCAGCGCGAGCAGAGCACCGGCACGATGGTGACGGCAACGAACAGCGACATCGCCAGCGAGAACATCACGACGAATGACAGCTGCGTGAACATGATGCTGGAGATGCCCTGCAGGAAGAGCAGCGGAACGAACACGGCGATGTGCGTCAGCGTCGATGCGAGGATGGCCGACCAGACCTCCTCGCTGCCGTCGATCGCCGCCGTCATCCGATCCTTCCCCATGTGGAGATGCCGGTGTGTGTTCTCGAGCACCACAATCGCCGCATCGACG
>Ga0137409_10008046_pt1 | contig 10011 bp, 11 predicted proteins | sample CZODoug1_16funga_FD_122059 | JGI IMG/M metagenome (GOLD analysis project Ga0137409, IMG submission 122059) | Vadose zone soil fungal communities from Angelo Coast Range Reserve, California, USA - CZODoug1_16fungal (Hybrid Assembly) | ecosystem: Environmental > Terrestrial > Soil > Vadose zone...
GTGTCGAGCGCGCTGCGGATGGTGCGGCTCTCCTGGCCCGCCCGCAGCTCGTTCAAGCGCCGCGTGTTGCTCTCGTTGTGCCCCATGAACTCCCATTTGCGCGCCTTGCATTCCTCGATGATCTCGGGATGCTGGGCGCACAGATCGCTGTTCAGCGCGGCCGTGCCGCGCACGCCGTAGCGGTCGAGCACTTTCATCAGGCGAAAGACGCCGATCCGGTTGCCGTAATCGCGCGCGGCCCACGCCGGCACGTCGGGCGGTTTCACGCCCGAGCCGCCCGCGCCCGCGGGAATCTTTTCCGAAAGCGAGAAGAACTCGATATTCGGAATCACCCAGAGCGCGACGCGGGCGCCGTTCGGCCAGCGCAGCGGCGGCCGGTCTACAATTGGCGAATAATCGAAGCGGCCGTGCGCCTGCGGGACCGCCGGCGCATCCGCCGACGCTTTCTTGGGCGCAGTGGTTTGGCGCACCCGTGTGCGGACGGCGCTGCGGACCGCCGAGGTGGTTCGTCGAGACTTGGTTGGTCCAGATTTGGTCGGTCCAGACTTGCGTGCCATGGTGCCTTGCACTCCGTTCGCGCTAATATTGGCACAAGGTCCAAGTCAGGTCAGGCCCAAGCCAGGTCCCGGAGTTCAAGATGGCGCAGATCGTCGGCGGGTTCGGCGTCCCGCACACCCCGATCTTTCCGCATTTCGTCAAGCGCGACGGCCCGGACTGCGAGATCGCCAGGCTGTTCGGCGCGCAGAAAGACCAGCTCGCGGCGACACGGCCCGACGTCATCGTGATGTTCGACACCGACCATCTCAACACCTTCTTCCTCGACAGCCTGCCGGTGTTCGCGCTGGGCGTCGATAAGACCTTCCGGGCGCCGAACGACGAGCCGCGCGATGTGCCGAATTACGTGGTGCCGTCGGCGCCCGATCTCGCGGCGCATATCCGGCAGGCCGGGATCGAGGCCGGCTTCGACGTCGGCATGACGCAAAACTTCTCGGTCGATCATTCGGTCATAGTCCCGCTGCATTTCCTCACCCCGGACATGCATGTCCCCGGTGACGTCACCGTGCTGGTGATCGACAACGCGCACGCGATGCGATTCCTGACCCGAGTGATTCTCGAAGGCGCCGGGTATCGTGTTCTCGACGCTGGCGACGTCCCGCAGGCCGAAGCGCTGCTCACGGACCATTCGGGTCCGGTCGATCTCCTGATCGCCGATATGACCGTGCCCGGCTCGAGCCGGCGTGATCTGTTGCGCAGGCTCGTCGAAGCCCGTCCCAAAGACAGCCTGACTGCGACGCAGGTGGCCGACCTGTTCACGTCCACCGTACAGTCCGCCCCTCAGGACATCGAAGCCCTGCACACCGCGGCGCTGGTCCACGCGATCCTGGGAGATCGCGACCGGGCCACCAGCTACGTGAAGCAGTACCTCGATGCTGGCGGCAGCCCAGCCCGATAGAACTCCGCGGCTGCCAGGCGCGCCCGCCGCATCGAGCAGGCGGTAGCTCAAGCGGGCGTTTTCCAGGGTATTGTTCGAGCCTTGTTCGGCCCACTGCACGGGGACTCGGAAATCCTGTTGCAGCACCTGTTTCATCTGCTCAGCCTCAGAAACCGCATTGCCTTGCGGTGCGCCGCCGGTGGTCATGACCGGCTTCCCGAGTTCGCGATGTAGATACGCGGCATATCGCAGCCGGACGAGGGTGTAGGCACTGACCGTGTCCCGCCGGCCGTACTCGGGAGCGGAAAAGTAAGTGCCGCCGCCCAGAACTACGATCGCCTGTCCGTTGCGGTCGGACAGGGGATCGCGCGGTTCCGGCTCCAGCGTCTTGAGCAGTGCATCCGCCACAAATCGGGTGGAGAACAGGTAGAGTGCCACGAACGACAAGACCACGAGCAGTCGGCCAAAGCGGGGCAGCCGCAGGGCCACCAGCACCCCGACGGCGGCGAGCAGAAGCAGGCTGCCCGGAGGAATCAGCAGAGCCGCAATACTATTGGTAATCAGCCATTCCAAGCGTCGAGCCCCCTAATCAGCGGCCTGCAAGCCGCACCTGCGGCCAAGTCTGACCCGGGGCGCCGTCCCGAAAGGCCTATTAACGCCCGACACTTAGTGCAAACAAGCCTGCGGATTTGTTTGACACAGGCACCTGATTTGCAATAGAATTTGCGGTTTTCTGACCACCCTTGACGGGGCCAACGGATCCGATGAAAACGTTTTCCGCAAAACCGCACGAGATCAAGCACGGCTGGTACGTCGTCGACGCTACCGGCAAGGTGCTTGGCCGCCTCGCGTCCGAAATCGCGCGCCGGCTACGCGGCAAGCACAAGCCCGAATTCACCCCGCACGTCGACACCGGCGATTATATCGTGGTGCTCAACGTCGATAAATTGCGCGTCACCGGCAGGAAAGCGCAGAACAAGATTTATCACCGGCACAGCGGTTACCCCGGCGGCGTCTACAGCACGAGCTTTGCCAAGCTGCAGGCGCGTCATCCGGACCGCGTGCTGAAACTGGCGGTCAAGGGCATGCTGCCCAAGGGCCCGCTCGGCTACGCCATGATCAAGAAAATGAAGATGTACGCCGGGACCAGCCACCCCCACACGGCGCAGCAGCCGAAACAACTGGAGATCTAGGACCGCCATGGCAACCATGCAACGCCAGCCACACCACTACGGCACCGGCCGCCGCAAGACCGCCGTGGCACGTGTCTATATGAGACCCGGCAAGGGGGACATCACCGTCAACGGCAAGCCCGTGGACCTTTTCTTCTCGCGCGAAACCGGCCGCATGGTCGTGCGCCAGCCGCTGGTGCTGACCAATACGCTCAACAGCTTCGACATCTCGATCAACGTGGATGGCGGCGGCGAGTCGGGGCAGGCCGGCGCGGTGCGCCACGGCATTACCCGCGCGCTGATCCAGCACGACGCCTCGCTCAAGTCGGTGCTCAAGAAAGCGGGCCTGGTGACGCGCGATGCGCGCGAGGTCGAGCGCAAGAAGGTCGGCCTGCACAAGGCGCGACGCCGCGGCCAGTACTCGAAGCGGTAAACTAGTTACCCCGCAACAAAGCCGCCTGCGGGCGGCTTTGTTGTCTGTGGAGCAGGAAAACGCGCAATGGCGAAAAATGGCGTCCGGATCGGCATCGTCGGCGGCACCGGCTACACCGGTGTTGAGCTGTTGCGCCTGCTTGCCCAGCATCCGCACTGCGAGCTCGCTGCGATCACCTCGCGCAAGGAGGCCGGCACCGGTGTCGCCGAGATGTTCCCCAATCTGCGCGGGCGCGTCGCGCTCAAGTTCTCCGACCCCGACAAGGCCGGTCTCAAGAACTGCGACCTCGTGTTCTTCGCCACGCCCAACGGCGTTGCCATGGAGCAGGCGCGCGCGCTGGTGGATGGCGGAGTGCGGATCATCGACATCGCGGCGGACTTCCGCATTCAAGATGTCGCGGAGTGGGAGACGTGGTACGGCGTGAAGCACGCCTGCCCGGAACTGGTCGCCGAGGCGGTCTATGGCCTGCCGGAAGTGAATCGCGCGAAGATACGGGAAGCGCGCATCGTCGCCAACCCCGGCTGCTATCCGACCGCGGTGCAGCTGGGAATGCTGCCGCTCATCGAAGCCGGAATCGTCGATCTCGATCACCTGATTGCCGATGCGAAATCGGGTGTCTCCGGCGCGGGGCGCAAGGCCGAGGTGCATACGCTGCTCGCGGAGGCTTCCGACAACTTCAAGGCGTATAGCGTGGCGGGGCACCGTCATCACCCCGAGATCACGCAGGGATTGACCCGGGCCGCCGGGCGCCCGGTCAATCTGGTCTTCGTGCCGCATCTCACGCCGATGATCCGCGGCATACACGCGACGCTTTACGCCCGCCTCACGCGGAATTCGGACCTGCAGGCGCTCTACGAGAAACGCTATGCGAAAGAAGCGTTCGTGGACGTCATGCCGGCTGGAAGCCATCCCGACACGCGCTCGGTGCGTGGCGCGAATTTCTGCCGTGTCGCGGTGCACCAGCCGCGTGGCGGCGACATTGCGGTGGTGCTCTCCGTCATCGACAACCTGGTGAAGGGTGCCTCCGGCCAGGCGGTGCAGAACATGAACATCATGTTCGGACTGCCGGAGACAGCCGGCCTCGAGCAGCTCGCGCTCATTCCCTGATGGCGCAACTTTTCCGAGCGTTGGAGCGCAAGTTCGGGATTTCCGCGCCGCGCGTCGCGGTCAGGACCCACGTCGCGTGGTACTGGCGGTGGCTGGGCTACGTCGCGCTCGGCGCGGTCGTGGTCGGAGTGGGCTGGACGACATACGACTACGGCATGGAGCTGGCCGGTTTTCGCCAGAGCGAGGCGGCTCGCTCGCTCGCCAGGCTCAATGAGGAGATCAGCCGGCGCGAAATCCAGATCAAGGAGCTGCGCACGCAAGTGGCGGCGGCCGAGCGGCAGATGCAGATCGAGCGCGCAACCTTTGGCGACCTCGCCAAGCAGGTGAAATTGCTCACCGAGGAGAATGCCGGGTTGAGGGAGGACCTCGCGTTTTTTCAATCGCTCATGGCTTCGGGCGGCAAGGAAGGCGTCAGCATCAACCGCTTTCGCGTGCAGCCGGAGACGCTGCCCGGCGAGTACCGTTACCGGCTGCTTCTGGTGCAAAGCGGGCAGCGGGTGAAGGAATTCCAGGGAACATTGCAATTCGTGCTCAACCTGGAGCAGGGCGACCGTAAATTCGTCCTGACCCTGCCGCCGGAAGACGACAAGAATTCGAAGGAATACCAGGTAAGCTTCAAATTCTTCCAGCGCGTGGAAGGCACCTTCAAGGTGGCCCCCGGCGCGGTGGTAAAAAGCCTGCAAATCCGGGTCTTTGAAAACGGCTCGGTTGCGCCTAAACTAGCGCAAAGCGTGAGCGTTTCCTGACAGACGGTAATGAGGGGATACTCCCCTACAACAGGGACCGTTTCATTCAAGTTGAAACGGCCAGCAAGGAGCGGTGCCATGTTTGGCGGCAAAACCAGCAAGCCCCACAACCAGATCGAATGTCTGATCGGCGCCGGCACCACCATCGAGGGCAACATTACCTTCGCGGGCGGGTTGCGCGTGGACGGGCGGGTGCGGGGCGATGTCATCGCCGCCGACGGCAAGCCTGGCACATTGGTGTTGTCCGAGCAGGCGCAGATCGAGGGCGAAATCCGTGTTTCCCACGTGGTGATCAACGGAACCGTGGTCGGGCCGGTGCATGCGGCGGAATACGTGGAACTGCAGGCCAAAGCCAATGTCACAGGCGATGTCTACTACAAGACCCTCGAGATCCAACTCGGCGCGGTAGTGCAGGGCAGGCTGGTTTACCAGAACGATAGCAAGTCGGACAAAGTGGTCCAGTTCAAGCCCGCCACCGCGGAGTAATGCGGCAGCGAGAAGTCAACGACTTTGCAGGAGCCATCAATGAATGCAGTGACCGAGAGAATGCCCGACCCGCTGGTGTTTACCGACGCCGCCGCGGCGAAGGTGAAAAGCCTGATCGACGAGGAAGGCAATTCCAACCTCAAGCTGCGGGTCTTCGTCCAGGGCGGCGGCTGTTCCGGCTTCCAGTATGGCTTCACTTTTGACGAGGATGCCGGGGACGACGACACGCGCCTGGAGAAGGGCGGCGTGACGTTGCTGATCGATCCGATGAGCCTGCAGTACCTGGCGGGCGCCGAGATTGACTACCAGCAGAACGTCGAAGGCGAACAGTTCGTGATCAAGAACCCGAACGCAACTTCCACCTGCGGCTGCGGTTCTTCGTTTTCAGCCTGAACCCGGTCTCAAGCCAACAAAAAAGCGGCCAGGGCCGCTTTTTTATTTTCGGCCTCTGAGCATCTAATCGCGAGTCACCGGTCAGGCACTATCGGGGATAGATAGCGCCCAGCACGCGTGCGCCCCGCGCCCCGGTCACGGACGGCAGATTGCCGGGCCTGTGCCTGAGCGCCTGACGTGCAAGCCAGGCGAACGCGAGTGCCTCGACGTGGCCGGGCTCGATGCCGATCGCGGCCGTGGTGGCGATGCGCTTGCCCGGCAGGAGGGCGGCAAGCCGCGCCAGCAACGCCCGGTTGCGCGCGCCGCCGCCGCATATGAAAACTTCACGTGCGCCGCCTCCATGGTCGCGCACCGCGCGGGCAATCGTCGTGGCGGCGAGCTCCAGCAGTGTTGCCTGAACATCAGCAGGCCGTTCACTGCCCGTGAGCGCGCGCTGGACCCAGCGCAAATGAAACTCATCGCGCCCGGTGCTCTTCGGCGGGCGCCGCCGGAAGTAGGGATGGGCTAGGAGCTTTCTCAGCAACCGCGGGATGACTCGACCACTCGCGGCCCATTTTCCGCTGGCGTCGAAGGACTTGTGCTGCTTGTGCCGGATCCAGGCATCGAGCAGGCCGTTGCCCGGGCCACAGTCGAAGCCGATCACGGTGCCGCGCGCCGGCAGGCGGGTCAAGTTGGCGATGCCGCCCACGTTGACAATAACGCGTCCGTTGCGGGTGCTATGAAACATGGCATCGTGGAAAGTGGGTACCAGCGGCGCGCCTTCTCCCCCGGCCGCGATGTCACGGCTGCGGAAGTCGCATACCACCGCAATGCCTGTCCGCTCCGCCAGCCTTGCGCCATTGACGAGCTGAGTCGTGTAGCCCAGGCGCGGCTGATGACGCACGGTCTGGCCGTGACATCCGATTGCGGTAACGGCGCGCGTGCTGATGCGCGCGCGTGCGAGCAGCTTGCGGGCCGCCGCGGCATACAAGTCGGTCAGTTGGTTGGCGAGCAGAGCGGCGCGCCGCAGTTCATCCGATCCCGTTTCGTGAAGTGCGAGCAGATGTGTCCGCAATGCCACGGGGTAGCGCAGATGGGCGCTGTCGTGAAATCGCACCCGGGTGCCGCGTGCCTCGGCAAGAACGGCATCGACGCCGTCGAGGCTGGTGCCCGACATCAGCCCGATGTAGTAATCCGGCATACCGGTAATGGTAGCCGGATCCAGAGCGCTTAGTCGATGCGCGCGAGAGCGGTGCCGCGCAGGAGTTGCAGCTGCTGCGCCAGGGGCGCTGCCGCCGCATCGAACGCCGCTTTACGATCAGCGCTAATGGGCGGCGCGGATGGCAGTACCACGCGCAGCGGGTTCTGGTGCACGTCGTTGATGCGGAATTCGTAGTGCAGGTGCGGGCCGGTGGCAAGGCCGGTTGCCCCAACATAGCCGATGACGTCCCCCTGAGCGATCCGCGCGCCTTTGCGGACGTTCTTGGCAAAGCCGGAAAGGTGGCCGTACCAAGTGGTGTATTTCGATTGGTGCCGGAGCACAACGAGGTTACCGTAGCCGCCCTGGTGGCGTCCCGCAAATTCGACCACGCCGTCGCCGGTGGCTTTCACGCGGGTACCGGTGGGAGCGCCGTAGTCTATGCCTTTATGCGCGCGCCACTGCTGCAAAATTGGGTGAAAACGCCCGCCGCTGAATCCCGATGTGATGCGCGAGAACTCGAGCGGCGATCGCAGAAATGCCTTGCGGATATTCCTGCCATCGGGCGTGTAATAGCCGCCCTGGTCTGCGGCGTATTCGAAGTACAGCGCCTGGTAGGCCCTGCCCTGGTTTACGAATTCGGCGGCGAGCAGCCGGCCCGCGCGGATGGGCTCGCCCTGATCGTAGAGCATCTCGTAGACGACCGTGAAACGGTCGCCACGACGGAGGTCGCGGTGAAAGTCGATGTCGGTGGAGAAAATATCGGCGATCTGCACCGCAATCGCGTCCGAGAGGCCGGCCGCATCGGTTGCGGCGAAAAGAGAGCTGCGGATCTCGCCGGATTTCATCATGACGCGCCGCTCGAGCTCGAGCGGCTGTTCGGTCACACTGAATGTATCGTCCCGGCGCTGAACGTTGAGCACCTTGCCGTTGGCCTGATAACGAAGCGCGAGCAGCCTGCCATCGGTCGTGGTGAGCGCTCGCACCGTCCGGCCCGGAATCAGCTGATAGAGCGTCCTGGCGGAGCGCGTAGTGCGCAGGAACTCGGCCGCATCGGGATCCTCGGCGCCGAGCCGGGACAACAGCGCACCTGGCGTATCGCCACGTTGCACGCGCTCCTCGCGCCAGTAACCGGCGTTGGCACTGACCGCGGGCGGGAGCGGGGGCAGCGCAACTTCCTGCACCACCTGCTTGCGGGCGACCGGCTCGGTGACGGTATCGGGCGCGATGCCGAATGCGGCCACCATGCCAATGAAAGGTAGCAGGACGACAGCAGACACGCGCCAGAACGCAGCACCCGAAACGAGTCGATCCGGTTTTTGCGCTAGAATCAGGCCGTTCTCTTGCTGCATGATTTCCCTGGATTTTTTGGGAGCGGCAAGCTTAACAGAATCGACTTCACCGTAAAACCCGATTTTCATATCGTGAAAAAACGCACGAACCCGACCGCATAAGCCGATGGCTTCCATCGAACAACAGCTCGAAATTCTCAAGCGCGGCGCGGACGAGTTGCTGATCGAGTCCGAGCTTCGCGACAAGCTGAAATCGGGTCGGCCGCTGCGGATAAAGGCCGGTTTCGACCCGACTGCGCCGGATCTTCACCTCGGGCACACCGTGCTCATCAACAAGCTGCGTCAACTGCAGGACCTCGGGCATCACGTCCTGTTTCTGATCGGCGACTTCACCGGGATGATCGGTGATCCATCCGGCAAGAACTCAACGCGGCCACCGCTGTCACGCGAGGAGGTGGCGCAAAATGCCGCGACCTATACCGACCAGGTGTTCAAGATACTCGACCGTGCAAAGACCGAGGTCGCGTTCAATTCGACATGGATGGACCGGATGAGTTCAGCGGACCTGGTGCGCCTCGCGGCGAAGCACACGGTAGCGCGCATGCTCGAGCGCGACGACTTTGCCAAGCGCTATAAGGCCAAGCAACCGATCGCGATCCACGAATTTCTCTATCCCCTGGTGCAGGGCTACGACTCGGTCGCGCTGAAAAGCGACCTCGAGCTGGGGGGCACCGACCAGAAGTTCAACCTGCTGATGGGCCGCGAGGTGCAGAAGGAGCACGGGCAATCTCCCCAATGCATCCTCACGATGCCGTTGCTGGAAGGCACGGACGGCGTCAACAAGATGTCGAAATCTCTCGGCAACTACGTCGGCATCAACGAGCCGCCCGCCGAAATCTTCGGCAAGCTGATGTCCATCTCCGATGAGCTGATGTGGCGCTACATCGAGCTGCTCTCGTTCGAGACGCTCGAGGCTATCCAGAAACGGAGGCGCGAGGTGAAGGAAGGCCGCAACCCGCGCGACATCAAGGTCGCGTTCGCGCGCGAAATTGTCGCTCGCTTCCACGGCTCAGGCGCGGCGGACGCCGCGGTCGCCGATTTCGAGGCCCGCTTCCGGCGTGACGAGATCCCCGCCGACATCCTCGAGGTGAGCATCGCCTCGAAAGGCGGATCGCTGGTCCTGCCGCAGGTGCTCAAGCAGGCCGGACTCACCGCCAGCACTTCGGAAGCGGTGCGCATGATCGAACAGGGCGGCGTGAAAATTGACGGCGCGAAGGCGGGCGACAAGGCGCTCAAGCTCGACAGGGGCACGCAAGTGGTGCTGCAAGTGGGCAAGCGCAAGTTTGCCCGCGTAACCATTACCTGAAAGGCGGCAGTGGGGGAATTCCCCCGTTGATCTCCGGGTGATTCACCAGCTTCCGGAGGCGCCGCCGCCGCCGGAGCTGCCGCCGCCGCCCGAAAACCCGCCCCCCGAGCTGCTGCCCGAGCTCCAGCTGCTGCCCCCACTACTACCGCCGCCGATGGTGAAGCCGCCGACGGTAGCATGGCCTTTTTTCTTGAGCTCCTCGGCTGCCTTCCGGTGCCACGCGCTGCGCGACACGAGGATCTTCGCCAGAGGAAAGCCGGTAAGGTAAGTGATCAGGATGTAAAAGGTGACGCCACTACCAAAAATGGCAATCGGAAACATCGCCCAGAACGGGATGAGGAAGAAATAAAGAAACCAACCCATGCCCGGCGTCACGATGCCGATAAAGGTGAGCAGCCCGATGATGC
>Ga0137409_10009287_pt1 | contig 10010 bp, 8 predicted proteins | sample CZODoug1_16funga_FD_122059 | JGI IMG/M metagenome (GOLD analysis project Ga0137409, IMG submission 122059) | Vadose zone soil fungal communities from Angelo Coast Range Reserve, California, USA - CZODoug1_16fungal (Hybrid Assembly) | ecosystem: Environmental > Terrestrial > Soil > Vadose zone...
CTGCGCGACTACCGTGGCTCGTATGATGTCGCGCCAGTTTCTCTCATCAGCCAGCAGACGGTCGCGCGTATCGCACATGAGAGTGGAACGAAGGAAGACTCGTGGCGGTTTCGTCCTAATGTGCTCGTCGATTTGACGGAAGCCGAGGCTTTCAACGAATTGAAATGGGTCGGCCGAACTCTTCGGATTGGGGACACAGCGAAAATCGCGATCACAGAAGTTGATCAGCGCTGCGTGATGATCTCTCTCGACCCGGCCACCGGCGAGTCAAGCCCAGAAATTCTGAAATGCGTCGTTCAGAAGCACGGGAAATGCGCGGGAATTTACGCGACGGTACTCGCGCCCGGTGAGGTGCGGACCGGCGACCCTATTTTGCTGGAAGAGTAGCGCAGCGGTGTTCGCATATTCGGAAACTATGCCAGCGTCTTGAGGCTTACCCTCAAACACCGGCGGTCACTTGGACGTATAGTCGGATTACCGGACATAGGGTTGTCCATTTCGACGTGAAGGAGTAGAGTTCCGGCAACTCTGTGGAGGTTCTTCCATGAGCCCACCCCATTTGCACTGGCGCGAGTTGATTCTTGCCGCGGTGCTGTGTCTGACATGCCAACTGTTCGTGGTTGCCGCGGACGAACCAACACTGACCAAGGAGCAGATTAAGCAGTTCCTTCTCACCGCTAAGGTGATTGACAGTCGGCCAGCCTCAAAAGGCATCACGCACACCTGGCGCCTTACTCTCTCCGACGGCACTCTTACCCACGACGCCCATTTTCAACCTATTGATGAACACAAGTCCGAGATGAAGCTTGCCACGAGCACCGAACTGAACTTCGTGGACTCCTACAAGTACAATATTGCTGCGTATGCGCTGGCTGAGTTGCTCGCTATGGACGACATGTTGCCGGTGTATGTGGAACGCAAATGGAAGGGCAAAGCAGGCTCGATGAGTTGGTGGTTGCCGTCGAAGATGGATGAGGCGGAACGCCACAAGCAGAAATTAACGCCGCCGGATGCGGACGCCTGGAACAATCAGATGTACAAGATTCGGGTCTTCGATCAATTGGTCTCCGATTCCGATCCCAACCTGACCAACGTGCGAATCGGTGAGAATTGGAAGATTTGGAGGGTTGATTTCAGCCGCGCATTTCGCCTCAACAAGGAACTGAAAGACCCTAAAGACTTGGTGCGCTGCGACCGGCAATTGTTGGAGAAACTGAAGGCGCTGGACGCGAACGCGCTAGCAGAAAAAACCAAGGGCTATCTCACCAAGGATGAAGGGAAAGCAGTAATGGCGCGACGGGACAAGATTGTGTCGCAGTTCCAGAAGATGATTGCTGAAAAAGGTGAGAACGAAGTGCTGTACTGAATCATCGGACAACTGAAATAAACTGCGCCGCGGCCTGCACCCATTCAACTCGTGGCTTTTCCTCGACTAGGCTAGCATCGACCAATTTGCGCCAGGTAAAAGATCAGTTGGTTTTGTTCAACTCCTGATAAGTCGTGGTTATCGGACAAGTGGTTTTGGACAATTCGATTAGTCCGGTTGCGCGTTAATCAGGCATTTGGATTGCCCACTTCGTGAAGGGCGACTCCACTCCTGGTCGTAATTCGGATGGGAAGGTCTCGCGTCCGCTCCCTCTTTCCGGAATCACGGCTGCGGGATGGCTGTTTTTCGGTGCCCCAATCCACGTGACATTCGGTCTCGCCCGTCGTCTGATACAGCCAGGGGGATACTATGATCTCGTTTTGGCGCGACCTTCGCCATGCTTTGCGGTTTCTTCGTCTCAGTCCTGGCTTCACCCTCGTCGCTGTCCTCACCCTCGCTCTCGGAATCGGCGCCAATACCGCCATCTTCCAACTCATTGACTCCATCCGCTTGCGCACCATTCCCGTCAAGAACCCTCAAGAGCTGGGGACGATTAGAATCGCAGATCGCCACTGGGGCTCCGGCCAGTTCTCCAGCCAGTACTCCCAACTCACCTTTCCCATGTGGGAGCAGATCCGCAAGCGCCAGGAAGGCTTCGCCGAAATTGCCGTTTGGTCCGACCAGCGGTTCAATCTGGCCACGGGCGGGGAGGTCCGCAAAGCAAAAGGCATTCGCGTCAGCGGCGATTTCTTTCACGTCCTTGGCGTCGAGCCGATTCTGGGGAGGCTGCTCGGTCCGGCGGATGACCAGCTGGGTTGCGGCATCTCTGGAGCAAACATCAGTTACGCCTTCTGGCAGCGAAACTTCGGCGGCGATCCTTCGGTGATTGGAAAACGCCTCACCATGGATGGCAATTCGTTCCAAGTGATCGGCGTCACACCGCCTGCTTTCACTGGTATTTCCATAGGCGACACCTTTGACGTTGCGGTGCCGATCTGCGTTGAGCCCATACTTAGTCCGCGCAACAACCGCCTAACGCGCCGTCATGCCTGGTGGCTCGCCACCATCGGCCGCTTGAAACCTGGATGGACCATTGCGCGCGCCAACGCCCAAATCCTCGCGGTCACGCCTGCCATTTTGCAGGAAACCATTCCTACGGTTTACGATGCCGAAGGAACGAAGAAGTATCTCGAATATAAGCTCGGCGCGTTTTCTGCCAGCACCGGATTTTCGGAATTGCGCTCGGATTCCGAGACTTCCCTGTGGTTGCTCCTGGGAATCTCTGGACTAGTCTTGCTCATCGCTTGTGCCAACCTGGCGAACTTGATGCTCGCGCGCGCCAGCGCTCGCGAGCGGCAAATCACCATCCGCCGTGCCCTCGGCGCCACACGATGGCGAATGGTTCGCGAATTGCTCTCGGAAAGCCTGTTGCTCGCAGCAGCGGGGTCAACTTGCGGACTGTTTTTGGCTTTCGCGATAAGCCGCATGCTTGTGACTTTCATTAGTACAGAGCAGAATCAGATTTTTCTGGATCTCGGAATGGATTGGCGCGTCCTGGCGTTCACCACTGGACTCGCGGTCCTGACGACCGTTTCCTTTGGGTTGGCACCTGCGCTGCGTGCCACGCGAGCCGAGCCCGCGATGCTACTCCAGTCGGGGAGCCGGGGAGCGACTGTCGGCCGCGAGCGCTTTAGTCTTCGGCGCATTCTTATCGTTTCGCAAGTGGGCCTCTCTGTTGTCCTTCTGATGGGTGCGCTGCTTTTTGTCCGGAGTTTGCGCAACTTGACCACCCTGAATGTCGGCTTCCAGCAGACCGGAATCCTGGTCACCAGCGTTGATTTCACGCGGTTGCAGCTTCCCGAGGAACGCTACACCGACTACAAACACGATCTCGTCAAGCGCGTGCAGGCCATCCCTGGTGTCGAATCTGCGGCCCACGCCATGCTTGTCCCATTTGGGGGAAGCACCTGGAACGACAACGTCATCAACGAAGGTTCTGACCAGGACGCAGGTGTGGCCTGGGAAAATTTTCTCGGCCCAGGCTATTTTAAGGCCGTTGGAACACGCCTCCTCGCCGGGCGCGACTTCGATGACCGCGACACTCCTAGTTCGGCCAAGGTCGCCATCGTGAATCAGGCTTTTGCGCGCAAAATCCTCAAGGTCGCTGATCCCCTTGGCAAGCGCTTCCGTATCCACGAGGCGCCGGGGAAGCCCCGACCACTCTACGAGATTGTGGGAGTAACAGCGGATAATAAGTTTCAGGACATGCACGAGGAATTCTTGCCGTTCATGTATTTCCCGTCCACTCAGGAGGAAAAACCCAGCCCGGACGATCACATCCTCATTCGCTCCTCGCTTCCTTTGACCAACCTCATCTCCTCGATGAAAGAAACGATTGCCGATGTGAATCCCGGAATCGACCTTGAGTTCTTGGTTTTCAAGACGCGCATTCAAAACTCTCTGATTCAGGATGAATTGATGGCCACCCTTTCGGGTTTCTTCGGATTCCTGGCCGCGCTCCTCGCTGCGATTGGGCTCTACGGCGTTATGTCCTACATGGTGATCCAGCGTACCAAGGAAATTGGAATCCGCATGGCGATTGGCGCCGAGCGTTTCGACGTCCTAAGAATGATTCTTCGCGAAGCCACTGTGCTCACCGTCACAGGCTTGGTGATTGGCACTGGCTTAGCGCTTGCCGCGGCGCAAGCTGCCAAATCTCTGTTATTCGGTTTGAAGCCTCGCGACCCCCTCACTCTTGTAATGGCGGTCGTCACCCTTTGCGCCGTCGCCGCTCTCGCCAGCTTTTTGCCGGCGTATCGTGCCTCCAAGCTCGATCCCTTGACAGCCTTGCGTTATGAATAGCTGATCGCCTCAAGAATAAAACTTGCGGTATGCCTGTAATTGCAAATCATAGGTCGGGCAGCCTAGGACACGCGTTCACGGATCATATAAGGAGCAGTGTTTGGGGGCGGATCGTCAGCAATCCGGAAGCAATCCTCGGACCCGATTTGATTTGCTTAGCAACCAAGTTGTCAAGTCCCGATTCGTCGGGTTACCGGACAAGTCCTTTTTGGCCGATCCACTTGTACGGTAACGGCGTTTACCAGGACTCCCGGAACGGGTTACTCCCCCTCAAATGTCACATGCACTTCCTTCACTTCCTTGATTTCGGTGATGACAATCGCGTGCGTCCCGCTGCGCTCAAACACGATTCCGCTCACTCGCACATATTTGCCCACGAAGGGCATCAGCTTTTGCCTCTGGTCGTAATCCGGCATTTTGTCAGAGATAGGCAGATACAGGTCGCCATCTTTCGTCAGAATAGCGACCGGCGAACCGGCCCTCACGCATTCCAGCGCGCACTTCATGCTCAAGTGAGTCGCATTTCCATCGAGGTTCTGAATGGGGCATGCGATATCTCGAACCAAGCCCTCAATCGTGGCTTTTGACCTATTTGCGCGGGAACCTTCCATCGACGTTTTCTGTGGAGGCTGGGGCGCTGCCGTCATCGACGCAACACCGCAGCCCGCCAATAAGCAGAAACGCAAGATTCGCTGCATCCATCCTCCTCTTCATCAGGGCCAACTATCGGTATCAGCAGAATGACAATCAGCACATCAACAGAGGACACTCTCTTCCCCTTGTAGCAGAGCATACAGCCACTCGCATTGCTGCGTAGTTCAAACTTCGGACAACTCCTTCCATGAGAAGGCCGGTGGCCGTGGCCACAGATGCTGGTACAAGCAAAGCTGGGAGGAAGAGCAGGATAAGGCTGAGAAAGATGTACGTTCGTAGTGGCTTGGAGGCGTCCAAGATGCGAGTGTACGGTGGAACCTCTATAGCCACAACTTAGCGTATACAACTAGGTAACTAGCCGAGAGCAATCCTTCAGGAATGGCTGCCTTCCTTCTTCGTCACCGCTCGCACGGGTTATCGGACAAGTGGTCTTGAGCCGATTCCACCTGTCCGATTGGCGTTAATCAGGCACGTTAGAAAGAAGCAGTTTTGTCTGAACTTGGCGTGCGACGTAGTATTCACCTTTAGAACTGTGTTGAGAGTGCTCCCTATGGCACGCGCGCTTGGCGTCATCTGCAGAGCCTTGCTGGCTAGCATCTGTTTTCTCTCCACAGTTTTCGCCCAGACGACCAGCGGCCTAGTTGAGCAGTTCGAGAACACAACCGTATTCTGGAAGCAATTTGAGATAGCCAAGAAGATTGTCGCCCTTCATGACCAGAGTGTGCTTCCACGGCTTGAACCTTGGCTCCGCTGCGAGGACATGCGCCGCAGAGGCAACGCGGCGTTCGTTTTCGCAAGACTCGGCGATGACCGAGGGTTTCAGGTTATCAAGTCTATTCTGGAGGACCGTTCGATCAAACGCGCTGTGTTCTAGATCGACAGCGCGGGCCAGCCGAGTCCGGGCCGACAAATTCGTGTGGACCGTTACTACGCCGCGCACGTTTTCGGGGATCTGAAGGATGTGCGGGCAGTTCTCATTCTGGTTCCCTTGCTGAAGGACGAAGAGGTTAAGGAGGTCGTCCCTTGGTCGTTAGGAGAAATCGGCGATAAAGCAGCCATCCCTCCGTTGATTGAGGCGCTTGGTGACAATAGTCTGGCTATGCGCGCAGCAGCCCTCCGCGCTCTTGAGAAATTAGAACGGGAAAGTCCTGATCGTGGGCCTTTTTTTGTTTTTCCTACCGTCTGCGAAGGTCATGGAATACTCCAGGTCGACGACCTCGCTACGCTATTCTTCACCGGCTCCGTCTGGCAGAGAAATCTAAATTTAACTGGAGCCTTCCTCTTGTAGTATAGAACCGGTAAGGCCTCTTACGCGCAACAGGTATAGCTGCTGGCGTCGAACTTCTCTAGCGCGGCTACAGGCTCGAAAGCGGCGGCCCTTCGAGGCTCAGGGTACACAAGACCGCCGCACTCCACATTCATTCTTCCATTTGAGGTCGATTGTCGGACTGCGTCGAGGTGTCTTCGAGAATGGCTTCGATGTTGGCGAGGAGTTTGGTGAGGCCATCGGCTTTGGAGACGATTCCTTTTACACCGAGTGTGCTGGCTAGTGATTTGCCGAGGACGTCTTCGAGCATGGTGTAAATGACCACCGGAATATTTGGCACTTTGTTCTTTAGCTGGGAAGCAGCCTCGATGCCGTTCATAAGAGGCATGGAGAGATCCAAAATAATGAGGTCGGGACGCAGCGCGGCAGCTTTTTCGAGAGCTTCGGCCCCGTTGACCGCTTCGCCACAGATTTCAAAGTGGTGAAGTTCGAGGAACACGCGAATGGCGCGCCGGACGGCGATTTCGTCTTCTACGATAAGAATGCGCTTGGGCATAGGAAGTGGACAGAGGCTAATCATTCTGGCAGAGGAAGGCAAGTACGGCAAAGGCCGGATCGTGGCCTAAGTGGGCCCAAGCGGGCCCAGGCGGGGCTTAAGGCGGCGTTCAACAGGATACGACTCGGGCTGAGAGGAACGGTCTCTATTTAGCGACCGGTGGTTGGACTAGCGTGGTGGACGCGAGAAGCGCTTCGATGCGAGCGAGAAGGATGGCGAGGCCGTCGGACTTGGAGACGATTGCGGCGACACCCAAGGCGGACGCGAGCGATTTGCCGAGAACGTCGCCGAACATTGTATAGACGACGATGGGGGCGAGAGGCAACCGCGAGCGGAGCAAGGAGGCAGCTTCGATGCCGTTCATATGTGGCATGGAAAGATCGAGGATGACGAGGTCGGGCTGAAGGGCGGTTGCTTTATCGACGGCTTCGACACCATTGGCAGCTTCGCCGCAAACTTCAAACGGGGAATGGTGCTCGAGAAAAATGCGCACCGCGTTGCGGACGGAAATTTCGTCTTCGACGATGAGAATACGTTTGGGCATAGGCGAGAAAAACATAGCACGGGGATTTCCGAAGGGGAGTAGGGTGAATCCTGTATAGCATGTTAACTGTTGATGTAATATAGTGCGCTATTATAAATTCAAGGAGGAGAAAAGACCGACGCAGCCAGAACACAAGACAGCGGTTGGCACGTTTCATGGTTCTTTCTGGGGCAGTACGGAATTGAGTCTGTGCAACGAGGTGGAACTGTGGGAATTTGCTTGCCCCCCTTCTTACATCATTAGCGCCAACCCGTAAAGATCCAGCCGGCGCAGCCAGGAGCCAGCCGTGACTCGATTCCTAAGAGATCGCAGATTAGTAGGGCGGTACAGCATGAAGACGCCGCTGCGGGTGCGCCTGTGGAAATCAACGATTCCGGAGCAGATAGCGGAGTCTGTAAACGTTTCCCAACGGGGCATCTATTTTGCGACGGACTCGGTGTTGCACGAGGGCGAGACGGTGGAGGCTTTTTTCAATATGCCGGAGATAGTGCTTGGGGAGCCGGCGAGCGAATGGCGTTGCACTGGGCACGTGGTGCGAGTGGAAGCGATTGCGGCGACCGGCGGGAAGCTGGGCGTGGGAGTGCAGTTTGATTGCTATGAGGTGGCTAGATCGAAGCCGGCAGACTGGGCCACGGGAATGGCTATGCCGCAGAGAAGGATCGCGGACACCGGATCAGGAATGAATCGAGAACATGCGGTGGCGGTGGGGAATGGGGTTGGCGACGCTGTAGAGTTGTGTGCCAGGAGGAATTTTCGGTGAGCAAGAGGCACAGCGCGACTCCGACGACGGTGAGGGCGCCCAGGCAAGAAAATTCAGAGAGCGACAATTAGCGTCATGATTAGTGACAGTTCGCGGCTAGGGAAAACTTTGAGACTCAGGCAAGCTACTCATAATACAGGTGTTGCATGAGCATAGGCAGTGGGCGACTACGTGCACCATACTCCGCCGGGCGTATGCCCGGGAGTCTCCGCAAATGAGGCGCAAAGAGGGCGGGTTTTCGCTAATTGAACTGCTGGTCGTGGTGGCGATTATTCTAATCGTCGCGGCGGTGGCCGTTCCGAACCTGTTGCGGTCGAGAATGAGCGCGAATGAGGCCTCGGCAGTCGCGTCGATGCGCACCGTTCTGACTTCGGAAATCGTTTATGCCTCACTGTACACGGTGGGATTTTCTCCGAACCTGACATCGTTGAGTGATGGCGGGGCGGTGGCGAACTGCATACCTCCGGCGCTCCCTTCGGTTAACTCCGCGTGCCTGCTGGATGCGAACGTCGCTAGCGGTACGAAGAACGGGTATGTTTTCGGGTATGTGCCGACGGCTGGCGGCGCCACAAATAGCAGCTTCAAACTGAATGCAGACCCGGCCAACCCAGGTGCGGGGCAACGGCATTTCTACACCGATGAGTCAAACGTGTTGCGCGTGAATATTTTGGTCGCAGCGTCGGGGTCTGACCCTGCGCTGTAATTGCAACTTTCATTGAGAGAGAACGCCGCTGACCGATTCGGTTTTGGCGAGCGGTTGAGCTGCGGCTCGATCTTCGTTACGGAAGCCAATCCAAAAGAAAACCAGGACAACCGCGGAAGCGATTGCGGGGACCATCCAAATGGCGCGCCAGTCATGCAGGATTCCGCCTGCGGGCGAGGACTTGGCGTAGAAGTCGACGATGCGGCCGCAGAGCAGCGAGCCGACGAACATGCCGATGCCGTAGGTGAGAAAGGTCATCAGACCTTGCGCGGCGGCGCGCAGGCCAGAGGGTGCTTTCTGGTCAATGTAGACCTGGCCCATGACGAAGAAGAAGTCGTAGCAGATGCCGTGAAGGATGATTCCGATATAGAGCATCCAGGCGAGCGGGCCGGCATTGCCATAGCCGAACATGACGTAGCGAACCACCCAAGCCAACATGCCGAGCATTAACGTGCGCTTGATGCCAAGGCGTTTGAAGAAGAAGGGCAGCGTGACCATGAAGAGGAGCTCCGACATCTGGCCCATGGTCATTTTAGCTGCGGCGTATTTCACCCCGATCTCGTTTAGAAAGGGATTGGTGAAGGCGTAGTAGAACTGCAGCGGGATGCATATGAGGAAGGAAGCCAGCGCGAAGATGGCGAAATTGCGGTTCTTGAAGAGATTGAAAACGTCGGGTGGGAAGATATTGCTGACTTTGAAACCATGAGCCGTGCGGAGCGGCGGCGTGTGCGGCAGGGTCAACGCATAAAGGCCAAAGAGGATCGAACCCACAGCAGCCATGCGGATTGGAGTCGCGGAAGCTTCGGCGTTGGGAACAAGAAAGCGGCTGATGGCGCTGATGGTCAGTCCGGCGACGATCCACCCGGCAGTGCCCAGGACACGAATCGAGCCGAAATCCTGGCTGGGGTCCCTCATCTGGCGGAAGGCGAGAGCGTTGGTGAGAGCCATGGTCGGCATGTAAAGAAGCGAATAGATGAGAAGGATCGCGTACATGGGCCCGAAATGAGTTTGGGTGGAGGCGAACCAGAGGAGGACGCCGCCGACGCCGTGGAGGACGGCGAGGAGGCGTTGATTGGCAAAGAGTTCATCAGCCATCAGTCCAACGAGAAAGGGCGACACAATGGCACCAATGGTGGTGGTGCCGCTGATGATGCCGATTTGATCGCCGGAGAAATGCAGCGTCTGACCCAGCCAAGTGCCCAGAGTTACATACCAGGCGCCCCAAACGAAGTATTCCAGGAACATCATTACGGACAGCCGGGCTCTCATCTGCAGGATCACGCCATCACCTCTCGGAA
>Ga0137409_10009289_pt1 | contig 10009 bp, 6 predicted proteins | sample CZODoug1_16funga_FD_122059 | JGI IMG/M metagenome (GOLD analysis project Ga0137409, IMG submission 122059) | Vadose zone soil fungal communities from Angelo Coast Range Reserve, California, USA - CZODoug1_16fungal (Hybrid Assembly) | ecosystem: Environmental > Terrestrial > Soil > Vadose zone...
AGCAGGACGGCCGCGCTCGCGGCAAGTCCCTCGCCGCGGCCAATGAAGCCCAATCGCTCCGTTGTGGTCGCTTTGATGTTGATGAGCTGGGCCGAAACCCGGAGATCGGCGGCGAGGTTTTCGGCCATCGCGGCGCGATGCTTGGCGATGCGCGGCGCCTCGGCGAGTACGGTGATATCGGCATTGACCAGTTCGAGGCCGGCCGCGCGCATGTGCGCCCACACCTCACGTAAGAACACTCTGCTGTCGGCGCCGCGATATCGGGGATCGTTGTCCGGAAAGTGCTGACCGATATCGCCCATCCCGAGCGCGCCCAACACGGCGTCGCATAGTGCGTGGATCACGACATCACCGTCGGAATGCGCGACGACCCCCTTCGGGTAGTCGATTCTTACGCCGCCCAGGACGACGTGGTCGCCCGCGCCGAAGGCATGTACATCGAAACCTTGGCCGATTCGCATGTGGTTCCTCTCCGTGCCCCGCAATATGGACTCCGCCATGGCGAGATCCGACACCGTGGTCACCTTGATGTTGAAGGGCGATCCGCGCACCAATCGTGCGGGCAAACCCAGCCGCTCCATCGCCTGCGCCTCATCGGTCACCGCCAACCCCAAGGTCGCCGCATCCTCGAGCGCCTGTGTCAGGCGTGCGTAACCGAACACCTGCGGGGTCAGCGCACGCCACAATCCGGTGCGATCGACCGTATCGACCGCGATGCCGCCGCGTTCCCGCTTGACGGTGTCGTGAACGGGCGAGGCCAGCACCGCTCCGTTCACGGCCGCCGCATTGGTTGCATCCTCGCGAACTTCGACAGCATCGATCAGCGCCGCAAGGTCGGCGGAAGTCAGGCAAGGCCGCGCGGCGTCGTGCACCAGGATCCAATCCTCGGCGCCGGCCTTGCCCTCGAGAGCCTTGAGCCCGCTCATGACCGACTCCTGCCGGCTGGCGCCGCCGATCGTGGTCTCGATCTTGGAGCCGGTCATCGACGCCGCGATCATCGGCCAGCGCGTGTCATCGGGGGCCAATGCGACCACGATGCCGGCGACGCGCGGCTCGTGCAGGAGCGCCGACAGGGACCACTCGAGAACGGTTGCGCCCGCCAGCCGCGCGTATTGCTTGGGTTCGTTCGCCTGCGTGGACTCGAATCGTGCGCCGCGTCCGGCTGCCGGAACTACGGCCCACACGCGTCTCAATCGGGAGCTCACTGTGCGCGGGCGGTGATGGCGGTGGCGGGTGCGGCAGGCGCCGGCGTCCCGACGGTGACCACCTGATAGAAGGTTTCGCTGTTGCCCACCATGCCCAATTCGCTGCGCGCACGCTCTTCGAGCGCCGTCAGACCCCCCTTGAGGTCATTCACTTCCGCCACCAGCTGACGATTGCGTTCGCGCTGCTCCACGTTCGCCGCCGCTTGCGCCTCCACCGCCAACCCAAGCCGCGAGACCTCGCGCAACCCCTGATCCGAGACCCACACCCGGTATTGGAGGAGCACCAGGCTCAAGCTCAGGATGCCAGCAAAAATCCTCATAGGGACAGGAGCTTAGCACGAACTCTTAAGACTAAGGAACCACCGCGCATGGAACCGCCAGCGCATCACGGCCGGCGAAAATCGCAGCCGCGCCCAATTCGCCTTCGATTCGCAGCAATTGATTGTATTTCGCGATCCGGTCGGAGCGGGACATGGATCCAGTCTTGATCTGAGTGGCCGACGTGCCCACCGCGATGTCGGCAATCGTCGCATCTTCCGTTTCCCCGGAGCGGTGCGAAACCACCGCCGCATACTTGGCCTTGGCGGCCATGTCGATGGCCGCCCGCGTTTCCGTCAACGTGCCGATCTGGTTCGGCTTGATGAGAATGGCATTGGCAATGCTCTTGGAAATTCCCTCGGCGAAGATCTTCGTGTTGGTCACGAACAAATCATCGCCCACCAGTTGCACTTTGCGCCCGAGCTTCCGCGTCAATATCGCCCAGCCGTCCCAATCACCCTCGCTCATTCCATCCTCGATGGTGACGATGGGATATTTTGCGACCAGCCCCGCCAGATAGTCGGCGAATTCCGCGGCATTGAAATGACGGCCCTCCGATTCCAGATGATAAACCCCGTCCTTGTAGAATTCGGTGCTCGCCACATCGAGTCCCAGGTAAATATCCCGTCCGGCGCGATACCCGGCCTTTTCGATGGCCTCCAGGATGGTGGTAAGCGCCGCCTCATTCGACGGCAGGTCCGGCGCGAAACCGCCTTCGTCGCCCACGGCCGTGTTGAGGTGCTTCGCGTGCAGCACTTTCTTCAGCGTATGAAACACCTCGGCGCCGTAGCGCAGCGCCTCCGAGAACGACGGCGCACCCAGGGGCAGGATCATGAATTCCTGAATGTCGACGCTGTTGTCCGCGTGCGCGCCGCCGTTGATGATGTTCATCATGGGCACCGGCATGGTCATCGCACCGCTGCCGCCCAAGTGCCGGTACAAGGGCAATTTGCGGTCACGCGCCGCGGCATGGGCCGCCGCCAGAGATACCGCGAGAATGGCATTGGCGCCGAGATTCGACTTGGTCTCGGTGCCGTCGGCCGCGATCATCTTGGCGTCGAGACCGCCCTGATCCTGCGCATCGAGGCCCATCGCGAGATCGCGAATGGTCTTGTTGACGTGCGCGACGGCATTGCGCACGCCCTTGCCCATGAAGCGCTTCGCATCGCCATCGCGCAATTCCACCGCTTCGCGCGAACCGGTGGATGCGCCCGACGGCACGGCGGCGCGGCCCACAACGCCCGACTCCAACACCACATCGGCCTCGACGGTGGGGTTGCCGCGCGAATCGATGATTTCACGGCCGCGGATATCGATGATACGACTCATAACAAAGACTCCTCGAATGGTTTCTTCTTGACCGCATGATCCAGCTCCACGAGCGTCGAGAGCAGCGACGCCATGCGGTCCAACGGCCACGCGTTGGGGCCGTCCGACAGCGCTTTCGCGGGATCAGGGTGGGTTTCCATGAAAATTCCCGCAACGCCGGCGGCAACCGCCGCACGGGCCAGGACGGGAACGAACTCGCGCTGGCCGCCGGAGGAGTCGCCCCGGCCGCCCGGCAGCTGCACCGAATGGGTGGCATCGAATACGACCGGGCATCCCGTACCGCGCATCACGGCCAACGAACGCATGTCCGACACCAGGTTGTTGTAGCCGAAGGAAAATCCGCGCTCGCAGACCATGATTTGCAGGTTGCCCGTGGAGCGCGCCTTGTCCACGACGTTCTGCATTTCCCAGGGCGACAGGAACTGTCCCTTCTTGATGTTGACCGGCTTGTTCTGGGACGCAACGCTCACGATGAAATTCGTCTGACGGCATAGAAACGCCGGCGTTTGCAGCACGTCGACCACCGCGGCAACTTCGCCGAGCGGCGTGTCCTCATGCACGTCGGTCAGCACGGGAACTCCGATCTCCTTGCGCACGCGGCCGAGCGCCTTGAGTCCCGCTTCGATGCCGGGACCGCGAAAACTCGCATTCGAGGAACGATTTGCCTTGTCGAACGACGCCTTGAAGATAAACGGAATACCGAGGGTCGTCGTCATGTCCCGCAACCGTCCCGCCACTTCGATCACCAACGCCTCGCTCTCGATGACGCAGGGGCCGGCAATCAAGAAAAACGGGCGATCGGGCCCAACGTCGAAGGCGCCGAGCTTCATGCCGTTGCGCGGCCGGGCCGTTGCGCCGCGCGAAACTCCCTCGCCGCCCGGATGAATCCCGAGAACAGTGGATGGCCGTCGCGCGGAGTGGAGGTGAATTCCGGGTGAAACTGGCTGGCGACGAACCAGGGATGACTCGCGATTTCTATGAATTCCACCAAGCCGTCGGCCGAGAATCCGGAAAACGTCATTCCGGCGCGCGACAACTCATCCAGGTAGTGGTTATTGAACTCATAGCGATGCCGGTGCCGCTCGTAGATCGATTCCTTGCCGTACAGCGCGTGCACCAGCGAGCCCGGAACCAGCCGGGCTTCCTGGGCGCCCAGACGCATGGTGCCGCCCATCTCGGATTTCTCGTCGCGCACCTGCTGCCCGCGCGCCAGGTCCTGCCACTCCGTGATGAGCGCGATCACCGGGTGATTGGTGGCGCGGTCGAATTCCGTGCTGTTGGCCCCCTTGAGAGCCAGCACGTTGCGCGCAAATTCGATGATCGCGAGCTGCATCCCCAGGCAGATGCCGAGATACGGGATCCGATTCTCGCGCGCGTAACGGATGGCTTGGATCTTACCCTCGATGCCGCGGTCGCCGAAGCCGCCGGGTACGAGGATCGCATCCATGTTCTGCAGCGCCGAGGGACCCGATCGTTCGATGTCCTGCGATTCGAAATAATGAATGTTGACGCGGGTGCGGGTTTTGATTCCGCCGTGCATGAGCGATTCGTTCAAGGAAATATACGAATCGCGGATTTGCACGTACTTGCCGACCATGCCGATGTCGACCACCGCCTCGGGATTCTGCTTGGCGGATACCACGGCGCGCCATTCTGACAGATCGGTGGGGGGGACCTCCAGGCGAAGCTTGTCGACCACGATGTCGTCGAGATCCTGTTCGTGCAGCAGCATGGGAATCTTGTAGATATCGTCGGAGTCGACCGCGGAGATGACGGCGCGCTCCTCGACATTGGTGAACAATGCGATCTTGCGGCGCTGTTCGTCCGGCAGCGACTGGGCGCACCGGCACAACAGGATGTCCGGCTGAATTCCGATGCCGCGCAGTTCCTTGACCGAGTGCTGCGTCGGCTTGGTCTTGATCTCGCCGGAGCCGCCCACCACCGGAACCAGCGTCAAATGCATGTACAAGACGTGATTACGCCCGAGTTCGACGCCCATCTGACGGATGGCCTCGAGAAACGGCAACGATTCGATGTCGCCGACCGTGCCGCCGATTTCGACCATGCAGACGTCCGCATTCCCGGCGCCCATGCGAACCCGGTACTTGATCTCGTCGGTGATGTGCGGAATCACCTGCACGGTCGCTCCCAGATAATCGCCGCGGCGTTCCTTGGCGATGACGCGTTCGTAGATCCGGCCGGTGGTGAAATTGCTATTGCGGCCCGTGGTTGTGCGTACGAAGCGTTCGTAGTGCCCGAGATCCAGATCCGCCTCGGTGCCGTCCGCAGTCACGAATACTTCGCCGTGCTGGAAGGGACTCATGGTGCCGGGGTCCACGTTGATATACGGATCCAGCTTGACCATGCTGACTTTGAGTCCGCGTGCCTCGAGGATGGCGCCCAGGGAGGCGGATGCGATGCCCTTGCCGAGCGAGGAAACCACGCCGCCGGTGACGAAAACAAATCGAGTCATGATGGTCACCGCCGATTAAATATTGCCACGGGCGAACCTCAAGGGTGATTCGCGCGAACGCAACAAAGCCAATAGGGATTAATGGGAATTCGACGGGAATTCAGGTTAGCACATCGGACCATGCGCGACAATCTTGCCGCGCGCGGGGCTCGCCGCGCGCCGGGATGACTAGATCGCCCGAACCCCGTGCCGCACTAGACCAGGATCGGCGCGCCCCGCCAAGTGCAAACGAAGCCCGGAGCCCCGGCAGCCACGCACCACCGGGCGTCCAGCCAGAGATCGCCGACGGCGATGAGGTCGTGACCCGCATACACCAGAGGCAGCGCATCGCGCATCCACGGCAATACGCCAAGGGACTGACACAGGTGCTGCAAGCTCTGCGTCCTGCCGCGGCGGCGCACCCTCAGCGTTTCGCCGCCGCGCCGGCGGCGAACCACGAGCGTATCCGGCAATCGAGAGGCATCCAAGCCGCCCTGCTGCGGCAACCAGTGCAAAACTCCGAGTTCTCCGCCCAGATCGAGGTTGGAGTCGCCGGCAACTGGCCATTCGCAATGCTCTTTCATCACAGGTGGACTCGCCGGCGTGAGGAACAACCGGTTGCGGTAGCGACGCAACGCATGCCCGCCCCAGACCACGGCGGGCTGATGATCGTCGTCCGCCTCGATGATCTGGCGCACCGCCTCGATTAGCCTCGCGGTCGACGGCGGCGGCGTTGCATGCGATGCGATCCAATGGCGGAGCGTGTTGACTTGCTCCGGAGAGGACAGGGCGCGCAGACCCGCGACCGATAATGCGTCGCCGTCTCGGAGCACGTCGACCGTTTGTGCCGCGGCCCGCTCCAACAGGCCCTGAGCTTCGGCAACGTGCCCGGCGGCGCGCGACACCGCAATCGCCGCGCCCGGCCACCGCGCTTCGATCACCGGCCACAGGTGCCGGCGCAAATAGGCGCGATCGAAGCGCGTGTCGTCATTCATCGGATCACGCACGGCAGTCACGCCGGCATCGACGCCGAAGGTGCGCAGCTCGCGCTTTGCAAAGTGCAGCAGCGGGCGCAAGTGCCAGCCGCCGGCCCACGCTCGGCACAGGGGCATGGCCGCCATGCCCTTGAGCCCTGCCCCCCGCAGGAGTTGCAGCAGCAGGGTCTCCGCTTGATCGTCAGCGTGATGTGCGGTCAAGAGGCACTCTCCCACCTTGAGATCCCGCGCGAGCACCGCGTAACGGGCGTCGCGGGCCGCGGCTTCGATGGACGTCCCGCGCCCCGAATCGACGCAGACTGCGACCACGGTGAGGGGAACGGCGAGACTCCGGCACAGCTCCTCGCAGGCATGCTGAAAATCGGCGGCCGCGGGCTGCAGGCCGTGATCGACATGAATCGCCCGCAGCGGCAAATCGCGGGACGGCCGGGAGCCCGATTGAACCAGCGCAGTCAGCAAACACGCCGAATCTTCACCGCCGCTCAAGGCGACGACGAAACCGGTGGCAGCCGGCGGCGTATGAGTCTCTAGAATGTTGAGGAGCGCCGCCGCCGAAAAATCCATGCTAGGAGCCTGTCTGAATATTTCACGTGAGCCGCGTTGGCAAGGCCGTGTATCCATGCGGTGCAGTTGGGCTTGGCCCACAACAACATCGGATCCGTGCAGGGGAGCGGATGCCACGGCTCGCGCGATGCGCATGGCGCTAAGCTCATGGTTCCCGGAACACCCCGAAGCCGCGCAGACGTGCCTGCCGCGAATCCAGCAACGTAGTCACGGGTTGGTTACATAGTTCAGCCAAGTGTTTGATCATGCTCTGCTTGACAGTCTCCGCCATGGCTTGCGGATCGCGATGAGCCCCGCCATGAGGTTCTTTCAAGACCTCGTCGACGAGACCCAGTTTCTTGAGCCGATCCGCGGTACCACCCATCGCGTCGGCGGCAATCTCTTTCTTGTCGGTGCTCTTCCATAAGATCGACGCCGCCGCCTCCGCCGAGATCACCCCGTAGATGCTGAACTGCAGCATCACCAAGCGGTCGCACACGCCGATGGCAAGCGCGCCGCCGGAACCGCCCTCGCCGATGATCACGCTCAGCACGGGTGCGGCGAGGTTCGACATCTCGAACAGATTTCTGGCGATCGCCTCGCTCTGGCCGCGCTCTTCGGAGCCGATTCCAGGATACGCCCCCGGCGTATCGATGAGCGTAACCACCGGCATGCGAAAACGCTCCGCCATGCGCATCAGCCGCAGCGCCTTGCGATAGCCCTCGGGTTTGGGCATGCCGTAATTGCGCCGCACGCGCTCCTTGGTATCTCGGCCCTTCTGCTGCCCGATCAGCATGACCGGCATCCCCTCCAACCGGGCCAGGCCGCCCACGATGGCAAGATCGTCGCTGTACATGCGGTCACCATGCAGTTCATGCCAGTCGGTGAAAATCATCGACACGTAGTCCAGCGTGTAGGGACGCTGCGGATGGCGTGCGAGCTGGGTGATCTGCCACGGTGAGAGGTTCGAAAAAATGCTGCTGGTGAGCGCCCGGCTCTTCGACTGCAGGCGTTTGATCTCTTCCGATATATTGACGCTCGAATCCGTGCCCAGGAACTTCAGCTCTTCGATCTTCGCCTCTAACTCCGCAATAGGCTGTTCAAATTCTAGAAAATTCATTGCCATGAAGAGGTTTCCTCGCCGCGAATATCATTGCGCGGACCATACACCAAATGCCATCCGTCGCGCCCGACTACGGCGGACAATTTGTCGAGCAGTTCCCGGGTCGGCCGAATCGACCACGCATCCCCCAGATTGAGCCGCCCCGCGTAGTCGGATCGACTGACGACCACGCTCACGCCGCAGGGGCCCCGGGTGTAAGGTTTCAGCATCTCTTCGAAACGGTTCATCCCCGAAGGCCCATCGAAGGCGGCCGGCCACCTGAGCCACAAGCGGCGCGCGAAGCGCTCGCGCGCGCGGTCGATATCCATCAACGACTTGGCTTGCAGCCGCCATGCCTCGATGAAATCATCGTACCGCAGCGACCCATCGACCACGAGAATTGCGTCCTTGACGATGATGTCGCGGTGCTGCTGGAACGTTTCTTCGAACAGACTCACCTCGAGACGCCCCGTACGATCGTCGAGTATCAAGGTAACGCGATTCGGGCGGCGGCGGATTTCGAGCACCAGACCGGCCACCGTTGCCGGACGGCCCTTATTGGTGGACCAGGAACGCTCGACGCCCGGCGCCGGCTTAAGTTGTGCCGGCTTTGCTCCGCCCACGTCGGCGAGCCGCGCCCCGACGAGAAATTTGAGGTCCGGCTCATAGGGCGTGATGGGGTGCCCGGTCAGAAAGAGCCCGAGAGTTTCGCGCTCACCGGCCAGCCGCTGGGCGTCCGGCCATTCCTCGATACGGGTGTCTTCCGCGGCGTTCAAACCGAACAGATCCACCTGGCCGACGCTCATCGCGCGGGAATTCTGTTCGCCGAGGTGCACGGCCCGATCCAGCTGCGCGGTGAGCGAGGCGCGATTCGCGCCAATACGATCCAGGCTGCCCGAACGAATCAGCGCCTCGAACACGCGCCGGTTCACGCGCTGCAGGTCGACGCGGCGGCATAGGTCGGGAAGACTTTGGTAAGAGCCGTTGGACGCGCGCTCCTCGATGATGGCCTCGACCGCCGAAGCCCCGACCCCCTTGATGGCACCCATGCCGTACCGGATGCTCTTCGGACCCGAGACCTTGAATGCATAGACGGATTCATTCACGTCCGGAGGCTCGACGAGGAGGTTCATGCCGGCGCACTCGTCGATGAGCGTAACCACCTTGTCGGTCTTGTCCATGTCGGACGACAGCACCGCCGCCATGAACGCGGCCGGATAATGCGCCTTCAGCCACGCGGTCTGATAGGACAGCAGGGCATACGCCGCGGAGTGCGACTTATTGAAGCCGTAGCCGGCGAACTTTTCCATCAAGTCGAATATCATTGTAGCCTGCGCTTCGCGCACGCCGCGCGCCACGGCACCGGTCACGAACACCGAACGTTGCTTGGCCATTTCCTCGGCCTTTTTCTTGCCCATCGCCCGCCGCAGCAGATCCGCGCCGCCCAGCGTATAGCCACCCAGCAACTGCGCTGCCTGCATCACCTGTTCCTGATAAATCAGGATGCCGTAAGTCTCCTTGGCAATGGGTTCAAGTAATGGATGCTCATATTCCACTTTCACCTCGCCGTGACGGCGCTTGATGAATTCAGGAATGAGATCCATCGGGCCGGGGCGATAGAGCGCCACGAGCGCGGTGATGTGTTCCACGCTGGCAATCTGAAATTTCCGGCACAAGTCGCGCATGCCGCCAGATTCCAATTGGAAGATGCCGAGCGTGTTCGCCTTGTTCAGGAGGTCGTAAGTCTTGGCGTCATCCAGTGGCAACCGGTCCACATCCAGCTCAATGCCTTTGGTCTTCTTGACCATCTCGCAGGTGTTGCGAATGACCGTGAGCGTCTTCAGCCCAAGGAAATCCATCTTGAGCAGCCCGAGATCGCCAACCGGGTTCATCGCATACTGTGTGACAATGGCGCCGTCTTCGTCGGTTTTGAGTGGAAGAAGATTTACCAGCGGTTGATCGCCGATGACCACGCCGGCCGCGTGAACGCTGGCATTGCGGGTGAGGTCTTCGAGGATGAGCGCCGTGTCAATCAACTCGCGCGTTGTTTCTTCGGATTCGTAGG
>Ga0137409_10009292_pt1 | contig 10006 bp, 8 predicted proteins | sample CZODoug1_16funga_FD_122059 | JGI IMG/M metagenome (GOLD analysis project Ga0137409, IMG submission 122059) | Vadose zone soil fungal communities from Angelo Coast Range Reserve, California, USA - CZODoug1_16fungal (Hybrid Assembly) | ecosystem: Environmental > Terrestrial > Soil > Vadose zone...
TTGAAGCCACTGATTCCCGTGATGGAAAGACTGCAGTCCGAACACCCAAGATTGAGCTTCCGCTTTATTGGTGCAGCGGATGGCTTCCTGCGCAACGGGTTGTGCGCCGAGACCGTCGCTTGGTCGGAGCAAAAGGAAACCGGCCTGTTATCGGAGTGCGACATCGGAATCATGCCGCTGCCGGACACGGAATTTACGCGCGGGAAATGCGGGCTGAAACTAATCCAGTACATGGCGTGCGGGCTGCCGGTGGTGGCGTCGCCGGTGGGAGTGAACCGGGAAATTGTCGAAGAAGGAAAGAATGGCTACCTCGCTTCGTCAGAGGATGAATGGTTCGGGAAGCTGAACGAACTGATCCGGGACCCGGCACTGCGAATGAATCTCGGGAAGGCCGGGCGGGTGAAAGTCGCGGAAGGGTATACGCTCGAACACGGCTTCTCCAAATGGCAGGAAATTCTGAATGGAAGCCGGTGAAGATAGGGCAACAGGTCCCACATCGGTCACCACGGACGACTATCTGATGAACTCGGTTTCTCTCGTTAGAACCGGCTGCGCACTCGAGAGTTAGCGCCAACAAATCTAAACATCTTAATTAGATCGATTAACTACGCTTTTTATCCAAATACTAATTTCTAAATCCAATTGAAAATCCAACCAAGTTTTTCCATTTGGCTGGAAAAGGGACGGCTGAGGACTGAATGAGGAAATACTTCGGGAACGTTTCCAGGCTTGTATTCGAACAGCGACCTTGGTTCATCACCTTGTTCGAAGCGGCGCTCGTTTTCTGCTCTCTCCTACTTGCCTGGCTGCTGAGGTTCGACTTCAGCTTGCCGTACCGCGGCTTGCTGTTCAGGACTCTTCCTCTTCTTATATTGGTTCGCTTGGCCGCGCTTCGACTTTTTAATCTGCATCGCGGCTGGTGGCATTTCAGCGGCATCGCTGAGGTTCTGAACATACTGAAAGCAGTCGGTCTCGGGACACTCGTCTTTTATCTGATGATGGCAGGTTTCGGAATCACTTCGTTTCCACGCTCCGTCTACGTTTTTGAGGCTATCCTGACCGTCGGTTTGCTTGCGGGCGGGCGCCTAATGTCGCGGGTATTCGCGGAGTGCATGCGTGTAAACGTACCAGGTTCGAAAAAGATAATTCTGATCGGCGCGGGATTTGCCGCGCAAATGGTTATTCGTGAGATCACTCATGCAAAAAACGGTTATTCAGTAGTTGGGTGTGTAGATGACGACCCTACGAAACTGGGCCTCAAGCTTCAAGGTGTGCCGGTTCTTGGGAGCGTAGGGCAACTGCCGAGCGTCCTCGCCCGCAATCCAGCCGATGAAGTGTTGATTGCCGTTCCATCCGCGACTGGCGAGCAAATGCAGAAGATTACACAGATTTGCCAGCAGACAGGAATCCCCTTCCGGACGGTGCCAGCTCTCCATGAAATCATTGATGGAAACGTCAGCATCCGCCAGTTCCGGGAAGTTCGTCTTGAGGACCTCCTGGGACGTGACACGGTGGAAATGGATCTCGAACCAGTACGGCGAGAACTAGAAGGGAAAGTGGTCCTCGTCACAGGCGCCGCGGGCTCGATCGGGTCCGAATTGTGCCGCCAGATTCGTCACTATCGCCCAGAGCGCCTTATATGCGTTGATCAGAGCGAGACCGGCCTTTTTTATTTGCAGCAGGAACTTACTACCGAAGGTAGGGAAGAACCATCCTTATTCTTCTGCGTGGCAGACATCAGCGATTCGGAGCGTATGCAAATTCTCTTCAACGGCGAACGCCCTCAAGTCGTCTTCCATGCGGCGGCGTATAAACACGTTCCGATCATGGAATGCAACGTTCAGGAGGCAGTAAAGAACAACATTTTTGGACTTCTGGGCTTGCTGGACGTCGCCGAACGGAACGCCGTCGTGAGTTTCGTAATGATTTCTTCGGATAAAGCCGTAAACCCCACGAGCGTTATGGGCACCACGAAACGCGTGTGCGAGCTGATTCTCTCTTGCCGCGCCGCCCTATCCATGCGTTGCGTTTCCGTACGGTTCGGAAATGTCCTGGGATCAAACGGAAGCGTCATCCCTGTTCTCCAGCAGCAACTGCAAAACAATCAGTCGCTGACCATTACGCATCCGGAGATCAAACGATTCTTCATGACGGCTCGTGAAGCTGTGGCCCTTGTTCTCCAGGCGTTCAGCATCGGAGAGCACGGCGACATCCTGGTGCTCGACATGGGAGTTCCCATTTCCATCGTCCAGCTCGCCCGAACGCTGATCCAATTGTCCGGCAAGACCGAGGAGCAGGTTGAGATACGCTTCACAGGTCTTCGACCCGGCGAGAAACTTCTCGAAGAATTATTTTATGGTTTTGAAGAAGTGCTCCCAACCTGTCGGCAAAAGATCAAAAGAGCTCGCGGGAAGGCTATGGCCTGGCCGAACCTCTCACAGCTTCTAAGCGAGTTGCGCGCATCTTTGACCGTGGACGGTGCAAATCCGGTTCGGACAAAGCTCCGCGAGATCGTTCCTGAATATGTGTGTCAAATTGGCGCTTCGGACACCCAAGAGGAAATAGCCGCTGGTCCTGCACTTCACCGAGCAGCGAGCGCGGTTTGACGAATTGGAAACACCTGTGGCGGTAGGCCGCGTCAATTTTCATCCCCTATTCAAGCAGGAAGACTGCCACCCAGCCTTACTTTACCATTCACATTTCGGGTGCTCGGCCCCTTTGAATGCAGTCGTGAATCAGGATCAGTGCGAGGACCAATCTGAATGTGTGGCGTAGCGGGATTGCTTGATTTTCGGCGCGAGACCCCCGATGAGGAGCTCCGTGCCATTGCTTGTCGCATGGCAGGCACACTGCTGCACCGCGGACCGGATGACGCAGGAGTGTGGGTGGATGCGGCAGCGGGCATTGCGCTGGCACACCGCCGGCTTTCGATTCTCGACCTCTCTCCGGCCGGCCATCAACCGATGGAGTCGCCCAGCGGGCGATACGTCATTGTATTCAACGGCGAAATCTACAACTTCCCTGAACTGCGCGATCAGCTGAAGGAAGAGGCCGGAGGATGTCTCCGCCTGCGGGGTCACTCCGATACGGAAGTGCTTCTGCTGGCGATCGAACATTGGGGGCTTAAGCCCACTCTAGATCGTGTAAACGGGATGTTTGCATTCGGACTCTGGGACCGGCGCGAGCGAACCCTCCATCTTGGCCGGGACCGGTTCGGAGAGAAGCCGCTGTATTACGGTTGGGCCGGGAAAACACTGCTATTCGGTTCCGAACTAAAAGCATTGCGGGCACATCCAGATCTTGATGGAGAAATTGATCGTGACGCGATAACACTCTATCTCCGTCACGGTTGTATTCCTGCTCCCTACTCGATTTACAAAGGAATCAAAAAACTCCCGCCTGCCACGCTTTTGAGTGTGTGCCATGAGGAGGAACAATCGGGGAGTCTCTTTCGGTATTGGAGTCTTAAAGACGTCGCGGAACGCGGGGAAGAAAATCGATTTCAAGGAAGCGAAGAAGATGCCATCGAACAGCTCGACGGTCTTTTGCGCGATGCCATAAAGATTCGGATGATTTCAGATGTGCCGCTCGGGTCGTTTTTGTCCGGTGGCGTGGATTCATCAACAGTCACTGCACTGATGCAATCCCAGAGCGACAGGCCCGTTCGGACTTTTACAATCGGCAATCGAAACCCCAGCTACGACGAAGCCCATCAGGCATTGGCCGTCGCAAAACATCTGGGAACCGAGCACACGGAACTTTACGTTAGCCCGGAACAAGCTCTGCAGGTCATCCCGCGCTTGCCCGCAATCTATGATGAGCCCTTCGCCGACCATTCGCAGATCCCAACCTACCTGCTCTCGCAGTTGACACGCCAATACGTTACCGTTGGCCTTTCCGGCGACGGCGGGGACGAGATCTTCGGCGGTTACAACCGCCATGTTTGGAGCAAGCGCATCTGGGAGGCGATCGGCCGGGTGCCCCGAAGCTTGCGTCGCGGTGCGGCCGCAGCGATTACCAACATTCCCGCCCAGTCGTGGGACGCTGCCTGGCTGAAGGCGGGCCCCCTTCTGCCAAAAGACTGGAAGCACAGGCAGCCCGGCTACAAGCTCCATAAACTGGCCGGGATCCTTGGATCTCGTGACCTTGCTTCTTTCTATTATGGAACCACCTCGCATTGGCTTGACCCTGCTTCCGTCGCTGTCGACGCCGTTGAACCTCCACCCGCTCTAACTGATAAAGATCGCTGGCCCCATCTGAAAGAAATCGAGCACCAGATCATGTATATGGACACCGTTACTTATCTTCCCGATGATATTTTGACGAAAGTCGACCGCGCGAGCATGGCGGTGGGTTTGGAAGCTCGGGTGCCATTGCTCGATCACCGCGTCGCTGAATTTGCATGGTCACTTCCGCTCTCGCTCAAGATAAGAGGAAGACAGGGGAAATGGGTGCTTCGCCAGGTCCTTCACCGCTATGTTCCCCGTCAACTGGTTGACCGGCCGAAGTCGGGCTTCGACGTTCCCTTGGGAACCTGGCTGCGCGGCCCACTCCGAGACTGGGCCGGATCCATGCTCGATTCATCCAGGCTCCGCCAAGAAGGGTACTTCCATTCGGAACCTATCCAGCAAAAGTGGAGGGAACATCTTTCGGGCCGGCGGGAATGGGAGGGGCAATTGTGGATCATCTTAATGTTTCAAGCTTGGCTGGAGGAGACCACGAAGAGCACTTTTGCCAGTCCACGGACACTCGCCGCCTCGGCTCAAGCATCCAGATCTGCGTTTAACGTTTGACACCAGAGACGTATGGCTCCCATGACTAGAGCATCAGAAATTGAACAAACGGAGATGGCAAGCTGTCCGCGTGTACTTCATGTTGCAACCGTGGCACTGAGTTTGAATTTGATGCGGGGCCAATTGGCCTTTCTACGCGAGGCGGGCTTTGAAGTCACGCTCATTTCTTCCCCTGGTGTGGAACTTGAAGCGGCCGGCCGTTCCGAAGAAATCGAAACCCTTGCGGTTCCCATGGCTCGGGAAGTTTCACCGTGGACAGATTTGAAATCTCTTGTCCAGCTCTATCGAGTTATCCGGCGCCTCCGGCCTTCGATCACGAATGTCGGTACACCAAAAGCGGGGCTGTTGGCTGGAATTGCTGCATGGCTGGCTCGAGTACCCTGCCGCTTCTACACGCTTCGCGGCCTGCGCTGCGAGACCACGAGGGGTTTGAAGCGTCGAATCTTGTTGCTCTCGGAGCGTATTGCCTGCTTGTGCGCTCACAGAGTCATTTGCGTAAGCGAAGACCTTCGTCGAACAGCCGTAGCGCTTGGGATTGTACAGCCACACCGCGCGCTCGTGCTGGGTTCCGGCAGCAGCAACGGAGTTGACATCTCCCGTTTTCTACTTACCCCACTGCTGGTCAATCGCGCGGCCGAGCTGCGCCAAGAATTGAAGATCCCCCCAGAAGCTCAGGTCGTGGGATTCGTTGGCCGGCTCACCCGCGACAAGGGCGTCGCGGAACTCGTTAAGGCTTTCTACCGTCTGTGTCAATCATCCTCGGTTGTATGGCTGTTGCTCGTGGGCGACTTTGAGGATGGAGACCCACTGCCGCCAGACGTCCGGCGGGCGATAGAAACAAACTCGAGGATCATTCGCACTGGCTTTGTCCAAGAAGCCACGGTCTACTATCACCTAATGGATGTTCTCGCTCTGCCGTCGTATCGCGAGGGATTCCCTAACGCTATTCTTGAGGCATACGCAGCCGGAAAACCAGTTGTCGCGGCTCGAGCGACAGGCGTCGTGGACGCCGTGGTCGATGGAGTGACCGGCGTTCTGGTTCCTGTCGGTGACGCCGAGAGCCTGGCCAAGGGTTTAGAATCGCTGTTAAGGAACAAGGATTCGGCCGCAGCTATGGGCAGCGCCGGCCGCGAACGCGTAAAGCGCGAATTTCAAAGTGAGAGAATCTGGGGAGCACTGGCCCGGGAGTATTCACAACTGCTTGGGGCTCGGGGATTGCCGCGGCCAGAAACAGAATCTCAGAGAGTTCCCCCAGCCGTTACAACGGACCAATCCGTCGTTCAATCATGAATGGCTTTCTGAAACGCCTCATGGATGTCTTTATTGGCGGAGCCGCGTTGCTATTGTTGGCCCCGCTCATGGCGGTGATCGCCCTCGTTATTTGGCTGGCGATGGGGATACCCGTGTTGTTTCGCCACGTTCGGCCCGGTTACAAGGCCAGACCGTTGGTCCTGCTCAAGTTCCGAACGATGAACAACCTGTGTGACGCGCAGGGGCGCCCGCTATCAGACGCGGAGAGATTGACTTCGCTGGGGAAATTACTGCGGCGGTTGAGCCTAGATGAACTGCCTCAACTTTGGAATGTCTTGAGAGGCGACATGAGTCTCGTGGGCCCTCGGCCTCTCCTGATGGATTACCTCGAGCGGTACAGCCCTGAACAAGCTCGCCGCCACGAAGTAAAACCCGGAATCACTGGTTGGGCCCAGGTGAATGGCCGGAATGCCCTTTCTTGGGAGCAAAAATTTAAACGGGATGTCTGGTACGTCGACAACCAAAGCCTCTGGATAGATCTTAGGATCATGGTTCAGACGTTGTCGAAGGCTCTAAAGCGCGACGGAATTAATCAACCAGGGCAAGCTACCGCAGAAGAGTTCTTGGGAGGTCGGCCGCCGGCGGCGAAGCAAGACCGCTTGGAACAGAAGGGAGTTTGCCCGGAGGGTTCTTAAAGGAATTATGTCGCGAATGAAACGAGATAATTGGAAACCAAGCAGCAAGTAGTGTTGTTTTCCTCGGTAGGCCGCCGCGCCCAATTGATTGAGTGCTTCCGTGAATCACTGCACGATTTGGGTTTCTCTGGACGGATTCTGGGCATGGATTGCTCAATGACTGCGCCGGCAGCCTATCTCGTCGACGAATTCATTCCCGTGCCACGTTGCACTGATCCCGAATTCGTGCCGCGCGTACTCGAAATCTGCCTCCAGCACCGCGTAAGCTTGGTGGTGCCTACGATTGATACGGAGTTGGCTGTATACGCGGCCTGTCGCGAGAAGTTTGCACGTGCTGGCATCACTGTCCTCGTGTCTTCTCCTGAAACTGTCAATATCTGCGCGGACAAGATCAGGACGCATCATTGGTTTGTCCAGAACGGCCTTCCTACGGTCCGCCAAGCCATCCCCCCGGAGGTCCTACAAGATCCTGGTGCATGGCAATTTCCGCTAATCGCCAAGCCTAGATGGGGGAGTGCATCGGAAGGGGTGGTTCGGGTCCATTCCGCCGAGATGCTGCTCGCAATTTCCCGTGAGCGGCCCGACCTTATCATCCAGGAGCCAGCGATTGGGCAGGAGCACACCGTAAACCTGCTCGTGGACAGAAGCGGTCAGTGTGTCTGTGCTGTGCCTCACCTTCGAATGGAGGTGCGTGGAGGTGAGGTCAGCAAGGGCACGACGGTCAAACATGTCGCTCTGATGGATCTTGCACGTCGCGTAGTTCAGCATCTCCCTGGCGCCTACGGGCCGCTGAATATTCAAGCGTTCGTCGGCCCGGAAGGCCGGACCATGCTGATTGAAATGAATCCCCGGTTCGGCGGTGGCTTTCCCCTCGCGTTTCGGGCGGGTGCCCATTTTCCACGTTGGATCCTTGAGGAGTTGCTCGAGATTGCATCATCGTCATCTTTCACGAACTGGCAAGAAGGGTTGGCAATGCTCCGGTATGACACTGCCGTGTTTCTCCCTCATGAGGCCTGGAAGGGCAAGCTCGCATGAGGCCGGCGTGCATCGCATTCGATTTGGATGACACGCTCTTTCTCGAACGCGATTACGTCCGCAGCGGATTTGCCGCGGTAGGTGAGTGGGCACACGCTCAATTTGGCATCACAGGCTTTGCGGAACGCGCCTGGAACCTCTTTCAGGAGGGTGTTAGCAGAAACATTTTCGATTTGGCTCTCGAACAAACAAGCCTGCCTGCATCGAGCAAGACGATCGAAAAAATGGTTAGGGTGTACCGAAACCACCAGCCAGACATACGTTTGGCACAGGATGCTGCTTGTTGCCTCAAAGCGTTGCATGGGCGAGTGCGCCTGGCGCTGATCAGCGACGGTCCCGTTGAATCACAGCGCAATAAGGTTCGTGCGCTTGCCCTCAACGCGTCCATCGACCAGATTATTTTGACCGCAGAACTTGGAGCGGAATTCGTAAAACCCCATCCACATTCCTTCCAACTTGTCGAAACAGTGTCAAACACAAGTGGAGCGCGCTGCCTTTATGTGGCAGACAACCCTGCAAAGGACTTCTCTGCGCCACTTCAGCTCGGCTGGCGAACAATTCGCGTCCGCCGGCCGGATAGTTTGCACGCGTCGGTCGACACCCCCCATCGGTTAGCGGTGGAGCGCGAGATGACCGACCTCTCAAGTCTTACAGAACTTCTTCTGGGGTCTCCATGAGCGTTACCGGCACCTTGAGAATTGAACGGCAGTTGGTTTTGGAGGGCGGCCACCCCGTTCGCTCGACTCCCTTTGCGCCCTGGCCTCATTTCGAGCCGGACGAAATTGATGCGGCCACCGCCGTGCTGCGCTCAGGAAGGGTAAATTACTGGACAGGAATAGAAGGGCGAGAGTTTGAAAAAGAGTTTGCGGCCTTTACGGAGTGCAAATACGCCGTCGCCGTTAGTAACGGCAGCGTGGCTCTGGAACTGGCGCTCTATGCGCTCGGCATTGGTCCGGGTGATGAGGTCATTGTCCCGAGCCGGACGTTCATCGCGGCCGCGAGTTGCGCGGTGATGCGCGGCGCTATTCCGATCATCGCCGACGTCGACGCTGAGAGCCAGAACCTAACTGCAGACACAATTCGGCCCCTCCTCTCCCCCCGGACGAAGGCCATTGTGGCCGTCCATCTGGCAGGCTGGCCGTGTGATATGGATCCCATTCTGGAACTCGCGCGAGCACGCGGACTGAAAGTGATAGAAGATTGCGCGCAGGCCCACGGCGCCAACTATAAAGGCCGCCCGGTAGGCTGCCTCGGAGACGTAGCGGCGTTCTCTTTTTGTCAGGACAAAATCATGACGACGGGCGGCGAAGGCGGCATGCTCACCACCAACGACGAAACGATTCAGAAGCGCTCCTGGAGCTTCAAGGACCATGGCAAGAGTTACGATGCTTTTCACAATCATCAGGATCCCGCGGGGTTTCGCTGGGTGCATGAGTCATTTGGCACCAATTGGCGCCTCACGGAGATCCAGTCCGCCATGGGCCGGGTACTCTTGCAAAAATTGCCCTGTTTTGTCGAAACGCGAAGAAAAAATGCGGCCATCCTCACGCAGGGTTTTTCAAAGCTCCCGGGACTGCGCGTGGCCGTTCCTCCGGCAGGAATGGACCACTCCTATTATAAGTATTACGCGTTTGTCAGGCCTGAAAACCTGCGGGATGGATGGGATAGGGATCGGATTATGGCGGCCATCTCGGCGGAGGGTATTCCTTGCTTCAGTGGCAGCTGCAGCGAGATCTATTTGGAAAAGGCGTTCCCCCCAGAGATGCGTCCCGCTCAAAGACTGGAAGTCGCGCGTGAACTTGGGGAAACAAGCCTGATGTTCCTTGTACACCCTACACTCACCGAAAAAGACATGCGAGATACTTGCCATGCCGTCAAAAAAGTTTTCGAGGTTGCCACTGAGGAACCGTAATTCCATTTTTCCAACCGGATTTGTCAACTCCAGTATTGCGTCAAGCATTTGAGGCAAATAAGTAGGACAATAACGAGGCGCACAACAATTATTGTGGCCTCCCCCCGCCAATTAACCCTGCATTTCCTTTCCCCGCAAAGTGTGCCCATCCCTGGTAACTCCGTTCAGGGGGTCAGTCCAGACGAACCCCTGGGCCGCAGCCGATAGGCGCCTCTCAAGGCGCAGCTTTTCCCTCTTCCCTAACCCGCAATTCTCACGAGAAATAAGAACAAAACGTTAGTTAGGAGTGGAAAAAGGCCGCTTTCTCGGGCATAACTGCG
>Ga0137409_10009293_pt1 | contig 10006 bp, 8 predicted proteins | sample CZODoug1_16funga_FD_122059 | JGI IMG/M metagenome (GOLD analysis project Ga0137409, IMG submission 122059) | Vadose zone soil fungal communities from Angelo Coast Range Reserve, California, USA - CZODoug1_16fungal (Hybrid Assembly) | ecosystem: Environmental > Terrestrial > Soil > Vadose zone...
CCCACATGGACTTACAGACCGCGCAGTTCATGCAAAGACCCCGATGCTACCTCCGCCAGCCAGGACGGTATTTCAAGACCCTGACTTCGGAACGCTCATGGTAAGGGTCACGGACAACAACACAAACCCCAAGCAGGTCCACAGTTTTTTTCGCAATCCCGACGCTCAGAACAACGCCTGGAGTGCGGATGGACGAAAATTTTTTCTCGTCGGGAAAAACAAGATCAATTTAGCATTTGGATTCGATCCGCCCACCATGACTATCGGTCCGCTACCGGGCGCTGGGGCTGGAGGGGGATTCGCCATTCCGTTGCGGGTCGCGCCCACGTTCAGTTTCACCGACCCTGATCTGATATACGGAACAGAGATAAACGCTCCCCTGACGATTGCAAATTATCGCTTTTCGACGGGAGCCACTACCCCTCTCCTTGATACGACGACTTGTGGGACCAGCCCGCCGCTCGTGGCGGGTCAACACGTGGCCAGTAGCGACATCTCGGTTTCTGTAGATGACCAGCGCATCGAGATCAATGCTGGCGGAACGTATTTCGGCAATCGCACTTTTGTGATCGTCTATGACAAGAAACTCGGGTGTCGTTGGTACAACACAGAGACGGGCCAGATCGGCGGTACATGGGGCCCCACTGGGCAGGCGGTGGTGCCCAAAAACTTCAAAATCAATCACGCGTACATCTCCGGCAACGGTCAGTATGTGAGGATCGGCGTCGGACATGCGGGATTCTACGTTTGGGACGTGACCTCGCTAAATGTTACGTCTTGTTACTCCCCTAACGGACCACATTGCGGCGGGTATCAAAGCCTGGGATACGACACACTCATCAACGCTCCCGGAGTAATCGACGAGATGAACACCTATCGGCGCCCGCTAGGAGACCTGACCAATATCACCCAGCTTGTGAATCCTCTTCCGCTGCCTCACCTTTGGGGTATGGAAAAACACTTCGCGTGGAGCGGCGGACACATCAACAATAATGCGCCCGTATGTGGCGCAACCTATAGCGACGTCGGTATTACCGAAATCAAACAGGCGTACGACACCGAGATTTTCTGCATTGAAACCGACGGTCTCGCCTCGACTATCTGGCGCTTCGCGCACAATCGGGCAACATGGGACCCCGAATATTATTGGACCGAACCATTCGGCAACGTTTCCCTCGATGGGCATTACTTCATGTTTACATCGGGGTGGGACGGACAAGTCGGGACGACTAAGCAGGGAGATCCTCGTACTGATGTCTGGATCGCATGGCTCAACTAACACGCGGGTGCTTGGAACGCGGCGAGAGAAACCCCTCCATGAACGGTCGTTGGAAAATCTGGGTTATCGTATTGCTACTCGGTTCAACTGTCGGACTCGGCGCGGGTCACGCCATGGTTCCACGTTTTGCCTATGTAGCGAACAATCAGGATGACACGGTTTCAATATTTTCGATCCAGCAGTCGAACTTGCGCGCGGCAGGCTACGTTTACACGGGCGCAGGAAGTAATCCTCGCGCGGTTGTCGTGACCCCGTCCCAATCTTTCTTGTATGTTGCGGAAGGAAATGTTGGGATCGCCGGTTACGCCATCAATATCGTCGATGGACGCCTCTCTCCCGTTTCGGGATCGCCGTTCTTGACCGGCCCGGAGTTCAGCATTTCGGTCCATCCCAGCGGCAAATTTCTGTTTGCTGTGACTGGAAGCGGAATTGTCGTTTACGCGATCGATCCCGGCACCGGAGCGCTGACCTCGGTTCAAACGCTTTCCGGTGAGAGTCCGGTGTCGGCGGCCGTGGACCCAAAAGGCCGCTTCCTGTTCACCGCAAACGTGAACTCGAATTCGGTGTCGGCGTTCGCAATCAACCAAAATACGGGCACGTTGACTCCGGTGTCTGGGTCACCGTTTCCCGCAGGGCCCAACCCACAAAGCTTAGCGATTGAGCATCGGGTCTGGCGGATGCGTTGGTCCAGAATACGAACGGAGTATTCTACGGAGCCACCAATGCCAGCGCCCCGGGTAGCAACGGGAACGGAACGGTTTACACTCTCGACATCGGGGCAAAACCGTTCGCGCGCCTGACGGCGACGTCGGGTGTGGTGGGAAGTTCGGTAAGCATTTTTGGCCAGGGCTTTAGCGATTCCTCGGTGGTGAAGTTCGGCGGCGTGCAAGCTACCGGAGTCACCCTTCAAGGCACGACCTACCTCACATTGAACGTGCCCGCCGGCGCGCTTACCGGGGCCGTCACTGTGACCACGAGTGGGACGACGCTCACCAGCGATCAGAACTTTCTGGTGTTGCCCAAGCTGACGAGCTTTACACCGCCGCAGGGTCCCGTCGGAACTTCCGTGGTCATTGCGGGAGGCGGTCTCACGCAGACGACCAAAGTAACCTTCGGCGGGGTGGGCGCCACCTTCATTGTGAACTCCGATTCGCAAATCACCGCGACAGTGCCCGCTGGCGCAAATACGGGAAAGATCACCGTCAAGACCAAAGGTGGCTCAGCCAGCAGCAAAACTAAATTCACCGTGCAGTAGCGCTGGACGCCCTGCAACGCTAAAGAACTTTCCGAACCGTTCACCCATGCGGGAATTGCGAAGTGTCCATATACTGAAAAAGTTACCCGCAGGCTTTATCGCAGCGTGAACCGCTGCGCCACCCAAATCAGAGCTTTTCAGCAAACCGTGAAGCCGAGATTAATCAAGGGACTGGCGGTACGAGTAAACTCGGGCCCTCCCGAGACTCAGCCTATGCTTGAGGTCCGTTGTAGCAGCGGTGTTTACTGCTGCGGCAATTCCGGGGCGCCGACTTTTTCGAGATCGGGAGTAGCTGGGGCGTCGACTGCTGAGCGGGCTACGAAAAAGTTGTGGTCGTAGAGGTTGCGGTACATGCGGCCGGTGATTTCGGCAGCTTTGGGGCCGTAGGTGGGACGGCCTCCGCGGAGAAAGACAACCGTGACGATGCGTCCGATATCGGTGTTGGCGTAGGAGGCGAACCATCCGAAGCGGGTGCCGGCGTGGGAGCAGGTGCCGGTTTTGCCGAGAATCGATTCTTCGTTGAAGTTCAAGCGGACGCTGCGGGCGGTGCCGTATTCAACCGCTCCGGCCATGCCGTCGGAAAGTTCGGGGATCACGTTGGCAATGTCGAGATGACGCTTGATGCGGGGCTGGAAGTCGGCGACTGCTTCGGGCGTGGCGGGATGCTGTAAGTAATAAAGAGTGCCCCCGTTAGCGATCGAAGAAACCATCGCGCCCAGTTGCAGCGGGGTCATCGAAATTCCTTCGCCGAAGGAGCACATCTTGCCTACGCCGCCTAGCTTGGAGGAAATCTCCGAGTCGGGATACTCGCCGAGTTGCTCGCCATCGATCTGGTAGCCCGCTAGTTCGCCGAGTCCGAATTGGTGGGCGTAGTAGCTGATCTTGTCGAAACCGAGCTTGCGTCCAACGGCCTCGAAGTACGGATTGTTGGAGTGGGCCAAGGCAGTCGTCAGATTCATGCGGCTGCGGCCCAAGCGAATCTGAGTTTCCTTGTCGATCACGCCTTCGCTCAGGGCGGCCAGCGCGGTCGAGAGTTTAATGGTAGAGCAGGGTTGCGCTCCACTGGAAAGGGCCAGTTTCTGGTTGACCATCGCCAGGATACGTCCGCTGGTCGGTTCAATCGCGACCACGGTGCCGTTCAAATTACCCAGAGCTTCAAGAGCTGCCTGACGCACGACGGGATCTTCACCGGCGGTGATGTCGCCTTCGCTGGTCCCGTCCGCGAAAGAACTGGTATAGAAGCGTTCGAAATTGCGATGGCGGCGTAAGCGGGCGGCGCGTGTGTGCGGAGCGCGGCCTTTGGCCAGAGTGCGCATGCGTTTCTTCGCGTGCTGACTCTCCTTGACGGCAGGCGCTTTCCGGGTGGTGAGGGCGCGTGTATTGACGCTAGCGGCGAAGCTGCCCAATTCCAGCAGCATTACCAAGCCTAAGACGAATGTGAGACGAGTGGCCCAACCTAACAACTTCACTGGCATATCCCCGAAGGTTACTGTCTTCAACCACTTAGATAAGATGCACGCACCGGGCCAAAGGAACGAAACGAATCGCCGTGCCCTGCAACTCTCCGATAATAGGGGAGTTAAGATTTTGGCGCAATGGCAAAATAGCGAGGCGGTTAGCAGGCGGGTCTTAGGATAAGTCTTTTCACAACAGTGCGTTTGCGGGGATTTTTTCGAAGGACTAGCACTTCGGTAACGTCCGACTCTGTTACCTCTCAAGGCACCTCCACTCTGCAAGATTTTGCACAGGCCACAGAACTTCCTAATGACCTCAGGCGCGCTGGAACGCGACAAAGTGTCAATTGGGCCCCTTGGAGTTTGGCTCGGCAGCCGCTCGTTATTTCTGATATTTTTTGTCGGCATGTTCTCGGAGGCTGCCACTTTGAAAAATTCTTTGGTCGTGGTGATTGGGTCGTTGTTTCTGTTCCTTCCATTGCTTGCCTGGGCCGCGGAGCAGAGTCTGGAAGCTCGGCGCGCGGAACTCAATCGACTACTCGCCGACGAGTGGGAGTACACCCTGCGCAAGCAGCCCGAACTCGCTACTCACATCGGCGACAACCGCTACAACGATCGGCTGAGCGATTTTTCCGACAAGGCGATTGCTGACGATCTTGAACATTCGCGGCAGGCGTTGCGGCGTTTCGAGGCAATCGACCCGACCGGATTTCCCGAGCAGGAAAAGCTTAACCAGTCGCTGATGGTGCGCAGTCTGCGGGATGGAATTGAGGCGGCCCGGTTCAAAGATTGGGAAATGCCGGCGACCCAGTTTGGCGGTATTCATCTGGGATACGCTTCGCTTCCGTTTGATTCGCCCTTCCGCAACGTGAAGGACTACGAGGACTATCTGTCCCGTCTGCGACAGATTCCGCGCGTGCTCGAGCAGGCTATGGGACACATGCGCGATGGTCTGCGCGAGCATCTGATGCCGCCGAAGTATTTGCTGGAGAAGGTGTCGGTGCAGGCGCAGGGGATCGCGGACAGCCCGCTGGACAAAAGTCCGTTTACGGATCCGTTGCGGAAGTTTCCGGATTCGATTTCGGAGGCGGATCGGCAGCGGCTGCGCACGGCGATTGAGCGCGCGGTCAAGAATGAGGTCGCGCCGGCGTATGCGAAGTTCGCGAAATTTGTGCGCGAGGACTACGCGCCGCACGGACGGATCGATCCGGGAGTCTGGGCTTTACCGGATGGAGAGGCGCGCTACCGGTATGCCGTTCGCCATCAGACTACTACCGAGGTCACAGCCAATCAGATTCATGACTGGGGCTGAAGAGTGTGGCGGAGATTGAGGGCGAGATGATGAAAATCGCCCGAGCGCAGGGCTTCTCGGATTTGAAGTCTTTCAACGCACACCTCAAGCAGGATCCCGCCGTCCACGCCAAGTCGGGGCAGCAACTGCTCGACCTTTATACGCAGTATCGCGACCAGATGTACGAGAAGTTGCCGCAAATATTTGGACGGCTTCCGAAAAACAAGCTGGCGGTGGTGCCGATGGAGTCGTTTCGCAGCGCGGACAGTGTGCCAGCCGACTACTCGGTAGGCGCGGGAGACGGGTCGCGGCCGGGGCGGATTAACGTCAACGAATATGCGCCGGAGAAACGTCTGCTGCTAAATGTCGAAGCGATTGCTTATCACGAAGGAGTTCCGGGACATCATTTACAGTTTTCGATTGCCCAAGAACTGACGGATCTGCCGCCGTTTCGCAAATACAACCTTGATGTGAATGCGTACACAGAAGGCTGGGCGTTCTACTCGGAGCGGCTCGGGAAGGAAGTCGGCTTCTATCAAGATCCGAATAGCGACTATGGGCGTCTGCAAAACGAAATGTGGCGGGCGGTGCGGTGGGTGGTCGACACGGGCGTTCATTCCAAGCACTGGTCGCGGCAACAGATGGTGGACTTCTTCCACGAACACACAGCGATGGACGATCAGAACATCGAAACCGAAGTGGATCGATATATCGCATGGCCAGCGCAGGCGCTTTCCTACAAGATGGGGCAGCGGAAAATTCTGGAACTGCGGGAACGGGCGCAACGGGGATTGGGAGCGAAGTTCGATCTGCGCGTTTTCCATGATGCGGTGCTGGATCAGGGGCCGCTGCCGCTGGATGTACTGGAGACAAAGATTGATGAGTGGATTGCGGAACGGAAGTAAGCAGTTCTCAGTTTCCTGTTCTCAGTTCCCAGTTTTAGACGATGAGTTTACTGAGAACTCGAATCTAGGCAGCTGAAATCTTCAATTCCATTCCGGCTTTGATTTTATCGGGATCGGCTAGGGCGTTGGCCTTTACGATCGTCATGTACTTGTTGGCATCTCCGTAGAAATGCTTGCTGATCTTGGAGAGGTTGTCGCCGGGCTGGACGGTATTGGTGCGCTCGCCCGCCTGGACGACGATTTCATGAGCAAGATCGGCGAAAGTGGGGTCAACCGACTTGATGGCGTCCCAAACGCAGTTCTTGCTGGCCTCGGAATCGGCGACCACGCTGAGATGAAGTTTGTCGCCCTGCAAGTCTAGCGCCTCGATGCGCGCGCCTTCCTTTTGAATGGTGTCGAGCACCGGCTGATATTTCTTGCGTAACTGATTGAGATCTGCCATACAAATTCCTCCTTCTTGGTTTGTTGCGAGACTGGGGGTTCAAGACGAGGTGGATGAAAGTCGACCGTCGATACGGCTGACTGCACGACATTAGCACATCGATCCGGTCGCAGCAAAGGTACGACCTTGAGATCCGCGAACGTCGAACATACTGGTTGCATCTATTTAAGTTCAAGGTTTCGACGGCACTTCGGAGCCGCCCGAGAAAAGTCACCCTAAGGAGAAGCGCCATGAAAACGTTATCCCTCACAGGCCTTGCGTTCATTCTGTCGATTGCCAGCGTGTTTGCCCAGGACGCAGGGAATCGAGTGCAACCGCATCCATCCATGCAATCGGAGGATCACGCGCAGCCTGCGCCGGCCGATTCCGAAGACGTGCAGCAATTGCAGGCCGACTTGCAACGGATGAAAGTCCTAGTCAACCAGATGCGGACGAATCTCGCCTTCGTACAGACGTCGCAAACGCCGCTCAAACACCAGTTCGAATTGGAAGCGGATGCGTGGCAGGTGATAGTCGAGCAGATGGAACGGCGGCTTAAGCGGATGGAGGAGCGGAAATCAGCGCGGTAAGGTCAAAAAGCTGGAGTCAAAGCTAAGGTCAAAAGCTAAGATCAAAGGCAAAAAAATCAAAAGCTAGAGTCAAAAGCAAAACCAAAGTCAAGGCAACGGACAAGAGTGTCCGTTCCACACCCTACTCCCCACACCCCTGCATTGACGCTGGTTGGCTTCGACACATAACATTCCTGCAATCCTAATCCCCCATGATCTCCCGGAATCTGTCCCACTATCGCGTGCTGGAGAAGATTGGCAGCGGCGGGATGGGTGTGGTTTATCTGGGCCACGACGAAACTCTGGATCGCGACGTGGCTTTGAAAGTTCTACCCACCGGGACGCTTTCCGACGAAAATGCGCGGCGGCGCTTTCGGCGGGAAGCGCTTTCGTTGGCGAAGTTGAATCATCCCAATATCGGCGGCGTGTATGAATTTGGCAGCGAAGGTGGCGTGGACTTCCTGGTGATGGAACTGGTTTCCGGCATGACGCTGGATGCGCGGCTGGCAGCAGGACCGATGGAGGATGTTGAGGTGTTGCGGTACGGGGCGCAGCTGGCTGACGGGCTGGAGGCGGCGCATCAGCAGGGCATTCTGCATCGCGATCTGAAGCCGAGTAATCTCCGTATCAATAAGGAAGGGCGGCTCAAAATTCTCGACTTTGGGTTGGCCGAATGGATCCAGTCGGAAGGAGACTCCGATCCGACAGCCACAAACACGAAAGTCAGCGGCACGGTGGCGTACATGTCTCCGGAACAGCTGCGTGGGAAGAGCGCGGATGTGCGCAGCGATATTTATGCCGTGGGAGCTGTTCTGTATGAAATGGCCACGGGCAAACACCCCTATGCTGGGACCTCCGGGCCGCAGCTGATCGCTCAGATTCTGGATCAGCCTCCTTCGCCCCCCACTTCGCGTAACCGGAAGATTTCGCCGGTGCTGGAAGCGATCATTCTCAAGGCGATGGACCGGGATCCGGACCGGCGCTATCAGTCGGCACGCGAGATGCGGATCGATCTGGAACGGTTGAGCACCGGATCGACGCGCATCTCGATTCAACGCCGGGCAGTGTGGCCGTGGGTTGTCGCAGCGGCAGCGGCGCTCACGGCAGGTCTGCTGGTATGGAATCCATCCGATATCCGAGAAAAACTCACAGGAGGGCGCAGCGGATCGTCGTTATCGCACGGACGTCGATCGGTGGCGGTGGTGGGATTCCGCAATCTTTCCGGGAAGGCCGAGCAGGCGTGGCTCTCGACGGCGCTGTCGGAAATGCTTAGCACTGAGTTGGCGAGCGGCGGGCAATTGCGAGCGCTACCGGGAGAGAACATCGCCCGCATGAAGCTGGACCTGGCACTGCCCGATTCGGAAAGTTACGCTCCTGATACTCTGACTCGTATCCGCAAACATTCTGGTACCGACCTGGTCGTGCTGGGCTCGTACATGGCGATGGGCAATGATGCCGGCAATCGGATCCGCATCGATTTTCATTTGCAAGACGCCGCCAGCGGAGAAACCCTGGCTTCGGTTTCCGAAACCGGTACTGAACCGGAACTGCTCGACCTGGTCGCGCGCACGGGAAGTCGGTTGCGAAGCACGCTCGGAGTCCCGGCACCCACTGGAGAGGCGTCCGGAACGCGGGCTTCTCTTCCCTCGACAAATGAGGCCGCGCGGCTATACGCAGAAGGATTGGCGAAGCTGCGTTTGTTCGAGGCGCGCGAGGCGCGGAGCCTGCTGGAAAAAGCGGCGGCGCTCGATCCCAAGTTTGCGCTCGGGCATGCTGCGTTGTCGGAGGCATTGACGAATCTCGGGTATGACGCGCAGGCCCATCAGGAAGCGCAGAAGGCGTTTGATCTTTCGGCGAGTCTATCGCGGGACGAGCATCTGATGATTGAAGGTCGCCTGCGGGAAGCGACTCGCGAATGGCCGAAGGCAGTCGAGAGCTATCGCACGCTCTGGGGCTTTTTCCCGGACAATGTGGAGTATGGTCTACGGCTGGCGGCGGCTCAAATCGCTGCCGGACAAGGCAAAGATGCGCTCGCAACCGTCGCTGAGATGCGCAAGGCGGCGGGTAACGCGAACGGAGATCCGCGTATCGATCTGGCAGAAGCGCGAGCCTACGACAGTCTGGGCAGCTTCAAAGAATCGTTGGCCGCCGCCCAGACTGCTGGCAAAATCGGCGAGGCTCAGGGGGCACGGCTGGTGGTGGCGCAGTCCCGGATCGCCGAGGGATGGGCATGGGAACGCCTTGGCGAATTAGCCAAGTCCGGTGCGGCATTTGCCGAGGCGCATGATCTGTTTACGGGGGCGGGGGATAAACGGGGCGCCGCAACCGCCACTCATCTCAGCGGAGACATTTTCTACGATCAGGGCAAATATGCAGAGGCAGAACGGACCTATCAGTCCGCGCTCGCTATATTTCATGAAATCGGCGACCAGAAAAATGCCTCACGGTCGCTGAATAACCTCGGCAACGTGGCCAACGATGTTGGAGAGTACTCAAAGGCCATGAACTACTACGAACAGACGCTGGCAATCGATCATGAAATCGGATCGAAAAGCGGAATGGCCGGCGCTCTCGGAAACATGGCCAATGTGTTCGACAGCATGGGCGACCTTCCCAATGCCCGCAAAAAGAATGAAGAAGGCCTGGCGATGTTTCGCGAAGTCGGCGATCAGCGCGGAACGGCTAGCACTCTGGGAAATCTGGGGAACGTCCTGGTTGAGATGGGCGAACTAACTACCGCTCGGCAACGCATGGATGAGGGGATGAACATCCAGAAGCAGACCGGCTATCGGCGCGGACAAGCGTATGCCCTCAATAATCTGGCCGACTTGC
>Ga0137409_10009294_pt1 | contig 10005 bp, 8 predicted proteins | sample CZODoug1_16funga_FD_122059 | JGI IMG/M metagenome (GOLD analysis project Ga0137409, IMG submission 122059) | Vadose zone soil fungal communities from Angelo Coast Range Reserve, California, USA - CZODoug1_16fungal (Hybrid Assembly) | ecosystem: Environmental > Terrestrial > Soil > Vadose zone...
CCAACGACTCACATGACAGTGCTCAGCCGCCGCCGGTTTCTTGCCGCGTCCGCCGCCTCGGCGGCGTCCGCCGGAACTTCCGCGATCGCCGCCACGGGCGATTTTGATGTGGTGATCATCGGGGCGGGCGCGGCCGGCATTGCGGCGGCGCGCCGGCTCGCGGGCGCTAAGGCCAGAATCGCGTTCATCGAAGCCTCCGGACGGCTGGGGGGACGTTGCTTCACGGACAGCTCGACGTTCGGGGTGCCGTTTGACCGCGGCGCTCACTGGATTCATGTGCCGGACCTCAATCCTGTGACGCCGCTCGCCATGAAGTCCGGTTTCGATATTTATCCAGCCCCTTCGGAGCAGCGGGTGCGAATCGGCCGGAGATACGCACGCACGGGCGAAATGGAGGACTATCTCACCGCTACGGTGCGCGCCAACCGCTCCATCGCGGAGGCCGGTCGCGGCAGACAGGATGTCTCCTGTGCCCAGGCGCTGCCCAAGGACCTTGGCGATTGGCAGCCGACAATCGAATTCGTGCTCGGCCCCTTCGGTTGCGCTAAGGATCTCGCCGAAGTGTCAGCCTTGGATTTCTCCCGGTCCGTTGAGCGCAACAACGATATGTTCTGTCGGGAGGGCTTAGGCGCGCTGATCGCCAAACTCGCCGACGGCCTGCCGGTGCAACTGTCGCGTCCAGCCTCGCTTATCGATTGGAGCGAACGTAATCGCATTGAAATCAGGACCGCGAAAGGCCTCTTGGTTGCCCGCACCGTCATCGTCACAGTGTCGACCGGCGTACTGATGAGCGACAAGCTGAAGTTTGAGCCGGAACTGCCGCGGCGTTATCTCGACGCCATCGAGAAGCTCCGGCTCGGCAGCTACGACCACATCGCGCTCGAATTGCCCGGCAATCCGCTTGTCCTGCAGCGTGACGAGCTTGTCTTCGAGAAAGCCGGATCGTCCCGCACGGCCGCTATTCTCGCGAACATTTCCGGCACCACATTGTGCACGATCGAAGTGGCCGGAAAATTCGGCGCCGACCTTGCGGCGTCGGGCGAGCCGGCGATGGTCTCGTTCGCGCTGGATTGGCTCACCGGCCTCTACGGCGCCGACGTACGCAAAGCCGTCAAGAGGACAAGTGCGACGCGATGGAACCACGAGCCGTGGACGCTGGGTGCATTCTCGGCTGCCGCCCCGGGCGGCCAGTGGGCGCGAGCCGCGCTCGCTGAACCGGTGCGCGACCGCATTTTCTTCGCCGGCGAGGCAACCCACGAAACCCTGTGGGGAACGGTGGGCGGAGCTTGGGCATCGGGCGAACGCGCGGCCGATGCGGTATTGAGAAAGCTCGGCATCGCCGGCGCACCGCCCGAACCGAATCGCCCGGCCGCGTCGCGACCGTCGCGGCGGTGATGAGCTTCAGCGGTATCTCCCCGATGTCAACGCCATCGAAAATCGGATGCAGCGCGCTCGCTGCCGGGGCCGTGCTTGTCGGCGGGATAGCGCCGGCGAATGCCGCCGCGCTCAGTGAGCTCGCGCTGCCATGGCCGTGGGCGCTCCCGTTCATTGGCCTGTTACTCTCGATCGCCGTCGGCCCGCTCGTAGCGCCGAAGTTTTGGCACACCCATTACGGCAAGATCGCGTTCATGTGGAGCGCGCTCGCCGTGACGCCGCTGGCGGCGCTCCACGGCATCCCCACGGCGTTGGCAGCGTTGGCCCATGCGATACTGGGCGAGTATTTAAGCTTCATCATCCTGCTTACGGCGCTCTATGTGGTGGCGGGCGGCATACTTGTCACCGGCAGCCTGCGCGGCACGCCGCTCGTCAACGCCGCCATCCTGGCGTTCGGGACCGCGATCGCCAGCATCGTCGGCACCACCGGGGCGGCCATGATTTTGATCAGGCCGTTGCTGCGGGCCAATTCGGCGCGGCTTCACAATGTGCATGTGGTCGTATTCTTCATCTTTTTAGCCGCCAATATTGGCGGCGCGCTATCGCCGCTCGGCGACCCGCCGCTGTTCGTCGGCTTTCTGCGGGGCGTCGATTTCTTCTGGACCGCCACGCATCTGTGGCGGCAGACCGCCTTGACGGCGGCGCTCGTGCTCGCCGTATTCGTCGCGATCGACATCTGGTACTACCGCCAAGATCGCCGCATCGCCGTGGTGGGCGAAACGCCACCCAACGAGCCGATACGCGTACACGGCCTTGTCAACCTGGTGCTCATTGTTCTCATCATCGGGGCAATCCTGCTCTCTGCTCTGTGGCAACCCGGTGTCGCGGTCGACATTTACGGCACCACCCTGGAATTGCAGGATGTCGTCCGCGACATCGCGCTTGTGGCTATCGCCGTCGCGTCGCTGGTGTTGACACCTGAGGAACATCGCGAGCGCAACGGCTTTACCTGGGAACCGATCCTGGAAGTCGCAAAGCTGTTCGCCGGCATTTTCGTCTGCATCGTCCCGGTCACCGCGATGCTGCAGGCGGGTCACGCCGGGCCATTTTCCTGGCTTCTGGCGCTGATGACCGACGGGGCCGGCGAGCCGCATAATGCCGCCTATTTCTGGCTCACGGGAATCTTGTCGGCAGCCCTCGACAACGCCCCGACCTATCTCGTCTTCTTCGAGCTCGCAGGCGGCGATGCCGCGAGGCTGATGAGCGAGCTTGCCCCCACGCTCATGGCGATTTCGATGGGGGCCGTTTACATGGGCGCACTCACCTATATCGGCAATGCGCCGAATTTCATGATCTATGCCATCGCCACCGAGCGCGGCGTGAAAATGCCGAGCTTCTTCGGCTACATGCTGTGGTCGGGCGCGGTCCTCTTGCCGGTGTTCGCAGTGGTCACTTACGTTTTCGTACTGCCCGGATCGTAGAATGGGTGAGCGAAAGCGAAACCAAGCCGACGATACCCCAACGGACCTCATCCTGAGGAGGCCGCGCTCTTGCGCGGCCGTCTCGAAGGATGGACCCGGGCACTGACTCGTTCCATCCTTCGAGACGCATCGCTGCGCGATGCTCCTCAGGATGAGGTCCGTGTTTGGTCCACGCCGCAACATGTCTTGCGGGTCCGCGGCGACTACCTCGCTAACCGGGCACCACCGCCACGGCCTCAACCTCGAGCAATGCGCCGGGCCGCGCGAGACCAGAGATCGCAATGGCGGTGCTGGCCGGCGGTGCCGAAGCGTCGATGTAGCGGTCGCGCACTTCACGAAAGATGCCGAGATGCGCAATGTCGATGAAGTAGTTGTTGAGCTTCACCACATGCTCGAAGCCGGCACCGACCGCGGCGAGCGCATTCTTGAGGTTGATGAAGGTCTGCTCGGCCTGGGCGCGGAAATCGCCCGGCGCACCGACGATCCTGTTGTCGACGTCGAGGCCAAGCTGGCCCGCAATGTAGATGATCCGGCCGGGGCTCGTGGCCTCCACCACATGGGTGTATCCGGTCGGCTTCCCGATGGTTGGGGGATTGTGAAAGCGATGGATGGGCATTGGTGTCCTCCCTTTGAAAGTTTCAACGACGGTGAAGCGATAATAGTGGAATTCTGGGCGTTATTGCCCCGGACGGGCGGCCCTGCGGGGACAAGCGCCAAGGAAAATCATCCCTCGGTCAGCTTCGCAAGGACTTCCTGGGCGATCGACAAAGAGGCCGTCAACCCGGGAGACTCGATCCCGAACAAGTGCACGATCCGCGGCAAGCCGTGGCCAGACTGCGTATCGATCATGAAGTCCGCGGCGGGCTCGCCCCGGCCGGTCAGCTTCGGTCGGATACCGGCGTAGTCCGGAACCAGCATGCCGTCCGCAAGGCCCGGCCAGTAGGTCCTGATGGCCGGATAGAACGTCGTGGCCCGTCGAGGATCGACGTCGTAGTCGTAACAGTCCACCCACTGCACGTCAGGACCAAACCGCATGCGGCCGGCGAGATCGAGCGTGACGTGAATGCCGAGCCCCCCCGGCACCGGCGCCGGATAGACGAGCCGGCTGAATGCCGGGCGTCCCGCGTAGGAAAAGTAGTTTCCCTTGGCGAGTACGAGCCGCGGCACGCGATCGGCCGGATAGCCTTCGGTCGCCCGCGCGAGCTGCTGGGCTCCGTGGCCTGCCGAATTCACCACCGCGTCGACCACGAGCGATCCAGGCTCCGGGCCGCCGAACCGAACCTCCCAGCCGGCCAGCGTGAGCGCTAACCCCACCACCGGCGTATTCAGCGCCAGCACGCCGCCGGCATCCTCCATGTCGCCTTGCAGCGCCAGCATGTAGCGATGGCTGTCGATGATCCCGGTTTCGGGGGAGTGGAACGCCGCCACGCAGGCCAGCGCCGGCTCCATCCGGATCGCTGCCGCGCCGTCCAACATGCGCAGGCCCTCGACGCCGTTCCGTGTCGCCTGGGCAAACAGCTTTTCCAGCATCGGAACGTCGGCGTCACGGCCGACCACCACGAGTTTGCCGAGCTTCTTGTGCGGCACCCCGTGAGAGGCGCAAAACGCGTAGAGCATGCGGCGCGAACGGGCGCAGTGCCGTTCGCGAAGCGAACCGGTCGGATAGTAGATGCCGGCATGGATGACCTCGCTGTTGCGCGAGGAGGTGCCGCTGCCGACATGCGGTTCGGCCTCCGCCACGATCACCTCGTGACCCGCGCGTGCAGCTTCACGCGCGATCGCGAGCCCGACGATGCCGGCGCCGACGACAAGCACCTGCATGGTCAGCCGCCGTCCGCGGCGGGCGAAACCGCATCGCCAGTGGCAATGGCGCCGCCGACGGTCACCTCGGCGTAGATGCCGCAGTCCGCGTGACCAAGGGTGCGCAGAAGAGTTGGCGGAATGTCGAGATCCCGGACGCCCGTGCCGGGCTCCACATTGGTGGCGGCGCAGCGCACAATGCGCTTGACGACTCTCGCACGTGCTTGCGCACCGATTGCGATTTCCTGGCCGAGAAGGTCGAATTCGCCCCAGGCCGGCCAACCTTCCACATAGAGATTGCCGCGAAATCGCAATGGATCGACCGGACGCCCAACAAAGCTTTCGATGGCGCCGACCGAGGCGAGGTTGATGACGGAAACCACCTTCTTGGCGACGTCAGAAAAGCTATGGCCCGGCGCCGCCAGAACCTTCGGGAACCCGCGCAGTTCATCGCCGCAGAACCTCGCGAAAAATCCCTCGATGGCGGCACAGCCGGCGGGGGTTCGCAAATCACCCCGGGCGACCTCCGTGCCGTTTTCCCTGATCACTAGCACCTGGGCCGCATCGTCAAAACGGGCGTCGAGACGTGCCAGCCGCTCGTTCTTCATCAGCATGAGGAACCGCTGCTTGGGCAGATATCGCGGCATCGCGGGATCGAAGCCGCTGGGCCCATTCTCGACCGCATAGCAGCGGTCGCCGAGGAGCGTCTCGCCGGGAGTGAGCGCGGTCGCGGCCAACGCCTCCGCCGACAGACCCTTCACCGGATAGCGATAGATCGTCCGAATGGTCGCCAACGTGTCCATAGGGCTTCCTAACCGCCCGGGCGACAAGCTTCAAGCTGCGCGACCTCCCTCGTTCGACGGTTTGAAATCTCCGCCCCGGCCGCCTATATGTGCGGGCTATCCACATCGCCATGACCGGGCTTATCTCGGCCACGACTTCCCCCTCCCTTACCCTCCCCGCTCGCAGGGGGAGGGTAAGGGAGGAGGCGAGCTCGAAGACGCGGCGCCCGCGACAAGCCCGGGCATGATGCGTCACCGTTGAGAGACCCGCACGACTTTAGGAACAACGAGATGGCCGGACATTCACAGTTCAAGAACATCATGCACCGCAAGGGCCGGCAGGATGCGGTGAAATCCAAGCTGTTCAGCAAGCTCGCCCGCGAAATCACGGTGGCGGCCAAGCTGGGCATCCCGGACCCAGCCATGAACCCGCGCCTGCGGGCCGCCATCATTGCGGCACGCGCCGAAAACATGTCGAGGGATTCGATCGATCGCGCGATCAAGAAAGCCCAGGGCGGCGATGCCGAGGCCTATGACGAAATCCGCTACGAGGGTTACGGGCCCGGCGGCGTCGCCGTGATCGTCGAGGTGCTGACCGACAATCGCAACCGCACCGCCTCCGACGTGCGCTCCTATTTCACCAAGACCGGCGGCAACCTTGCCGAAACCGGGGCGGTGTCGTTCATGTTCGACCACGTCGGCGTCGTCGAATTCGACGCCAAGGTCGCTTCGGCGGACGCCATGCTGGAAGCCGCCATCGATGCCGGCGCAGACGACGTGGTGTCGACCGAGATCGGCCACGAGGTCTATGCCGCACAGGACTCGTTTGCGAATGTTGCGAAGGCTCTGGAGGCCAAGTTCGGCGAGCCGCGCAAGGCAGGGCTGGTGTGGAAGCCGCAAAACACCGTCGCGATCGACGACGAGAAGGGCGAAAAGATGTTCAAGCTGATGGAACTGCTCAACGAGCATGACGATGTGCAGAACGTCTACGCCAATTTCGAAATGTCCGATGCCCTGATGGCGAAGATGGGCGCGTAGCGACGAGGCGCGTGGATGTCTGTATTTCGCGAGACGCGATGAACCTACAGCGTGCAGCGACCGACTAACTGTCAGCATTAACCCAATTCCAGATACGACAGAGGTCGGAAATGCCAATGCGCCAGAGTTATGGAATCGATACCGAGGATCGCAAGGTTTACTTGGCGTGGCTGCGGAGCACCATCGTTGCGTACGGAGCCATGGTTATTTTCGGCGTAGCGCTGGTGGCCGTTCAGGCAATGACCCGCACCGCGAACACTGTTGAATTTGCAGCGACCGCTGTCACGATGACTGGGCCGTAACCTGCTCGGGTCAGCGAGCGCAGCATGGGTTGAGCCACCGGTCCGGCCTTTGGCCGGCCCGAGCTCAACCCATCCTACGGGCATCTGTCGTGGCCGGGCTTGTCCGGCAACCCGATCATTCTTGCGCTGTCTTCATAGTTCGGCGGGACAAGCCCGGCGACAAGCCAGCACGCGATTCAGCCGATCGAAATCCGCCTCAGAACGAGCTCTTCAGCTTCAAAAGATCGAGCCGGTTGATCGAGTGGACCTGGACAGTGCGCCGCTCGTGGTTGTGCAGCACGTCCAGCGGGATATCGGCGCCCGCGTCCCCCTGGGACCAGATCTTGCGGTAGAAATCCGGCAGGCTTTTCGGGGTTTCGCCGTTGACCGCAAGTATGATGTCGCCCTTGCGCACTCCCGCTTTCTCGGCGGGTGCGCCGGCCGTGACCCGGCTCACCACCAGGTGCCCGCCAACGTCGTCAGTGTTGATGCCGAGCCATGGGTGCGCCACCGCAGGACGTCCATCCGAGATGAGATCGGCAAGGATCGGCGACAGACGATCGATCGGCACGAACATGTTGCCGCGCTGGTTGCCGCCATTTCCGGAGGCGTCGTTGACGATCAGCGAGCCGACGCCGACGAGCTTGCCATCATGACCGACGAGCGCAGCGCCGCTCCAAGCCGGGTGCGGCGGCGCGGTGAAGATCGCCTCGTCCAGCAGATACTCCCAATTTCCGGCAAACTCGCGTTTGGCAACCACATGGACGGGCCGCATGCCGCCCGGCCCGCCGTAACTCGCAACCACCACCGGGTCGCCGACCTTGATATCGGAGGCCTTGCCCATCTGCAGGGCGCGTACTTTCAGCGGTGTTATCGTCTGCAACAGTCCGAATCCGGACTCGTTGTCGTATCCCACGACATTGGCGCCGACGGTGCGACCGTCATTGGTGGTGATCTCGGCCGAAATTGCCTCGACCATGAGATACCCAATTGTAAGGACAAGACCATTGTCGTCGATGACGATGCCAGTCCCCTCGCGCTCCCGTCCCAAATTTTCTGTGGTGCGTCCGTCGGGTGTTATCGACGTCTTGATGTGGACCACACCCGAAAGCAGTTGCTCGAGTGTCGGAGACTGGGCACGCGCCGCAATGGCAGATGCAACAACGAGGGTGACGCCCACCAGCAGCTTGCAGGCACCCGTTACCGTCGTCAGGCCCAGTCGATTCCGCATGTCTGCCTCCTTCAGGACAACAGCAGCCATGCATAGACTATACCATTTTTACGCCGAACGGATATCACGTCATCGTAAAAGCGTCACGATTCCCACTGCACACGGCCATTTACGGGTCCCCGAATACCAATCCGCTTCGCCTTAAGAGCATGTTCCGGTCATTTGCACGCGTAACCTGCATGGAGGAAGTAGAAGTAATTGCGGGCTTCGCGAGCGCTCAGGATTTGCTGGAAGGAGACCATGCTGAGAACAAGCCCGGGAACGGTCCGCTCAGCAAGCTTGCGCAGGAATGCCTTGAGTTTGCTGAGGGAAATCTCGATCGGGTTGAGGTCCGGCGAGCATTGAGACCGGTAACAAAGGGTCGCGCCGGCAGCTTCGATCGCTTATCGGACGCCAGGGGCTCTGTGGGCAGCGAGGTTGTCATGATGACAATGTCGTTGCGTCTGAGCGTGGGCGCCAAGCAATACTCAAGATACGCCATGAACGCTTGCTTATTCATGGCGCCGCTCCACCAAGAGCGGCTTTCATTCCGTTGGAGCGTAGAGCGGCCACGACCGTGATCGTCTCCCAGTGTCCGCGCGGCCCACGGCCGAGCAGTCGCTCGCCGCGCCGGCCGACTGCCGCTCAGTTTCGTCGATAAACACCAGCCGGGTCGTATCAAGCCAGCGTTGCTACCGAATCCAGCGCCGGCGTGCGTGGGCAACGTCGGCTCACTCTTGTTCTGCCGCGCACAGACTCTCTTCTTCAGTCGCTTTCCACTGCTCCTCAACGCACTTCAATATCGAAACAGCTCATCAAATTGCCCCTTCAATAGCTGCCTGTTTCTCATCAACTTCGCAGCCATGCGGGTCTTGATCTCCTCCGCATTAACGACCATCGACGTGAACATGTCCGCCAACTTCTTCACATCAAAATCCCGGATATCCACACAGTAACTCGAGAGTTCGAGATCTGCCATGAGATCCCTGACCTTCGCGTGATGCGCTATTGCGAGAACTGGCTTGTTCAACAAATGCGCAAACACCACCCCGTGAAATCGGCACGTAACCACGTAGTCCATCCCAGACATCATTGCCAACAGATCGTGCGCCGATTTGACGGAATTGCTGACGCTATAGTGTGATGAAGTGATGCCGTGACGATTGAGTAACGCCATTTGGATATCTTCAATGGCCCGCGGGTCAACGCCGACGTCGGTACCAAAAAGCGACGGCGAATACGATTGACCAACGAGCCACGACGCGAAAGCCGCGAGCTTCCCGATGAATTCGTCATAAGCCTTCTGATCTTTTTCTGCTGGATACCCGTGCGGATCAAGATCGGGATAAGGCATCGGCGCAAACCCCACGATGGGCTGAGCGCGTCTTCCTGGGTTTTCGTTCGTCGTGGCGATCTCGAGGCCGTAGACACTGTCAGGACATACCCGACTCTCGCCTGTAAACCCTATTTCATGAACAAGCGCCCGGGAATCGTCATCACGGAGAGACACGTAGTCCGCGGCTAGTAAAGCCCGCGTCACAAAAAACTTGCTTAACGGCTGAGTCAGCGGTCCAGCACCGAGGTTCAGGAACAAGCACCTGACACCTGCAGATCTCGCCAGTAAGACCCACTTGAAGATATTGTACGGGAATCCCCACGCTCCATCCTTTTCGGTAAGCTGTCCCCCGCCGCATATAATAAAAAGATCAAAAGACTTTATATTACGACGCGATGACACCAAAAACACCAATTCGCGAAGGACCTCGATTGGCAAACGAACGACTGCATTTGTTGCTTTAAGCAGGTAAAAGACAGCCCTGTATTTGCGCGTCAGCGCCTTCACGGTCTCCTTGAAAGTCGCCTCCGTTGCCGCAGGCTTATACTCGGTGCTCCAGCCCTTTCGCCGGATGGGGTGAGACATAATCCGGTGTCGTGTCTCAGTGTCATCTGGGTTCATTGAGAACGCAACTATTTCTGCATCAGGCAATCGCCGTTTTATATTGTCCGCAACTGCATCCCCGTTGCCCGATTTGAAAGTC
>Ga0137409_10009295_pt1 | contig 10005 bp, 11 predicted proteins | sample CZODoug1_16funga_FD_122059 | JGI IMG/M metagenome (GOLD analysis project Ga0137409, IMG submission 122059) | Vadose zone soil fungal communities from Angelo Coast Range Reserve, California, USA - CZODoug1_16fungal (Hybrid Assembly) | ecosystem: Environmental > Terrestrial > Soil > Vadose zone...
GCAGCTCATCATGTGCTTCATTGCCGAAAAGGTGCTCGGCCTGCCGAAGTCGTATTGATCTGCCGGACTCGATCGGCTGCGCGCGACGAACTTGAAGTTGCGATCGACGAGCCCCGCGACGGCGCCATCCGGCTGGCCCTGCTTCGCCAGGAGATGCCCGGCGGGGTCGAAGGCAACGATGCTGCTCCAGTCCGCGTTGGCGCCCAGCGCTTCTTTCGCTTGCGCGCGAACGCTCTGCTCGCTCAGCCAACTCGAAGACCACAGGCGCGCGAATATCGAGAGGCGCTCAACCGTGCTGTCGAGCGAGACGTCCACCGCGGCCGCGAGCAGCCGCACGGTTTCCATCTGCGAGCGTTGGCGCTCGTGCTCGTGTGCCTGCCAATGGAAATACAGCAGCGCCGCAGCGAATAGGCCGATCGGAACGATGCCGACCAGTGCACCTGGAATAGATGCCAGCGAATACCACGCCGACGATTTATTCGCGCCTTGGTGGTTGAGGGTGCTTGGCCGAGCAAGATATACGACTTGCGGTGCGTGCGAAATCCATCGAAACGCCGGCTTGCAAACGGCAACGTCGGGCACACCGAATGCTCGCGGCCATGCTGCGCTCCCCTCCTGTTGTGCGCGCTGCGGCGCAAGATCGATCAAGCCAAGACCTGCGCGCGTGCCTATGCTGGTCGGGCCCTAGTGAAGGACTTTCGCCATGACTCACGCCTACTACGCGCGCCAATCCACGTTTTCGACTCCAGGTCGCCACGCCGCCCTGTTGGAGAGCCTTCCGTCGCAGGTGCATGAGCTTGCGGATATGGTTCGCGGACTCTGCATCTACGACGTCGTGGCCGAGGATTTTTACGGCCATCGAGTTTCGGCCGAGCGGCAGCAGGAGATCCATTTGCGCCGCGTCGAGCCCATGCTCGACCGAGTGCTCGCGCTGGATCAGCACCTCGGCCCGCGGCCGCCATCCAAGCGACTTGTAGGCCGGTGTCATCACTATGCGCTGCTACTGACGTCGATGTTGCGCGCGCACGGCATCGGCGCGCGCATGCGCGGCGGCTTTGCGCGCTACTTCAACCCTGGTTATTTCGAGGACCACTGGGTCTGCGAGTATTTCGACGCGCGCACGTCGAGCTGGGTGCTCGTCGACGCACAGCTCGACGAAGTCTGGCGCAAGAAGCTTGCGATCAAGTTCGATCCGAACGACGTCCCGCGCTCGGAATTTCTTGTGGCCGCACAGGCCTGGAATGCCTGCCGGCGCGAAGGCGCAGATGGGTCGAAATTCGGCATCGAATTCGTCAAGCTGCGCGGCTTGTGGTTCATTGCGGGCAGCCTGGTGCGCGATCTGGCTGCGCTCAACCGGGCGGAAATGCTTCCCTGGGACACGTGGGGCACGCAGCCAAAGCCGGACGCGAAGCTCGCTGCAACCGAGCTCGCGTTCTTCGATCAGCTTGCGCAACTCACCATCGCACCGGAGTCGAGCTTCCACGCGCTGCGGACGTTCTATGACTCCGACGATCGCGTCCGCGTGCCACGGCAAGTGTTCAATGCGTTGCAGCAGCGCGTGGAGGAGATCGGCGAGTTGCAGCACGACCTCGCATGAGCCCGGTCTAGTCAGGATCCAGCTGCGGCCCGATCACATAGAACACCGTGTCGAGACCGCCGCTCGAAGCGCGGCGCTCGTAGCGAAATCCCAGCTTCTCGAGCACGCGCACCGAGGCCGTGTTCGCTGCATCAGTGCTGCCGCGGATGGTGCTCATCCCGAGCGTTGTGACGCCATAGGCGATGACAGCCTGCGCGATCTCGGTCGCGTAATTTCGATTCCACGCGGATTCGGCGACTCCGTAGAGCAATTCGAGCTCCGGTGGCTCACGGAAGTGCCAGAAACCGCCGAACCCGATCAGGACGGAATCGTCGACGCGCCGCGCACCCCACAGGCCGAAGCCTCGCGTCGCAAACAGCCGCTCGCTTTCGTCGATCACCGCCGCGGTACGGCGGCTCGGCACGACCTCATCGTCCCACAAGTAGCGGCGCACACCGGCGCTGGTCCACAACGCGTGCAGCGCTTCGAGATCGGAGGCGGCGAGCGGCACCAGCCGCAACCGCGCAGAAGTCAGAACGCTCACCCAGGTTCCCTTTCTCCGCCGGATGCCAAGCCCCGGCAATAACGTGTCGCGGTAGCGCCGCGCCGAAATATGATTTGCTGCCGCACCTTCTGCGGACGTTCGACCGACCCGGAGACCATGGTGAAAAAGACTGTACACGCCGCGCTTGCGCTCCTCGCCCTTTGCACCAGCAACCTCGCCTTGGCGCAAACCTCGTCTCGCCTCGACGACGTGCTGCGGACCGGCAAGCTGCGCGTGTGCACGCCGGGCGACTACAAACCGTTCGCGCTCGCGAAGTCCGATGGCACCTACGAGGGCATCGACATCGACTTGATGCAAGCGGCGGCCAAGGCGCTGGGCGTGCAGATCGAAATGGTCAAGACGAGCTGGCCCAAGCTGATGGACGACTTTCTCGAGAAGTGCGACATCGGCGTCGGTGGCATTTCAGTGACCACCGATCGCGCAAAACGCGCCGGGTTTTCCGCGCCCTACATGGTGAACGGCAAGGCACCTATCACGAAGTGCGAGAACGTCGCCAAATACCAGACCGTGGCCGACATCAACAAGGCGTCCGTCACGGTAATCACCAATCCGGGCGGCAGCAACGAGCGTTTTGTGCGCGCGAACCTGCCGCAGGCCAAGGTGATCGTCTACAACGACAACGTGACCATTTTCGACGAGATCCTGAAGGGTCACGCCGACGTGATGATCTCCGAGTCGGTGGAGACCATCGTGCAGCAGAAACTGCGACCGGGGTTGTGTGCGGTCAACCCCGACAAACCGCTGCAGTACGGCGAAATGGGTTACCTGCTGCCGCGCGGCGACGCGGCGATGAGCGCCTGGGTCGACACGTGGCTGCATCTCGCCAAAGCGAGCGGGGAATTCGATCGTACGGTCGAGAAGTGGTTGAAGTAGAGCGTTCGCGAGCCCGGTCCGATGCGTATGTCCCGGCAGCGTTGGAGGAACAATCGCAGGCGGAGGAGCGAAAGTAGCCGGCTGGCCGCTACTCCGCGCCGCGCACTGCCGCACGCCGCATCGCCATCGCCTGGCGCTCGGCCTGTTCGGATGCATCCGAAATGCCGAGGGTATAGAAGATTCCCACGGCGCCAAGCAGCAGCACGCCGAAAATGAAAACGGTGTAGGCGAAAAACGAACCGGCGAGCGTTGGGCCTGTGTTGCCAGTGTCGGCAGCGCAGATGTACGTGCCGGCGTACATGCCCGTGTAGTGCATCCCGCACACCGCCACGCCCATGATGAGTGCGGCTGCGACGCGCTGAACCAAGCTGCGCGTGTAGAACGTGAGAAACAGCGCAGCGATGGCCGCGGCAATCGCGATCAGGACCGATATCCCGACGATCTGCATGTCCCACCTGATGATCGCCCGCATCCGCATTGCGTCCATGCCGATGTAGTGCATGATCGCCACGCCGCTGCCGGCAAACACCCCGCCGAGTAGGATATTGACGATGCGCCTCGGATCGCGACCGACGAAGTACAGCGCACCGGCGGCAACGACGATCGCGGCGAGCATCGACCCGACGGTCGTAATAAGGTCATAGCGAATCAGAAGCGCGGGCGGCGCGATGAACGCGGACATGCCGATGAAGTGCATGAACCAGATGCCGCCGCCGCCGAGGGCGATCGCTGCGGCCCACAGGGCATTTTTGTTGACACGCCCGCGCCCTTGCGGAATCGCCGCGGCGCATTGCAATGCGGCGAACGAACCGGTGGAAGCTGCGGCGTAGGACAGTGCTATGAGTGCATAGTCCCAACGAAAGGGGACGACGTCTCCGGGGTTCATTCCGGTCCTTTCCTTTTTTGGGAAGCGACCCGACAGGGCGCAGGCAATATGCCCTAATTTTCGGTCCACTGAAACGTTTCTAAAGGCAGAAATCCCGGCAGCAACCTTCGTACCACGTCACCAATGCGGCGGATAAGGCCGCTTCTTCCCGCTTGCTCGATCGATTCAGTCAATGACCGGCCCGCCTTTGGTGCTTGCCCGGGGTTGCAACCGCGTCGGTCTTCGCGACCGATGTCCCGCAAGGCCTACACGCGATGCAGGCTACGCAGCCCGGCTCAGACTCCATCAACAGCACCGCTGCGGCATGTCGAGTTCTCAGATCAATCCGTCCGGCCGGCAGGGAGTAGGTGGCGGACGAAGTGCCAAATCGATCGTCGCACGGGCGCGGGACGTGTTGCGACTCACGTGCGCATCGCCTCGGCGGGCGCGTATTTGCCTGGCCCGTCCGTGCCGACAGAAGACGTGGAAGATCGCGTCGCAGCAGCCAGCCCGGGCCTGCGTATCCGGCGCGGCTTGTTGCTCGGCCTCACCGGCATCAAGAATCGCCACTACCTGCCGGACGGAATGCAGGCGTCCGATCTGGCGGTCGAAGCGGCCAGGCGCGCGCTGCACACGGCCAACCTCGCGATCGCCGACGTCGACTTGTTGATCTGGGGCTCGGCGTCGCAGGATCTCGTGGAGCCGGCCACGGCGCAAATCGTCGCTGCGAAACTCGGTTCGCAGTGTCCGGTCTTCGATGTCAAGAATGCTTGCAACAGCTTCCTCAATGCGCTGCAGGTCGCAAGCGCGCTCCTGGCGGCGCGCACGTACCGCACAGCGCTGGTCGTGACTGGCGAATGCCCGTCGCGTGCGATTCGCTGGTCGGTCGACGACTACGACGGCGGGATGATGAGCGGAGCCGGATACACGATGGGCGACGCAGGCGCGGCCGTGTCACTCACCTATGACCCGCAAAGCGAAGCGATCTTTTTCCAGGACTTTCGTGCCTACGGTCAGCACTGGTCCATCGCCACGTTGCCGGGCGGCGGCTCCATGCATCCGCGCGGCGACGAATGGACTTATTTTCTTGGCGATGGAACACGCCTGCGTGATGCGTTTCTGTCCATCGGTCCGGGACTGATACACGATTCGCTCGAGGCAACCAACATCCGGTACGAGGACTTTGCACGCATCTTCTGCCATCAGGTGACGGTTCCGTTTCTTGATCTCTTCTGCCGTGCCGCTGGTGTTCCGGCAGAGAAGCTGCTGCTCACGGTGCCGGATGTCGGCAACATCGCCTCGGCCACGATGCCGACGCAACTCGCGCAAGCGCTGCAACTCGGTCTCGTGGCCGCCGGCGACCAGGTGATGTTCCTTGGTCTGGGCGGCGGACTGAGCATGGGCGTGATGCTCATGACGCTGTGAGCGCCGATGGCCGAGACCACCGCGGCCACCAAGCTGTTCGTGGTCGTGCCGTGTCACAACGAGGCGCGCGCCATTGCGGCGACCCTTGGGATTCGTGGCCGGCTCGATTGCCGAGCTGCAGCAGTTCGGGTTTGCGTTGACGGTGTCGATCCTGCTCGACGTGACGATCGTCCGGGCGCTGCTCTTGCCCGCGACGATGAAGCTTTTGGGGCGGTGGAACTGGTTCCTGCCTCAATCGGTGGCGCGCCTTCTGCGCGTCCGCCCATCCGAGCTCGGCGACCACCGACCGTCCGCATGAGGGGTGCTCAGCCGAAGAACTGGCGGCTGAGCGCCGCGGCCCCGGTTGGCGTAAACGTCACCACGCGCGAGTTTTTCATCCGCCTGGCCCAGCCCAGGGCGAACAGGCGCCGCAACAGTTCCGCCCCGACCGCGCCGCCGAGGTGATGGCGCCGCACGCTCCAATCCAGGCAGGTGCGACACAACGGACGGCGCTGCGCCGCAAGGGCCTCGACGTCGATGCCGAACGAGCGGAAAAACGCCGCGCCTGCGGTCGTAAGTTCGAGCGCGCCGTCGCGCCGGCGCAGCAGCTTGCGTCGCAGCAAGCCATCGAGCACTTGCACGCCCTGGTCGCCGGCAAGGTGGTCGTAGCAGACGCGCGCGCTGCGCAGCGCCGGCTCGCGTGGACTGGTGCGCACGCGCACCGCGCCCGACCGAAACGCGACCCCCATCAGGCTTTCGAGCAGTTGTGCAACGTCGTCGTCTGCAAGACGAAAGTAGCGGTGCCTGCCTTGCGCTTCCATCGTCACCAGCTGCGCGTCGAGCAGCTTGGCCAGATGTGCGCTGGCGGTCTGCTTGGTCACGTCGGCGGCGGCGGCAAGTTCGGTTGCGGTGAGCGCCTGGCCGGCCATCAGCACGCTCAGCATTTCCGCGCGCGCCGGTTCGCCGATCAGGCCGGCAACGCGCGCGATGTTGGGTCCGTCTCGCATGGTTCGATGATAGGTGAACTGTGGAGGTGAAACCAGTATTTCCGCCGGTACGCGGCTAATGTGGGCTCCTGTTACGAGGGCACGATGACCATCACTGTTTTCATCCGCTATGAAATCGATCCGTCCCAGTGCGCCGCGTTCCAGCAGTACGCCGAGAACTGGGGCCGGATCATCCCCAAGTGCGGCGGCAATCTGGTCGGGTACTTCCTGCCGCACGAAGGCACGAACGACATCGCGTGGGGGTTGATCTCCTTTGCGAGCCTGGCCGAGTACGAGGTTTATCGGGCGCGCTTGAAGGCGGATCCGGAGGGGCGCGCGAATTTTGCTTTGGCACAGGAAAAGCGGTTCATCCTGCGCGAGCAGCGCACGTTCCTTGAAGGCGTTGCCGGCACGCTCCATGGTGCTGCCGCCTGACTGACAGTGCGACAATCCTCCGATCCCACTCGGAGGATTGACATTGTTCAATCGACTTCTACTCACCGGTGCCGCCGGTGGGCTCGGTCGGGCGCTGCGCGCGCGCCTGACCGACCTCACGCGCACGCTGCGCCTTTCCGACGTCACGGATGCGCCCGAAGCGGCGACCGCGGTCGAATGGATGAAGGTCGACCTGGCCGATGGCGCGGCGGTGCACGAACTGCTGCGCGACGTCGACGCGGTCGTGCACCTTGGAGCAGTGTCGGTCGAAGGCCCGTTTGAACCGATCCTGCAGGCCAACATCCTCGGCGTGTTCCATCTGTATGAGGCCGCGCGGCGCCATGGTGTGCGCCGTATCGTGTTTGCGAGCTCCAATCACGTCATCGGTTTTTATCGCCAGGGCGAACGGATTGACGCGAACGTGCCGCTACGGCCGGACGGCTACTACGGCGCAAGCAAGGCGTTCGGCGAGCAGCTTTCGCGCTTCTACTTCGATCGGTATGGCATCGAAACCGTCTGTCTGCGCATCGGCTCTTCGTTCACGCAGGCCAAGGACCGGCGCCAGCTCGTGACATGGCTCTCGTACGACGATCTGTTCGAACTCATCCGGCGCGCGCTCGTCACGCCCAAGGTCGGCCATACCATCGTCTACGGCGCTTCGGCCAATCGCGACTCGTGGTGGGATAACTCGCAGGCCGCGCACCTGAAGTGGCAGCCGCGCGATTCGTCGGAGCAGTTTCGCGCCCGAATCGAAGCCCAGCCGGACTTGCCGGCCGATGATCCGGAGGCCATTTACCAGGGCGGCGTGTTCGTCAAGGCCGGACCCTTTCCGGCGCCGTGGACCGATCAGTTATGAGCGCCACCGCCGAGCTCGTTGCCGACAACCGCGAGGTCGGCGAAAGCCCGGTGTGGGACTGGCGCGACCAGCGCGTGCACTGCGCCTAGTCCATTCCAACAAGACATGACCAGGAGACAACCATGCAACGCTGCCGCTTTGCCCTGTCGCTGTTCGCCGTCGCGACAATGGGCACCTCCTCTGCCGTCGCCGCACGCGAACTGCGTTCGGCCGACGTGCACAACGCCGACGACTATCCGACCGTGGCCGCGGTCAAGTACATGAGCGAGCTGCTGTCCCAGCGCAGCAAGGGCGCCTACACGATCAAGGTGTTCAACAAGGGCGCGCTCGGCTCGGAGAAGGAGACCATCGACCAGGTGAAGATCGGCGCGCTTGAACTCACGCGCGTCAATATCAGCCCGATGAACGCCATCTGTCCGAAGACGCAGGTGCCGACGATGCCGTTCCTGTTTCGTTCGGTCGAGCACATGCGCAAGGCGCTCGACGGGCCGGCGGGCGAAGAAATACTGAACAGCTGCACGGAGCAGGGGTTCGTGGGCCTTGCGTTCTACGACAGCGGTGCGCGGTCGATTTATGGCCGCAAGCCGGTGAAAACGGTCGCCGATACAAAAAGCCTGAAGATCCGCGTGCAGCAGTCCGACCTGTGGGTCTCGCTGGTGAGTGCGATGGGTGCCAACCCCACGCCGATGCCGATCGCGGAGGTGTACACGGGACTGAAAACCGGGCTCATCGATGCGGCGGAAAACAACATCCCCTCCTACGACGGCTTCAAACACTACGAGGCCGTGAAGTACTACTCGCGCACCGAGCACTCGATGGCGCCCGAGATGTTGTTGATGTCCAAGATAGTGTTCGACAAACTGTCGAAGGCGGACCAGGAAATGATCCGCGCCGCGGCGAAAGAGTCGGTCGCGTTTCAGCGCAAAAAATGGGACGAGCAGGAGGCCAAGTCGCTCGCCGTCGTCAAGGCGGGCGGCGCCGAAATCGTCGAGGTCGACAAAACGTCGTTCCAGGCAGTGATGGGCCCCGTGTACGACAAGTTCATCACCACGCCCGACTTGAAGCGGCTGGTGAAGACCATCCAGGACACGCGGTAGCAGCGTGATCGCTCTCGTCGCCACTTTCTGCGGCGCTTGAACGCATGGCGAACGCGCTGACCCGCGCCTGCGGGCTTCTCGCGCGCGCAAGCCTGATGCTCGCCGTGGTGGGCCTGATCGGCGTCATCGTCTGCGTGCAAACGCAGGTTGTCGGCCGCTACGTCTTCAACGACACGCCGACGTGGGCCGAGGCGCTCGCGCTGCTGCTGATTCTCTATGTCACCGCGCTCGGCGTTGCGGTGGGCGTGCGTGACGGCGGCCACATCGGCTTCGACTCGATGGTGGCCTATCTGCCCGAGCGCTGGCGCTCGCGCTGCGGATTGCTGATTCACGCGCTGGTGGCGCTGTTCGGCGCGCTCATGGCCTCCAGCGGCTGGTTGTGGACCCGGCTCAAGTGGGGCGAGCTCAAGCCGATGCTCGGAGTGCCCGAAGGCATGGACTTCCTGCCGCTGGTGATCGCCGGCGTGCTGATCGTCATCTTTTCGCTCGAACAGTTTGTCGCGCTGCTACACGGCGAGGAAGTGCACCCGGCATGGCACTGACCGTGCTCGGCGCAAGCTTTTTCCTGCTGCTCCTGATCGGGGTGCCGGTGGCATTCGCCATCGGCCTGTCGTCGGTGGCCACCATCCTCGTCGCCGGCCTGCCGGTGGCGGTGGTGTTCCAGAAGATGGTCGGCGGGATGCAGGTGTTCTCGTTTCTCGCGATTCCGTTTTTCATCTTCGCCGGCGAGCTGATGCTGTACGGCGGCATCGCCGATCGCATCGTTCGGCTGGCGAACAGCCTGGTGGGTCACGTGCGCGGCGGCCTGGGCATGAGCAACGTGATCGGCTGCACGTTGTTCGGCGGCATCGCCGGATCGCCGCTCGCGGACGTGTCCGCCATGGGCTCGGTGATGATCCCGCTGATGAAACGCGAGGGGTATCACGCCGACTACGCGGTCAACGTCACCACGCATGCGGCGCTGGTCGGCGCGCTGATGCCCACCTCGCACAATCTAATCATCTTCACGCTCGCAACTTCGGGCATTGCTTCGGTGAGCGTGTTCAGCCTGATTCTCGCGGGGGTGGTGCCGGCACTGATCCTGACCACCTCCAACCTCGCGGCGGCCTACCTGGTGGCGGTCAAGCGCGGTTATCCCATCCACGGCGCGTTTCCAGGTTGGGGCGAGGTATTGCGCGCGTTCGTCGCCGCGTTGCCCGGGCTGCTGGTTGTGGTGATCATCGTCGCGGGAATTCTGTCGGGTGTGTTCACCGCAACCGAGTCCGCCGCCACCGCGGTGTTCTGGGCGCTGATCGTCACCGTCTTCGTCTATCGCAGCCTGAGCTGGCACCACTTCCTCAAGGCTTGC
>Ga0137409_10009296_pt1 | contig 10004 bp, 10 predicted proteins | sample CZODoug1_16funga_FD_122059 | JGI IMG/M metagenome (GOLD analysis project Ga0137409, IMG submission 122059) | Vadose zone soil fungal communities from Angelo Coast Range Reserve, California, USA - CZODoug1_16fungal (Hybrid Assembly) | ecosystem: Environmental > Terrestrial > Soil > Vadose zone...
GGATGCCCGCCCATGACGTTCGAGACATCGCTCTTGTTCAGGCCGGCGGCCTTGACGCGCACCAGCACCTCGCCCGCGGCCGGTTCGGGCAGCGGCGCCTCGACGAGCGACAGGTGGACAAGATCGCCGGTTTTCTCGAAGCGAAGGGCTTTCATTCTGCTACCAGATCCTCGCGGCCACCTCCAGCAGGCGGCCGAGCTTGCGCTTCTCCAGGTCCTCGGTCATCGGATTGGGCAGCACGTTGAACTTGGACATGGCCGAGCTGCCGAAGCCGCACTGCGGGCAAAGCCCCAGCTGCTCGACCCGCACATGCTTGCTTGCCTCGTCGATGCGCCGCCTGAGCGAGTCGGCCGACTCGACTTCAGGCCGCTTGGTGCTCACCAAGCCGAGGAACGCGATCTGCCCCTTGCGCAGGTACTTGAGCGGCGCGAAATCGCCGGCGCGCGGCGAGTCGTACTCGAGCAGGTAGGCGTCGACCTTAAGGCGCCCGAACAGGCGCTCGGCGATCGGCGCGTAGCCGCCGTCGCCCATCCACAGGCCCTGCATGTTGCCGCGGCACATGTGCAGCGCGACGCGCATGTCCTTCGGCTTCTTGGCGATGGCGCGATTGATCACCTCGATGTACCGGTCGATGAGCTGCTCCGGGTCCTCGCCCTGCTTCTTCGCCACGCCGCGGTTGGTGTCGTCGCAGCACAGCGTGAGCGGCACCTCGTCGAGCTGCAGGAACTTGCAGCCGAGCTTGCCGAGCGCCTCGATCTCCTCCTGGTAGATGCGCACCAGGTCGTCCCAGTATTTCGCCGGGTCGGGATAGATCGCGCGGTCCATCGCCTCGCCGAAATGGCCGAAGTGCATGTGCGACGGCGTCGGCATGGTCACCTTGGGCGTGCGCTTGGTCAGTTTTTTCAGAAAAGCAAAATCATCGGTCACGATGCCACGCGTGCGGCGCAGCTTCTTCGTCGCCACTGGCGCCGGCGCTGGCGCCGAGACGCCCTGGTCGTTGTGAAACGTCAGGTACGAGGCTTTGAAGGTGAAGCCTTCGACCGCGTTGAGAAAGCCGCGCGACCAGCCGCCGCGGCGGAACTCGCCGTCGGTGATGTACTCAAGGCCGAGGTCTTCCTGCAGCTTCGCCGCCTGGCGAATGGAGCTTTCCAGGACTTTTTTGAACTGCGCTTCGCCGAGGCCACCCTCCTCATGCTCGCGCCAGGCCTTCATCAGCTCCGGCGGGCGCACCAGGCTGCCTACATGGTCGACATGCGCTGCCGCACCCAATGCCGAACTGCGGGCCTTTGCTCGTCGAAGAGCTCCAGATATTTTGGGTTGAGCCATTTTTCCACCGCCTCCTTGTAGCTCGGGCGCTCGAACAGCCGCTGCCGCCAGCGGGCGACGCGCGGCCGCTCGCGCCACAGCGCCTCGAGGCCGAGATGCTCGAGGCGGATCATGTAGGGGACGTAGCCGATGTCGGCGAGCGAATACTGCGCTCCCGCGAGCCAGGGGCCGCTCTGCAGCGCCGTCTCGGCATCGCCCAGAAACTGGTTCCAGCGCTGCAATGACGGTGCAAAGGTCGGCGAATCCATGCCGAACTCGATGCCTTTGCGCCGGCGCTCCCGCGTCTCCGCGCTCGGGATGCCGTCGAGGTAAGCCTTGAGTTGCTCGGGCGTGCGCTTCAGGAACTGGTGGCGGAAGGCAATGCACAGGCTCAGGTTGCCGACCGCAATGTGCAAGCCTTCGTCGAGCTGCTTGGTCCACAGGCGCATCCTCGCGCGTTCGACGGGATCGCCCTTCAGCCCATTCTGCGGAAATGCGTCGTCGAGATATTCGCAGATCACCGTCGACTCGATGATCACGCGGCCATCGTGCACCAGGGTCGGCACGACAGCGTTCGGATTGAGCTTCAGGTACTCGGGCTTCTGCGTTTCGCCCGCGCGCAGGTCCATGTGGATGCCGCGCCACTCGAGGCGCTTCTCCGCGAGCACGCTGCGCACCTTCGCCGCGCAGACGGACATGTCGTTGTGATAGAGCTCGATCACTGGATCACCCTCACGGGAAGGCTCGTCAGCCGGCGGCTGGCGGTGCGGTCCATGAAGCTCACCTCGGGCGTGTCGATCTCGTAGGCGGAATAGCGCTCGAGGAAGCCGGCGATCGCCTCGCGCAGCTCCATGCGCGCGAGCGCCGCGCCGAGGCAGTAGTGCACCCCGTGCCCGAGGGTGACGTGGCGGTTCGGCTCGCGCGCGACGTCGAGCCGGTCCGGGTCGGCGAACTGCTCGGGGTCGCGGTTCGCCGCGCCGATCATGACGTGCAGGATCTGCCCCTTGCGGACCGAGCGGCCGGCGATCTCGAAATCCTCGCGCGCGGTGCGGATGCCGCGCTGCGTGGGGGCGTCGAAGCGCAGGAATTCCTCCACCGCCAGATCGATGAGGCGCGGATCGGCCTTCAGCTTCTCGAGCTCGGCGGGGAAGCGCTTGAGGTGCATGAGCGAAAGCGAGATTGCGCTGCGCGAGGTGCCGTTGCCGGCAGTCGCCATCATGTTGCAGTTGGCCAGCACCTCGAGGTCGGTCAGCCGCTCGCCGTTCACCTCGGCTTGCACCATCGCGCTGATCATGTCCGCGCCTGGCTTTGCGCGCCGCTCGCGCACGAACGCGCCGAAATACGCCTCCTGGGCGTCGAGGATCGCCTTCTGCTCGGCGGCCAGCGCCTCGCGATCGGGATCGACCGGCTGGAACAGGAAGTTCGAGCAGCGGTCGCTCCAGGTGCGGATCAGGTCCTCGTCGGCGTCCGGCAGGCCGAGCAGATCGATCATCACCAGCACCGGGATGCGCGCGGCGAAGTCGAGGTAGGCATCGAAGCGCTCGCGGCCGCGCAGGCCGTCGAGCACCTGCGCCACTCGCCTGCGGATCTTCGGCCGCATCAGCTCGATCGCGCGCGGCGCCATCGCCTTCAGGAACAGCGCCTTCAGCCGGTCGTGGTACGCGTCGTCGCGGTACAGCAGCCAGCGCGTGTAGTGCTCGACGATCGAGCTGAAGCGCTCGCGGTTGGCGCGCGGCAGGTACGAGTACAGCGTCTCGACCCGGTCGACGCTCAGGTCCGGCCGCACCTGGAGGTCGAACACGTCGCGGTAGCGCGTGAACATCCACGCGCCGGCTCTCTCGGACCAGTGCACCGGCGCCTCGCTGCGCATGCGGCGGTAGATGGGATACGGGTCGCGCACCGCCTCGCTGGTGAACAGGCCGAAATCGTCGGCAGGGTTCATTTGAGCGCCCTCGGCAGCGCAAGCGAGATCTCGGGAAACAGCGTGAGCAGCGCGAGCAGCACGAGGTCGGCGAGGATGAACGGCACCACGCCGCGGTAGATCGTGCGCAGCGAGATCTGCGGCGCGAGGCCGTGCAGGATGAAGACGATGATGCCGATCGGCGGGATGATCATGCCGAGCTCGATCACCACCACGTTGATGATGCCCCACCAGATCGCGTCGTAGCCGAGCTGCTCGATGATCGGCAGCACGAAGGGCAGCGTAATCAACATTGCCGCGATCTCGTCGAACACGGCGCCGAGAATGAGGTATGCGACCAGCAGCGCAAAGATGATGACTATGGGGGAAACCGTCAGGCCGCCGATCAGGCTGATCAGCGCCTCGGGCACCCGCGCGATGGTCATGTAGTAGGTGAAGATCGAGGCGCCGATGATGATGACGTAGATCATCGCGGTGGCGCTCGCCGATTCGCGGATGCCGCGCCACAGGCTCTCCCGGTCCATGCGCCCGCGCGCGGCCGCGAACCCGAGCGACAGCACCGCCGCGACCGACGCGGCCTCGTTCACCGTGAAGACGCCGCTGTACAGGCCGCCGAACACCGCCATCATCAGCACGAGGACCGGCGCCGCGCGCTTCACGGCCACGATCTTTTGCTCGAAGGCGATGCGCTCGGCAAGCGGCGCCACCTCCGGATTAATGCGCACCACTACCCAGATCGCGAAAAGGTTCAGCACGATCGCGAGCAGTGCCGGCAGCAGCGCGGCGACGAACAGATCGAAGATGAAGGTGCGCGACACGATGCAGTACAGGATCATCACGATCGAGGGCGGGATCAGTGATTTCAGCGTGCCGCCGGCGGCGATGGTGCCGCTCGAGAAGCCCTCGGCGTATCCCCTTCGCAGCATCTCCGGCAGCGCCGCCTTGGCGAAGGTTGCCGCGGTCGCGGTGGACGAGCCGCACACCGCGCCGAAGGCGGCGCAGCCGCCGATGGTCGCGTACGCCAATCCTCCCCTTCTGTGGCCGAGGAGCGCCGCGGCGGCGTTATAGATGTCGGCCGAGAATCCCGCTGCGCTGGCGAAGGTTCCCATCAGCAGGAAAAGTGGCACCGTCGCCAGATCCACGCTGGAAAGCAGCCCCGACGGCTCCGAAGCGAGGATGGTGAACGCCGGCCCCCAGCCGCCCTGCAGCGCGTAGCCGACCACGCCGACGATGATCATCGCCAATCCGATCGGCACCTGCAGCAGGATCAGCACGAACAGCGCCAGGATGCCCAGGCTGCCGATCACGAGCGGCGTCATTTGCGCGCCTTGGCGATGTCCAGGATCAGGACGATGAGCTGCACCGCGACCGCGAGCCACAGGATGCCCGCGACGACGTACCAGAACGGCGCGGTGGGGATCTTCAGGATCCAGGTGGTCTCGCCGACGCGAGCGATCTTGCCGGCGTAGACGGTGAACTGCCACGCCATGGCGCCGATCACGGCGAGCGCGGCGAGCGCGGCGAAGGCGTCGAGCACGCGGCTGGCGCGCTCGCCGAGCAGGTCCTTCGCGACGCGGATCGAGATGTTGGCGCGCTCCATCAGGCCCACCGGGATGCAGCAGCACACGGCGACGGCGACGATCACGGCGCCGAGGTCGCGCACGCCTTCGATCGGCCGGTTCGCGAGCCAGCGCAAAAGCCCGTCGGCGAGCGTCATCGCCGCGAGCGCCATCAGCAGCAGCAGGCCCGCCACCGAGAGCGCGCGGGTGGCGCCGAGCCCGATGCGCTCCAGCCTTTGCAGCATCAACTTAGAAAATCACTTGCCCGAGCGGACGCTCGCGATCTCGGCCTGCACCAGCGCGAGCAGCTCCTTGTTGCGCGGCGCGCGCGCGACCCACGTGTCGATCACGCCCTTGAACACCGGCTGCATGGCGTCGAGCTCGGCCTGCGAGGGGAACACCACCTTGCGCTTCGGATCGGCCTGCAGCTGCTTCACCAGCGAGTCGTTGTAGTCGCCGATGCCCTTGTTGAAGCGCACCGCGGTCCATTCGCCGCTGTACTTGCGGATCGCGTCCTGCCCTTGCTGCGGCAGGCCGTCGAACTTCTTCCTGTTCATCAGGATCGCGAGCGGCACGATGCCCAGGCGCGTGAAGAAATGGTGGTTGGTCACGCGCGCGATGCCGAAATCGAAGAGCGGCGATGGATGCGAGGTGGTGCCGTCGATGGTGCCGCGGCTGATCGCCTCGGGCACTTCCGTGACGGGCATGCCGATCGGCACGGCGCCGAAGGCCTTGACGGTCTCGCCCTCGATCGCGCCCGAGGAGCGGATCTTCTTGCCCTTGATGTCGGCGATCGAGTTGAGCGGCGTGCGCGCATGCAGGCTGTAGGGCGCGGTGCCGAACAGGCCGATCGGGAAAAAGTCGTCGTAGCCGCGGATCTTGCCGGCGAGTACTAGCCGCGTGAACACCGTGGTCGCTTCCTGCAGGTCGCGGAACAGGCCCGGCAGCTCGAACACCTCGTTCTCCTGGAAGCGCCCCGGCGTATAGGAGGCGATGACCCAGGCGATGTCGGCAACGCCGTCGAGCACCATCTGCGCCTGCTGCAGGGGACTGCGGCCGAGCGCGCCGTTGGGAAAGAGCTCGATCTCGACCGCACCGGGCGCTTCCTTGTTGACCGCCTCGGCCCACGGCTTCATCACCGTGAGGAAGGTCTGCTCCTTGTCGGGCGTGAAGATGGCGAACTTGAGCTTGGTCTGGGCAGCGGCATGAGCCGCCGCGACGACGCAGAGCGCGCCGAGCGCGAAACGCAGGGTTTTCATGAAGCCTCCTCTGGGTGCAAAATTATCATATTCTGAGATTTTGTGGAGCCCGCCATGGCCCAGCGCCCCGCCCTTTCCTTCAGCCATTTCGGCTTCTACGTGCGCGATCTCGAGCGCATGGCCGATTTCTATACGCGCGTGCTCGGCTTTGCGATCTCGGACCGCGGTGACCTGGAAACCCCGCGCGGCAAGGTCTCGCTCGTCTTCCTGACGCGCGATCCGCGCGAGCACCACCAGATCGTGCTGGCGAGCGGGCGCCCCGACACGCTGCCGTTCAACCCGATCAACCAGATCTCCTTCCGCATGGCGGACTTCGGCGGCCTGCGCGAGATGCATCGCGTGATCCAGACCGAACCGGGCGTGAGCGAGATCTCGCCGGTCTCGCACGGCAACGCGCTCTCGGTGTACTTCCGCGACCCGGAAGGCAACCGCGTCGAGCTGTTCGTCGACACGCCGTGGTACGTGGTGCAGCCGCTGCGCATGCCGATGGACATGTCGCTTTCCGACAAGGAGCTCTGGAGCTGGGCCGAGAAGAATGCGCGCACGCTCCCGGGCTACAAGCCGGTGGAAGACTGGCGTGGCGACCTGGCAAAGCGCTTGAATCAGTGATGTACGACATCGCGATCGTCGGCTACGGCCCGACGGGCGCGACGCTCGCCAACCTGCTCGGCCTGCAGGGCTACAGGGTCGCGGTGCTGGAGCGCGACGCCGAGCCCTCGCCGCTGCCGCGCGCGGTGCACTTCGACGGCGAGGTGATGCGCATCTTCGAGACCGCCGGGCTCGCGCCCGATGTGTTGCGCATCATCCGCCCGTCCGGCGGCATCCGGCACGTCAACACCGCCGGCCAGATCATGATCGAGCGCAAGCCCGCGCTCGAGACCGGCCCGCACGGCTGGGCGAACAACTACCTGTTCCACCATCCGCATCTCGAAGCGGCGCTGCGCCGGGGCGCCGAGCGTTTCGCCGACGTTTTCTATGACGAGGTGCAATCGATCTCTCAGACCGCCGACGCGGTCCACCTCCAGACGAGGAATCGGCTTGTGAAGGCAAGGTGGGCCGTGGGCTGCGACGGTGCGCGCTCGATGGTGCGGCAGGCGATCGGCTCGGCGCACGACGATCTCGGCTTGCACCAGCCCTGGCTGGTGGTCGACGTGCTGATGGAGCGCGAAGTCGACCTGCCGGTGCAGACGGTGCAGTACTGCAATCCCGCACGGCCGGTCACCGCGGTGAAAGGGACCGGCCGGCGGCGCCGCTGGGAAATCATGCTGATGCCGGGTGACGTCGCCGAGGCCATGACGCAACCGGAGAACGTCTGGCGCGTGCTCGAGCCGTGGATCCGGCCGGGCGATGCCGAGATCGAGCGCAGCGCGGTCTACACCTTCCATTCGCTCATCGCCAGGCGCTGGCGCGACCGGCGCATCTTCATCGCCGGCGACGCCGCGCACCAGACGCCGCCGTTCCTCGGCCAGGGCATGTGCGCGGGCATCCGCGACGCGGCGAACCTCGCCTGGAAGTTCGCCTGCCCGGACTGGCTCGACAGCTACCAGTCGGAGCGCGCGCCGCACGTGCGCGTCTACATCGAGGAGGCGCTGCGCCTGGGCGCCATCATCCAGACCACCGATCCGAAGGTCGCCGCCGAGCGCGACCGGCGCTATCTCGAAGGCGGCAAGGAGGAGATGGTCAATCTCTCGCCGCCGCTCGGGCCCGGCGCGCATTTCGACGGCCGCGTCTTTCCGCAGCCCGTGCTCGCCGACGGCCGGCGGCTCGACCAGGCGATCGGCGGCTACCGCTGGGCCGTGCTGTGTCCGCCACAGCTGCGCACCGAAGCGCCCATGACGGTGGTTCCATTTGCAGGCGAGGAAGCGATCGTGCTGCGCCCCGACCGCTACGTATATGGGCGGGCAAAGACGAAGGGACAGCTGGAACAGCTCTTAGGAGGAGTGCGCCATGAATCGAAAACCCCTCAACCCCATCACTGACGAGCATCGCGCGACGTTCGAGCGCGACGGCGTGGTCTGCATGCGCAACATGTTCGATGCCGAGTGGATCGAGCGCATGAACCGCGCGGTGAACCGCATCATGGATGCGCAGCACCCGCTGGCGCGGCCGCGCGAGGTGACCAAGGCGCTCGGCGGCAAGAGCGGCCGCTATCACATCAACTCCTTCGTCTGGCCCTGGGACGAGGACTTCCGCGACTGGGTGATGAATTCGCCGATGCCCGAGATCGCCGCGCGCATGCTCGGCGCCGACGAGGTGCGCGTGTTCTACGACCAGGTGTTCGTCAAGGAGCCGCAGACCGCCGAGATGACCGACTGGCACCAGGACCTGCCCTTCTGGCCGATGCGCGGCACCGACATCATCTCGATCTGGGTCGCGCTCACGCCGGTGAACCGCGACAACAGCGCGGTCGAATACATCGCCGGCTCGCACAAGTGGGGCAAGTTCTACGCCGCGGTGACCCCCGACAAGGACGCCAAGTTCAAGAGCGAGCTGGAGCTCTGCCCCAATTACTCGCAGCAGAAGGGCGACCCTAAGTACAGGTTCCTGTCGTGGGAGCTGGCGCCCGGCGACTGCGTGCTGCACCACCCGCTGACCGTGCACGGGGCTGAAGGCAACTTCTCGCCGGTGCGCCGGCGCGTCGGCATCTCGACGCGCTACTTCGGGCACGACTGCCAGTGGGATCCCCGCCCGGCGACCATGAAGATCACCGGCGACCCGGTGCTGAAGCCCGGCGCGCGGCCGGAAGACGACAGGGTTTTCCCGGTCGCCTATCGTGTCTAGCCTGTCGCGCATGCTGAAGGTGCTCGACCTGTTCACCGAAGAGGCGCCGGCGCTCACGGCCGACGAGATCATCTCCAGGCTGAAGTACAGCCGCCCGACCGGCTACCGCTACGTGCGCGAGCTGGTGGCCGCGGGGCTGCTGGTGCGCGCGCCGCACGGCTACGCGCTCGGCCCGCGCATCATCGAGTTCGACCGGCTGATCCGGCGGCACGATCCGCTGCTGACCGCGAGCCGCGCGGCGGTGCGCGAGCTCGCGAGGAAGAGCGGCTGCGGCGTGACGCAGATGGGCATCTACGGCGAGCGCATCGTCACGATTCACTACGAGCCGGGCCCGGAACCGCTCGAGATCGGCTTCGACCGCGGCAGGCCGATGCCGCTCTTCCTTGGCGCGCCGTCGAAGGCGATCCTCGCCTTCCTGCCCCGCGCGCGCCTGGAGCGGCTGCACCGCAAGCACCGCGGCCGCGGCTTCCCGCGCTTCCTCGAGGAGATGCAGGCGATCCGCAAGAGCGGCTATGCAATCAGCTTCGGCGAGCTCGACCTCGGCAAAGTAGGCCTCGGGGTGCCGCTGTTTCGCCGCGACCGCAGCGTCGCCGGCAGCCTCTGCCTGGTGCTCACGCGCAAGCGCTACGAGGCCGCCGACCACCACCGGCTGGTCGATAACCTGCTGGAGAGCGCGGAGCGCATCAGCGAGGCGCTCGAACCGGTCGACCCGGAGCCGCGCGCGCGCCGTAAAATCACCGCCCCGTCCACCCGGAGCGCCGTCCGACCATGAGACTCGCCACTTTCCAGACCGCACAGGGCCCGAGCTACGGCATCGTCACCGGCAAGGGCGTCGTCGACCTGAAGCGCTACATCGGCAACCGCTTCGCCGATCTCAAGGCGCTGATCGGCGGCAACGCTTTCGCCGAGGCGGCGAAGCACGCCTCCGAGTCGCCCGATTACAAGGAGTCGGATATCACCTGGCTGCCGGTGATCCCGAATCCGGACAAGATCATCTGCGTCGGCTTGAACTACCAGGACCACGTGGTCGAGACCGGGCGCGACAACACCGAGCAGCCGGCGATCTTCCTGCGCGTGGCGGAGTCGCAGGTCGGCCACAAGCAGCCGATCCTCCGGCCGCGCGAGTCGAAGAACCTCGACTACGAGGCGGAGATCGGGGTAATCATCGGAAGAGCGGGC
>Ga0137409_10009298_pt1 | contig 10002 bp, 12 predicted proteins | sample CZODoug1_16funga_FD_122059 | JGI IMG/M metagenome (GOLD analysis project Ga0137409, IMG submission 122059) | Vadose zone soil fungal communities from Angelo Coast Range Reserve, California, USA - CZODoug1_16fungal (Hybrid Assembly) | ecosystem: Environmental > Terrestrial > Soil > Vadose zone...
CGCGCGAGATCCGCGAGCGCGCCGTCGAGCTTGCCGAGGGTTGCGCTGTGCCACTGTGCCGGGCTACGGCTGCCAAACGCCACGAGGTGCACGCCCGCTGCGGGACTCGCGCGATGGGACGCAGGCCGCACGGCAGAGTGCGCGGACGATGCGACCACAAGGGCGACGGCAGCCAGGCGGACCAGACCCAGGCGACGTAATGAGATGTCCTTCATTGCAGACCCCCGTGACACGATTTCCGACGGCGCACGACGGCACGGGTTCGGGTTTTTTTGTTGCACCCGTGCGCGGTCCGTGCGGAATGCCGGCCCTAGCATACCCGTTCGGGCCTTGACGGCGACAGATCGCTACCGGGCTATGCCGCGCTTCCTGGCTTCGTGCTCGATCCGAGGTTGTACGACCGTTGCGGCGGCAATGTCTGCCTCACCTGCGCTGGTCGACCCCTTGCGTACCTTGGCCAAATCCCCGGCCGTAGAGGGACCAGGCACTGTGGGGTTGCAGTCTCAGTGCCGACGCCCTTGCCCAACAGCGTGCGTTGCGGGCGTCGGGCACCCGCGCGTCCGAGTCGTGCGCGGTGATCCATTTGTCATATTGCGCGACCGCTTCCGCAAACAGCCCGGCGCGCAGCGGCCGCAGGCCGCTCATGGTGACCGGCAGCTCCGCGAGCCTGCCGATCTTTTAGGCGGCGTAGACGCGCGTTGGCGGATCTGACAGCACCAGGACCATCAGCGCGACCATGCGAATGACGGCCGTGTTCACTCGGCTTCCAATTCAGCCTTGTTTTGGGGCCTGCGGTGTTGGAACAAAGCATAAGCTCCGATTCCCATCCAGACGACGTTCATGGCCGCAGAGGGCAGGGCGCCATTCCAACCGCTGTTCACCACAAACCCGGCGGCCCCCAGGATGTTCATGAGGTGATAGGCCAGCGATTCCGCTTTGAGCCTTCCCGCCGATAGCAGCGCGTAGGCCCCAATAATCAGGAGCGCCGCAGCCCACCCGATCACGTCAACGGCCAGTTTCATAGGTCCTCTTCGAGGTGCGAAGGGGTTTGCAACGGTAACTTTACTTATTTCACGGCTGCAGGGCCTGCAGCGGCTGAAATTAGGCCGGCGCGTGGCGCTTCGATCGAGTGACCGCGCAGGGCGAGGCCGGTGCGGGATCGATTGCTTACCCACTCAGTGCGGTTCTGGTACTCCTGCTCGTGTTCCAGCTTTTCCTGAAGCCAGGTATTCCTTTCTATCAGGTTGGCTCCTGTCCAGGGACTGAAGGAGAGACTCCAGCGTCTCCGCCGCAATCGGCTTGGTCAAGTGGTGGTCAAAGCCCGCTTCCAGCGCGCGGCGCCTGTCCTCCTCCTGGCCCCAACCAGTCACGGCAATGAGCACCATGCCCTCGGCCCAGGGCGCAGCCCGAATCGTCCGCGCCAACTCGTAACCGTTGACATCCGGCAGACCGATGTCCAGCAGCAGCGCGTCGGGACAGAATGTCATGGCCAGCTCGAGCGCCCGCCGTCCGTTATAGGCGGTTTGTACCTCGTGACCGGATAGCTCCAGCACCGTTGCGCAGGTGTCGGCGGCGTCCCGACTGTCATCGACCACGAGGATCTTCAGTCCCGCATCGGTCGCGTGGTCGTCCGCGCTCACTTCGACCTGAGATACCTCCCACGCGGGCACACCCACCGGCAATCGCACGATGAACTCACTGCCGCGGCCAGGTCCGTCACTGCGCACTTCTACCCGCCCACCGTGCAGCGCGACGAGTCCCCGCGCCAGCGCAAGCCCCACTCCAAGTCCACCCTCCGAGCGTCCGAGCGCCGTGTGCGCTTGGGAGAAGAGCGTAAACAGACGCGCCATCATGTCCGCCGAGATACCCATGCCGTTGTCGCGCACCGCGACGACGACTCCGCTTGCTTCGCGAGTCGCACGCAGCTCTATGGAGCCGCCCGCATCGGTGTACTTGGCCGCATTGATGAGGAGATTGGAAAATACCTGCGCCAGGCGCACTGGATCTGCCTCCAGCCGCACGGTTTGCTTCGGCAGGTCGAGGGAAAGCGTGTGATGCTTGGAGTCCAGAATGGGTCGAGCGGCCTCGATGGCAGCGCCAAGCACCAGAGTCAACTCGGTGCGGCTTTTCTTGAGCTCAAGCGTACCGTGCGTAATGCGCGAGACGTCGAGCAGATCGTCCAACAGACGGCTCATGTGGGCGACCTGCCGCTCGATGACCTCCTCGGCTCGCTTCTGCTGCTCGAGCGTGCGTCCGGCTTTCCTGCTGGTGGCCAATGCATATCGGATCGGAGCGAGCGGATTGCGCAGTTCGTGGGCAAGGAGCGCCAGGAATTCGTCTTTGCGGCGATCGGCTTCGCGCAGGGCCTGTTCGCTCTCGCGCAGTGCCTGCTCCGCGCGCTTGCGTTCGGAGATGTCACGCGCGACCTTGGAGGCTCCGATGACGACGCCGCGCGCATCCCGGATCGGGGAGACGCTGAGCGAGATGGGAATGCGGCGGCCGTCCCTGGTCACCCGGGTTGTTTCAAAGTGATCGATGCGCTCGCCGCGTTGCAACTTCGCCAGGATGCGGTGTTCTTCTTCATGAAGCTCGGGGGGGATAATGATCGTAATCGGCTTGCCGATGACCTCTTCGGCTGTGTAGCCGAAGAGCCGCATGGCACCGGCGTTCCACGAGCGGATACGACCGTCGAGCGTCTTGCTCACAATCGCGTCGTCGGAAGACTCCACAATAGCCGCCAGCAACGCCTGAACCGGATAATCCAGCTCTTCGGCGTCACCCGAAACTAACACTGGCGTAAGCTTGGCATCAGGCGCGCTCATCCGAGGTCCCTCTGTTGGCTGGCGGCCTGGAATGGTCGAAGAATTTAAAGGATAGCGCAACGTTTTTGATCCGAACATCTCGCCCCAGTATTCGGAAGGCTACATGGACCTGTGGGGCGGAAGGTGGCTGGCCGACTGTGTCGGCTCGTTTCTCGCCGGCGGTGGCGACGCGGTCTATTACTTCCATTATCTGCCGCTTGAGATGGGCGCCGTGCACTATGGCTCCCAGGGCACCTTCAATTTCTTTTCGGCCGACAAGGACCTGAAGGTGAAGCAGCCGCTGGCGCAATATTTCGCCAGCCAGCTGCAGTCCGTTTCGACGATCGATGGACCGCCCGCGGCCGCCATTCTTAACAGTGGTCCCGATACGACTTTTACCCTGCCCCCCGCCTCGATCACGGTCGTTCGCGGAAAGGTGGCAATGCGGGCCTCAGCGCCTCTCAGACGCTGATTCCATTGACGGGGGGAGGGGATAAGGGGCGTTTCAAGCGCGTTCTCCCCCGGAAGATGTACGTCACCGGCCCCCGAATCCGTACGTTCGATACCTCGTCAGGGGGCTGCCCTCACAGCCGGCCGCGCCTACGCTTATTGCGGTCTGACGGGCCCAAAGAATGGTGACCTATGGAATTCCTTCTTATTGATATCGCATCCTCGCTGGCTGTGCTGCTCGTTTACCTGGCTGTTGTCGTTTGGAGCGATGCCGCGCACGCCTTGTAGCCTCTGACCGGCACCCGCCCGGTGCAATCACCGATCGCGCGTTTCGCGCGTCGTTGCGGGAACTACTGGAACGTCATCGACTCTCAAGGGAGACCTGCGGCACGCCCGCTCGGGGCTTATGGGTTAAACTGTTGCCATGAATCGACGTTTCGTCGGGTTGCTGGTGGTACTGGCGATCAGCCTGCAGGGGCCGAGCCTCGCCTACGCGGCCGCCGCCACGGCGAAGACCATGCCGGCATCCTGCGCGAGCCACATCCTCGGTCAAAGCGGCAGCGAGAATTCCTGCTGCCCGCAGAGCATGCCTGGTGTCTGCTGCGCTGGCGGCCTCGTGGTCACCGGCATGCTTTCCGCGCCCGTCACGCTGGCGGCCGCACCGTTACACCTCTTGCTGTCCCCTTCGGGCTCCGTGCCATTTGCGACGGAACGCCCGTCACCTCTTCTCCGGCCTCCCATCGCCTGAGTTCGCGCTCGTTCGAGTGAGCTAAAGCGGCGTTCGCGCCGCCCAAGCTTCGTCCTTCGTGCCGTGCGCACAGCCTGTCCTGAGGGCTGCGGAGAATCCCATGTTTCGCTGGTCAATTGGCCTCGCGGGTGCATTTGCGCTCGCCGGTTCCACGAGTGTGATCGCCAAGCCGATCGCTTTCGCCGACGGCTATACCGTGATGGCGGAATACGGCGCCGGCACGATGAAGGAGGCGCAGCTCTTCTATGCCCCGCGGTACGACTTCTCGGTCGGCGGCGGCCATGTCGAGCTCGACAGTGACGCGACGGCGAAGTCCCGCCGCATCAACTACGCGCGGCTGAACTATCTGGTCCACCGCTGGAACCTCGATGACGCCCAGGCGAACCTCTTTGCCTGGGGTGGTTTGGGCAGCGCGACCGGCAATACATTCTCCGGCACTCTGCTCGCCGAGAATGCCGGCGTCCAGGCGGACTACGAGACCCGTCGGGTCTATGCCTCATTCAAGACGGACCTGCAGCGAAGCTCGGCGTTCTCCCACCGGATCGACACCCTGCAACTCGGGCTCGCGCCTTACAAGCACGAGTACGGAGGCGTCGCGACGTGGTTGCTCGTCCAGGGCCGCCAGTACACCGGCGGGATTCATCGCGGAACGGAGTCGGCGCTGTTGGTGCGGCTGTTCAAGGGCGGTGCGTGGATCGAGGCCGGCGTCACGAACGGCGGCAGGCTGCAGGCCATGGCCATGTTCAATTTCTGAGGGCACCCATCCATGAAGTTCTTACCCAAAGTTCTGAGCTCCCTCCTGTTGCTGGCGAGTGCGTCCGCCCAGGCCGCCACCATCGAGATGAACGTCAACGGCCTCGTCTGCGCGTTCTGCGCGCAGGGCATCGAGAAACAGCTGCGGAAGTTCCCGGCGACCGCCGATGTCATCGTGAGCCTCGAGCACAAGCTCGTCGCCGTCGCCTTGAAAGACGGCCAGGACATCCCGGACACCGAGCTCCGTCGCGCGCTCACCAATGCCGGCTACACCGTCAAGGCCGTCCAGCGCACAGAGACGCCGCTCGCTGAGCTGCGCGAGCGCCTCAAGCAGGGCAAGCGATGAGTCGGGTGGATCCTGCGCTCTCCAATGCGGGCCTCGCGGCCGGCGCACTGCTCGCGAGCACCGCCACACTGGTCTGCTGCGTGCTTCCGGCCGTGCTTGTGGCACTCGGTGCCGGGGCGGCTCTCGCCGGGCTCGTGACCGCGGTTCCACAACTCGTCTGGTTGAGTGAGCACAAGCCGCTCGTGTTCGGGAGTGCGGCCGCGCTCCTGGCGGTGAGCGGCATTGCGCTCTGGTACGGGAGGAAGCTGCCGTGTCCGATCGATCCTGATGCGGCGCGGACGTGCCGAAGGCTACGGCGCATCAGTGCGCTGCTTTACGGCCTGGCGCTCGCGAGCTTCGCGCTGGGCATCGTCTTTGCCTTCGTACTGCCAGCCCTGCGACTTGAGGGCCTGCTCTGAGGGGCTCTAGCGCAACGCGTGGTGACATAACGCTGCCCTTCAAAGTGCGACGCAATACGTTGACAGCCGCACCCTCGTGCAGCACCCTGCACGCGGTTCAGCAAAGGCACACCTTTCGAAAGAAAGGGCCGCAAAGCCACCGGTCTAAGGGGTTTTTCCTATGACAGCGGGGTTGCCATCTTGGATGTCATCCATTCATCGCGGCGATCGCCCGCATTAAATCTGATTTTCCGCACTTGACGGCGTGAATTCGCCGTCTCCTCGCCTTCAGGCAAACGCAAGCGAGCATCCACATGTTCATGACGAACCTATTGACTATCACGCCGTGGCCGACGATGTCGGCAGCGATCCTGCTGGTGCTGCTGATAGCGGCGCTGTATCTGGCACGGCACACCGCTCACCAGGCGATCCACGCAGTCACGAGCGCGTTGGCGCGCGGCTTTCGCCTGGCCTCGCATTCGGTCGCGCACGCTGAGGAGCGCCTCGCCGCGCGCAATCGCGAGGTACTCCTCGCTGCGGGACGCGACGCCAAGGAGCGAATGGTGGAACGCGAGTTTGCGCGCGTTGCGGATACCGCGCGCAAGGATCTGGCGAACTATCCGGACATGCACCGCCGCCTGAGTGAGGCGATCCTGCGCATCGAGGAGGATCAGGAGAAAGCGGTGGAGGTGCCGCCGGAGGCGCCGGGTTGGGCGAAGGCGGTCGCGGTGATCGCGAATCTCGATGCGCGCAATGCGCCCGCCGACATCCTCGCCGACATTCACAAATCGATGGTCAAGGCGCACGGCGAAGCCATGGTCGACTATCGCAAGGCGAGCGGCGAGCGGCACGCGCTGCTGCGAAAAATGATGCCCGACTGGCGCATGATCCAGGAAACGCTCGGCCGCGTGAACAAGAGCGTCACGAGCGTCATCGAGCGCTCGCTGGTCATTGACCGCCACATGCAGGAGTACGAGACCATCGTGCGCGGAGAGGACCGCGCGCTGTCGGTGCTGTCGTCCTCATCGCTGGTGAACTTCTTCGTCTCACTGCTGGTGCTCGCGGTGGCGATGGCCGGAGCTGCGATCAACTTCACGCTGATCGCACGGCCGATGGCGGAGATGGTCGGCGGGACGAGCTTCATCGGCATGTTCCGCACCGCTGATATCGCGGCGCTCGTCATCATCATGGTCGAGATCTCGATGGGCCTGTTTCTCATGGAGTCGTTGCGCATCACGCGGCTATTTCCCGTGATCGGCGCCCTGTCGGACAAAATGCGCGTGCGCATGATGGGAATCACGTTCATGATCCTGCTGCTGATGGCGAGTATCGAAGCGGGCCTCGCGTACATGCGCGAAGTGCTGCTGCAGGACGAGCTCGCGACCACCGCGCTGCTGCGGGGCGAGAATGCGGGAGCGCTGGTAAACGGGCACCTGTGGATCACCACCATGGCGCAGATGGGCATGGGATTCGTCCTGCCATTTGCGCTGGTCTTTGCCGCCATCCCGCTCGAGACGTTCGTGCACTCGCTGCGCACCGTGGTGGGGCTTACCGGTATCGGGGTGCTGCGGGCGCTCGCGCTGCTGCTTCGCGTTCTCGGTAACGGTTTGCGCCATTTCGGCACCCTGGCGGAGCGGATCTACGACCTGCCGTTGTTCGTGCCACTGTGGATCGAAGCGAGGGTCGCGGCTGCGGCGCACTCTGCGCATGCGCATCCGGTAAAGGTGAAGTCATGAACTGGCGGCATTTCGTAGGCGCGGCGCTGCTGCTCACAGCCTGCTCGCCGCAGGCGCCTCATAACACGGGCGTGTACCTGCTGATCGATACGTCGGGTTCGTACAACCGGCAGGTAACCAAGGCAGAGCAGATCATCCTGTTCGCTCTCTCCCGGTTGCAGCCGCTGGATTCCTTCGCCGTTGCGCGAATCAACACGGCGAGCTTCACGGAGAAGAACATCGTCGCCAAGGCCACGTTCGACGACCGCCCCAGTACCGCAAACCAGCAGAAGCGCGCGTTCGCCAGCCGCGTGGAGAAGTTCGTCGATGAGTCGAAAGCCGCGCCCTATACCGACATCACCGGCGGCCTGCTGCAGGCGATCGAGTTCCTGAACGAGAAGAAGACCGGCCGCAAGGAGATCCTGATCTTCTCCGACATGAAGGAGGAGCTGGACAAGGGCTACGTGCGCAACATTCCGCTCGATTTCAAAGGCTTCGAGGTCGTGGCGCTCAACGTGACCAAGCTGCGCTCCGACAATTTCGACCCGCGCGAATATCTCTCGCGACTCGAAGCCTGGCGCGTCAAGGTCGAGAAAGGCGGCGGCCGCTGGCGCGTCATCAACGACCTCGACCGGCTGGACGGGCTCCTCTAGGCGCCCCAGGCCGGGGCCGACGCGCCCGTAACGGCGCACGCTGAGGCGCCGCGGGGCCGCGCGCCGATGCCGCGACGCGCGCTGGGGCTGCGCTAATTGGGTCTGCGCTGATTAAGGCCGCTGCGTCGCCGGGCCTTGGAAAGGCCGCGGCCATCTCGCGCAACCATTCGAGCAGGTGCTGCAGCTTCGGCAGCGCCAGGTAGCTTTCGGGGCAGACAAAATAATAGGCTCGCGGGCAGGGCAGAATCTGCTCGCTCGCGCGCACGACGCGGCCGTTGGCGAGATCCTGCGCGGCGAGCGTCCAGCGTGTGAGGGCCAGACCCTGGCCCTGCTCGGCCGCCGCAAGCACGGTCAGCGAATCGTCGAAGGCGGCGCCGCGCTCGTGCCAGTCGGCTTCGGCTCCGGGATGGAGCCACAGGGTCCAGGATTCATCGGAGGAGCGCAGCAGCGGGTAGCGCTTCAGGTCGGCCGGCGTGCGCACGGGGCCGTGGCGGGCGAGCAGTTCGCGGCTGCACACTGGCACGAACCATTCATCGAGCAGCTTCTCGTTGTAAAGGCCGGGCGTGGGTGTGGCACTCATGCGCAGCGCGGCGTGGAAATCGCCCTGCGCGAAATCCACCGGATCGCGCGAGGTGTGAATGCTCAGCTCGATATGCGGATGCCGGTCATGGAACTGCGGCAGGCGCGGCAGCAGCCACTTCTGCAGGAACGAAGCGATCGTGCTGATGTTGAGTGCGCCGCCGCTACGGTCCTGGCGCAACTGCTGCATCGCCTGCTGCAGCTCACTCAGCCCGCAGCGCACGCCCGGCAGCAGCAGCGCGCCCTCGGCACTCAGGGCGATCGCGCGGCCGCTGCGCCGGAATAGCGGCACGCGCAAGTAATCCTCGAGCGTGCGGATCTGCATGCTCACCGCCGCGGGCGTCACGTGCAGCGCGTCGGCGGCGGCGGCGAAGCTCAGGCGGGTGGCGACCGCCTCGAATACGCGCAGCGCGTTCAGCGGCAGCCGATCGAAGCTGCGCGTCGCTTCAGTTTTTCTTAGGCGTCGTTCAGACATCGCGTTTGCTGCTCGAGCGCGGGGGGTGAACACTGTGCGCCATGGATTACGCGAGGAGCCGTCTCATGAAAGTCACCAATCTGGTTGCGCTGCTTGCCGCGCTGCTGCTGACCGCCGCGGAGTTTCTGGTGTTCGAGTATGACTCACGGCAGAATGTCGCGCTCTATCAGGCCGAGGCCGCCAGTGCGCTTGCGGCGCGCGGCTAGTCTGCCACGGCTTGGCGCGGCACTGTACACGTGGCAGCAGGTGGCGTCGCCTTCGGGGGGCGCCGCTTGCTGCAGTGAAGGCATGCCTCGGGCAGCTGCCGTGAAGGCCGCGCGGATCGCTGATCCTGATTCACGGCTGCGGGACGTAAATGGCAATACCCTGTCCTGTCTTCATGATTCTGCCGGCCGACACTCCTATGCCAGTGCCGTAAGCGGAATGACCTGAAACCGTAGCGGTACCCGCTCCGGTGCTTACCTCACCCGCCTGCTCATCGCCTGTTCCCTGAATCAGAATCCCATTCGCGCCGACTTTTGCCGCTTCTTCCTTTAAGCGCGCGATGACCTTATTCATTTTCTGCTGGTCGGTGAATACGATCGAGTGTCTGCTCGAGGCGTCGATAATTGCGATCTCCTCGTATCTCTCGGGCGGGTGAAGGTACAGCTTCACTTGGTCCGCTGAGATGGGCGGCCGGGCTTCACCGATCATGACATGCGAGGAAGCACAGCCGCCCAAGAGCAGAACCATACCGATCAATGGCAAGCCGGTGCGACCGTTCATTTGACTCCTTCCGTGTTCGAGTCGTCGTTCTGGAACCTACGCTTCTGGCCTGGGCTATCCCCAAACAGCGCAGCGACATGTCGCCGAGGATAATAGATGCGGGGTGCCTTTGGGGCACCCCGCAGGGACACGCGCTCGCCATTCTGATAAGTAGGTTTCAGGTGGAGGCGCGATTGTCGAGAACCGTATACCACGCGCTGATGCGCGTGGTCAGTGCGGTGGAGCACTAAGGCTAGAGCAGGCAAGTGGACTGATGGGCCGGCACGGCGCATTCTGATGGCCTAGAACAAAACCAGGTACTCAAGATGGCCTCGCCGGGCGCACCGGACGAAGAGCGACC
>Ga0137409_10009299_pt1 | contig 10002 bp, 10 predicted proteins | sample CZODoug1_16funga_FD_122059 | JGI IMG/M metagenome (GOLD analysis project Ga0137409, IMG submission 122059) | Vadose zone soil fungal communities from Angelo Coast Range Reserve, California, USA - CZODoug1_16fungal (Hybrid Assembly) | ecosystem: Environmental > Terrestrial > Soil > Vadose zone...
CGTGCGGGAAAAAGCTGGGCGTGGACGATATTGTTTTCCGGCCAGGGGGATTCGATGGAACTGGTAAAGGTGAGGACGTTTTCCTTTTCACGTGCGGTCGCCAAGCGACCGACATCCAGGTGGTAGTCGTCGGCAGGTGTCGCGGCGTACCAATCGTGGCTTGATTGGATGGCCTTCTGCGCGTATTGACGGACGAAGGCGCCGGGATTGGGGTCGTTAGGTGAGCCGCCGATGTGCTCGAGGCCCCAGTGGAAGGGCTCGACGCGGCGATTGTCGTCGGTGGTCCAGCGACGGTGCTCGTAGCGGCGGATTTTGCGTTCGAACCAGTTCATACATTCAATCAGTTTAAGTTTACCGTTGTCAGTTGAAGAGGGGAAGAAAGGACAAGAAAAGGCATAAGGATAACGGGAGCACGCGTGGGAGCGCGGAGAGTCAGCGGCTGGACCTCAATCTTGCCTTGCCACGAACTCCAAATCCTCCGCCGTTTGAGGCTCAGGTAAAAAGGCCCGCCCAAAATTCTTGGGTTCGAGGATCATCACGCCACGACCGTACTCCTGCACATACCAATCGGTTTCGGGGTTTGTGATCGCGGGGTCCGCCACGAGTTCAATTTCGCCAGGTTCGCCGTGAAACAACACGCGGTCGCCCTTCCTTATTTCCTCACCGGTCATATAGGTAAGCGACATGCTCCAATTTTACTTGCTCCCTCTGTTTTTGCTCAAATCCTTCTTCCATCGCGCACTTTTTGTGATTAGACGTTAGGGATGAGGCACGGGAGGTAGCGTGGTTCATTGAGGGACTCCTGTACCTGTGAGAGAGTCGAAATGTGGTCATTGTCTTCATTTTTCTATTTGGGATCGTGATTGGAAGCTTCCTGAATGTCTGCATCACGCGGATTCCGGAGGAAATATCCATCGTTTCACCCGGATCGCGCTGCCCGCGTTGTAAGACCGCGATCAAGCCGTACGACAACGTGCCGGTGTTTGGATGGCTCTGGCTGCGGGGCAAGTGCCGCGCGTGCGGCGAGCCCATCTCGCCGATGTATCCCTTGATTGAATTGAGCACGGGGCTGCTGTTTGTGGCGGCGTATTTGGACTTCGGGATTACGCAGGCCACGGTGAAATGGGTTTTTTTTACCTGCCTGGTGATCGTCCTGACGGTGACGGATTTGCGCGTGCGGATGCTGCCAGACGCGATCAATTGGCCGGGTTTCGCGGCGGGTCTGTTGTTTTCCGCGTTTGTGCCGCCGAACGATGGGATCGCGCAGTTTCTTGGCTATCGATTTTTTCAGGTGGGGCTGCCGGGAGCGGCGGCGGGAATTCTGGATGGGCTCATTGGCGCGGCGTTTGGAAGTTTTCTGCTGCTGGGACTGGCGAAGGCATACAAGGCAGCGCGCGGCCGTGAAGGCATGGGCATGGGCGACGTGAAAATGATGGCGATGGTTGGAGCGTTTCTGGGCTTGCGCGGGACTTTCCTGGCCATTTTGGTAGGAAGTCTTCTTGGAAGCGTGATCGGCTTGAGCGTCGTGCTGGCGCTGTACCTGGGGGGCTGGAGGAGCGCGCTAGCGAAGCGCGCGAGGCGGCGCGGACTGGGGACAGAGCGTGGTCTGCGATGGGCGATTGCGAGCCAGTACCAATTGCCGTTGGGCACGTTTCTGGGGATTGGGGCGCTGGCGATTGTGTATGCAACGCCCGTCGTGTCGGCGCGGTGGCCGATTTTCCGATGAATCGCCGGATAGTCATTCGAGTTCAAAGTTGAAAGTTGAAGGTTGAAAGTGGGGAAAGAAAAGGAAAAAGATAACGCGCAGAAGCGAAGAAACGCAGAGGCACGCAGAGAAGGAGAAACAAGATTCGAATGACCGGACTGATGCTGGCAGCACTCCAAAACGCAAACAACACGCAGCACCTGTGGACGCTGGCTGCGGAGATGGGGATTGCCTTCCTGGCGGTCTTGGGGCTTGTGTTTTTCTTTTTGCGCAAGTTTTTTCAAAGCAGGCGCGAAGAGCAAAAACGGGAATTTGCAACAAGCGCGCCGCGAACGGAGAATCCGTCGGCGTTTATGGCCGCATCGATGCAGGGGGTGATTCAGAAACTGCGCGAGCAGGAGAAAGAGCTGGAGCGGCTGCACAAGATTGAAAAGGAACGCGCGGAACAGACGGAGCGGCTGAGCGAGGAAGTGACGCGGAACATGCCGGCGGGGCTGCTGGTGGTGAATGCGACGGGGATTATTTCAACTTCGAATCCGGCAGCGGAGCAAGTGCTGGGGATTCGCGGGCTGGGATTCCGGCGGTATAGCGAAGCTCTGGGCGAGGACTCGGATTTGACGAAGCTGGTGACGGAATGCCTCTCGTCGGGAAAGATTTACCGGCGCGAGGAAGTGGAGCACATTCCGCCGGCGGGAGACACGCGGCATCTGGGCGTGACCATTTCGCCGATCCGGCGCGGCACGGAAAGCATCAGCGGCGCGATCTGTCTGTTGACAGATTTGACGGAGCTTGCGGCGCTGCAGCAACGGATGCAACTGAAGGAAAACCTGGCCGCCCTGGGAGAGCTGTCCGCGGGCATCGCGCACGAGTTCAAGAATGCGCTGGCGACAATTTCCGGCTATGCGCAGCTGATTCCAGAGGCAGCGGAAAAGGATGCTTCGGAATATGCGGGACGCATCCTGCGGCAGACGAGGGATATTACGCACGTGGTGGCAGAGTTTTTGAAGTACGCGAGGCCGCTGGAGATTCCGGACGACATGGTGACGCTGCAGACGGTCGTGGAGCGCGTGGTGGCTGAAGTGGGGGAGGCGCTTCCACAAGTGAAGATCCGTTTCGAAGGGACATTTGGGGAGGTGGAGGGAGACGAGGGATTTTTGAGGCAGGCGCTCCTGAACCTGGCGCGGAATGCAGCGGAAGCCTGCGCGTCGGCAGAACACGGCGGGAAAGTGCTGGTGCGAGGCGAGGTCGCGCGCGGAGATGAGGCTGGTTCACAGCAGATTACGGTGTTTGACAACGGTCCGGGGATCGGGGCAACCGCGATGCCGAAACTGTTTCGGCCGTTTTTTACGACGAAGTCGAATGGGACGGGGCTGGGGCTGGCGGTGGTGCAGAAGATCATCGTGCAACACGGAGGACAGGTGCAGGCGCGGAACCGCCCTGAAGGCGGGGCCGCGTTTATAGTTACGTTACCGCTGCCGCGAAGGGTGGCAGAAGCAGTAGAATCTAGGAAGGACAGCATCTAATTCTGAAGACTCGTGACTGGTGACTGACATTGGTCCATGGTGAAGTTCTTGTGTTGTAGGGCTGCGGACGGCCCCGAGAAAGTAGGGCTAGATGACCATGAGAGCTTGGATGAAGATTTTGATAATTGTTCCGACGCTATGCGTGGCGGGTATGGTGACGTACGCGCAATCGCAGAGTTCCTCGCAACAATCGGGCAGCGATCCGGTGGCGGATGCAGCGCGAAAGGCTCGTGAGGACAAGAAAAACGCCGCGAAGCCGAAAAAAGTTTACACGGACGACGATGTCAAGCCTGCCGCAGCGGCGGCGGCAAAAGCTGCTACTTCTGCCCCAAGCGATGCCAGCGGAGCTGCGACGACGGGCGCCGCGGGGCCGCAGAAGACGGATGACGGCGGGGCAAAGGAAGATCCCAACAGCGAGCAGGCCTGGCGGAAGCGGTTCAGAGAACAGCGGGACAAGCTGGCGAAGGCCGAAACCGAGTTGGACGTACTGCAACGCGAGTCGCAGAAATCGCAGTTGGAGTACTACCCGGATCCGCAGAAGGCGTTGAGCGAGCAGAACACACGCAAAGACATCAACGAGAAAATGGCCAAGATCGCGGCGAAGCAGCAGGAGATTGCTCAGCTCAAGCAGGGGCTTGAAGACTTGGAAGACCAACTGAGAAAATCGCACGGCGATCCGGGATGGGCGCGGTAGTCGAGATGAAGTTGTAAGTCGTAAGATTTTAGGAAAATCCTTCAATTCCGAAACCTGGAACTGGGCGGAAATGCTGCCCTCGCTTGATGGGGCAGCGTCTGCTTGGTCGTGCAGGTGCGCTGCTTCCCTTCTCTGCACACTTGTCACTCGTAGTTCCCTGACGACAGCGGGATTCGTGGTAGAAACGAGAGAGATGGAACCTCTCCTCCTTGTCGAAGATAAGAATGAGCTGCGCGCAATGCTGCGGAAGGCCTTGGAGCGCGCGGGGTATGAGGTGGACGAAGCGCCGGATGGCGCCGCGGCCATTCAAAAGGTGCGCGCAAGGAGATATCTGCTGGTCATTACCGATTTGAAGATGCCCGGGGCTTCCGGGCTGGACGTTCTGCGCGAAACGAAACAGGCGGATGCGACGATACCGGTGATCCTGCTGACCGCGTTTGGGTCCGTGGAGGAAGCGGTAGCGGCAATGAAGGACGGGGCTTACGACTTTCTGCAAAAGCCGGTGGATCTGGACCATTTGAAATTGCTGGTGCAACGCGCGGCGCAGCAACAGGAGCTGCTGCGGGAGAATCTGCTGCTGCGCGAGGAATATGCGACGCGGTACGGGTTTCCGCGGATCGTGGGGGAAGATGCTTCCATCCGCGAAGTGAGCCAGCAGATTCAGAAAGTGGCCGCGACGGATTCGACTTGTTTGTTGCTCGGGGAGAGCGGGACGGGCAAAGAGTTGTTCGCACTGGCGATCCACCATCTATCGCCGCGGCGCGAGAAACCGTTCGTGGCGCTGAATTGCGCGGCGATTCCGGAAGGGCTCGTCGAGAACGAATTGTTTGGCCATGAGCGCGGGGCGTTCACGGGGGCGGGAGCGCGCAAAGTCGGAAAAATGGATATGGCGCATCGGGGGACGCTGTTTCTGGATGAAATTGGCGAATTGCCGCTGGCGATTCAGGCAAAATTGCTGCGCGTGCTGGAGGAACGAAGATTCGAACGGGTGGGCGGAACACAGTCGATCGAGGTGGACGTTCGAATCGTGGTGGCGACCAACCGGGATTTGCAGAAGCTGACGCAAGAGAAAATGTTCCGCGAGGATTTGTATTTTCGGATTTCGGCGGTGCCGATGACGATTCCACCGCTGCGCGAGCGCGGAAACGACGTGCTGCTGCTGGCGGAGCACTTTCTGGAAAAATTCAAACGGGAGTTCGGAAAGCCTGGACTTGAGCTATCGGCGGAGGCCAAGGAGCGATTGTTGCACTACCGGTGGCCAGGAAACGTTCGTGAATTACAGAACACGCTGGAGCGGGCGGTGATTCTCGCGGATGGGTTGGGCATCCAGGCAGATGGGTTGCAATTGCCGGCAACGAAGCCGGACGCGGACAAGCTGCCGGCGGGAATGCTGCGGGAGGATTTCAAGTGGGATGGTTCGCTCGAAGAGGTGCGGGAACGAGCGGCGAGCCAGGTAGAAAAGGTTTTGCTGGAAAGCACCATGCGCGAGTGCAAGTGGAACAAGACGCGGGCGGCGGAGAAGCTGGGGATTTCGCCGAAAACTTTGCTCACAAAATTGCGCGGCGCGGGGTTGGAGGAATGATGTGCCTGGTGAGTAGTGACTGGTGACTGGTCAAAACATCAGCGCGGGCGAATGGCGGTGTGGAGGGCGACGGTGCCGAGGGTCCAGACGCGATAGTCGACGGATTGATAGCCGACGGCGGTCATGAGGGACGCGAGCTCGGGTGGACGGAAGAAACGGGCAACGGATTTGGGCAGGTAGGAATAGGCGGCGGAGTCCCCGGAAATGATGCCGCCGATTTTCGGCAGGACTTTGCAGAAATACCAGCGATAGAGATCCCCCAACAATCCATCGGGTGGTTCGGTGAATTCGAGGATGGCGATCGTGCCGCCGGGCTTCAGCACGCGCTGAATTTCGCGCAGGCCGGCTTCGTAATTGGAGAGGTTTCGAAAGCCGAAAGCGGTGGCCACGAGATCGAAAGAGCCATCGGCGAAGGGCAGACGCATGGCGTCGGCTTCGAAAAATGGAACAGGAGTCGCGATGTGTTCCGTTGCGGCTGCAATCAGCGCGGCGTTTTTCGCTTTTGCGCGAACGAGCATGGTGTGGGCAAAATCCGCGCCTACGATGCGGGCCTTTCCGGAACGCGCGAGAGAGAAGGCGAGATCTCCCGTCCCACAGCAGAGATCGAGGACGAGCGCGTCGGGCCGGCTGAGAATGGGACGGAGATGTTTTGCGGCACGCGCGCGCCAGAGGCGATCGAGCTGCAAGGAGAGAAGATGATTCAGCAGATCGTAACGCGGCGCGATGCGCGTAAACATCTCGCGCACTTTTTTGGAGGCATCCGCTTCGGTGACGGCGCCTTCGGGACGAGTTCCCTTCACCGGTGCGGAGACCTCAGGCATGAGGCATTCCCGAGAAGCGGCTGCTGGCTTCGACAAGTCGCGGTGTGAAATGGAGAACGCGTTCGACGACGTGCAGAGGGACCGCATCGCGGGAGCGCGCTTTGCCGATGCGGGGAGAGAGCACGAAGCGAAGAATGCCGCTGCGCGTTTTCTTGTCGGAGCGCATGACGTTGAGCAAAGCAGCGGTGGGGACGTGAGGCCAGGCCGGCAATGGCCCGAGACGGCGGATGAGCGCGACAATACGAGAAACATCGCCGGCGCGCATCAGTCCAAGTTCATGGCCGAGGAACGACGCGGCGATCATCCCCCAGGCAACGGCTTCGCCGTGCTGGTAGCGGCGGTAGTGGGTGACGCTTTCGAGCGCGTGCGCGAAGGTGTGGCCGAAATTCAGGATTTCGCGGAGGCCGGCCTCGCGTTCATCGCGGCTGACGACACGCGCTTTGATCCGGATGTTGCGCGGGATGAGCTGGCTGAGTGCCGCACGATCGCGACGCAAGATGTTTTCCAAGTTCTTCTCGAGCATCGCGAACATGGATGCGTCGGCAATGATAGCGTGCTTCATGACTTCGGCGAGGCCGCCGCGAAATTCGCGGTCCGGGAGCGTGCGGAGTAATTCGGGGTCGGTGAGCACGAGGCACGGCGGATAGAATGCGCCGACGAGATTTTTCCCTTCGGGGAGATTGACGCCGGTTTTGCCGCCGATGGAACTGTCCACCTGCGCGACGACGGTTGTCGGTACGTGCACCAGAGCGACGCCGCGGAGAAGGGACGCCGCGACGAATCCAGCGGCGTCGCCGACGACGCCGCCTCCAACTGCAACGATGACAGACTTACGGTCTGCGCCGGATTTCACCAGAGATCGTGAAAGTAGCTCCACGGTATGCAGATTCTTTGCAGATTCGGCGTCGTTCATGAGATGGACTGAATTGCTGCCGGACAAATGCAGTCCTCGCCGGACGGAATTGCCAATGGCGCGCCAGACTTTCGGGGATGAAACCACGTGAATGCTCGAAAAGCGACCAAGCTTGGCGAGTTCGCGGGCCGCAAGACGGAGGACGCCTGCGCCCGCGACGACGCAGTAGTTTCCGGCTGATGACTTCACAGGAATGCGTTTGAATTTCATTTCGCGGACTTTTTCAATGTAACACACGAGTTTGCGCGATTCCTACGCGAGCCGAGTTTGGCGAGCGGCTTTCTTGCGAGGAGAGGAAAGACACGGGCGGGCTAGTGACGCAGGGAAAGCGGGCGGTACGCGGCTACTTGGATTGGAGTTGTTTCACGGATTCTAGAAAGACGTGGCCGACGATAGCGAGGGTCCTTGAGCTGATTTTGTCCAGAGAATCCTGCGGGGTGTGCCAGTAACCGTTGTTCGTAAAGTCTCCGATGACATCCACCGCGGGAATACCGCGCTTCAAGAAGGAATCATGGTCGTCTTCGGCGGATGTCGTGTCATTCCGAAAAATGGCCGAGTAGCCCAGCTTGTCCGCGGTATTCCAAACGAGATCAATCAATGCCGGCGTGGAACTGGATTCGCGGAGGAACTGGGCCTTGCGGCCGCCGACGATGTCAGCCAGCAGAAATGCTCTGACCTTCTTGATGTCACCGCTGATGGATAGGCGTGCGGCCATCTGGTGGCTGCCATAGCGGCTGTCGGTCTCGCTCCATTGCTTCATGGCCTCTTCGCCGTCGAAGAAGGCGATCCAGACGGCGTATTTTCCATGCTGCGGGCAGAGCAGGCGGGCGAGTTCCAACATGACGGCGGTGGAGGAGCCGCCGTCATCGGCGCCGACGAAGTTGTCAAGGCGCTTGGTGTCGTAATGGGTGCCAAGAAGAATCACGCCGGGCTTCTCGCCGGGAATTTTCACCAAGAAATTCTTCATCGGGAGACGGCCCACAGGAGTGTCCGCAGTGAAGGCGTCGGTCTCAACGTTGCAACCGTAGCTCTTCAATTCGGATTGCAGATAGCCCTGCAACTGGGCGAGAGCCTGGGAGCCGGAAGGGCGCGGACCGAAGCTGACTTGCTTGGCGACGTGAGCGAAGGCGCGTTTGCCATCAAAGCCGCCAATTTTTTCCGGCGGAGGCGCCTCGTCGGCGACTTGTGGCGGCGCGGAGGCTGCGGTGCTCATGAAGGGCGGCTGTGCAGCGTTGGGGGAATCATTACCGCTGGCTTTGCAGCCGGTCAAAGCGGCGGAAATCAAGCAAACCATGGTTGCAATCCGGAGAATGCTTTTCGAGGGCGACCCCATCTAGCGGGCCTCCGCGGGAGCAGCCAGCCGCTTTTCGCGGCGACGCACCACCAGCCAGGACACTCCGACACCAAGGAAGTACAAACCTACGAGCACAGCCATGAAGACCAACATGGTCATGGCATCCGGCGTGGGGGTAAGGATGGCTGCGAGAATGGCGATGACCAGAATGGCATAGCGGAAATTGTCCAGCAAAAACTTGGGCGTGACGATCCCAAAAAGCGAAAGAACGAATATGAGGACCGGCAATTCGAACACCAGCCCAAGACCCAGGAGCACCAACAGGGTCAAATCGAAATACTCGTTGATGCTAATCAAGGGCACGACCGGACCCTGAAAACTGATCAAGAACCGCAGGACATACGGCAGCGAAACGAAATATCCGAAGGCGATTCCCGAGAGAAACAGGAAAACCGTCGAGAACAGAAAGCCAGTGATGGCTTTACGCTCGTGCTTATAGAGCGCGGGAGCGACGAAGAGCCAAATCTGGTAAAGAATCCATGGGGAAGCGATGACCAGCCCCAGGTAAACGCTCAAGGTGATCAAAAGGTTCAGGTACCCGGCTGGATGTGTGTACACCAGTTTTTGCTCAAGTTTTGCCGCCGCGAGTGCTTTGAGCATGGGCCTGGTGATCCAATTGACAAAATGAGGCGCCGCAAACCAACCAATGCCCGCCCCGATCGCAATCGAGATGAGCGAGTTGATGATGCGCTTGCGAAGTTCCGTGAGGTGCTCAAAAAAGGTCATGGCCCCGGCAGGCTCATCGTCGGGTGTTGTACTCTGCGGAGTCGGAGTGAGTTCGGGCACGGGATCAGGCGGATTGCCGGGTATCGTGGGAAGTGTCACGCAAATCCGCCACCGATGCGGTTTCGGTGTCCGTGCCCGAGGGCGCGTCTGAGGAGCGGGCCACGGATTCCTCCACCGGCGAAATGACCGGTGATTCCGCTGCCGGGGCCTCCGAGTCGGTGGGAGCGGGGATTTGGGCCTGCTCGGCTGCGCCGGCGGAAGCAGCGGCAGCTTCTGCGACTTTCTTGCGCTCGGCCTGAAGAGTCTGGCGCTCCATTTCGCGCATCTCTTCCTCGAACGCGCCCCTGAAGTCCGCGGAGGCCTTGCGGAATTCCGCCATGAGCTTCCCCAGGCCGCGGGCAAGCTCGGGAAGCTTCTGCGGCCCGAAAACGACAAGGACCACGATAAACACCACGATCATGTGGGGGACGCTCAACATTGCGCTTAGGCACCGTCTAAGGGGCCTATGGGCATCATAGAAAGGGCGTCAGTCAGTGTCAAACCAGAGTTTACGGTGTGCTATAATTTCTCATTGAGCTGTCGCGCGAGGTAAAGATGAATTCAGAGCGTCGCGGACTTGTAATCGTGTTGGGCGTGCTGCTGCTGTCGGCCCTGCTGGGGGGCGTTTATGGGCCCAACGTCAGG
>Ga0137409_10009300_pt1 | contig 10001 bp, 8 predicted proteins | sample CZODoug1_16funga_FD_122059 | JGI IMG/M metagenome (GOLD analysis project Ga0137409, IMG submission 122059) | Vadose zone soil fungal communities from Angelo Coast Range Reserve, California, USA - CZODoug1_16fungal (Hybrid Assembly) | ecosystem: Environmental > Terrestrial > Soil > Vadose zone...
CCGTGGTAGTGGCTGGCAGGGCTGGGGAGGGTTGCCGAACTCATCGTGGCGCGCCGTGCGTGCTGTCCTCGGCCCAGTGCCGAGGCCCGCAAGCGCCGCCTGATGATTCTGGCCCCTCGCCTACTCATCTGCCAGATGCATGAACCCTTGATAATAAACAACTTGCGCTCGGAATACTACTCCCCCAGCACCTTGATGATCACCCGCTTCTTGCGCTGACCGTCCCATTCCCCGTAGAAAACCCGCTGCCACGGGCCAAAATCGAGCTTGCCGGCAGTAATCGGTACGATCACTTCGTGCCCCACCGTCAGGCTGCGGAGGTGGGCGGCGGCGTTGTCCTCCCCGGTTTCGTTGTGCCGGTAGCGCTTGGGATCCCAGGGCGCGATCCCCTCGAGCCATGCGAGAATGTCGTGCCACAGCCCGGACTCGTGGTCGTTCACGAACACCGAGGCTGAGATGTGCATCGCGCTCACCAGCACGAGCCCTTCCCGCACGCCGCTCTTCTCGACTTCGCCGGCGACGGTGTCGGTGATGTCGATGATCTCCTGACGCTGCTTCGTGTTGAACCACATGTAGTGGGTGTGGGACTTCATCAAGCCCTCCGAGCTGTGTCGAATTGTCACACGAACGCCGAACCCCTAGATTGGCCTTCAAATATGGCGCTTCCCTTCCGGCGGCGAATCTTCCTGGTCCTCGTCGCCATGACCGCGGTTCCGACGGTGCTCGCCGTCGCCGGTTGGGTGCTGTCGGTGCGCACCCTGCTGCCCACCGCCGGCGCGAGGGCCTCCTCCGAGCGCGTTGCCCTCTCGGCGCGCATCCTGCTCGAGGGTGTCGATACGCTGCACCTGACGCCAGGCGAACGGGTGGTGCTGCGCCATCACCTGAATCAAGTCTCCGCATCGGTCAGTCTGGCGCGGCGCGCCGAGACGTTCCTCCGTTACTACACGGCCGGCATCGCGGTCGTGATCCTGTTGCTGGGTGCGGCGGTGCTGTACGCCTCGGTGAACGTCGCGGGCCACCTGTCGCGCCAACTGTCGCGTCCCATCGATGAGCTGGTGGGGTGGACGCAGCTGATCCGGCGGCGCGAGCCGCTCCCTGTGGTGGGGGGGGAGTTAGCCGCGCGCGGGGCGCCCGAGTTCGAGGCGCTGCGGCAGGCGCTGCGCGAGCTGGCCGATACGCTCGCGACCGCGCGCGACCGGGAGCTAGAGGCGGAGCGCCTCCGAGCGTTCCGCGAGGTTGCCCGCCGCGTGGCGCACGAGATCAAGAACCCGCTCACATCGATGCGAATCGCGGTGGACCAACTCGGGCGGTCGGGCGGTCGGGCGGACGGGCGGTCGGAAACGGCCATAGAGGTCCTCAATGCAGAGACAGATCGGCTGGAGCGGCTCGCCCGCGAATTCGCGGACTTCGGGCGGCTGCCGGAAGGTCCACCGAGCGAGATCGACCTGGCGGAATTGCTCGAGGAGCTGGGGCGGACAGGTGTGCCGGACGGCGTAACAGTCCGGCTCACCGCGAACGGCGGACCGCGCACGCTGCTCGGCCACTACGACCCGCTGCGCCGCGCCTTCGCCAACCTGCTACGCAACGCGTGCGAGGCGATGAAGGGTCAAGGCGCGATCGACGTGACGGTCACCGGTGATGGCAGGGGAATCGCCGTGACCATCGCCGACCACGGTCCCGGCATCCCACCCGACCTGCGGCAGCGGGTGTTCGAGCCGTACTTCACGACCAAGGCCGACGGCACCGGGCTCGGCCTGGCGCTGGTGCGCCAGACGCTCGAGGCCCATCGCGGCACCATCACCCTCACCACCACGCCGGGCGGCGGCGCCACGTTCGCCATCGTGTTTCCGCCCCCTCGGACTGCATGAGCCCCCGGATCCTGCTGGTCGACGACGAGGCGAACATCCGCAAGATGGTGAGCGCGCTGCTCGAGTCGGAGGGATTCGAGACGCTCGAGGCGCCCAACGGGCAGGCGGCGCTGGCCCTCGTGGCGGACGACGCTCCCGACGCGGTGCTGCTGGACCTGATGATGCCGCCGGGACCGGACGGGTTGGCCACGCTGGAGCAACTCAAGAAGCGAGCCCCGCACCTGCCCGTCGTGATGATGAGCGGCAAGGCCAACCTCGCCGACGCGGTGCGTGCGACCAAGCTCGGGGCGTTCCAGTTCCTCGAGAAGCCGCTCACGCCGGAGGGCATCCTGGTGGCGCTGCGCGGCGCGCTCGAGCTGGGCCGCACGCTCGCCGAGAACCGCCGCCTGCACGCGCAGCTCGGCCACGACGACCCGCTCGTCGGCACCAGCGTGGCGATGGAAGAGCTACGAGCGATGATCGCGCGCGTGGCGCCCACCGAGTCGCGCGTCCTAATCACCGGGGAATCGGGCACCGGCAAGGAGCTGGTCGCCTCGGCGATCCATCGCCAGAGCGCGCGGGGAGGCGCCGGGAAGCCGTTCGTCACCGTGAACAGCGCAGCGATCCCACGCGATCTCGTCGAGTCCGAGATGTTCGGCCACGAGCGCGGTGCCTTCACCGGCGCCACCGAGCGCCGCCAGGGCCGCTTCGAGCTGGCCGACGGCGGCACGCTGTTTCTCGACGAGGTCGGCGACCTGGGTGCCGAAGCCCAGGCCAAGCTGCTGCGCGTGCTCGAGACGGGGGTCGTCGAGCGGCTGGGCGGCGAGCGGCCATTCACCGTGAACGTCCGGGTGATTGCCGCCACCAACAAGGACCTGGCGCAGGCGGTGCGCCAGCGCCAGTTCCGGGAGGACCTCTGGTTCCGGCTCAACGTCCTGCCGATCCACATTCCCCCGTTGCGCGAGCGGCCTGACGACATCCCTCCGCTGGTCCGCCATTGCGCGGCGCGCTGCGGCGTGCGGCTCGGCCGCGCGGTGCGTCTCGATGCGGGCGCCGTGCAGCTGCTCGCCGCCTACCGCTGGCCCGGGAACGTGCGGGAGCTCGCGAATATCGTGGAACGCCTCGCCATCCTCGCGACCGGTGATACGATCAGCGCCGACGACGTGGCGCGCGTCATTCCGCACGGTCAGGACGGTGGCCGGGCAGCGGTGGCGACCCCGACCGCCGGCGACGCCGCTGCGCCTGACGTGGCGCTGGCGGAGGCGCTCGACCAGTACGAGCGCGAGCTCATCGCGCGCGCGCTCTCGGCGGCGCGCGGCAACGTCGCCGAGGCGGCGCGCCGCCTGTCGACGGATCGCGCCAACCTGTACCGGCGGATGCGGCGGCTCGGGATCGAGCCGCCCCGGAACATCGAAACATGACGGGATGACACGGCCCCGTCCCGCGGCCGCACCATTGCGGCCTCAGGCCGCGGCACGTCCCGTGCACCGCCGCCCAACGGCCCCAACCAAGGCTCGGCTATGCTCGCACTCCTCCTAGTTCTGGCGACGGTCCAGGACACGACGATCGTCATCCACCCCGACAGTTCCGGCGCCACGCTCCAGGCGCGCGAGCTGCCGCGGGTCGTGACTGACGAGGTCATCAAGTTCTACAACGCCCCGGGGACGACGCGGCTCGTGGGGCGGACGCGCTTGCCGCGCGGCAACGAGTGGCGCGGCGACGTGGCGGTCCGCAACGGTCCCGCCATCATCGGTGGCCGGGTGGACGGCACGCTGGTCGTCATCAACGGCGACGTGCTGCTCGAGCCGGGGGCGGAGATCAGCGGGAGCCTGATCGTCGTCGGTGGCACGGTCGAGGGGACGACCGAGTCCCGCATCGGCGGGGAGACGCGGCAGTACCGCGAGCCCCTGCTGTACCGCCTGCGCGGAGAGGGGGACGAAATCGCCTACGCGCCGAACCTGCGGCGCCGCGCCCTGTGGAACCCCGGCGCGCGCGTGTCGTGGGGGACCGCCGATACGCGCTCCTCGCTGACGATCGCGACCGGCGGAACGTTCAACCGGGTCGAGGGGCTGCCGATTGTATTCGGACCGCTGTTCGACTGGAAGCTCGAGGAGAACCTGCGCATCCGGGTCGACGCGCTGGGAGTGTTTCGCTCCGCGGGCGATTTGAGCGACAAGCGCAGCGACCTGGGCTATATGCTGCGCACCGAGCTGCGCTCGGGCGAGATCCGGCCCTTCGGCTTGGGCTTCCGTGCGTACGACGTCGTGGCGCCGATCGAGGATTGGGGGCTGCGCAACGCCGAGGTCGGGTGGAGCGCGTTCGTCTTCGCCCGCGACTACCGCGACTACTACCTCAACAAGGGATGGGCCACGCGCCTGTTCGCCCATCCCGAGCGCCAGCTCGCACTCGCGCTCGAGCTGCGCCGCGATTGGCAGGAGAGCGTCGCCGCCCGCGACCCGTGGACGATGTTCCGCAACTCGGACGCCTGGCGCCCCAATCCCCCGATCGACGAGGGGCATTACATAACACTCGGCGCCAACGCCACCGTCGACACCCGCAACGACACCGACGACCCGACGTCGGGGTGGCTGGTGCGCACGACCCTCGAGCACGCGAGCAGTAAGGACGTGACGCCGCAGACCGGCGTGCCGGCGGCCGTCCGCAGGGCGATCCCCGTAGACGGCTCGTATGCGTTCGATCGCTTGTTCATCGACGTGCGTCGCTACGCGCGCGTCAGCACGTCCGGCCGCGTGAACCTGCGCCTGCTCGCGGGGGGCTGGGTGGGCGGGGATCCGTTGCCGTTGCAGCGGCGCCTGTCGTTGGGGGGACCCGACCCGTTGACCGGGTACGCCTTCCGGCAGAGCGCGTGCAACCGCGACATCACCGCCCCGGCGTTCGCGGGCACCCTCGTCGCAGCCTGCGATCGTGTGCTCGCACTGCAGGCGGAGTACCGCGGGCATCTGAAGCTCAACTGGAGCTACACCCCATTCGGCACTGGCCGCGATGAGGGCGACGAAGACCAACAGGGCGGAACGTTGCTGCGGCTGGAGGGACCCGACCTGGTGGTGTTCGGCGAGGCGGGCCAGGCGTGGCTCGTCGGAAACGGGCCGGGTCGCCTACCGAGCGACCGGCTGCCGACGCTCGGCAGCTGGCTCGCTGACCTGGGGCTCGGCGTGGATTGGGGCGGGTTCGGCTTGTACGTCGCGAAGGCGGTGACCACGGGCGAACGACTGCGCTTCACGGTCCGGCTCGATCACCGGTTCTAGGGTGCGGCGCAAGCCGGTCCTCGTTCTCTGCGCCCTGATGTGGGGCGCAGCCGCCGGCGCGGAGGCGCAGGCGGCTCCCCCCGCGCCGTCGCTCACGGTGACGCTGCAGAGCGCCGTGCCGCGCGTGCAGAGCATCGGCCTGCTCGCGGATGGGCGGTTCGTCGGACTCATGCGATCGGGGTTTCCCCTGCGGCTCCACTACCGACTCGAGCTGTGGAGGGTGCGCAGCAGCTGGTTCGACCAGTTCGTGCGCGAAGTGCCGTGGGACGCCGTCGCCCGTCACGATCCCCTTGCCGATGACTTCGTGTTGATCCGCACCGGCGGCAGCGTGACACGATATGCCACGCCGGAACAGCTGGCGCGCGCACTCGAGATCCCATACACGATTCCGTTGCGTCCACCGAGCGGCGGCAACAGTCGTTTCTATTTTGTGTGCCGGCTCGAGGTGACGACGCTCAACGACACCGACCTGGAAGAGCTGTCGCGCTGGCTGAAGGGCGACGTAGGGCCGGCGGTGTCGGGTGGGGGGAACTTCGGAGAAGCGTTGGTCCGAGGGGCGCAACGGATGCTGGTGCGGATCGCCGGCTTGCCGCGGCAGAGACTCGAGGCGCGGAGCCCTACGTTCCGAACCGAGCGTCAATCGCCGCCCTAATCTCCCTCAGCGATGTGCCGCGGCTGGCGAGCTGCGACGCGAGCATCGCCTCACCCATGCAGATATCGCAGTGGGCCCCGTGCTCCGACTCGAAGCAAGTCAGGAGCGAGCGGTGTCCCGCATGCTTGGAGCAGTCACAGTGGCAGTAGACACCGTCGAGCGTGGCCGCGGCGGCGCGGGCGGCGGCGTACGCCTCAGCCGCTCCCGGCGTGCGAGGAACGGCGGCGCCGGTAAGCACTCGCTCCGCCGTGATGCCGGGGCGAGGATCGGGGTGGGTACCGCCGGCGGCCGGCCGCGCGGAAAGCAACACCGCCGCCAGGACGATGGCGGCGGTGCCAGCAACGATCCACGGAGTCCTGCCGCTCACAGCGCTTCGAGCGTCGCCAGGACGTCCGCGCCGTAAAACAGGCGGATGTATTTCGCTTGCGTCCGCGTCAGGCGGCGAACCGCCCACGAGAGGTGCACGAAATGCGGCTCGTGCGGCGAGCGCATGGGGTGCATCCCCACCTCTTCGGGCAGCAAGTTGCCCTTACGGGTGTTGCAGCTCGAGCAGGCGGTGAGGACGTTGGTCCAGGCGTTCGTGCCGCCCCGGGACAGAGGCACCAGGTGGTCGCGCGTGAGGCACTCCCGCTGCCGCAGCTCCAGCTGGGAGCGGCCGCAGAACTGGCAGCGGTAGTTGTCACGGGCGAACAGGAAGGTATTGGTGACCTGGCGCCGGAACCGCCGCGGCACGTGCACGAAGCGGACCAGCCGAATCACGGCGGGGCGCGGGACGGCCAGGCGCTCGCTGTGGACGGGCGCGCCCTCGGCCTCGACGACTTCAGCTTTGCCGTCGATGATGAGGCGGAGCGCCCGGCGCACGGGCACCATTGTCAGCGGCTCGAAAGAGGCGTTAAGCGCGAGGCAGCGCACGTGGTATGCTAACACGGACCGCCAAGCTACGGCAAGTGAGGCGTTTACGGGCCTTTACGCAGTTGCGGGGGGCGAAAAGGCGCGCCGTAGCTCGTCAATCTGGCCTTCCACTGACGCCCGGGATGCCCCTCCCACGGTGGCGCGACTCTCCACACTGTCTTCCCACCCGCCGAGCTGGCTCAGGGCGGCCCCGAGCGCGGGATGAATCCCCGCGGCCACAACGTGCGGCACCTTGTCGAGGGGGACCCGGGCCTTCTCCGCCTCGCGCACGAGCCGTCCCACCAGCCCGTGGCTCTCGCGGAAGGGTACGCCCGCCTCGACCAGTAGGTCGGCAAGGTCGGTGGCGCGCATCGCGGGATCGAGCGCGGCGGCCATCCGCTCCGCGTTCACCGCGAGCGTATCGATGGCTCCCGTCACGGCCGGCAGAACGACGGCGAGGGTGTCGCAGGCGTCGAACAGCAGGGCTTTGTCTTCCTGGAGGTCCTTCTGATAACCGGCGGGCAGACCCTTGAGCGTGGTGAGCAGGGCGACCAAGTCGCCGAGCAGGCGACCGGCCTTGCCGCGGGCCAACTCGAACACATCGGGGTTGCGCTTCTGCGGCATCAGGCTCGACCCGGTGCTGAAGGCGTCCGACAGAGTCACGAAGCCGAATTCGCCGCTCGCATAGCTGATCAGCTCGGCGCCGAGCCGGGACAAGTGCGTACCGATCAGCGCGATCGCAAACAGCACCTCCGCGACGAAGTCGCGGTCACCGGTGGCGTCGAGCCCGTTCGCCGACAGGGCGCGAAACCCGAGGGCCTCCTTGAGCAGCACCCGGTCCACCGGGAATCCCGAGCCGGCGAGCGCGCCCGAGCCGAGCGGCAGCTCGGCGACGCGGCGCCGCGCATCCGCGAGCCGCTGGCGGTCGCGCACCAGCGGCCAGGCGTGCGCCAGCAACACGTACGCCCAGCGCACCGGCTGCGCCCGCTGGCCGTGGGTGTAGCCGGGGAGGATCGCGTCTACGCCGTCCTTCGCCTTCGCGACGAGCGTGCGGCCTAGGGATGCAAGGTCAGCGTCCAATTGATCGATCGCGTCGAGCGTCCAGAGCCGCAAATCGGTCGCGACCTGATCGTTGCGCGAGCGACCGGTGTGCAGCTTCCCGGCCACGGCGCCGACTTCTTCGTAGAGCAGGCGCTCGACGAGGGTGTGCACGTCTTCGTCGGGCGCGCCCACAGCGGCGCCGTCGGCAAGCCGATCGGCGACGCGGTCGAGCCCGTTCTCGAGCTGGGCTTCCTCCGCTGGGGACACGACGCCGACGCGGCCCAGCGCGTGCACCCACGCTTTGCTCGCGACGACGTCCTGCGGCCAGAGTCGATGATCGACGGGGAGGCTGCGGTTCAGCGCGTCAAGCGCTTCGCTCGGGCCCAGCGCGAAGCGTCCACCCCACATCTGATGGACGTCAGACTGTGGGGACATCGGTCCGCTCGGCGTTCAGTCCGGCCGCAATTCTACTCGCCAGCCCGTACAGCCGGATAAAGCCTTCGGCGTCCTTCTGGTTGTAGACGTTGTCCTTGCCGAACGTCGCGTAGGACGGTTGGTACAGGGCGTGGGGACTCTCGCGCCCCGCCACCGTGATGCCGCCCTTGTAGAGTTTCAGACGCACGCTTCCCGTCACGTTCTTCTGGGTCGCCGTGACGAGCGCGTCCAGCGCCTCGCGCTCGGGGGTCCACCAGCGGCCGTCGTACACCAGGTCGGCGTAGCGCAGGGCGACCTCGTCCTTGAGGCGCAGGGTACGCCGGTCGAGCACCATCTGCTCGAGCTCGCGGTGTGCGGCGTAGAGCACGGTGCCGCCCGGCGTCTCGTACACGCCACGCGATTTCATGCCGACCAGCCGGTCCTCGACCACGTCGGCCCGCCCCACGCCGTGCTCGCCCGCGACCTCGTTCAGCGTCTCGAGCAGCTCGACAGGGCCGAGCGGCACGTGGTCGACGCTGACCGGTGTACCCTCCTCGAAGCCGATGTTCACGACCACGGGCTCGTCCGGTGCTTCGAGAGGATTCCGGGTCATCACGAAAATGTGCTCGGGGGCTTCCTGCGACGGATCCTCGAGGATGCCGCCCTCATGCGAGCAATGCCACAGGTTGCGGTCGGTCGAGTAGGGCTTCTCGGCGGTCGCCTGCACCGGGACACCCTTCGCGTGCACGTAGGCGATCAGGTCTTCGCGGCCCTGGAACTTCCACTCGCGCCAGGGAGCGATCACCTGGAGGTCGGGGCCGAGCGCGGCGTAGGTCAGCTCGAAGCGGACCTGATCGTTGCCCTTCCCGGTGCAGCCGTGCGCCAGCGCCTGCGCGCCCACGCGCTGCGCCAGCGCGACCTGGCGCGCCGCGGTGAGCGGTCGAGCCATCGACGTACCGAGCAGGTAGGTGCGGGCGTAGACGGCGCCGGCCCGGAGCGTCGGAAACACGAAGTCACGCACGAACTCTTCGCGCAGGTCTTCGACGACACAGTCGTCGGCGCCCGAGCGCTTGGCCTTCTCGACCAGCCCGTGCAGCTCGCCGCCGCCCTGCCCCACGTCGGCCGCGAAGCACAAAACCCTGGCGCCGTAGGTTTCGCGGAGCCAGGGCACGATGGCGGACGTGTCGAGTCCACCCGAGTAGGCGAGGACGACGAGGGGGCCGTTGCCGCCGTTGGTTTGTTTATGCATGTGGGTGAATAAAAATACACCCATCCCGGCTGGGGGCGCAAGATGTCGACGCTACCAACCCCATCCCTGTCTGTACTGGGGTCTCAAGTATTCGGTCGGGATCCCCGCGGTCAGGACGTCGCCCGTTTGCGGGTTCACGTCGATCGGCTGCGCGGTGCGCACCGCCAGGTTACCGAGCAGCACCATCTCCGTGAGCGGTCCCGCATGGTCGGGGATGTTCGATCCTGCCGGCGTGCCCCCCTTGCAGGCGGCGATCCATTCGGCATACACGCCTTCGGTGCGCGGGTATTTCTGCGCGACTGGGTGGGCCGTGATTTCGGCCTGCTTCGCTGGGTCCAAGAGCCTCGGGCTCTCGCCGTAGATCCCCGCCACCAGCTTGCCCGAATCCCCGATCCACAGCTGCCCGCTCGTATCGAAGGGCCACGCCGCCGGGTCGGTGACTTCTTTGGGCCGGGGCGGATACAGGCTGCCGTCACGCCACACGACCTGGACCGCGGGCCGGCTGCCCTTCGCCGCGAACGAATAGGTGATGCGCGAGCAGGCGGGTGCGGTCTCGCTGAACAGCTTGGTCGATTCGGCCTCGATGCGGGTCGGATAGCCGAGATCGAGCGCCCAGAACGACGCGTCCATCGAGTGACAGG
>Ga0137409_10004249_pt2 | contig 10000 bp, 9 predicted proteins | sample CZODoug1_16funga_FD_122059 | JGI IMG/M metagenome (GOLD analysis project Ga0137409, IMG submission 122059) | Vadose zone soil fungal communities from Angelo Coast Range Reserve, California, USA - CZODoug1_16fungal (Hybrid Assembly) | ecosystem: Environmental > Terrestrial > Soil > Vadose zone...
TCAACCGGGGTCGGGGCGACAACGTCCCGCGCCTGACGGCGGTGATCTCGCCCAACGGCCTCATCGGGCGCGTCGTCGACGTGCGGCCCACTGCGTCGATCGTGCAGGTGCTGACTGACCCGACGTCGACCGTCGGCGCCCACGTGCTGAGGACGCGGACCCCCGGCATCGTGGAGGGCGATCCGCGCGGAACCCTCCGGTTCAAGTTCATGGCCCGCGACGGCGCCTCGATCCAGAGCGGCGACATCCTCGTGACCGCCGGGCAGGGTGGGCTCTTCCCCCGCGGCATCCCGATCGGTACCGTGCGCGCGATCGACAACCGAGGCGCCGCGCTCTTCCACTACGCCGAGCTGACGCCGGCGGTGGACTTCGCGCGGATCGACGAGGTCCTGCTGGTGACGGGCGATTCCCAACGCGATCTCACGGCCTTCTTTCCAACGGGTGGCTGATGCGTGCCCTGCTGCTGCTGACGGTGGCCGGTGGCTCGGTCGCGCACGCGACCTTGACCCCGCTCGTCAGCATCGCGGGCGTGACGCCGGACGTTCCGCTGATCATGGTCGTCCTGCTGGCGCTGCGTCGGGGACCCGAGTTCGGGTGCCTGACCGGCTTCGTCACCGGCTTGCTGCAGGACGCGGCCGGCGGCGGCTTGATCGGCGTGCAGGCCCTGACCAAGGCGGTCATCGGCTTCGGGATCGGCGTGGCCGGCGGGCGGCTCCGGGTGAGTCAGCCGCTGGTACAGGTTCCGGGGCTCGTGGTTCTCACGATCGCCGAAGGGCTCGCACGCTTCGCGCTCCTGCAGATCTTCCGCTTCCCGGCGCCGTTCGGTGAGCTCATGATGTACGTCGTGCTCCCGCAGGCGCTGTGCAACGGGTTCGTCGGCGCCGCCTTCGTCCTGGCTCTGGCCGGGACGCAGACGTTGCGCGACCACTTCGAAGGCAGCCGGCCGTGAGCGTCACGCGCCGGTCGCTGCCCCGCCGCGACGCCGGCCACCGGCGTGTCATGGTGATCGCCACCTCCGTGGTGTTCGCCTTCCTCGTCCTCATCGGCCAGCTCTGGTACCTGCAGGTGCTCGAGGGCGGCCGGTTCCTCGACGCGTCCGACAAGAACCGGATCCGCGTTCGTCCGATCGCGGCGCCGCGCGGCATCCTGTTCGACCGCCACGGGATGGCGCTCGTCGACAACCGTCCGGCCTTCACGCTCTCGTTCATTCCCCGCGAGCTGCCGCGCGACGACGAGAGCCGCGACGCCGTGCTCGGCCGCGTGGCCTCGCTGCTCCACATCCCCTATCAGGACCTGATGGACGCCGTGGCGCGCGTGCCGTCCGACTCGCTCCTCCCGGTGCGCGTGCGGCGCGGCCTGACGCTCGCGGAAGTCGCGAAGGTGGAGGAGTGGAAGCTCGAGCTGCCCGGCGTCATCACGGAGGTCGAGCCCCAGCGCGTCTATCCGACGAGCCGCTTCGCCGCGCATCTGCTCGGTTACGTCCGCGAGGCCAACGACGAGCAGCTCAAGCAGGGGCGCTACCGGCGCGGCGAGATGGTCGGGCAGAGCGGTCTCGAGCGGTTGCTCGACGAGTACTTGCGCGGCCAGGACGGCGGCGAGCGGATCGAGGTCGACGCGATGGGCCGCCCGGTCCGTCGGGTCCAGGCGACCGAGCCCCACTCCGGAGCGCAGGTGATCACCACGATCGACCGCGGCATCCAGGAGGCCGCCGAGCGCGCGATGGAAGGATTGGCCGGCGCGGTCGTCGTCATGGATCCGCGCAACGGCGACGTGCTCGCGATGGTGTCCACCCCGGCCTTCGAGATCGATCGCTTCACCGGCACGATCGATCGCGACGCGTGGCTGCGCGTGGTCCAGGATCCGAACTTCCCGCTGCTGAATCGCACGATCCAGACCCAGTACGCGCCGGGCTCCGTGTTCAAGATCGTCGTCGCGGCCGCGGGCCTGCAGGAAGGCAGCATCACCCCGCTCGATCGGACGTACTGCAACGGCGAGTTCCACCTGGGCACCTCGACATTCAAGGACTGGAAAGAAGGCGGCCACGGCACGGTCAACCTCCATCATGCGATCGCGCAGTCGTGCAACATCTTCTTCTACGAGGCCGGCCTCAAGATCGGCGGCGGGGCGATCGTGAAGTACGCGAGCGCGTTCGGATTCGGCCAGCCGACCGCGATCGACCTGCCCGGTGAGAAGAGCGGCCTCCTGCCGCGGCCCCAGGCCGCGCGGGGCCGCCAGGGCCGGACGGTGCCGTATCCGCCCGGCGAGACGGTCAACATGTCGATCGGGCAGGGAACCGTGCTCGTCACGCCGATGCAGGTGGCGCGCTTCATGGCCGCAGTCGCCAACGGCGGCGTCCTCTGGCGACCGCGTCTCGTGCAGCGGGTCGAGCGCCCGGATCGCGTCGTCTGGAGCGATCAAGGGCAGGTCGCCGGCCACGCGGAGCTCTCGCCGGTGGTGTGGGCGTTCCTCCGCCAGAGCCTCTGGGCCGTCGTGAACGACAACGGAACGGGCGCGGCGGCGCGGATCCCCGGCCTCGACATCGCCGGGAAGACCGGCACCGCGCAGATGATCGCCAAGTCCAAGGCCGAGAAGGGCCAGGACCACGCGTGGTTCGCGGCGTTCGCGCCCGCGAAGGCGCCGGAGGTGGTCATCGTCGTGCTCGTGGAGCGAGGCGGCAAGGGCGGCCAGGTCGCGGCGCCCATCGCCAAAAAGATCCTGAATGCGATCTTCTTCGAGAAGATCGCCGCGGTGGAGATCGCCGGCTAGTGCTGCGGATCGACCGGCGCCTGCTGCAGAACGTCGACTGGCTGCTGCTGGTGACGGCGTTCGGGCTGGTCGTGATCAGCACGGTGACGCTCGCGAGCCTCCACGTCGGACGGGCCGGCGGCAGCGTCGTCGTGCGGCAGCTCGTCTGGTTCGCCATCGGCCTCGTCGTCATGGTCTTTCTGGCCAGCCTCGATACCCGGCGGCTCGTTCGCGCCGCGCCGGCGCTCTATCTCCTCGGTCTCGTCGGCCTGGCCTCCGTCTTCCTGCTGGGACGCACCGTGTCGGGTGCGCGGCGGTGGGTGGTGTGGGGCCCACTCTCCGTGCAGCCGTCCGAGCTATTCAAGATATGCTTCTTGCTCATGATGGTCTGGGCGCTGACGTCCCGCTGGGCGCAGCCGGTGGGCAAGCTCACCCTGGCCATGATGCTTCCGATCGTGGCGGTCCCGGTCGTGCTGATCATCAAGCAGCCCGACCTCGGCACCGCCCTGCTGCTCGTTCCGGTGCTGGTCATTCTCTTGATCGGAGCCGGTGTGCGCTTCAAGCTGCTCGGGGGCCTGGCCCTCGTGTCGCTGTCGGCGCTGCCGCTCGCCTGGCTCGCGCTGAAGGAATACCAGCGAGAACGGATTCTCGTCTTCCTGGACCCGTTTCGCGATCCGCTCGGGAGCGCGTACAACGTGATCCAGGCGAAGATCGCGATTGGATCGGGCCAGCTCATGGGCAAAGGCGTGGCCGGCGCGACGCAGAGCCGGCTGGCGTTTCTCCCTGAGCGTCACACGGATTTCATCTTCGCCGTATTCGCCGAGATGTGGGGGTTCGTCGGTTGTCTCGTCCTGCTGCTGTGCTATGTCTTGCTCCTCCTGCGGGGCTTCGACATCGCGGCGACCGCGCGCGAGCCGGTAGGCCGGCTCGTGGCGTTGGGCGCCACGTCGCTGTTGGCGGCGCAGGTCTTGATCAACGTCGGGATGGTGACCGGGCTGTTGCCTGTCGTCGGGATCCCGCTGCCGTTGATGAGCTACGGTGGCTCCTCGATGGTCGCCTCCTTCATGACGCTGGGGCTCCTCCTCTCGGTGCGAATGCGGCAGTTCCAATGAGACACGGACGATGCGGAAGTATCTCGCGGGTCGCCGTGTCGGCGAGGTGCTGCCGTGCGCAAACGGATCGTCGTCAATGCGGGCCTTACCGAAACCCGGGTCGGAGTCCAGGAGGGTAATCTCCTCACCGAGCTCTATCTGGAGCGGCATCGACACCGCTCGATCGTGGGGAGCGTCTACAAGGGCGTCGTGACGAACGTCCTGCCGGGCATGCAGGCGGCGTTCGTCGACATCGGGTTGCAGAAGGACGCCTTCCTGTACGCCGGCGACTACACGAGTAACCTCGGTGACGTCGCGGGCGCGATGCTCGCGGCCGGCGGCGAGGACGGCGACGCCGACGTCGACCTCGACGTCGAAGAGCTCGAGCCGCGTCGCGAGACCGCGCCGATCGAAGACCTCCTGCACAAGAACCAGACGGTGCTCGTGCAGGTCTCGAAGGAATCGCTCGGGACCAAGGGCGCCCGGATCACGTCGTTCATCTCGCTGCCGGGTCGCTACCTCGTCTACATGCCGCAGGCGCGCCACATCGGCGTCTCGCGGCGCATCCGTGACGACCGCGAGCGCGAGCGGCTGCGCGCGGCGCTGCGCGCGGTGAACCTGCCGCCGGGCGGCTTCATCTTGCGGACGAACGCCGAGGGCAAGAGCGAGAGCGAGTTCGCCGCCGACGTCGAGTTCCTGACGCGGCTCTGGGCGCAGGTCCAGGCGCGCTTCGAGCAGGCGGCGGCGCCGGCGGTCTTGCACGAGGAAGGCGATCTGACCTTCCGCGTCGTCCGCGATCTGTTCTCACCGGAGGTCGACGAGTTCGTCGTCGACTCCCGCGAGGTCTACGACAAGTGCGCCGGGTACGTCGAGGCGCTCGTGCCCGCGCTGCGCGACCGGGTGCGGCTCTGGGCAGAGCCGACGCCGATCTTCGAGGCGCTCGGCATCGAGAAGGACATCGAGAAAGCGCTGCGGCGCCGCGTGTGGCTCAAGTCCGGCGGCTACATCGTGATCGACCACACCGAGGCGCTCGTCTCGATCGACGTGAACACGGGCAAGTACGTCGGCAAGCGCGACTTCGAGCAGACCGTCCTCAAGATCAATCTCGAGGCGGTCGGCGAGGTCGTGCGCCAGATCCGCCTGCGCGACCTCGGCGGGATCATCATCATCGACTTCATCGACATGGAATCGGCGGAGCATCGCGAGCAGGTGTACCGCGCCCTCAAGCGGGCGCTCGCCGAGGACAAGGCGCGCACGAACGTGCTCGAGATCTCCGAGCTGGGGCTGGTCGAGATGACGCGCAAGCGCGTGCGTCAGGACCTCCGCTCGCTGCTCTCGGTGGTGTGCCCCACGTGCAAGGGAAGCGGGATCACGAAATCGGACGCGACCCTCGCCGCCGAGATCTTCCGCAGCGTCCAGACCAAGGCCGCCACGACCGGGGACGCGAACGGCCGGGACGTGGTGATCCGCGTCCATCCCGATCTCGCCCGGTACTTCGAGGGCGACGGTCAGGACGGTCTGGAGCGGCTGTCGCGGGCGCTCGACCGCAAGATCACGATCCAGCCGAACTTCGCGGAGCGCGAAGGCTACGAGGTGAGGCTCCGCGGCGGCGCGCCGCAGTGAGCCGCTGATGGCCAAGCCGCGACCGTCCCGCATCAGCCAGGCCAGGCTGGTCGGCGATCTGAAGCTCGCCGCCAAGCGCGGCGATCGGACGGCGCTGTCGCTGGCGCTCGACCAGATGCGCACTCTCGCTCATTCGCCCCGCTACTGGGAGAAATACCTGTCGCTCCTGTCCAACCCGCTGGCCCGCCTCGTCGATCTGCTCGTGATCAAGCAGGGCGACCGCATCGCCTATCAAAAGGGCTGGAAGCTTTCGAGGCCCCAGGCGGCGAAGCCCAAGGCGGGGCGGAAAGTCGCCAAGACGAGCGCCGGCCGCCGGCGGGCGCCGGCGGCCGAGCAGCCGTCTCTGTTCGACGTCTGAGCCGGACGCTCCGGCCGATGTTGCGGTGACGCGCGCGTTCGTCGTCGTCAATCCGGCGGCCGGCGGTGGCCGCACCGGGCGAACGTGGCCGATGGTCGCCGCCGAGCTCAACCGTCTCGGGCTCACGTTCGAGAGCGCCTGGACCACACGTCGCGGTCACGCCACCGATCTCGCCCGCCGCGCGGCCGGCGCGGGATGGCCGCTCGTGGTCGCGGTCGGCGGCGACGGCACCTTGAACGAGGTGGTGAACGGCGTGACCGACGCGCGCGGCACACCGCTCGCGACGACCGGCGCGATCCTCACGGGCCGCGGCCGCGACGCGCGCCGGAACTTCGGTCTCGCCGCCGACTGGCGGCTCGCGACCCGCCGGCTCGTCCAGGGCGACGACGTGCTCCTCGATCTCGGCGCGGCCGAGTGGACCGGCGGCACGCCTCGCTACTTCGTCAGCGCCGCGGGCGCGGGCTTCGACGCCGCGGTGGCGCGGCGCGCCGCCTCGCGCGGCGGCATCGGAACGCTCCCCTACGTGCTCGCCGTGATCGAGGGACTCGTCGCGCACCGGCCGATCCCGATGACGATTCAGGCCGACGGCGCGGCCGAGCAGTCGGCGCCTCTGACGACGGTCGTCGTCGCCAACGGAGCCTACTACGGCGGGGGGATGAAGATCGCGCCGCCCGCGGATCCAATGGACGGCTTGCTCGACCTCGTCGTCATCGGCGCCCTCAACCGCGCCGAGCTCCTGCGTTGGCTGCCCACGGTCTACCGCGGCGCCCACCTCGCGAACCCCAGAATCGGCCTCCGCCGGGTCCGCCATGTGCGCGTCGCCGGCGCCACGGCCGTGCCGACACACGTCGACGGCGAGCCGGCGGCCGACACGCCCGTGGCCTTCCGCGTCTGCCCCCAGGCCCTGCGCCTGCGCCGTTGACCGCCCGCGGGTTGACAGCGCGCGGGGCCGGGTCGATACTACCCCCAGGGGGTATAGCACCGAATGATCAACGAGGAGACGAAGACCAAGGTCCTCGGGCGCCTGCGCCGAATCGAAGGGCAGGTGCAGGGTCTCCAGCGGATGATCGACGGCGAGGCGTACTGCGTCGACATCCTGCTCCAGGTCTCGGCCGTGCAGGGCGCGCTCGAGCAGGTCGAGAAGCTCCTGCTCGGCCGACACATCGAATCGTGCGTGGCCGACGCGCTGCGGACGGGGTCGAAGAGCGAGCGCCAGCAGAAGATCGACGAGCTGCTCGACGTGTTCGCTCGGTTCAGGGGGAAGTGATGGCGGAGGGGCAGGCGACCGATATCGTCGCGCCCGTTCGCGGGATGCACTGCGCGGCGTGCGTCGGCAAGGTCGAGCGCGCGTTGACGTCGGTGCCCGGCGTCGATCAGGCGTCGGTCAATCTCGCGACCGAGCAGGCGACCGTCTCGTTCGATCCGGCGCTGACCAGCGTCGACGCGCTCCGCGCGGCGGTCGCCGCCGCCGGCTACGAGCTCGCCGAGCCCCGGACCGGCGCCGCACCGGTCGACGACGCCGAGCAGTCCGCGCGAGAGGCCGAGCAGCGTCGCCAGCGGAACCGGCTGGTCGTCGGCGCTCTGCTCTCCACGCCCGTGCTCCTCGGCGGAATGTCGCATCTCCTTCCGTGGGTGCCGGCGGTCCTTCGGGATCCCTGGGTCCTGCTGGCTCTCACGACGCCGGTCCAGTTCTGGGTCGGCTGGCAGTTCCATCGCGGGTTCCTGCACGATCTCCGCTACCTGAACGCGTCGATGTCGACTCTCGTCTCCGTCGGGACGAACGCGGCCTACTTCTTCAGCGTCGCGGTCACGCTCTGGCCGCACGCGTTCCCGCAGCACGGGGCGATGACGTACTTCGACGTGAGCGCGGTCGTCATCACCCTGGTCGTGCTCGGGCGCTGGCTCGAGGCGCGGGCGCGCGGGCGGACCTCCGAGGCGATTCGACGGCTGGTCAGCCTCGCTCCGCGCACCGCGCGGGTGGTCCGTGACGGGGCCGAAGTCGACGTGCCGACGGCCGACGTTCGAGTCGGCGACTTCGTCCGCCTCCGCCCGGGCGAGCGCGTCCCGGTGGACGGCGTGGTCACGGAAGGCGCCTCGACGATCGACGAGTCGATGCTGACGGGCGAGATCCTGCCGGTCGAGAAGGCGCCGGAATCGAAGGTCTTCGCCGGCACCGTCAACCGCACCGGAAGCTTCGTTTTCCGTGCCGCGCGCGTGGGCAGCGAAACGGCGCTGGCGCGGATCGTCAAGCTCGTCGCCGAGGCGCAGGGCTCGCGCGCTCCGATCCAGCGGCTGGCCGATCGCGTCGCCGCGGTCTTCGTGCCGATCGTGCTGGGGATCGCCGCGCTGACCTTTCTCGCGTGGTGGGCTTTCGGCCCCGAGCCGGCGGCGCTCTACGCCCTCACCAACGCCGTCGCCGTGCTCGTCATCGCCTGCCCCTGCGCGATGGGGCTCGCGACGCCCACGGCGATCATGGTCGGCGCCGGGCGTGGCGCCGAGTACGGCGTGCTCATCAAGAGCGCGGCGGCGCTCGAGCTGCTTCAGGGCGTCGACACGGTCGTGTTCGACAAGACCGGCACGCTCACCGTCGGCCGGCCGGCGGTGACCGACGTGATCCCCGTAGGCTCGACGTCAGCCGAGGCGGGTCCGGGGTCGGACGATGTCCTGGCACTCGCGGCAGCGGCGGAGCAAGGGTCGGAGCATCCGCTGGGTGAGGCGATCGTCGCGCGCGCCAAGGAGCGTGGGGTCGCGCTGCCTCCGGTCAGCGAGTTCGCGACGGTGCCGGGCCAGGGCATCGACGCGATGGCCGCGGACGGCCGCGTGCTACTGGGCAACCGCACGCTGATGGACGCGCGCGGCGTGGACGTCGGTGCGCTCGCCCCGCGCGCCCAGGCGCTGGCCGCGGAGGGCAAGACCGTCGTCTACCTCGCGCTCGGCGGGCGCGCGCTCGGCCTGCTGGCCGCGGCCGACCGGTTGAAGCCCGACGCCGCCGACGTGGTCGCCGCGCTGAAGCGTCGCGGCATCGCCGTCGTGATGCTCACGGGCGACACGCAGCCGACCGCCGAGGCGATCGCGCGGCAAGCCGGGATCGATCGCGTCCGGGCCGAAGTCCTGCCCGAGGACAAGGCGAGCGAGATCGCCCGGCTCCAGGCCGAGGGTCGGCGTGTCGCGATGGTCGGGGACGGCATCAACGACGCGCCGGCCCTCGCGCGCGCCACCGTCGGCATCGCGATGGGCTCCGGAACCGACGTGGCGATCGAGGCGGCCGACGTGACGCTGCTCCGGGGCGATCTGCACGGCGTCGTGGCGGCGATCGATCTCTCGCGCCGGACGATCCGCATCATCAAGGAGAACCTCGCGTGGGCGTTCGGCTACAACGTGGTGCTGATCCCCGTGGCGGCCGGTGTGCTCTATCCCTTCTGGGGCGTGCTGCTCTCACCGATCCTCGCCGGCGCCGCGATGGCTTTCTCGTCCGTGTCCGTGGTGACGAACAGCCTCCGGCTGAAGCGATGGCAGTACGTGTCTACGAAGGAGACCTTCGATGGCGGTTGATCCCGTTTGCAAGATGACCGTCGACCCGCCGAGGGCGGCGGCCCAGTCGACCTATCGCGGCCAGAGCTACTACTTCTGCGCCGTGAGCTGCAAGCAGGCGTTCGACAAGGAGCCCGAGAAGTACGTCGGCCAGTCCCCGGCTCGATGATCGCGCCTGCGCTGCTCGGACGGCGTGACCGCTACGAACGCGTCATGGACGGGTGGGTGGACAACACGCACGAGGATGCGTTCACCCACACCGTGACGCTTCGCGACGACGATCGCGCGATCGAGCTGTCCGTCGTCGCGCTCCCGTCGCCGAGCTACGTGATTCGCGAGGCGCGCTGTCGATCGCTGTCCGGTGCGGTCGACGCCGGCGTCGTGGCCGGCGTCGAGAAGCTCGGCGGCGCGCCGATGGTCGGTGGGCTGACCCGACGGGTCGCCGAGCTGACCGGGAAGGGCCCGGGCTCCGAGCTCGTCCTCGTCGCGGTCATCGAGGTGGCGCGGCTGGCTCGCCAGACCGCCAAGCTCCCGCGCGAGCGCGCCGAGCGCACGGCCGGCAACCCGTGGGAATGCTGGCAGCTCGACATGACCGGCTGGGTCGATCTGCCGAACTCCTGCTTCACCTACAGCGAGGCCGGACGGAAGCTCT
>Ga0137409_10009301_pt1 | contig 9999 bp, 7 predicted proteins | sample CZODoug1_16funga_FD_122059 | JGI IMG/M metagenome (GOLD analysis project Ga0137409, IMG submission 122059) | Vadose zone soil fungal communities from Angelo Coast Range Reserve, California, USA - CZODoug1_16fungal (Hybrid Assembly) | ecosystem: Environmental > Terrestrial > Soil > Vadose zone...
CCCAGCCCGACCTCGACCCGCAAGAAGTGGCGGCCTGAGCGCCGCACGGCCGTTCCGAAGGCGCTCGCTCCCCCTCGGGGGGGCAGCGCGCAGCGCGAAAGGGGTCACATCAGCGCTTTTCTCTCTTTCACGAGGCCTCTTATCCCGGCTACGCTAGGGGATCTGCGATGCCCAAAGCAAGGGTGTAGGCGGGCTTCCGTTATCGACACCAGGAAAGATCGCGCGATGAAACGATGCCTTGTTGCCGCTTTGCTGCTGCTGTCGGCTGACGTGGCGCTGGCGCAGGCGCAGCAACCGACGCTGCAAAAGATCCGTAGCACGGGCGCCATCACGATCGGCGCACGCCAGGATGCCTTGCCCTTTTCCTACCTCGACGCGAGCAAGAAGCCGATTGGCTACGGCATCGAAATCTGCAACGAGATCGTCGCGCGCCTGAAAACCGAGATGAAGCTGCCCAGCCTGCGCGTCGACTACGTACCGGTCACGGGGGCAACGCGCTGGGAGGTGGTGCGCACGGGCAAGGCCGACCTCGAGTGCGGCCTTTCGGTCAACAACGTAGAGCGACGCAAGGACGCCGGATACGCATTGCCGTACTTCTTTGCCGGACTGCGCATCCTCACCAAGGCGAGTTCGGGGATCAAGGACTTCTCTGACCTGTCGGGCAAGAAGGTGGTGACCGCAAAGGGCGCGAATGCCGTGCCGATCTTGCGCAAGCGCATAGACGAGGGCCGGCTGCGCAATGCACAGCTCGTCGAGACGGCGAACTACGAGCAGTCGTTTGCGATGCTGGAAAAAGGCGAAGCCGACGCGCTGGTCACGATCGACAACCTGCTTTATGCCTACAGGGCTACCGCGGCCAAGCCACAGGATTACATCGTCACGGGTGACCTCCTGGTGCTGGAAGCGGTAGCGATCGTCTTGCGCAAGGACGATGTCGAGTTCAAGAAGGCCGTGGACCGCACACTGGCGGGCATGATGATCGATGGTCTGGTCGGGCGGCTGTACACGAAATGGTTCCTTGCGCCGATCCCGCCCAACAACGTTGCGCTGGGCATTCCGATGAGCCCGCTGCTGCGCGATCAGCTGCGCTGGCCAAGCGATCGAACCGGCGACGATTACACGTCCAACTGACAGTAGGGCGCACGACCGGGGTGCACCCGGGCGCTGCATGGTGCGCGTACTCCTCATCGTCCCGGCGTAGGCCGGGACCCAAGTTCCTGCGACAAGAAAATTGGACTCCGGCCTGCGCCGGGGCGACACGAGCCTGCGGCTCGGTCTTTTGTCGCACTGCGGCGCACTGGTATGTTTGCTGCATGAATTTTTCCAGTGCAACATTGCCCCCGCCTGCCAATCCGCGCTGCTGCGAGTACGTTGCTGCCCGGGCCTGGCCCACTCGAGGAGGAGATACAGCTGATGGTCAATAGGACACTGAAGGCCCTGGTCGCGGGTCTGGTCGCAACGCTCGGTTTGAGTGCGATGCCGGCTCACGCCGGCAAGACCCTGGACACGATCAAGCAGCGCGGACAGCTCATTTGCGGCGTAAACACGGGACTGGCCGGGTTCTCGCAAACGGACAACCAGGGCGGCTGGACGGGCCTGGACGTTGACGTCTGCAAGGCAATCGCAGCCGCGGTCCTGGGTGATGCGAGCAAGATCAAATGGGTTCCGCTGACGGCACAGCAGCGGTTCACCGCGTTGCAGTCGGGGGAAATCGACATCCTGTCGCGCAATACAACCTGGACCCTGACGCGCGACGCTTCGCTGGGGATGCACTTCACGGGCACAACCTACTACGACGGCCAGGGCTTCATGGTCCCGGTCAAGACGAAGATCACCAGCGCCAAGCAGTTGAAGGGCGCAACGGTTTGCGTGCAGTCCGGCACAACGACTGAAAAGAACCTGACCGACTACTCGCGCGCCAATAATCTCGCCCTGAAGCCGGTCGTGTTCGAGAAGCAGGAAGCGGCGACCGGGGCTTATTTCTCGGGCCGCTGCGCCGCGTTCACGACGGATGCGTCGGGTCTTGCCTCGATCCGTAACAAGGAGGCCAAGGATCCGAAGGAGCACATCATCCTGCCCGAGCTCATCTCCAAAGAGCCGCTCGGACCCAGCGTGCGTCGTGGCGACGACGAATGGTTTGCGATCGTCAAGTGGGTCGTGTTCGGGCTGATCGAAGCGGAGGAGTACGGCGTTACTCAAGCCAACGTCGAAAAGATGATGAATGAGAGCCAGGATCCGGTCGTGATGCGGATCACCGGCAAGTCGGAAGACACCGGCAAGCTGCTTGGGCTCGACAAGGACTGGATGGTCAAGGCGCTCAAGGCGGTCGGCAACTACGGCGAGATTTTCGAGCGCAACTGCGGGCCGAAGTCGCCGCTCGGGTTGCCCCGTGGATCTAACAATCTCTGGAGCAAAGGCGGGTTCATGTATGCACCTCCCGTCCGCTAGGCGGACGGGAGGTGCTGCTCGCTTCGCGAGCGCACTTGTCTAGCTTTCCCTCTCTCCCCGGCCCTCTCTCCCAAGGGAGAGAGGGTGGTGAGTGGAGGGGCCTCTTGCGAGGCCCTTATGCATAGAACAACGAGACCTTCGTAGTTTGGCAAGGAGGAGTTGATGTCCGCATCTACCGCGGGGCGGGCGCCGCCGAAGCGGCGCGACTGGTCCTGGCGCAGCCAGGCGTTTCGCGGGCTCGTGTTCCAGATCATCGTGCTCGCGTTGATCGCACTCGGCGCGTGGTTCCTGATCCACAACACGCTCGTGAACATGCGGGCGCGTGGCATCCAGAGCGGATTCGATTTCCTCCTCGGGTCGGCGGGCTTCGACATCGGCGAGACCGTCATTCCGTACGACGCGCTCGACCCGTACTGGAAAGCCTTCCTGGTCGGCATCCTCAACACGCTGCGGGTTGCCATCCTCGGCATCGTGTTTGCGACGATCCTTGGCACGCTGCTGGGCGTAGGGCGTTTCTCGCGCAACGCCATCGTGCGCGGCCTCTGTTACGGCTACGTCGAGTTGTTCCGCAACGTGCCCGTGCTGCTGCAGCTTTTGATGTGGTACCTGCTGTTCACCGACATCCTGCCGCCGATCGCAGAGCCGATCTCCTTCGCGGGACTGTTTTACGTGAGCAAGGCCGGGTTCTCGTTTCCAACGCCGGTGTGGGAACTCGGCCAGGGCCTCGCTGCAGCCGGCGCCGGCATCGGGTTGATCGGAGCTTGGGGCTATCGAATCTGGGCCCAGCGGCGCTTCGAACTGACGGGGCAACCCGGCAGCCTGTTCGGAGTTCCGGTCATTCTCGTGCTGGGCGGCGGGTTGCTCGGTTGGGTGGTAGGCGGTGCACCGATGGCCTGGAGCATCCCTGAGCCGGGTGGTTTTGTGATGGAAGGCGGCGCGTCGGCGACGCCTGAGTTCCTCGCCGTGCTGCTCGGGTTGGTGTTCTACACGTCGGCGTTCATCGCGGAGGTAGTGCGCGCCGGCATCCAGTCGGTGGCGCATGGTCAGGTGGAAGCCGCCGGCAGCCTGGGCCTCTCGCGCGGCCAGTCGATGCGCATGGTGATCCTGCCGCAGGCGCTGCGCGTGATCATCCCGCCCATGACCAGCCAGTACCTCAACATCACCAAGAACTCCTCGCTCGCCGTTGCGATCGGTTATCCGGACGTGGTCTCCATCGCCAACACCTCGCTCAACCAGACGGGCCGCGCAGTCGAGTGCATCGCCATCATCATGCTCGTGTACCTCACCACGTCGTTGTCGACCGCGGCCTTCATGGGTTGGTACAACAGACGCTCGGCGATCAAGGAGCGGTGATGAGAGCAGATCGAGCTACTGCGCCCTCACCCCTGGCCCCTGTCCCGCAAGCGGGCGAGGGGAGATGTCTGCGCGCTGCGCGCGGAGAATCGGCATGAGCCTCGTCTTCCAGCCCATCGAACCGCGCACGGCACCCGTGCCGATGGAAGGATTCGTGCCGTGGGTTCGCCACAACCTGTTCGGCAATTGGAAGAGCACGGTCGCCACCCTGATCATTGCCGTGCTTGCGGTGCTCTACCTCCCGGAACTCACCAACTGGGCGCTCTTCAAGGCGGTGTTCCGGCCGAGTCTCGACGAATGCCAGGCTGCGCGCGGCACCGGCGCGTGCTGGGGTGTGGTGGCGGAGAAGTACCGCCTGATCATCCTTGGGCGCTATCCGTACGCCGAACAATGGCGACCCGTGATCGCCACGTTGCTGCTGGTTGGCCTGATCGCAGTGAGTTGCATCCGCCTGTTCTGGAAACCGTGGCTGGTCGCCCTTTGGGTGATCGCGATTGCGGCGTTCTTCCTGCTGATGGGCGGTGGCTGGTTCGGACTGACACGCGTTCCGACCGATCAGTGGGGCGGCCTGCCGCTCACCATCATGCTGGCGACGTTCGGCATCGTGCTCGCGTTTCCGCTCGCGGTCGTGGTCGCCTTGGGACGCCGCTCGCGCCTGACTGCCATCCGCTCGGTCTGCACGATCTATGTCGAACTGATTCGCGGCGTGCCGCTGATCTCGGTGCTGTTCATGGCGTCGTTCATGTTCCCGCTGTTCATGCCTCCGGGCACGACGCCCGACGTGCTGTTGCGGGTGCTGGTGGGCATCACGCTGTTTGCTGCGGCGTACCTCGCCGAAACCGTGCGCGGCGGTTTGCAGGCGATTCCGAAAGGGCAGGTCGAAGCCGCGCAATCGCTCGGGATGAGCTACTGGCAGACGCAGCGCAAGATCGTGCTGCCGCAGGCGCTCGCGATCGTGCTGCCGGGGATCATGAACAACTTCATCGCCATTTTCAAAGATACGTCGCTGGTGACGATCGTCAGCCTCTACGAGCTCACCGGTGCCATGGGCCTGGCGTTGAACTCAGACGCCGATTGGCGCCCGTACAAGATCGAAGGCTATATTTTTATCGCGCTCATCTATTTCGCGTTCTGCTTCTCGATGTCGCGCTACAGCCTATGGGTCGAAAAACGCCTCAACCGCAGCCGCCTGCGTTGAAGCGACCAGTTACCGAGCAAAGGCCATGAACAGCAACCAGCCCATCATTGTTTTCGACAAGGTCAACAAGTGGTACGGCAACAGCTACCACGTGTTGCGCGATATCGAACTGAACGTGGCGACCGGCGAGAAGATCGTGATCTGCGGGCCATCGGGATCCGGCAAGTCAACCCTGATCCGCTGCATCAACCGCCTCGAGGAGCACCAGGAAGGGCACATCAAGGTCGACGGTGTTGAACTGACCGACGACGTGAAGGCGATCGAAAAGGTGCGTCGCCAGGTCGGCATGGTGTTCCAGCAGTTCAACCTGTTCCCGCACCTCACGGTGCTCGACAACCTGACGCTTGCGCCGATGTGGGTCGGCAAGACACCGCGCAAGGAGGCTGAAGAACGGGCGATGACGCAGCTCAAGCGCGTGCGCATCGCCGAACAGGCGAACAAGTTTCCGCTGCAGCTTTCCGGCGGCCAGCAGCAGCGAGTGGCGATCGCGCGCGCGTTATGCCTGACGCCGAAGATCATGCTGTTCGATGAGCCCACCTCGGCGCTCGACCCGGAGATGATCAAGGAAGTGCTGGAGGTGATGATCGAACTCGCCGGGCAGGGCATGACGATGATTTGCGTCACCCACGAGATGGGATTTGCCAAGGCGGTGGCCGATCGCGTCATCTTCATGGACGAGGGCCAGATCGTCGAGCAGAACACGCCGGAAGAGTTCTTCACGCATCCGAAGAGCGAGCGCAGCAAGGATTTCCTCTCGAAGATCCTTGGCCATTGACTGCGCTTCGGGGTGGTCCGATGCGTCGTCGCGCGTTGCTTGCGCTGGCGCTTGTCGCGCCGGTTCTCCTGCGCCCGGTTCATGCCCAGGCGATTCGCGGCAGCGGCGTTGCCAAGACCGAGCAACGCACCCTTGCGCCGTTTGATCGCATCGACGTCGCCGGCGCGTTCGACGTGACGCTGGTCGACGGGCCGAACTACCGGATCACGGTCGAGGCCGACAACGACCTGCTCGACGCGGTGGGAAGCGACGTGATCGACAACGAACTGCGCATCGGCTCGTTACGATCCTTCGTAAGCCGCTCGACGATGAAAGTCACAGTGGAAAGCCCGCCGTTACGCGGCTTGACCTGCTCCGGCAACGCCAAGGTGACTGCACAGGCGCTGAGCGGCCCGGCCTTTGCGTTCACCGGCAGCGGCTCGAGCACCGCAAAGCTGGGCGGGAAGATCGACTCGCTCAAGATCACTCTTGCCGGTGCCGGTCGTGTCGACGCATTGGATCTGGCCGCCGACGCCGTCGAAGTCGAGGTTCTCGGCAGTGGCACGGCCGACGTCAACGCGGTGAAGACGCTCGGCCTGATGGTGATCGGCTCCGGCACGCTGCGCTATCGCGGCAACCCGAAGATCTCGCGCACTGCGATCGGCCGCGGCAGGGTCGAACAGATCAAGTAGCTCTACCGCGCGTGAGCACGCGCAGAGGCGGGGTGCGAAGCGCGAGCTCGAGCGATTGCGAGGCCGCAACCGCCGAGGTGTTGTCGGCGGGCTTGCAGTGAGGCCGGCTGGCTTCCGAGCGTCGGCGATAATCCTGCCTCAGACGTTACGGGCCCGGTGCTCATCCGGGCCCGTCGTTTGTTCCAACGAGAAAATCCGCATGTCCGTCGCCGCAGCGCAAGCTGAGCCTGTCGCACAGAGCTCGATCTGGCCTTACGCGGGCACGATCTTTCTTTCGGCTTTCCTGCTGTTCCTGGTGCAGCCGATCATCGCGAAGCAGATCCTGCCGTGGTTCGGCGGTTCGGCCGCGGTTTGGACCACCTGTCTGGTGTTCTTCCAAAGCGTGCTGCTGGCGGGCTACGCGTATGCGGACCTCACCGCCAGGCTCGGCCTGCGCCGCCAGGCGCTGCTGCATATCGGGTTGTTGGTCGTGTCATTGCTGACGCTGCCGATTCTCGCCAGCGAAAGCTGGAAGCCGCAGGGCGACGAAGCCCCGATCCTGCGCATCCTGCTGCTGCTGGCCGTGACGATCGGGTTGCCGTACTTCCTGCTGTCGACCACCACGCCGTTGCTGCAGGCGTGGTACTGGCAACGCTTCCGCACCGTGGTGCCCTACCGCTTGTTCGCACTGTCGAATTTCGCGTCGTTGCTCGCATTGCTGGGTTTCCCGGTTCTGTTCGAGCCGCCGCTTTCGTTGCCGCAGCTCGGCTGGGGGTGGACATTTCTTTACGGTAGTTTTGTCCTGGTTTGCGCTGCCACCGGCTGGATGTCGGCGCGCGCCGCCGGCAACGACGGCGCGACACGCCAGGTCGTAGCGGCGACCGCCCACGAAGCGGCTGCACCCTCGCTCGCCACTCAACTGATGTGGCTGGCGCTTGCGGCGATGGGCTCGATCATGCTGCTTGCGGTCACCAATCACGTCACGCAGAACATCTCGAGCGTGCCGTTCCTGTGGGTGCTGCCGCTGTCGCTTTATCTGATCACATTCATCCTCTGCTTCGATCATCCGCGCTGGTATGTGCGGCCGCTGGTGGTCGCGGTGCTGGTGATCGTCACGCCGTTGATGGCCGCCAAGATCTCCTCGTTCAGCATCGACCTGAGCGGATTCATCGCCGCGTTGCCGGACGCGTGGGGTGCGCCGTTGCGGGAGCTGCCCTCGCTCGGTTTTGTCGTGCTGGTGGCGCTCTACATGGCCGGGCTGTTTGTCGCATGCCTGTTCTGTCACGGCGAACTGGCGCGCATGAAACCCGATCCGCGTCATCTCACGCGCTTCTACCTGATGCTCTCGCTCGGCGGCGCGGTGGGTGCGGTGCTGGTGGCGATCGTCGCGCCGTTCACGCTGCGCGGTTATTTCGAACTCAACGTCGTGCTCGTGTTGCTGGCGGCGTTGGTGCTTGCACGGTTGCCCGGACGATTTCGCATCGTCGGCGCGCTCGCGGTTGCGGCTACCGCGTGGTTTGCAGTTGAAGGCGGCTATGAATACAGCCATGAGGTGCGCCTGATGGCACGCGACTTCTACGGCGTGGTGCGCACCCGCGATCGCGAGGAATACGGCGTGAAGTACCGCGCGATGTACCACGGCGGCATCGTGCACGGCGGCCAGTTGCAGGGCGACCAGTACCGCAACCTGCCGAGCGATTATTTCGGACCGACGTCGGGTTACGGACGGCTGTTCGCGGCGCTCAACGAAACACGACCCGGGCCGCGCGACGTCGGCGTGCTCGGCCTCGGCGCCGGCGTGATCGCCGCGTACGGCCGCGCCGGCGACACCATGACGTTTTACGAGATCAGCCAGAAGGTCGTCGACATCGAACGCAAGGAGTTCGGTTTCCTGCGTGATACGCCGGCGAAAACGCGGGTGATCCTTGGCGACGGCCGCCTCAGCCTCGAACGCGAAATACCGCCGCGGAAATACGACGTGCTGGGTATCGACGCGTTCGCCGGCGACTCGATCCCGATGCACCTGGTCACGCGCGAAGCGATGGCGCTTTATGCGAGGCACCTGAAGGAAAACGGCGTGATCGTGTTCCAGGCCACCAATCGCTACATCGACCTGATGCCGGTGCTCAAGCGGCTGGCGCTGGAAGAGGGCATGGAAGCGGTGCTGGTTTCCGATTCGCCCGCGTCGTCGGTCGGGATGTTCTACTGGTATTCATCGACCGACCAGGTGCTGGTCACGCGCAACAAGGCATTGCTCGAGCATCCGCAGCTGAAGGATGCGGCGGAGCCGATTCCGGATCGGAAGGACCTGCCGACGTTCACCGATGCGCATCACAATCTGGTGCGGATACTTAAGTAGCAAGAGGGGACTCGTTCCATGTTAAGGCGGTCCGCCGCGATCCCTGCATCAGAACGAGTATGCAATCTGTAGTCCAATGATCTGTGCGCTGGCTTTGTAGGTTCCAACCAGGCTGCCTCGCGGCGGAGAATTCGGCGCGTCCTGATTTGGCAACCGGCTCGTCGCATCTTTGATGAGGACGTACGCGTATCCGACGTCGACCGCTAGATTCGGAGCGGCAGTCTTCCACTGTGCCCCAAGTGCAAACCACACTCGGTCGGAATCCGGCAGCCGCGGAGTGCGAAACTCATCCTGTGCGGCAGCCTTGTCGTATGCAGTGCCAGCTCTGACCTTCCAGCCCGTACTCAATTGATAGTTCGCCCCTGCGGCGGCACGCCAAGTGTTCTTCAGGTGCAACGGCGTGCTCGTCAGGATTTGTCCGCTCAGTGGACCGCTCGTTCGAACAACCGTAAGGTCCTGAATCGAGCTCCAGCGCGTCCACGTCACGTCTCCAAGAAGTTGCACGTCCCGGGTGAGCTGGTGCGACAGCGCGAGCGACAACGTATCCGGAAGCTTTATGTCGGCTGCGGCGCTGCCATCCGCAACCTGAGGAACCACGCCAAGCGCGGCGGGACGGTCAGAAAAGCTCACGTTGCCAACGACGCGATATGCGACGCGGGAGCGATAGGAGATTCCCAAAAAGGTCGCCTCTGCGACTCTCAAGCGCAGGCCTGCATCCCAGCCCCAGCCCCAATCGTCACCTTCGACGGTTGCAACACCCTCTGAGCCGGGCGGTGTGCCAGCGACGATCGGTCCGGAGAGCGTCGAGAGGGCCACCGCGCGATAACTCACTGCGTTGTTCAAATGCGCGTGGAGAAATTGCCGATTGACGCCAGCGCCAAGCGACACGATGTCGTTAACTTTCCAGGCAATGGTCGGGTTGTAGTTTTTTGTCTTGATCTCCGACTCGATGGCATTGAACCTACCGATCCAGTCGGCATTCCATTCGGTTCTCGACCCGAATGGCGCACTGGCGCCGAATCCAAGCCACATGCGGTCAGACAGGACTTCGTAAGAAACATATGCTCCCGGTACCCACGCCAGCTTGCCCGCGTCGCCGCCGTCGCCACCGAAGGCGTGGCCGAGATTGCCTCCTTGGCCGAACGGACACGTTGTTGTGCCAACCCCTGTACCCGCATAAGGCGCGCAAGAACCGGCGTCGCTGAACTTCGTCTCG
>Ga0137409_10009302_pt1 | contig 9998 bp, 9 predicted proteins | sample CZODoug1_16funga_FD_122059 | JGI IMG/M metagenome (GOLD analysis project Ga0137409, IMG submission 122059) | Vadose zone soil fungal communities from Angelo Coast Range Reserve, California, USA - CZODoug1_16fungal (Hybrid Assembly) | ecosystem: Environmental > Terrestrial > Soil > Vadose zone...
CTCCCCAAGACATCGCTGAAATCGGATCAAGCTCGCGCGAAGGTCGTGCGGGCACCCTCGCGCATACGCGCATCTTGGAGAAGTTAAATGGCTACCGGAACAGTTAAGTGGTTCAACGCGACAAAGGGCTTCGGCTTCATTCAGCCCGACGATGGCGGCAACGACGTGTTCGTGCACATCAGCGCCGTCGAGCGTGCCGGCATGGGCTCGCTCAATGAAGGCCAGAAGCTTTCATATGAATCGAAGCTCGACAGCATGCGCGGCAAGACCAGCGCGGAAAACCTTCGCGCCATGTAAGGTGCGCCGATTGCGAGATTTTCCCGCGGATGTACCGGGATCTCCAGATCGGTCATGCTTCCAGCGACATGAAATCAAAGCCCGCCGGCTAAACCCGGCGGGCTTTTTCGTGGACGGCCATTTCTCCTGAAACGGAAGCCGCCAACCAGATGCGTCCGCCTGCTTGACGTTGGTCGCTTTCGCGAAGGAAGCTATTCAATCTCGTTCGGCTTCTTTCCTCGCAGACGGACTCAAGGCGATCAATGTCTACCCATCTGACTAGGCGTGACTTCGCCAAAGCCGCAGGCGCTGCCGCGCTCGGGATGACGGCAACACCATTGGCCGGACTGGCCCAGACATTGGCGGAAAGTCAGCCGAAACCTGTGCGAGGGCTCGCCACGTTTCCGGACGGCTTCTCCTGGGGTGTCGGCACATCTGCGTTTCAGATCGAGGGCGCCGTGAAGGACGACGGCCGCGGCGCATCGATCTGGGACACCTACGCGCATACGCCGGGCAAGATCAAGAACGGCGACAACGCCGACGTCGCCAACGATCACTATCATCGCTACAAGGATGACGTGAAGCTCATGCGAGACATGGGCGTCAATACTTACCGCTTCTCCATCGCCTGGCCACGTATTTTTCCGGGCGGCGTCGGCCAGCCGAATGCAAAGGGCCTCGACTTCTACAGCCGCCTTATCGATGCGCTTCTCGAAGCCGGCATCGAGCCGTTTCCGACTCTCTACCACTGGGACTTGCCGCAGGCACTCCAGGACAAGGGCGGCTGGCAGTCGCGCGACACCGCGAAGGCGTTTGCGGACTATGCCGGCCATGTCGCTGGAAAGCTCAGCGACCGGGTCAGGCACTACTTCACGATCAACGAGTTTTTCTCCTTCGTGGACATCGGCCATTGTGGGATCGAAGCGACGGTTGACGGCAAGAAAACCCGGATCGAACTTGCTCCGGGTCTGAGGCTGTCAAACGCGAAGCTGCATCAAGTCCGGCACAACGCGGTGCTGGCCCAAGGGTTGTCGGTGCAGGCGATCCGCGCCCATGGAAAATCAGGTACCAAATGCGGACCGGCAGACAACCTCGGCACGGCGGTGCCGGCGATCGAAACGCTCGAGAACATCAAGGCCGCGGAGATCGCAACACGCGAAATGAACGCCGGCTACCTGACCGTCATCCTCGAGGGAAAGTACACGGACGCCTATCTCGCCGCTGCCGGGAAGGACGCACCTCACTTCACCGAGGAGGATCTGAAGATCATTGCCTCGCCGGTCGATTTCATCGGCATCAACCTCTATCGGCCTTCGGTGTATGTCGTGGCTTCCGAAAGGGGCTTGGGATTTCGGCCGATACGGTTCAACAAATCGCATCCGCGAATGCTGTCGTCGTGGCACCTGCTGGGGCCCGAGGTGATGTATTGGGCTCCGCGGCAGGTGCAGTCGCTATGGAACGCGAAGGAAATCTACATCGCCGAAAACGGGTGCGGGGCGAGCGACGAAATGTCCGCCAGTGGAATCGTGGATGACTCCGACCGCATCATGTTTCTTCGTAACCACCTCGCTCATCTGCAGCGGGCAACCGCGGAGGGGGTGCCCGTAACAGGCTACTTTCACTGGAGCCTGATGGACAATTTTGAATGGAGCGACGGTTTTGCAAACCGGTTCGGCCTCGTCTATGTCGACTTCAAAACCCAGAAGCGAACGCCAAAACTCAGTGCGGCCTATTTCGGTGAGGCCATTGCGAAGAACGCGGTGGTCTAGCCGACGTCGCAACGTCGGATGAAGATCTCCGACGCCAGCGACGCCGGCGCGCAACGCCGGATCAAGATCGAATTCAGTGCGACGGGCATCGATGCAACTTTGACCTCCGAGGTTGCGTCGTGTTAGGGAGTTCCGTTGTCAATCGACTCCGAGATCAAGAGTTCGAGGTCTACGCGATGGCAAGCATGCCTAAAAACATTGTGGTGTGTTGCGACGGCACGGCCAATGAATTCGCCCAGGACAGGACCAATGTGATCAAGCTGTCCTACACGCTCGAGCACGGCTCTGGACGGCAAATTGTGTACTACCATCCCGGACTTGGCACGATGGAGCCGGCCGGTGCGCTGACGCCGCTTGCGCAGAAAACAACGCGACTGCTGGGACAGGCGATCGGCTACGGGCTCGGATCCGACGTGAGGGACGCGTACGTTTTTCTCATGAACAGTTTCGAGCCGGACGATCGGGTTTTCCTGTTCGGGTTCAGCAGGGGCGCCTACACCGTACGTGCGCTCGCCTCGCTCCTGCACATGTACGGGCTCGTCTCTTCCGGCAATGAACCGCTGGTACCCTACGCCATCCGCATGCTGACTGCGATCCAGAGCCTTGACGCCAAGGGCGATTCCGGAAACGAGGAGAAGCAGCGCTATTTCCGGTTGGCGAAGGATTTCCAGGACACCTTCTGCAGGACCGTGTGCAAGCCATGGTTCGTGGGTGTGTGGGACACCGTCAGTTCGGTCGGATGGATCGAGAACCAGCTAAGACTTCCGTTCACCGCCAATAACGCGGATATCGAGATTGGCCGGCACGCGATCGCGCTCGATGAGCGGCGGGCTTTTTTCCGCACCAACCTCTGGCGCCCAGCCTTGCCGCCAGCCGACCGCGGTCCCAAAGACTTGAAGCAGGTCTGGTTCGCGGGCGTGCATTGCGACGTCGGCGGCGGTTACCCTGAAGCCGAAAGCGCCGCCTCGAAGATTCCGCTGCAGTGGATGCTGCGCGAAGCAAAAGCGGCGGGACTGCTGGTCGATGCGGGACGAGAGGACCTCGTGCTTGGTCGAGTGGACGGCGGATATGTCGCGCCCGATCCGAACGGCGCGTTGCATGAATCGCTGACCAAGGTCTGGTGGCCGGCCGAGCTCATTCCCAAGCGGCACTACGATGCCGCCAACAAGATGTGGGAGCGGCGCATGAACAAGGGACGCCGCCGTATGCTGCCGCCCGCCTCGATGGTCCATGAGTCGGTGTTTCAACGGGCCGGTGATTACAAAGCAAGGCTGCCGCCCGACGTTGTCGAGGTCTCGTAATTGCTTCCGCCGCGAGCGACGAACCGGAAAACCCCGAACCTCTTTGATGACATGACCGAGCTGCTCGACCGGAAGATCGCGTCGACCGTCGCTCCGAAGAACAAGATCAATGGGAAAGACGATTAAACGCGCAAGGCACTATTGCGCCCTGTCGTGCGCCGCCACGCCGATCGCCTTGTAGTCGTAGGTCGGATAGAATTCGGTGCGGTAGCTGCCCCAGGCCGTGTTCTCGAGTATGCGGTTGACCTCGCGAAGCCGGGACGCCGGAAGCCGCAGCGTGACGACCTGTCCGATCCCCATCATCACATACCAGCTGACGACCTCGATGCCGGCCGGAGGAAAAGCTTTATAATAGCCCTGCTTCTCGAGCTGCGCGTTGAGTTCGCTCAGGGGGCGCGACTGGTCGTGCTTCAAGAATATGGTGAGCATAACGGCGTTGTCGGCTGTCGGCGCCGCGTTTTCCGTCGGCGCCGTGGGCGTCTGCGCTAAAGCGCCGGAATTGAAACTCACAACGCCGGCCAGCGCCGCCGCTGCGATCAGTGATCCCGCCTTCAGTGATCCCAGTGATCGTTTTCCCCGACCCATCGCCGTCTCCCTTTTCTGGGCGTTTGATCACGTCGCAGGATTATTGCAGATGGCGATCATCGCAGGCCAGCGCGTATTGCGCAAAAGCATGTCCGCGGACGCGATCCGAGAGTGGGCACCAATCGCGAAGGACGAATGACAGTGGCCGAGCCGCCGCGTCGCGTTGCAGGTTTCTGCGCGGCACGCAACGCGGGCACAATCCTGACAAATGTGAGCTATGTCACACTCGGTCGCCGGGTTCGGCGCTATTGAGATGCGCAGTTGGGGCGACCCCAGCGCAAGGACGAGCAAATGTCGACGCGGCGGATGGCATATTGGTGGTTCAGATTCGTCGTGTCAGGGCGATTTCTCGAGAAGTTTTTCAACTTGCGGCGGCGTTGATAACGCGTCGCGGCGCGCATATGCGACAATGGCGCGTGGGTCTGCCGGTGCACGCCGGCAAGTCATCTTTCCGGGCTCGAGATTTCTACTGGCCGACCAGCTTCTTGCAATAAGCCGCTCCGCCGCTCACGGCGTCGCGCTCTTTCCTCGCCAAAAATTGGTCAGGCGTCCAGCCAGGGTTTGGTGGCCGGGCAGGCCGCGCAGGTTGTGCGATGCCAGAACGTGGTCGATATGATCGGGAAACCGGCTCAGTTCCGCTTCCACCATAGCGGCGATCGCGTTCATCAGATTGTTCAGCCGCTTTCCCCAGTCGGATTCGTCGAGCCGATCGATGTGGGCCCGCAATGCGTCTTCGGTGTCGTAGATTTCGAGCAGAAGTCCCTTGGCGACAAGGACCCGCTCGTTTTTCAAGGCAGCGCGCAACGCCAACCGGTTGTCGTCCAACCTGTCCAGCACCATCGAGACGGCGATCGCACAGGGCGTGGCGGCGATATCAGCGGCGTTCTTGGTTGGCGCCGCCATGGTGGCGAGCCGGATCAATTGCCAGGGGGTTTTGAGCCGCTTGGTCACCATAGCCAAGGCGAAGGGAACTTCATCGGCGTTGGTTTTTCTGAGCGCACCCAGCAACTCCGCTATCTTGCAAAGCCGAGCGCTGTTGAATTCGTCGATGGCGGCCGGCAGTGCATTTTCGCATTTCGCCAGGGCGTCGCGCGCGCGCAGCACGCACAGCATCTTGGTCAGATCGCCATAGACCCCGTGCGAAGCCGTATATGTCGCGAGTTTGATGCGGGTTTGATTGACGCCATCTGGCGAACCGAGCGTGCTCTCGAGATATTTCACGATCTTGGTCTGGAACGTGCCGGCAACCTGGTTTGCTTCTCGTTGCTTGTCGGCGGCGATCAACGCCTTCATCTCGCTGATGTAGTCGCGCGCCATCGTCGGCAACAGATCCCGGGTGATCCATTCCCAGATTGGTGCCAGCGAGCCACGCAATATCCGGCCGGAATTGGCATGCTCGGGATCGCCGTTGACGAGCAGCGGTTCCAGCGGCATGAAAAAATAGCGCGACGGGTGGGCTACGCGAACATTGGCGTGCCCGCTCTTATGGGTCTGCTCGCCCTTGCGAAATTCCGCGCGCAATTTTTCCAGAATCGCCGCGGAACCGTGCATTGATGCACCGCAGACTTCCAGCCGCTCGAGCTCGGTCAGCAGGTTGCTGCGCGCCGATGGCGTCAGCTGCTGCAGATAATCGTCAATCCGGTCGGGATGCATCATGGCGAGCGATTTCCGCAATCTGATTGTGTCGGTGCTCGCCCGTCGCACGCAGGCATTGCCGCGGGTACGCGCGGGCAAGCAATCAAGAAAAGCAGGTCGTCGTAAATTTAGAAGTAAGTTCAGTGCCCGTGAAACTACGGTCAGGCTCGTTTACATAACCCCCGAAGAGGGACCAATGACGATGCGGCGGATGGCGCATCGGTGGTTCAGGTTTCGTCGTCTCGGACGAGTTCCTTGAAAATTCTCAATTTGCGGCGCCCAAGGCGCTCACAACGCCTTGCGGCAAGCCAGCCGTCCGGGCGCGGGGTTGCTACTGGCCAACCAGTTTCTTCCAATAGGCCGCTCCGTCGCTTACGACATCGCGCCCCTTCCAGGCCAAGTGGGTCAGGCGTCCGGCCAGGGATTGATGGCTGCGCAGGCTGCGCGATGCCAGAACGTGGTCGACTTCATCGGGAAAGCGGTTCACCTCTGCTTCCACCAGAGCACTGACCGCGCTCATCAAATTCTGCAGACGCTTCCCCCAGTCGGCTTCGTCGAGCCGATCGATGCGGACTTGTAGTGCGTATTCGGTGTCGTACATCTCCGTCAGAATACTCTTGGCGACCAGGATCCGCTCGTTCCTCAAGCTGACGCGCAAAGCCGATCGGTTGTCGTCCATGCGGTCCAGCACCATCGAGACCGTGATCGCATAGGGCGTCGCAGCGATATCAGCAGCGTTCTTGCTCGGCGCAGCCTTGGTGGCGAGGCGGATCAATTGCCAGGGAGTCTTGAGCCGTGTCGCCACCAACGCCAGCGCGAAGGGCAGCGCGTCGGCTTGTTTCTTCCCGAACGCGTCCAGCAATCCCGATATTTTGGTAACCTGCGGGTCGTCGAATTTGCGGATCGAGGCTGGCAGCGCGTCGCTGAACTTCGCCAGGGCGTCGCGTGCACGCAGCACGCATAGCATCTTGGTCACATCGTCATAGACCGTGCGCGAAGCCGTATAGATCGCCAGTTTGGCTCGGGCCAGCTCCGCGCCATCCGACGAGGCGAGTGTGCCCTCGAGAGATTTGACGACCTTGGTCTGGAACGTGGCGGTAACACGCCCGGCTTCGCGCAGATTGTCGGCGGCGATCAGCCGGTTCATCTCGTTGACATAGTCGCGCGCCATCGTCGGCAACAGATTTCGGCTGATCCATTCCCAGATTGGAGCCAGCGAGCCGCGTAGTATCCGGCCGGAGTTGGCATGCTCGGGAGCGCCATCGACGAGTAACGGTTCAAGCGGCGCAAAAAAATGGCGCGAGGGATTGTCCAGGCGATGCTGGGTCTGCCCGTCCTTGCGAAATTCCGCGCGCAGTTTTTCCACGACTATCGCAGAGCCAGGCAAGGCAGCGTCACAGACCTCCAACCGTTCGAGTTCGGTGAGAAGGTTATTGCGCGACAGCGGCGTCAACCGCCGCAGATAATCCTGAATCCGATCGGGTTCTGGCATGGAACACAATTTTCATAATTAATTCGGCGTCAACGATTGGCCGGCCGCGCGCTGACCTTCGCGCGTATGGAACAAAGAAAAACAGATTGCCGTAAATTAAAGGTGTTACTGAACCCGTGGAACTACGGGGAGGGGCGTTAGCCCCCGGGCCGCTCTGAAGTCAGTAGAACTACGGAGATTTGATCTCTCATCGCAAAACTTGCGGCAATTCGGGCCAATTCGAGGCAGTCGCGCCGCTTTTGCGTCGAGAAGGTGGCTTGAAATCACCGTAGTCTTACTAGGTAAAAAATTAACCCTCGTGGAGGTCAGGAACGTTAAACAAATTGAATGTCACACCAAGAAAACCGAATCAGCGATTCGCATTTCTCGAAGTGGGTCGAAGGCAGTGCGCCTCCGGAAGACGCTCTTGAAACTGCGCGGCTGTCAGCTACGCGCACACTGGCGATGGATGAAGCCGGGGCTGCGATTGCGCGTCAGCTCAACGGGCCTTTGACGGCGCTGCTGCTCTACATGGGTGAGATCAAGCAACACAGCCATCAGTTTTCGCAGTCTGCGGGTGAACGGGATTACCTGCAGCAGGTGGTGGAAAATGCGCTTCAACAAACCGAGCGCGTCTGCGCCATGATGAAGCAGCTCGCAGAAAATCACGACGGCTCCGCTGCTGTGCCAAGCCGCAAGGGAGTTTATAAGACGCGAGCCGGCCAAGCCGGGGATGGTGTTCGCACGCCGGGCGTCATGTTTGCATCGAACTCCGGCCAGAAGCCGTTGACGAAGCGCGAGCGCGAGGTCCTGAACCTCATCAGCGAAGGGTGCTCCAATAAACAAGGCGCCTTGCGGATGCGGATCAGCCCAAGGACCTTCGAAAGCCATCGCGCCGAGGCCATGCGAAAGCTCGGGGCGCGAAACACCGCGGACCTTGTTCGCAAGGCGCTGTTGCACCCGGGTGCCGTCTAGATTCAACTGAGCTGAATCAGACTTTAGCGTTACTTTTTGGTTTAAGCATGATCTCCGGGCAGACGCCTCGCGTTTGTCCCGAGGGAAGCCGGTTTTCACCCTCGGCTCAAGCCCGAGGGTTTGCTTTTCCGGATCACGCTTGGGCTCGCGGCGAGCGCGCCGTGCGTCGATGGCACGCTATCATCCCGACGCGGCTTCGCGCTGCCCAGTTCAGATTCGGATTTGTCGATTGATGCGCGAAGCCTGGCGACGCCGGGCGGTCCTGCTTCTCAGTAGAAGTCTTCCGCGAAGGCGCGAACACGGGGCGTGGGCCGCAGCGTGTCGGCTTTGATCTTTGGTTCGACCGGAACGATCGTGATCGTCCACAGTACCGGGGTGCTCGACTTGCTTTCCAGCACCGATCGAACATGGCCGGTGACGGTCGAGCCGCCCGACCTGACGGTCGCGGTTCTGCCGTTGAACTGCGCGATACGGAAACGCCGAACTTCTTTCTGGTCGGCCGTTTCAAACGTAAGCATGAAGCTCTCCTCTGTTCCCGCCAATTATCGCCGATTATTGTTATCCATGTGTGAAAATTCGGAGCCGTAGAAGTACCGTTGCGACCAGGGTGCGCGGCATCGTCTGGTCCGGACATCCGGCGCTTCAACTGACCGGCCCGTCACGCGGAACAGTGAATCTGTGCTTGGGAGTCAGGAGGCGAGGCTTGCCGGCGCGGACCATCTTGAGCGTGACCCGCTGCGGCGCGACTCGAAGCATAGGACGTACCGGCGTGCGGCAGCGGCGCTTTGCGAGTTCGCGATGGCCGAATGTTCCAGCACTGCTCTTGAGCGAATCCGAGACGGCTTCCATTCAGAAAAATATCTGGGAGATTCGAGTTCGCTTTCCGCGCTCGCCGCCGCGGCTACGCCTCGACAGGGCAGCATGGGGCAACGGTGGATGCGTGCCGCTCAGTTGCTCACGGCACGGAAAAGATCGTTCGGATCGCTCGCGGTATGCTAGCCGACCGACCCCGGAAACACCGCTTCCATCTTGGTCTTCAAGGTGGCGGCGTTGAACGGCTTGACGATGTAGTTGCTGACCCCGGCCTTCTTCGCGGCGATGACGTTTTCGGTCTTTGACTCCGCGGTAATCATGATGAAGGGTGTCTGCGAAAGTTCCGGGCTGGCGCGGACTTCCCTGAGCAGATCGTAACCCGTCATCGGCTCCATGTTCCAGTCGGAAATCACCAGGCCGTATTTCTTGCCTTGCATCTTGGCGAGCGCGGCCGATCCATCACTGGCGTCGTCGACGTTTTCGAAGCCGATCTGCTTGAGGAGATTGCGGATGATCCGGATCATGGTGTTGTAGTCGTCGACCACCAGGATCGGCATCGACAAATCAAAGGCCATGTCTCTCACTCCGCGCAGTTCGAAAAAGATTACCGAACGCGGGGGAGATACTCGTGGCATGCGAAAATCTTCGATGCTTCTGCGTACTCGTGCCCGTCGGCTCTGTGACGAATAGCAGCGCTCGTTGAACAGCCAGTTAATTCCGGGACGAATAAATTTCCCGATGCCATCGCGCCGGGTCCGTAATATTACCGATTCACGTTAATATGCGGCTCGCGATTCATTGTAATCGACAGGCGCGGGATCCCGAATGAATGTCCGAACGCGGTTTCGCAGGGTCATTTTCACTCGCCGGAGCGACCACGGATCACGACAGGCAATGAGGACGAAGCAATCGTTCGTACTGGGCCTTGACCGTCGCGTAGCATTCGCACGAGGTCCTGCTGAGGCCATCCAGATCGGTGATCTGGATGTGTCCCCGGCTGTAGCGGATGAAATGGGCCTGCTGCAGCGTGTTGGCCACCAGCGATACGCTGTTGCGGCGCGCGCCGATCATCTGCGCCATCGATTCCTGCGTCAGAACAAGCTTGTCGCTGCCGGACAGGTCGCGAGTGTGCAACAGACATCGCGCCAGCCGGGATTCGACCGTGTGCGTGGC
>Ga0137409_10009304_pt1 | contig 9997 bp, 4 predicted proteins | sample CZODoug1_16funga_FD_122059 | JGI IMG/M metagenome (GOLD analysis project Ga0137409, IMG submission 122059) | Vadose zone soil fungal communities from Angelo Coast Range Reserve, California, USA - CZODoug1_16fungal (Hybrid Assembly) | ecosystem: Environmental > Terrestrial > Soil > Vadose zone...
AGCTTGATGCGCCCGTCCTGGGGCACGCGCCGCTCGGCGATGTTGAGCTGCGCCATGATCTTGACGCGCGACGTGAGCGCCGCGCGCATCTTCACCGGCGGCTTCATCACTTCGTGCAGCGCCCCGTCCACGCGGTAGCGGACCCGCATCTCGTGCTCGAAGGGCTCGATGTGGATGTCGGAGGCGCCGCGCTTCACCGCGTCGGTCAGCAAGCCGTTGATCAGCTTCACCACGGGGGCGTCATCGGCGAGATCGGTCGCCTTGACGTCCTCGTCCTCCATGTCCTCCACCACCTCGAGGTCTTCTTCGGCCTCGACGCTCTTGAGCAGGCTCTGCAACTGGGCATCCGACTGCTGGTAATAGCGGTCGATCGCGTTGCGGAGCGTGTACTCGCCCGCGATGACCGGGAAGACATCGCAGCGGGTGATGAACTTGATGTCCTCGATCGCCGCCACGTTATTGGGATCGGCGATGGCGACGGTCAGGGTCCGCCCCTCCCGCTTGAGCGGCAGGACGACGTGTTTCGTGGCGATGTCGGGGGGGATGAGCTTGAGGATCTTGGGGTCGACCTCAAAACGCGACAGGTCGACGGCCGGCATGCGGTACTGCCGGGCCAGCATCTTGGTGACCTCAGTCTCCTCGATGAAACCCAGCTTGACGAGGGTATAGCCCAGCCGCATCCCCGAGCTCTTTTGCTCCTGGAGCGCCTTTCTCAGCTGCTCCTGGGTAATGAGCCCTTCGCGGACGAGAATGTCGCCGAGTTTATCCGGGGTGGCCGCTGCCGTCGCCGTACGCAACTCGTTGGAAATGAAGCATCTAAAGTATTTCCCGAGGACAGTCGGGTCAAGGCTGCGTGACAAAAGGACGGATGGCGTCCAGCAATTTCGGTCCTATTCCGGGCACACTGTCGAGCCGCTCGAGGCTCCCAAACGCGCCGTGCTGCGCGCGCCACGCGACGATGCGCTGCGCCAGCGCCGGGCCGACACGCGGCAGTCGCGTGATCTCCGTCACGTCGGCGTGGTCCAGATCGATTTTCTCACCGGGCGCGAGTGGGCGAGAGAGCTGTGCGGCGCGCCGCGCGGTTTCGCGCAGCCCGGCGCCGCGGTCCGCAGACGGAGACTGAAGTTGCACGTCGCCCGGAGGCGAGGAGGGAGAAGGCGACAGGGCAAAACGAACCGCGGCGCCAGCGAGGGCGAGACACGCAAGGAGCAACGCGGCGCGCTTGTCAGTCACCGCGCGAAGGTACGGTGCTCGCCTCCAGCACCGTCATCAGAAAAACGCGTCTACTGTCTGACCAACGCGACGGCGACATCTCCCACAATCTGGAGTGACGCCGCACTCACCTTGTCGATGGTGTCTTCGGTCGTGTGATGATACGGGAACGTAAAGTCGATCAGATCGATGGCGTGAATGCCGGCCTGCTGTAACGGTACATGGTCGTCGGTGAGGGCCTCGCCGACGCGCGGCACAAACACGCGCTCGTAGCCGAGGCCTTTGGCAGTGTCCCACACGCGCTGCAGCACTTCCGGCGCGCGCGCGGCCGAATAGCCCTCCTGGAGAAACTGGAGGTCCTTGTCGCCGACCATGTCGAAGAGCACCGCATAGAGAGTCGTGTAGCCGGGCGGGAGGTGCGCGACAAAGTAACGCGCGCCGAGCAACGTCTCGGTCGAGTCGGCGAAGTCGCCCCAGTCCTCGCCGTCGACGAATAACAGGTCCACACCGACGGTCGGCGCGCGCGCCTTCAGCGCATCGGCCACGCCCAGCAGGACGGCGACGCCGGAGGCCCCATCGTTGGCGCCGGGGACGGGAAGCTGCTGCTGCCCGAGGTTGGGGCTCTTGTCGGCCTTCGGACGCGTGTCCCAGTGCGCCAGGAACAGGATCCGCTCCGTGGCCTGCGGCCGGAAGCGGGCGAAGAAGTTGCGCAGGCGGAGCGTCGTGCCCTTGGAGGTGCGCGGGTTGAAGGCCTGGACCACGACGGTATCGGCCCGCTGGCGCAGCTGCGCCAGCAGCCAATCGCCGGTGCGCACGTGGCTAGGCGTATTGGGGACGCGAGGTCCGAACGCCAGCTGCTGCTGCACGTAGCCAAACGCCGTCTGGCCGTTGAACTCCTTCGCCCCGCCGCCCCCCCCTCCCCCTCCCCCGCCCCCGCCGGCTTTCGCCTGGCAGGCGAGAACGACGAGTGCGACGCCCCACGCCCCACGTCCCAGGTACCGTTTCATCGGATCTGCCCGACGCTGGTCCGGAGCTGCACGAACGCGGTGATCACGATCTGCCGCACCTTGCGGTTGGTTTGGCGCTCTTCACTTAACAGGTATGCCATCTGGAGCCCCGCGCTCATGTTGGGGGGAAGGTCGGTGTCCATCGTAAGCTGGGCCTGAACTTGCCGGCTGTCCACGAACGGTACGCAGTCGACCTGACCGGCGCTGCGCAAGCATTGGGTGTTGCCCGTCACGGAGTAGCGCGCCGTCGTGCGGATGTTCGAGCGCCGGCGGCCGAAGAAGGTCGGCGGCCGGAACGCGAACGTCACCGTCGCGTTCTGCTGATGGCGTTCAATCTTGAACAGGTTGCCGGCCGCGACTTGTTCTATTCGCCCCTGCGTCGCATCGAAACTGGTGAGCACCCCCCCCGCCCACGTGAGCGAGAGGGACGGCGTGAGCGACCGCTCGGTGCTGCTCGTGACCGAGACGCTCGTATCGCCGAAGGTGGCCTGCTCGCTGAGGGCCTCGGTGCGGCGGTAGGTGGCCTGCGCGGTGAGACTCGACAGCACGCGCCCGATGTTGCGGCGTGACGGCGTCAGCGACCAGGCGAGGCTGCCGTTGGGCCAGTCCCGCGTACGCGTGTTGATGGCGACCTGCTGCGCCGCGCGCAGCGCCCACGTGACGCCGCTGGTGCGGCGATAGGTGGCATTCACGCGCAGGCCGAGCGGCAGCGTGGCCGAACCGCCCCCCGTCAGGATCGCATTCTCCGCCGCCGAGACGGCCGTCAGTCCGCCGGTGCGCCGGAACTCGTCGAGGTTGCCGAGACCCAGCTGGTAGCCGAACGTCGGGAAGCCACCCGCGCGGCTGAAGCTCGATGTCCGCTGCCGGTTGTACGACAGGTCGACGTTGCCGATCCGGCCGAGCCAGCGGGCGAGCGCGCTGGAATCGCCGAAGACCGCCTGTGCCAGACGCCGGGGATCGAGCTGCGTACCGGCCTCGAGGCGGCGCACGTTGCCGAATGCCGCGGGCACGCGGAAGGGGCCCGCGGTGTCGCCGAGCTCGCGCACGGGGTCGCGGGCGTTGGGGTCCCGGGAAAAGTTGAAGGACGAGGCGAGGGTCGCACGTGGGCTGATCCACGGCGCCAGCCGTGGCGTCAGGTTTACGCTGGTCGCGAGGGTCCGCTGCGTCTCGATCCCGATGTTCTGCCCGAAGAGCGACCTGCTCCCCTGCTGGATCAGGCGGCCGATCGTCGTCGAGTCGCCGTAGTCGCGCAGGTCGCGGGTCGACGCCACGTCCACCCGCATGGTGACGCCGGTGACGGGCAGCAGGTCCACGGACCCCGAGTTACGCCACAACCGCGTCAGCGACAACGCGGGGGGCAGCGTGTCGGTGGGCCGGTACACGGGGACATCGTACGTGAAGCGCTCGGCGTTCGATCCGGCGAAGCCCGATCGCAACCGAATCGCCGACGGGTTGAGGCGAACACGCCGCTTGCCGATCCGTACGCTCGCCGGTCCTGGGAGCAGCGTGTAGTCCAGGTTCAATGTGAAGTTCGACGACGTGGCCTGCGACAGGTCGGAGCGCGCATCGCCGGTCGTATACGTCCCGCTGACCGCCACGGGATCGAGCAGCAATCGCCCGAGAACGCCCTCGGCGCGCTTCACGCGACGGGCGGCAAAGCTGTACGTCGACGCGGAGGAGCGCGGTGTCCGCAGGCCCGCGATCGCGTCGGCCCGCAGATCGGTGCTACGCAAGTAGAACGGCTCCGTCGTGGTGGTCGTACGGCGGGCCGTCACGGGGATCGAGAGCCCCCAGCGCTCCGGCAGAAACCGGTCGAGCCGCACCGTCGCCGCGACGCTCGCGGCGTTGTCGGTGCTGTACGACGGATCTTCGCCGAGCTGGCGGAATTGTCCATCGCGTCGCGACAGACTCACGGCGACGTCGGCCACGTCGGCCGCGGCGAACGTGAGATCGACCGCCCCGGCGGCGCCGGCGTCCTGCACGACGTCGCTCACGCGGATGTCGTCGACCCAAACCTCGGCTTCGTCCACGAAGACCCGGTTGTTCACGCGCCAGATCCCCGCGGCGATCTCCTGGACGCGCGCGAGATTCGGCGGCGCGGTACCCGGATCGTGCACGTGCACGATGTAGGGACCGTCGCACATGACGTACGCGCTGTCGTTGGGCACGAGCGTCGAATCGGGGCACCCGGGATACACGCGCGCGGTATCGCCGCGCAGCCAGGCCTGTTCGATGTGTGCGCGCAGCAGCAGCCAGCGCTCGAAATCGACCACCACCTCGGGCTCCCACGACGCGGTGCGCGCCGGCGTGTGATACAAATAAAAGTTGTCCTGGTCCTTCCCGGCCTTGATGAAGAACTCGAGGTCGCCATCCTCCCAGCCGGGGCCACGGCCGCGAGCCCACACGCGCAGCTTCTTGTACTTGAGGAAGTTCTTGTCACCTTCGGTCGTGAACCGCAGGTAGGCCTCGGCCCGCTCGCCCCGCCCCAGGCCGCGCGCCAGCAAACGCATGGAGCGCTCGTTGATCTGCGTGGCGCCCAGCTGGAAGCCGGCGTCGCGGCGGCCCGCGGCGTCGGTCACACCCGGCGGGGGCCCGTAGCCCAGATCGCGGTTCTCGGTACTGACGACCGACGCCACGACCTCGCCGACGCCCGTGCCACGGTCGCCGGCGAGCCCCGCGATCGGCGTCTCAGACCGTTTGACCCACGAGCTGCCGACGAGCCGCACGCGCGATAGCGCGAAGTACACCTGAGGATCGGGCTGACCCGGAACGACCGTCGCCGGCGTGACGATCGTGATCCGCAACGACTGGACCTGCCGCAGGTTTGGGCCGCCGATGCGGAGCGAGTCGGTGCGAAAGGGAATGCGGTACAGGCGCCATCCAGCGGAACCGCCCCTGGGATCCGCCGTCATTCCGCCGTCGCGGACGTACGTGCGGTCGTCGCCGATCGGGAAGACGTAGCGCACGAAGTTTTCGTCCGTCCGGACGCCGGCGGTCGAGTCGAGCACGAAGTCGCCGTCCTGATCTTCGGTATCCACGAAGCCATTGTGGCGGCCACAGCGTGAGCGCAGATCGCCGAACGCATAGGGCACAAACTGACCGTGTTCGGTCGCGCTGCACAGCGGCAGCGTATCGATCACGGTGTCGGTCGTCGCGTTCTTGATGCCGTCGACGACGCGATCGGAAAGGATGCCTTCGTCGTTGAGGGTCGCGCTCCAGGTGTGCGTGCGCGGATCGCGCTCGGTGTCGAGGCGCCCCGCCCCGGCCTCCCGGACGCCGTAGTAGGTCGTGTCGCCGCTCGCGTCGACCGTGAACGAGTCGGGCTCGAACGCGAGGCCGTCCTCGAACAGGGATCCGAAGTCGAACAGGATCGCCGTCCGGTTCGCCTTGGCGACGCGGGGCCCGTCTTCCCAGACCCAGAACTCGAGGAACTCAACGCGCGACAGATCGATCCCCGTCGGGGAGAGTGTTTGCGTAATCGATCGCCAGCGCGGCGCGTTCTGCGCCGGCCGTACCCAGTTGGGGAGGCCGGAACGCCTGTTGGCGAGTCCCATAACCGTGTCGGGCTTGAGCATCAGCCACAGCACCGGCTCGTTGGCCTGCGTCTGGCCAATCACGCGGATCGTGGGGTCGATCTCCTGCGGCAGGAACTGGACGGGCTCGTAGCGGTTGTTGCGGACATTGTACGGCAGCGCCTGCCAGGTGAGGAACGCCGCATTGACCGGGTCGAAGGCTCCGCTGATACCGTACGGCTCCGCGCCGCGGACGACGCTGGGGATGCTGCCCCAATGCCAGGAGTTCTCGGCGAGCGAGATGAAGCGTCCCGCCTCGGACTCGAACTCCTCGAGGTACGCCTGCCCGAAGCGATTGGGGCTGGGCTTCGAGACCGCGACCTCCGCCGAGACATTTAGGAAGGAAGGGGCCTCGGTGCGGACGCCCGGGAGCGCGTCGGCGAAGCGCGTGAGCCACGCGGGCTGGAAGCGCAGCTCGGTCGAAAGCCCGCCGATGAAGCTCGAGGAGGGCTCGAACCCGAGGGGGGGCCGGTTGAAGGTGCTCTGCTCGTTCTGGAAGAGACCCGTGAGGTTCACCTGGCCCGTCGTGCCCAGGTCGTAATGGGCGGCGAGCCCATAGATCGACGTCGGCGCGACGGTGAACGCGGCGCGCTCTTCGAATTGGGCGCGCACCTGGGCCTCGCCGCCCTGGAACAGGGAGTCGGCGTTTCTGAACTGCACCTGGCCGGTGGCGTAGTCGATCGTGTAATCGGCACCGGCCTGCAGGAGCGTGTTGCGCACGTAGATGCGCTCGCTCCCCTCGCGGATCTGGAAGCTGTTCAGGGCGAGTACCGACCGGTCCGACGCCGCCGCGTCCACGTGCAGTCGCAGCGCGAACACCGAGGGCGGGCCCAGGGTGGCGAGATCGCTGCGGGGCGTGCGGTAGAGTGAGTCGTTGCGCTCGGCAGCGGTGAGGCGACTGGAGTCGGCGAAGGGCGTCAGGTGCGGAAAGATCGCGAAGAAGTCGCGCACCGGCGCTCCCGCGTTGGGATCGCGCGTCCGCGGGAAGAGCCGGTTGTATTGGTCGAACTTATTCTCGTCGTTCTCGGGTGACATGCCGAGGAGCGAGAGGTACGTGGCGCCGCTGGGGGAGCGTTCGCGGCGATTCACGCTCAAGGCGAGCGTCACGGACTCGCGGTTGATCTCACTCCCGCCGATCCGGTACGCGCTGCGGATCTCGAAGCGAAATGAGGGCAACGCGGCGGTTGCGCCGGGCTTGGGGTCGTACACGAGACGCAGCGTGTCGACCACCGACGTGTCGGGATCGGCCCTCACCGGGAATGTCCCGACGGAGTCCGTGCCGCCGGCGGTGATGTACGAGACCGCGAGGTAGTCGCTCTGATCGAGGCGGTTGGCGAGCGCGAACCAGGTACCCGTCACGTCGACGTAGTAGTCCTTCCCCTCCTGCAGAATCTCCCACTCGAAGGGCCCCTCCCGCTGGCCGCAGTCGATCGCCGTTCCGCCGCCCGCGGGGCCGGCGCCGCAGGCCACGGCGCGGACGCCCCCGGCATTCTGGTTGCTCGACGAGCCGGGCAGCACGGCGCGGCGCCGGTACACGTGCAGGTTGCGGACGGTGAGGGGATCGGGGCGCGCCACCTGGTCGAGCGCGAGGATGTCGACGGCGGGGTACGCCGGGAGGGCCGAGGGATCGATGACGAAGAAGAACCGCCCGGGCTCGTAGTCCAGATCGCGCGCTTCGCGATCGATGGGCTGGCTCGTGGTTTCGCCCACCGTGTAGAACCGGTCCTTCACCACGTTGCCCTTCTGCTGGGCGAAGATGCCGCGGAATTCGACGGGGCCAATCTGCGCGATGGCCTGCACGCCGAAGTTGTTCGCGGGGATCGCGGCACTGATGAACCGCGAGGCGGGCGCCTGAAACGTGACGTTCCCGGCCTCCACGCGCTTCAGGATTTCGTCCTCGAGTCCCTCGTACCACACCTGCAGATTGTTATTGGCGTCGAACTCCCGCTGGCTGTCGAAGTCGACGTTGATGTGCAACCGCCGCCCCACGACGCCCGCGGTGCGGATCGAGTACTGCGGGTTGGGCGTGATCGTGGGGAAGCCGCCCGCGCACCCCGACAACGTCAGCTGCCGTTCCTGCGCGGAGCACCGCAGGTTGCGGAACTGATCGGCCTTGAGCTCGAAGCGGACGTTCAGGTCCATGCCGAGGTCGGCGTAGGGACCGAGCAGACCGCCGACGCCGGCGGCCTGAAACGAGGGCGCGGCCGCAGCTGCCGGCGGTGCCACGGCGAGCGCCGGCGGCGCCGGGAGGATTCCCAACGAGAGGCCCGGCGCCCGCGCCGCGAGCACGGCCTCGATCCAGCGGGCGGCGATGATCGATGGCGGCACGCGCGGTCCCAGGCGGCCGCCGGGCGCCAGGGCCGGATAGAGCACGGGGACGAAGGCAGGCAGGTCGAAGCGCGCCCGAAACGCGGGCGGCGGCTCCTGCGCGAGGGCTTGGGGTACGACGATCGTCAGGGCGAGACAAACGGCTAGGGCGGGGCGCCGCATCCCTTGTAGAGACTTGGAGTTCCGAATATAATGGCGCGACCCACTGTGCGCATCCTCAGCCGCTACATCCTCAAGCAGCACCTGCCGCCGCTCGCCTTCGCGCTCGCCGCGCTCACCTGCGCGATGCTCGTCAACCAGGTCGCGAAACAGTTCGGCAACCTCGTCGGCAAGGGGCTGCCGTGGAGCGTGATCCTCGAAGTGTTCGTGTTGACCATCCCGTTCATCGTTGCGATGACGCTGCCGATGGCCGTGCTCGTCGCCGTGCTGTACACCTTCAGTCATCTCGCCGCCGACAATGAAGTGACCGCGATGAAGGCGAGCGGGATCAGCGTGGGGCGCCTGCTCGCGCCCGTGCTGGGCGGGGCGACGCTCGTCGGCGTCATCGCGCTCCTCTGGAACGACCAGTTGTTGCCGTGGTCGAATCATCGGCTGCGCACCCTGCTCGTCGACATCCAGCGCAAGAAGCCGACCTTTCAACTGAAGGAACAGGTCATCAACGAGGTCGTGCCGGGGCAGTTTTTCCTGCGCGCCGCGCGCATCGATCCGGCTACGAACAAGCTCAAGGATGTGACGATTTACGACCTGGAGGACGCGGAGCGGCGCCGTATCATTACCGCCGATTCCGGCCGGATGGCTTATACCCCCGGCGGAACCGATTTGTACCTCACCCTGCTCGACGGGGAGATCCAGGAAGTGAAGCGGGCGACACCCGCGCAATTCAACCGCACCTTCTATAGCACCAACCGCATCAAGGTCGCCGGTATCGGCAACAGCCTGGAGCTGACGGAGAGCGACTCATACCGGGGCGACCGGGAAATGACGATCTGCGGCATGGCGCAGGTCGTGGCCCAAGCCAGACAGGACGCCGACCGCGCGCGGCGCGATGCCCGCGAGGCGGTGGTGGGCGATCTGCGCCGCGTCATCCACTTGGTGCCGTACGTGCGGCCGACCTCGACGCCGGCGACGGTCGCGGTCCTCACGAGTGAAGGCGATCCGCCGCCGGTGCACGCGGCCCCGCCGGGGCTGTATTGCCGCGCCCTGGGCGCGTTGTCCGGCCTCGTCGTCCCCGCCACGGCGCAGGCCGCGCAGGCCGTACAGGTGCCGCACAACATGCCACCCCGCGCCGCCATGTCGCGACCGGCGCAGGCGACGCAGTCGCTCGTGACGCCGGGAGCCACCGCGGCCGTGGAACAGCGGGTGCGCGCGGCGCGGCAGCGCGCGGCGATCTACGAAGTCGAGATCCACAAGAAGCTCGCCATCTCCGCGGCATGCGTGATCTTCGCGCTGCTGGGCGTGCCGGTCGCGATCCGGTTTCCGCGCGGCGGCGTGGGCCTCGTGATCGGGACGAGCCTGGCGGTGTTTTCGATCTACTACGTCGGCCTGATCGGCGGCGAGGAGTTGGGCGACCGGCTCGTCGTCTCGCCGTTCCTCGCGATGTGGACACCGAACCTGATCTTTACGGTCGTGGGCCTGACGCTCCTCGCGGCCGTGCGTCGCGAGGGCAGCACGGCGCACGGGGGCGACTGGGAGGAGCTGCGGGACGCCCTGTTCGGATGGGTCTCGAAGCTGCGGCGGCAACGCGCGTGAGGACGCTCGACCGCTACCTGCTGCGCGAGTGGTTGCGCGTGTTCCTGGTCACGCTGCTCGGCTTCCCCATCCTCGTCATCGTCATCGACCTGACCGACAAGCTCGACCGCTACATGAGCCGCGGCATCT